>WBZO01003241.1_pt1 | contig 19385 bp, 12 predicted proteins | sample 5204261 | NCBI WGS metagenome assembly WBZO01 (sample SAMN12412400, study PRJNA552823) | activated sludge metagenome | isolation source: activated sludge from anammox sidestream of wastewater treatment plant... | place: USA: North Carolina | collected 2017-09
TGGTGAGGATGATGTCCGGCTTGACCGCGCAAAGGCTTTCATAGTCGAGACCCATCGCCGAAAGCGTGGAGGGGGGCAGGTTGGCGACCACCACATCCGCCGTCGCCACCAGCCGCTTGACTATGCGGCGCCCGGTTTCGGTCATGGGATCGAGCGTCAGGCCGAGCTTGTTGCGGTTCATCTGAAGGAACATAGCGCCTTCGCCGCCTTCGCCCGAAGCGGCGCCGGGAACGATGGGCTGCACGAAACGGTCCTCGCTGCCCTCGCGCTTCTCGATGCGGATGACCTCGGCGCCGAGGTCGCCCAGCAGCGCGGCGCAATAGGGCCCGGCGATGTACCTGCCGAAATCAAGCACCCTGATACCGCTGAGGATGCCACCGCCTTCACCTTGCGCCGTCATTTTTGTCTCCTGATCCTTGGGCGGCCCTTTTTCGATCGGGCCTTTGTCTGCGGGCACGATAAGCGGCATGGCGCGCTGATGAAAGTCCCGCCTTGAAACAGGAATTTTGCCATTTGTTTAGGCTTTATCCCTAGAGTTGCCGCCGCGTTGGGCAGGCGACACATGGGTCGTCAGGGGGGCCTCGTGGAAAAGTCAGCGGTGGCGCAAATCTCAGTGCCTGCGAAATTGCCTGCAGGGGGTGTCGAGCGGGCCTATCTCTGGAGCGGCGAGTTCGCCGATCCGGATCTGGAGACGCATTTCCGCAATGCGAGCTGGGGCGAAACCGTGGATCGGATGCGCTCCATTCAGCCCTGCGTGCTGCTGTTTGCGGCCTGGTCTCTCGTCGACTACTACATTTTCGGGTTGTCGCCGATATTTTTCGCGCTCCTTGCGGGCCGCCTGGGCGCCGTCGTCATTGTCCGCATGCCGATCGTCTTCTTCGCGGCGCGAGAGAGTTACAAGGCGTTCTACGCCAGCGTCAGCTTCGTTCAGGCCTATATTTTTTCCGTCTTCCTCGTGCTGGTCGGCGCAGGCGGGATGACAGCGGCGGATCACGCGCTCGGCGCCGTGATCTTTCTCGCGGCCTTCTATTTCGGTACTCCCAACCGGCTCGTCTACAACCTGCTCATATCGCTGTTGTCGACGGCCGGCCTTGTCGCTCTGCTTGCGACCTATCCGGAAATGACGCTGCAATCCTTCATCACGACCTTGTCGCTGCTGGCGATCGTCAACGGGGTCGGCGTCCAGTCCGTGCGCGTCGCCAGCCGTCTGCGCCGCAACACATTCCTGACGCTGATGCATCAGCGCGAGACGAACGAGCAATTGACGAAGGAAATCGCCGTTCGCCAGGAGGCGCAGCGCGCCGTCCGCGCGACGGAAGAAAGTTTCCAGAGCATCTTTCTTGCCGCGCCGCTGCCTCTGGCGCTCGTCGATACGGTCACTTTCCGCGTCATGCAGGCGAACAAGGCGGCGCTCGATCTCTTCGGCCTTCGCGAGAGCGAGGCGTCGAGCGTCGATGCGCGAGATTTCTTCGTCGACGATGTCGTTCGTGACCAGCTCAGCAAGGCGGCCGTGCCGCAGAAATCGCGCAAGCCCCTGGAGGTGTGCCTTCAGGGCGCGCATGGCGAAATCATCTGGGCGCATATCTCCGCCGCGCTCATCAGGTTTCACGGGCTTCCTGCCTATCTCGTCGGCCTTCAGGACGTGACCGCCCGGCACAAGGAGGCGGAGGCGCTGCGCGAGGCGCGCGATCAGGCCACGGCTGCCAACCGGTCGAAGTCGGAATTCCTCGCCAATATGAGCCACGAGCTGCGCACGCCGCTCAATGCGATCATCGGCTTTTCGGAGGCGCTGGAGCGCGAGCTTTTCGGGCCCGTGGGAAATCCCCGCTACCGCGAATATGCCGAGGATATTCACGATAGCGGCGTGCATCTGCTGAACCTGATCAACGACATTCTCGACCTCTCGAAGATCGAGGCGGGCCACTTCAACCTGCATGAAGAGGAAGTCGAGCTCGACCATATCGTCGCCTCGGCATGCCGCATCGTCCGCCCCCGCGCCCAGCAGGCGTCGATCAGGGTCGAGACGTCGCTGCCGACGCCGCCGGTCGTGCTGCTGGCCGACGAGCGCGCTCTGAAGCAGGTCCTCATCAATCTGATTTCCAATGCGATCAAGTTCAGCTCTGACGGCGACGCGGTGCGCGTGGAAGCGAACATCGATGCGGACGGCCTCCGCATCGCGGTGATCGATCAGGGTATCGGCATCGCCGCGGATGACATTCCCAAGGCGCTCGAGCCCTTCACGCAGATCGACGGAACGCTCTCGCGAAGCCATGAAGGCACGGGCCTCGGTCTGCCATTGGCGAAACATCTGGCCGAGCTGCATGGCGGCTCGCTGACGATCGAGAGCACGCCGGGGCAGGGTACGACGGTCAATGTCGACCTTCCGGCTGACTGTCTCGTCGCTCGCCGCGCACGGATTCACGCAGTCTAGGCGCGGGCCGCGCACCTTTGCTGCTGGACAGCGCCGCCGCGCCGGGATAGAACCGCCGCCCTTTCGCGACAGTATTCCTCTTGTGCATTGCCGTGACCGGCGCGGGGCCCCTTCCTCGCCCGTCAGACGGATGCGAGGTGAACCCATGTTTATCGGCCTCGATTTCGGCACGACGAACAGCGCGCTCGCGCTGGCGCCGGCCGAAGGACCGGCGGGCCTCGTGCCGCTGGTTCACGATGGAGCGGAATTTCAGACCTTCCGCTCCATTCTCTATTTCGACGCGAATGAACGGGACAGGAACGGCAGGCCTGAAGCCTCTGCAGGCCCTGCCGCAATCGATGCCTATCTCGAGCCGGGCTCGGAAGGGCGTCTGATCCAGTCGATCAAATCCTATCTGGCAAACCCCGATTTCTCCTCGACCAACATCTATGGGAGCCGCTACTCGCTCGAGAACCTGATCGGCTTCGTCGTCGCACGCATGATCGATGCGGCGCCGCTGGCGGATGATCTTATCGGGAAGCTGAAGGCGTCGCCCGTTGTTGTCGGGCGGCCGGCGCGTTTCGTGAGAAACAGCTTCGGGGAAGCGCGGGCGGAGGCGGATGATTTCGCCGTGACCAGGCTCCTCGCTGCGCTCAAGGGCGCGGGGCTCCCCGATGTGCATTTCGAGTTCGAGCCGGTTGCGGCGGCCTATGCCTATGAATCCAGCCTCGAGCGCGACGAGCTTGTGCTCATCGGCGATTTCGGTGGCGGCACGAGCGATTTCTGCCTTCTGCATGTTGGGCCGGGCTTCCGGCGGATCAGGGATCGCGCGGAGACGATCATAGGCGTTTCGGGCGTCGGGCTGGCGGGCGACGCTTTCGATGCGCGGATCGTCGAGAATTGCATTGCGCCGAAGCTCGGCCGCAACTCGTCCTATGCGAGCACCGGCGGAAAGGTGCTGCCCATGCCGGCATGGCTCTATGACAGCCTGAAGCGCTGGCATCAGCTGAGCTTCATCAACACCTACAAGACCCGGAAGATGCTCGAGGAAATCCTCTCGGGCGCCGACGCGCGCGCAATGATCGAGGCGCTCAGCTATCTCATCTCCGAGAACAAGGGCTTCGACATGTATCGCGCAGTCGAGGCCGCGAAGGTGAGGCTCTCAGCCGAGCCTGAAACCGGCCTGACCTTCAGGAACGGTCCTATCGATATAGAGACGAGGATTGCGCGCGCCGATTTCGAGCGCTGGATCGCGCCGGAGCTTGCCGATATCGCGGCCTGTGTCGACGGGTTGATGGAAAGCTCGGGCATCGCCGCCGAAAAGGTCGACCGCGTGTTCCTGACCGGTGGCTCGTCCTTCATCCCGGCCGTGCGGGCGCTCTTCGCCGAACGCTTCGGCGCCGAAAGGCTCGCGGGTGGCGGCGAACTCACCTCCGTGGCGACCGGCCTTGCCCTTTCGGCGCGTCAGCGCTTCATGGCCTGAACCGCGCCGATGAGCGGCCTGCGGCGCCAGGGCGCTTTGAGCTTTTCGGCCGAACCTCTATACAAAGGCATCGAATTTTGGGCGGCCCGCGCCGGGCTTCAGCCCGGAGGCGGTCATCCTTGTCTGAAAATGTCTCAGAAATGCTGCTCTGGCTGTTCTTCGCCGCGATGACGGCGGCGGTGATCGTCGCCATACTTCGCCCGCTCACCCGCCGCATGGAGGCGGATTTCGGCCGCCAGGAAGTCGACCTCTACAAGGATCAGCTCGCGGAAATCTCGCGCGATCTGGAGCGCGGCGTGCTCGAGCCTGCGGAAGCCGAGGCGGCGAAAGTCGAGGTGTCGCGGCGTCTGATCGCGGCGGCTGACGGGGTCGAGAAAAGGAAGGCGGCACGCGGCGGCGGACGCGCCCTGACCGGGAAATTCATGGCCATGGCGGTCATCATCGCCGTTCCGGCCTTCGCGCTCGTGACTTATCTCATGCTGGGTTCGCCCGAACTTCCCGATCAACCCTTCAAGGCGCGCATGTCCGCTCCCGTCGAGCAGTTGCCGCTCGAGGCACTGGTGTTGCGCGTCGAGCAGCATCTGAAAGAGGACCCGCAGGACCTTCGCGGCTGGGAGGTGCTCGCGCCCGCCTATATCCGCCAGCAGAAATATGCCGAAGCCAAGGCCGCGTGGAGCAGGGCCATCGCCCTTGGCGGCGAGAACGCGGGCCGTCTTGCGGCGCGTGGCGAAGCGGCGGTGCTCGAGGCGGGCGGCGTCGTCGTGCCGGCGGCGCGACAGGATTTCGTGCGCGCGGCGGCGCTCGACCCTCGCGAGCCCCGCACCCAGTATTATCTCGGCCTCGCCGAGATCGAGGACGGCAAGAAGGACGCCGCGATCAAACGCTGGAAGGCGCTCCTTGCATCTGCCTCCGCCGACGCATCCTGGCGGCGGAGCGTCGAGGCCGAACTCGCCACGCTCGAAAATCCGGGGCAGGCGGCGCCGGGACCGAGCGCCGAACAGGTCGGCGCGGCAGCGCAAATGTCGCCAGAGGCCCGCCAGGAGATGATCGAAGGCATGGTCTCCAATCTCGCCGCGCGCCTCGATGAAGCGCCCAACGATTTGCCCGGCTGGCTTCGCCTCATCCGCGCCTATGGCGTGCTCGGCAAGCGGGCCGATGCCGATGCCGCGCTTGCTCGCGCGCGCAAGACCTTCGCCGCTGACGCATCGGCGCTTGCGAGCCTCGACGAAGCCGAGAAAGCTCTGCCCACGAAGTAACCCCCGCTCCTGACCGCCGCGCCAGAATGGCTGATCGGCTGGACAGGAGGCGGAAATGCTGTCGGAACTTCAGAAGCAGGCGGCGCAGGCAATCGTCAACATCTTCGAGACGGGCCGCGCACAGGGCGACCATGCGCGCCTGACGCTGGCGCCGGGCGATCCGGGCCATCTCACTTACGGGCGCTCGCAGACAACGCTGGCAAGCGGCAATCTCTATCTCCTCATCAAGTCATATTGCGAAATGGCGGAGGCCGCTTGCGGGCGGGCGCTGAAGCCCTATCTGCCGCGCCTCGCGGCGATCGACCTCACGCTCGACCACGACCGGGCCTTCCACGCGCTTCTCCGGCAGGCGGGCGGCGACCCCGCCATGCGGGTCGCGCAGGATTCCTTCTTCGACCGCGCCTTTTGGGAGCCGGCCACGCGCGCGGCCTCCGCACTCGGCTTCGCCACCGCCCTCGGCACGGCGATCGTCTATGACGGCTTCGTCCACGGCTCGTGGAGCGCGATGCGCGACAGGACGGCCGCCAATCATGGCCGTCCCGCGGCGCTCGGCGAAAGGAAATGGGTCGAAGCCTATGTGAGTGAGCGGCGGAACTGGCTCGCCAGGCACAGCAATGGGCTTCTTCAGCGCACGGTTTATCGCATGGATGCCTTTGGCACGCTCATCACGGCGGAAAACTGGCTGCTCGATCTCCCCTTCACGGTTTGCGGCGTGGCGGTGGATCGCGCCGCGCTCTCCGGCGGTGCGGCAGCGCGCAATCTGCGCCTGACGTATCCGTACATGACCGGAGAGGATGTGCGCGCCTTGCGGCAGGCTCTCGCGCGGGAAGGGTATACGGCCGATCAGGACGGCGTGTTCGACGCAGGGCTCGACCGCATGCTGAGAGCCTTTCAGATGGACCGGGGCATCGCCGCCGATGGCATCGCAGGACCAGCGACGCGGGGTCTTCTCGGGCTTTGAGATGGGGGCGCCGGGCTTCCGCGACCATTTGGCGTTTTCGGCGGGGCGCGTCCGGCTATATCTTCCGCGGCAAATGGACGCCTCGGAGCCTCTGCCGGAAAGTTGCAAGCTCTCCGCATCAATTCATGTGCCGGTCCGGCCGGATTGATTGGTTTGAGCGCGATCTTGTCGTAAAACCGCCGCCACCATGCAGATCGCGCTCTGGTGAGGCGTAAGTACGGGGACGAGCATGACGCGCAAGCAGCGCCGCGCCGCTTTCATTGCCGCCGGTCTTGGAATTCTCGGAGTGGCCGTCGCGCTGGTGCTCTTCGCCATGCGCGACAACATCGTTTTCTTTTATAGCCCCACAGAAATTGTGGAAAAAGGGATCGAGCCCGGCACGAGATTTCGCCTTGGCGGCCTCGTCGAGAACGGTTCGGTGGAGCATACTGGCCCCGCGACCATCGCTTTCGAGGTGACGGACCTCCAGACGAAACGGCGGGTGACCTATACCGGCGTTTTGCCCGATCTCTTCCGCGAGGGGCAGGGCGTCGTTGCAGAAGGGGTGATGGGGCCGGACGGCGTTTTCGTTGCCGACTCGGTTCTCGCCAAGCACGATGAGAAATACATGCCGCCCGAAGTCGCCAATGCCTTGAAGGCATCGGGCCGCTGGGAAGAAGGCGAGATCAAGGACGAGAAGGCTGAAGGCACCACAAGATGATCGTTGAACTCGGCCATTTCGCGCTCGTTCTCGCGCTTGCCGTCGCCCTTGTGCAGATGATCGTGCCGATGGTGGGCGCGCAGCGCGGCGACAGCGGCCTCATGGCCATTGCGCGGCCGGCGGCGTTGGTTCAGTTCACGCTGCTTGCCATCGTCTTCGCCGTTCTACTCCACGCCTATCTCACTTCCGACTTCTCGGTGAAGGTCGTCGCCGAGAATTCGCATACGGCAAAACCGCTCATCTACAAGATAAGTGGCGTATGGGGGAACCATGAGGGCTCGATGGTCCTCTGGGTGCTGATCCTCGCTCTTTACGGGGCGCTGGTTGGGCTGTTCGGCGGCAATCTGCCCGAGGCTCTGCGCGCGCGCGTTCTCTCCGTGCAGGCTTCGATCGGCGTCGCCTTTCTCGCCTTCATTCTCTTCACCTCGAACCCGTTCGCCCGCCTCGATCCGGCGCCCTTCGAGGGCAGCGGCCTCAATCCGCTGCTTCAGGACCCGGCTCTCGCCCTTCACCCGCCATTCCTCTATGCGGGCTATGTCGGGCTTTCCATGGCCTTCTCCTTCGCCATCGCGGCGCTCATCGAAGGCAGGGTTGATGCGAGCTGGGCGCGATGGGTGCGGCCCTGGACGCTCGGCGCGTGGCTGGCGCTGACGCTCGGCATCGCGGTTGGCTCCTGGTGGGCCTATTACACGCTAGGCTGGGGTGGTTTCTGGTTCTGGGACCCGGTCGAGAACGCCTCGCTCATGCCGTGGCTCGTCGCGACGGCGCTGCTCCATTCCGCGATCGTTGCGGAAAAGCGCGGCGCGCTCAAAAGCTGGACCATCCTGCTTGCGATCTTTGCCTTCTCGCTGTCGCTCATCGGCACCTTCCTTGTCCGCTCGGGCGTGCTGAATTCGGTCCACGCCTTCGCCAACGATCCCTCGCGCGGCGTCGTCATTCTCGGCATCATCTTCTTCTTCGTGGGCGGCGCGCTGCTGCTCTATGGCTGGCGCGCGCCCGTACTGAAGGCCGAAGGGCTCTTCGCCCCGTTGAGCCGCGAAGGCGCGCTGGTGGTGAACAACCTTCTGCTCGCCGCGGCGACGGCGGCTGTTTTCATCGGCACGCTCTACCCGCTGTTTCTCGATGCGCTGGGCGGGCCGAAGATCACGGTGGGCGCGCCCTTCTTCAACCTGACCTTCGTGCCGCTGATCATTCCGCTTCTTTGTCTTGTGCCATTGGGGCCGCTGCTCAAATGGAAGCGCTCCGACCTTGTGGCGGCGACCGAGCGTCTGATGGGGGCGGCGGCGGCCGCGCTCATCGTTGCCGTGCTCATTCTGGCCTTCCGCAGCAAGGGCCCATGGCTCGCGGCCCTCGGCATGGCGCTTGCCACATGGCTCGTCGCGGGCGCCTTCTTCGAGGTCGCCTGGCGTATCGGCCTCTTCTCGGTGCCGCTCGGCGAGAGCTGGCGCAAGGCGCGTCGCCAGCCCCGGGCGTCCTGGGGCATGGCTCTCGCTCATGGCGGGCTCGGCATCGTCGTTGCCGGGATCGTCGGCATGACGGCCTGGCGGCAGGAACTGGTGACGGCCCTCGAGGTCGGGCAGAGCGCGGAGCTGGCGGGATATACGCTCACCCTCGACAAGGTGGGTATGCGCGAGGGGCCGAACTATCAGGCGCTCGTCGGCGTCGTGAACGTCAAGCGCGACGGCCGCCACATCGCCTATATGATGCCGGAGAAGCGGAACTTCCCCGTCGAGCGGCAGGAGAAGACGGAAGCCGCCATTCGCACGACGGGCTTCTCGGACCTCTATATCGTCATCGGCGAGAATAACGGGAAGGGCGCCTGGACGATCCGAGCCTATGAGAACAGCTTTGCGCCCTGGATCTGGGCCGGCGCGATCATCATGGCGTTTGGCGGCATCGTCTCGCTCACCGACCGGCGCTACAGGGTCGGGGCGCCCGCCAGGGCCCGTGCGCGCCTCTCGGCCGCGCCTGCGGAGTGATGCCCATGCGCCGCGTCCTCGTCACCCTGCTTTTGCTTCTCCTTGCCGCGCCGGCCCTTGCCGTTCAGCCGGGCGAACAGCTCAAGGACCCGGCGCTGGAAGGGCGGGCCCGCGAAATCTCGAAGGAGCTGCGCTGCCTTGTCTGCCAGAACCAGTCGATCGACGATTCCGAGGCCGAGCTTGCCGGGGATCTCCGGCGCATCGTGCGCGAGCGTCTCGTCGCCGGCGACACGGACGAGCAGGTGGTGGACTACATCGTCGCCCGCTATGGCGAATTCGTGCTGCTTCGGCCCCGCTTCGAGCGGGCGACGCTGATCCTCTGGCTCGGGCCCCTTGCCGCGCTACTCGCCGGTGGTGTCATCGCCATCAACCTTTTCCGCGCCAGCCGCGCGGGTGCCCAGCCTTCGCTCGATGCCGCCGAGGAGGCGCGCCTCGAAGAGATCATGCGGCGAGACGACTGATATTCCGTAGATGGTCCGGGCCTTGCGAGGCGCATCGGAAGTAACCCTTCCGGCGCGCCAGGCGCCTCTTTTTTGCCTTTATCGATCCGTAATGTTTCGGACATGAATTGGTAAGATCGTGTATCCAACTCTGGATGCCCTGAACGGTGGCCCTCGCGCAGACAATCTGCGCCCGACCGCTTGAAAACAGCGCCGCCCCGGAGCGGCAGTTCCAACGAGGAGTTCACGGATATGACGAACATCGCCCGGATAAGCGGCCCGCGCGGAATGATCCGACGGACAGCGGCCCTCGCGACCGCCGGCATGATTGGCCTCAGTCTGCTGGCTGCCCCCGCCTTCGCCCAGACGGCCCCACTCAATGCGCCGAGCGAACAGAAATCGGAGCTTTCGAGCCTGCCGACATTCGCCGATCTGGTCGAGAAGGTTTCGCCAGCGGTCGTCAGCATTCGCGTCGTCGAGGAAGAGACGGTCGCGAGCGCCGATATTCCCGACCTGCCGTTCCCGCCCGGCAGCCCGTTCGAGAAGTTCTTCAAGCAGCTCCAGCCCAAGGGCCCGGACGGCAAGCCCCTGAAGCGCAAGGCGATGGCGCAGGGCTCCGGCTTCTTCGTCTCGGCCGATGGCTATGTCGTGACCAACAATCACGTCGTGCAGAACGGCAAGGAAATCACCGTCGTGCTGACGGACGGCACCGAGATGAAGGCGACGCTCGTCGGCCGCGACCAGAAGACCGACCTCGCGCTTATCAAGGTGAAGGTGACGAAGCCCATGCCCTATGTCGCTTTCGGCGACTCGGACAGGCTGCGCGTCGGCGACTGGGTGCTCGCGGTCGGCAATCCCTTCGGCCTTGGCGGCACGGTCACGAGCGGCATCGTCTCGGCGCGCGGCCGCGAGATCGGCGCCGGTCCCTATGACGACTTCCTCCAGATTGACGCCTCGATCAACCGCGGCAATTCGGGCGGCCCGACCTTCGACATTCATGGCAACGTCATTGGCGTGAACACGGCGATCTATTCGCCGACCGGCGGCAGCGTCGGCATCGGCTTTGCGATCCCCTCCAACATCGCCGCGCGCGTCGTCGCCCAGCTCAAGGAACATGGCAAGGTGACGCGCGGCTGGCTCGGCGTCAGCATCCAGCCGGTCGATGCCGATCTCGCCGCGAGCCTCTCGCTCGACAAGCCGAAAGGCGCGCTCGTCGCCGAGGTGACGGCGGGAAGCCCTGCCGAAAAGGCGGGTATCCAGCCCGGCGACGTCATCACCAGGGTGAACGGCAAGGACATGGCCGATGTGCGCGACGTGAGCCGCACGGTCGCCGATCTGCGCCCCGGCACGAACGCCGCGATCGATATCTGGCGCGATGGAAGGGCAAGGAGCATCAAGGCCGCTATCGCCATCTTCCCCGACAAGATCGAAATGGCATCGGCCGGCGACAAGTCCGCGCCGAGCGGTGAGACGGCCACCCAGAGCCTCGGCCTCGCCCTTGGCCAGTCGGCGGACGGCGTCGTCGTCCAGAGCGTCGATCCCAACAGCGAAGCGGCGGAAAAGGGCATCCAGCCCGGCGACATCATCGTCAAGGTCTCGGGCAAGGATGTGAAGACCCCCGCCGATGTCGTGGAAGGCGTGCGTCAGGCGAAGAAGGCCGACAAATCCTCGGTGCTTCTCCTGCTGCGCAGCCAGGATCAGCAGCGCTTCGTGGCGCTGACGATCAAGAAGGCGTGAGGCTCTCAGAGAGCATTGCCCGAGCTTGCGTTTACGGGGGCCGCCGGCTGTCAGAGGATGGCCGGCGCACACCCGCAACCAGTGTTTCCCTGGAGCCCATTAAGGCAAGAGGTCTGTGAGTATGCGGATTCTCGTCATTGAGGACGATCTCGAAGCGGCCGCCTATATGGTCCGCGGCCTGCGCGAAAGCGGTCATATCGTCGATCACGCCGGCGATGGCGAAGAAGGGCTGACGCTTGGATTGTCGAGCCAATATGACGTCATGATCGTCGATCGCATGTTGCCGAAGCGCGACGGACTGAGCGTCGTCGCCGCGCTCAGGACGGAAGGCGTGCGCACTCCGGTGCTGATCCTCTCGGCGCTCGGCGAGGTCGACGACCGGGTCATGGGGCTCAAGGCGGGCAGCGACGATTATCTCACCAAGCCCTACGCCTTTGCCGAACTTCTGGCGCGGATCGAGGTTCTGGTCCGCCGCTCGAACCCGGATCAGGTGCGCACCCGGCTTCAGGTCGGCGATCTCGAAGTCGACCTTCTCGCGCGCAAGGTCACGCGGGCGGGGCAGGAAATCGAGCTTCAGCCGCGCGAGTTCCGTCTTCTCGAATATATGATGAAGCATGCCGGTCAGGTCGTGACGCGGACTATGTTGCTGGAGAATGTCTGGGAGTATCATTTCGATCCGCAGACGAACGTGATCGACGTCCACATCTCGAGGCTCAGGGCGAAGATCGACAAGAACTTCAAGCAACCGTTGCTGCATACGGTACGGGGAGCTGGATATTCGCTACGCGCGGCTGATTAATCTCCTCAGAACCTCGACCTTCAGGCTCGCGGTCCTCTATCTCGCGCTCTTCGCCGCTTCCGCGATCATGCTGCTTGCCTATGTCTATTGGAACACGGCAGGGTTTCTCGCGCGCCAGACGGACGAGGCGGTGCAGGCGGAAATCACCGGGCTTGCGGAGCAATATGCGCAGGGCGGGCTGCCGCTCCTCGTGCAGACCGTCATCCAGCGCTCGCGCGATCCGGGGCAGGGGCTCTACCTCCTGCTCGATCCGGCGGGCCGTGTGCTGGCGGGCAATCTCGACGGCCGTCCGGCCGCGACGCCCGGCGCCGACCGGTGGATCGACTTCGCCTATCACCGCCGCACGCTCGACGGCACGACGGAACTCAAAAGCGCGCGTGCACGCGTCTTCCTTCTACCCGAAGGCTTCTATCTTCTCGTTGGCCGCGATGTGCAGGAGCGACGCGAGATCGAAAAGCTCATCACAAACGCGCTCATCTGGGCCATCGGCCTCACCATCGCGCTCGGGCTCGCGGGCGGGCTTTTCATGAGCCGCAACATGCTCGCCCGCGTCGATGACATCAACCGCTCGAGCCGCGACATCATGCAGGGCGACCTGTCCCAACGGCTGCCGATTGCCGGGACGGGCGACGAACTCGACCAGCTCGCGCGCAACCTCAATGCCATGCTCGACCAGATCGAGGCGCTCATGATCGGCATGCGTCAGGTGACGGACAATGTCGCGCATGATCTGCGCAGCCCGCTCAACAGGCTGCGCAATCGCCTCGAGGTGACATTGATGCAGGATTCCTCGCCAGAGGAATACCGCCATGCGTTGGAGCGCACCATTGCGGAGGCCGACAGCCTGCTCACGACCTTCAATGCGCTGCTGATGATCGCGCGGGCGGAAGCAGGCTCGCTGCGCGAGTCGATGACGCCGGTCGATGCCGTGGCCGTGATCAGCGACTCGGCCGAGCTTTACGAGCCCGTGGCCGAGGAGCAGGGGTTGAGGCTCGATGTGGAAGGCACGCCGGGCCTTCATGTGCGCGGCAATCGGGAACTGCTCGCTCAGGCGATGGCCAATCTGCTCGACAACGCGATCAAGCATGGCAAACCCGTGGCGCCGGGCGTGGAGCCGACCATCCGCGTGACGGCGCGGGAGGATGGCGCCGGGCAGGTGCTGCTTTCGGTCGCCGATCACGGAGCGGGCATTCCGGCTGATAAGCGCGGCCATGTGCTCGAACGGTTCGTGCGCCTCGAGGCGAGCCGTAACACGCCGGGAAGCGGCCTCGGCCTCAGTCTCGTCGCGGCGGTCGCGCGGCTTCATGGCGGCCAGATCCGGCTGGAGGACAACAATCCGGGCCTGAAGGTCGTACTGTCGCTGCCCGCCGTTGCGCGGTAGGTGTCGGCTCGCGCCTCCAACTTTCGGCATTATTCGTGCGGACGGCGCCGGTAATGCTCTAATCTCCGTCTCTTCGCGCAAGGAGAGAGGCATCGATGTCGGAAGTCATGCATCATCAGGCCCTGCCGGGACAGGCGGCGAGGGCGCCGAGGCCCCATGATGCCGAGCGGGCGCTCGCCGAGATGCAGGATCTGCAACAGGCGGTCGAAGCGATCGAGGACGAGGTCTTGCGCGGACGGGCGAGGGCGCTTCTCGCCGATGCGGGCGCGCGACGCCTCATCGAAAGCGTCTTCGGCAATTCGCCTTTCCTTACACGCATCATCCGCATCCACCCCGACTGGCTGCCCCGCCTTCTCGACGTGCCGCCGGAAGAGGCGCTCGCCGACATCATCGAGCGCGTAAGGACCGCGCGTGAGGCTGCGACCCAGGCCGACCTCATGCGTGAGTTGCGTCTTGCGAAGTCGGAGGCGGCGCTTCTCATCGCCATGGCGGATATGACGGCCGCCTGGGATCTTGAACGGGTGACTGCAGCCCTGACCGAATTTGCCGATGCGGCGGTGCAGGCGAGCGTCGACTGGCTGCTGAAGGACGCGGCCCGGCGCGGGCAGATAGAACGGGCCCCGGAGGAAGTCGGACCTGAAGGCAGCGGCCTCGCCATTCTCGGCATGGGCAAATACGGCTCGCGCGAACTCAACTATTCGAGCGATATCGACATCGTCGTCTTTTACGAGCCGGGCGAGCTTCCGCTGAAGTCCGGCCTCGATGACGGACAGTTCTTCGTGCGTCTGACGCAAGCTCTCGTGAAGATCCTCCAGGAGCGGACGGAGCATGGCTATGTTTTCCGGGTAGATCTGCGCCTTCGGCCCGATCCTGGAGGAACGCCGGTCGCCGTTTCGCTTCCCGCCGCCGAGCACTACTACGAGAGCCGCGGCCAGAACTGGGAGCGCGCCGCCTTCATCAAGGCGCGCGCGGTCGCCGGAGACGCCGAAGCTGGCGCGCGCTTCCTCAAAATGCTGACGCCCTATATCTGGCGCAAGAATCTCGACTTCGCGGCGATCGACGACATCCACTCCATGAAGCGGCAGATCCATGCGGTCGGCGGCCATGGCACGATTGCGGTCAACGGGCACAATGTGAAGCTCGGGCGCGGCGGCATCCGGGAGATCGAATTTTTCGTTCAGACGCAGCAACTGATCGCGGGCGGCCGCGATCACGATTTGCGCGGACAGCAGACCTGCGAAATGCTCAATGAGCTTGCGCGCAAGAAATGGATCGCGCCGGAAGCGGCCGACGAACTCAAACGCGCCTACCGCTTCCTGCGGACGCTCGAACACCGCTTGCAGATGATCGCCGATGAGCAGACGCACACCCTGCCTTCGAGCGATGAGGGGCTCGATCATGTCGCCTGCTTCATGGGCTTCGAGGATCGCGCGGCGTTCACGGAGGTGCTCGTTCAGCATCTGCGCTGCGTGCAGGGGCATTACGCAAAGCTCTTTGAAACCGCGCCGCCGCTTGCGGAGGAGAGCGGGAGCCTCGTCTTCACCGGCACGGAGGACGATCCAGAAACGCTGGAAACACTGCGAAATCTGGGTTTCTCGGCCGTATCCGAAATCGCCGCCACCATTCGCGGCTGGCACACGGGGCGTTTCGCGGCGACGCGGAGCCCGCGCTCGCGCGAGCTTCTGACGGCGCTGATGCCCGCGCTCCTTCGGGCGCTGTCGCGCACATCCAATCCCGACACGGCCTTCATGCGCTTCGATCAGTTCCTGACCAAGCTGCCGGCCGGCGTTCAGCTCTTCTCGATGATCTATTCCAATCCCAGCCTGCTCGATCTCCTTGCGGATATTTGTGGCACGGCTCCACGCCTCGCAAATTATCTCGCCCAGAATTCGGCCGTTCTCGAAGCCGTCGTCGATCCCAATTTCTTCAAGATGCTTCCGGATCGCGCGACATTGCGCGCGAGCCTCGCATCGGCGCTTGCCCATGCCCGCGACTATCAGGACGTGCTCGATTTCACACGCGTCTGGGCGCGCGAGCATCGCTTCCGGCTCGGCGTGCGCGTGCTTACGGGAAGCGCCGACGCCGAGGAGGCAGGCGCCGCCTATGCCGCCATTGCGGGCGAGCTTGTGCGCGCGCTCGCGCCTGTCGCGGAGGACAAGATCGCGGAGCGCGCAGGGCGCGTGCCAGGCGGAAGTTTCGCGATCGTCGCCATGGGCAAGCTCGGCAGCGAGGAGATGAGCGCTACGTCCGACCTCGATCTCATCATGATCTACGATCTCGATGACCCGAATGCCATGTCGGATGGCGAACGGCCGATCTTTGCCTCGCAATATTATGCCCGTGTCTGCCAGCAACTCATCAGCGCGCTTACCGCGCCGACGAGCGAAGGCAAGCTCTATGAGGTCGATTTGCGGCTGCGGCCTTCGGGGAGCTCCGGCCCGGTCGCGACCCATGTGCAGAGCTTCATCGACTATCACCAGGCCGAGGCCTGGACATGGGAACACATGGCCCTGACACGGGCGCGCATTCTCTCAGGCACAGATGAGTTGAAGCTGCGCGTCGGGAGCGTCATCCGCGAGACGCTTCAGCGCCCTCGCGACGTGGCGAAGACGGCTTTCGACGTTTCCGATATGCGGGCGCGGATTGAGCGCGAATTGCCGAGCGACAATCCATGGGAGCTGAAATATGTGCGCGGCGGCCTCATCGATATAGAGTTCATCTGCCAGTATCTTCAGCTTGTCCATGCGCATGCCCATCCGGAGATCCTTCACACCCATACGCGGACCGCGCTGACGCGCATCGCCGCGGCGGGGCTTCTGCCGCCGGCGACGGCCGATCTCCTCGTTTCCGCCATCGAACTCACGCTCAACCTCACCCAGGTGATCCGCATCTGCGTCGAAGGCGTGTTCAAGCCGGAGGAGGCGACACCCGGGCTCAAGGCGCTTCTTGCCCGCGCGGGCAATGCGCCGGATTTCTCCGCGCTCGAGGCACAGTTGCGCGAGTCGCAGGCGAGCGTTCTGGAAGCCTTCGAGCAGATCGTGGCCGCTGCCGCCAAAGCCTGAAACCGGCGTCCCCCACTGGCTGACAATTTGCAGCGCCCTCATGCCGGTCCGGCATGAGGGCAGGGCGTCGCATTTTCTGTGAGGCGCCCAAATCCGCCGAAATGCCGAGTGAAACGTGGTTAATGCGTCGGTCGCTCCGGTGTGGCCGAGGCAACATATCGGTGTGATCGTCCCGTTCCGGTACGATCCCGCCATATGCGCAGGGTGGGATTGGGACGCATGGTGCGTCACGACGCGATTGTGATCGGAGGCGGGCTGAACGGCCTGACGGCGGCCGCTTGCCTTGCGCGCGCCGGCGCGAGCGTTCTCGTCCTCGATCGCAACTCGGCGCTTGGCGGCGCGGCGGCCTGTGGAGAGGTCGCGCCGGGCTTTCGCGTCGCGCGATACGGCCTCGGCCTCGCGGCGATGCCCCAGCGTCTCGTGACCGGGCTCGAACTCCACAAGCACGGGCTCCGCTTCCGACGCCTCGATGCAGGCGTCACATTGCTTCCAGATGGACGCCATCACGCAAGCTACCGCGACGGCATCATCCACCGCCGCGAGCTTCAGCGCTTCTCCGCGAAGGATGCAGACGCCTGGACACGCTTCCGCCGCGACATGCTCGCAGCCGCGCGCAAGCTCCGCCCGGTGCTGGAAAAGCCCATGCGCGATCCTTCGCGCCGTTCGCTTGCGACCTATCGCTGGCTGCGCGAGCTTGCCGACCGCTTCGCGTCTATCGACACGCAGGAATTACACGAGCTGACCCGTATCTGGACGCTGTCCTGCGCGGAATTTCTGGACGGATATTTCGAATCCGGGGTGGTGAAGGCGCGGCTCGCATCCTCCGCGCTGGGGGGATCGACGCTCGGACCGTTTTCGCCGACGGGCGCACGCTTTCTGATCGCGCCCTTCATGGAGGAGCATGAGGGGGTTTCCGGCGGCGCTCCTGCGGCCCTGCTTCCCATCGGCGGCCCTGAAGCGATAGCCGGAGCGCTTGTCTCCGTCATCCTGGCGCATGGCGGTCAGGTGCGCCGTGAGGCCGAGGTAACGGATGTGCTGATGCGCGATACGCGCGCGCGGGGCGTGGTGCTGGCGAATGGCGAGGAAATTCACGCGCGGGCGATCATCTCCGATCTCGATCTCAAGCGCAGCTTCCTCACGCTCTTTCCCTGGAAGGCGCTGCCCGATGGCTTCGTCGAAAAGATCGGCCGTTTCCGCATGCGCGGCGTAACCGCGAAGGTGAACCTTGCCCTCGATGCCGCACCCGAGTTCCCTGCCGTTCCGGCCGGATGCCCGGCGCTTGTCGGCGGCATCCGCCTCGGCCAGACGATGGAGGAAATGGAAGCTGCCTTCGAGGACTGGAGGGATGGAATTCCGCCTTCCGCGCCCATCATCGACGCGCTCGTACCGTCGCTTGCCGATCCGTCGCTTGCACCGTCTGGCAAGCATGTGATGTCGGTTGCCGTGCATTACGTGCCGGAGACGTTGCATGACGGTCCGTGGACAGAGGAGCGCAAGGCGGCGCTCACCGACCTCGTCATCGCGCGGCTTTCCGAACAGAGCTCGGGGCTCGCGGAGCGCATCCACGCGGTCGAAACGCTCGTGCCGCCCGATATCGAAAACGACATCGGCCTCACCTCCGGCGACCTCAATCAGGGCGAACTCACGCTCGACCAGCTCTTCTTCAATCGGCCGATGGCGGGCATTTCGGGCTATGCCACTCCGATCCGCGATTTCTACCTGTGTTCGGCGAGCGCCCATCCGGGGCCATTGGCATTGGGCGGCGCCGGCGCCAATGCGGCTGCGATTGTCGCGGCCTCTCTCGGAAAGAGGGGAGGCTAGGCGATGGCGGAAAAGTTCGACGCGATCGTGATCGGCGGCGGCCATAACGGCCTCGTCGCCGCGGCCTATCTTGCCCGGGCACGCCGCCGCGTTCTCCTGCTCGAAGCCTCGGAAGCGCTTGGTGGCGCACTGGCGACGAGCGAGATTTCACCGGACTATCTCGTTTCGACGGCTGCCCATCTCATCGAGGCGATGCCACGCCGGATCGAGAAGGATCTGAAACTGGCAAAGCACGGGCTGCGGTTTCCGGCGCGGGTGCTGCCGACCATCCTGCTTGCGCGCGACCGGCGTCATCTGCGCATGACGGCGCGCCGCCACGACCGTATCGCGCTTCGCGAGTGGTATGGGGACGACGCGGCGGCTCATGCGGCCTTGATGAAGCGCATCGGGTCCTATGCGAAAGCGCTGGCGCCGCTGCTGGGGCAAGCGGCACCGCTTTCCGGCGGCGCGCAGACTGCACGTCGTGTGCTTCGCCGCCTCTTCCGGCAAGCCTATGGCTTCGGAAGCAGCTCGTTCGAGGCGCTTCTCCATGAGCTTCCGGGCAGCATAGGTGATCTTGCGGAACAGACCTTCGAGACGGAGGCGCTGAAGGCGCTGGTCGCGTTCGAGGCGGTGCGCGGCACGGCGGAAGGGCCGTTCTCGCCGGGTACTGTGTTCAGTCTCATCTATCGTCAGGCGATGCGACAGGGCGCGCTCGGTCCGTCCGTTCCGCTGGGCGGTGTCGGCGGCCTCATCGGCGCTCTCGCCGCTTCCGTCCAAAGCCTCGGCGTTACCATCCGCGTATCGTCACCGGTCGCGTATATTCGCGTCGAGAACGGCGCAGTCCGGGGTGTCGAGTTGCAGGGCGGCGAATTCGTCGAGGCGCCGATCGTGCTTTCGAGCGCCGATCCCCGCCACACCATGCTCGATCTCCTCGGCGCGCAATATTGCGATGCGGGGCTCGCCTCGCAGGTCGCGCGCATCGGCATGCGCGGCGCGACGGCAAAGCTCAATCTCGCGCTGGACGGGTTGCCTACAATCCAGGGCCTCGAGCCTGCGGAATATGGAGCGCGGCTGCTCGCGCTGCCGTCGCTCGCCGAACTCGATCATGCATATGTGAGCTTCAAGCGCGGCGAGGTCGCGTTCGAGCCGCCGATGGAGGTAACGCTGCCGAGCGTCAACGATGCCTCGCTTGCTCCGCCCGGGCAGCATGTCATGTCGATCCTCGTGCAATATGTGCCTTATGAAGTCCGGGGCGGCTGGGCCGGACAGCGCGACCGTCTGCTCGTGCAGCCGCGCGTTCTGCACGGCCATTGCCGCCTGGTCGGCGACCGCGGTGAAGAACTCGATCTCGTCGGCGGAGAAGTCGGCCTTCTG
>WBZO01003242.1_pt1 | contig 19379 bp, 21 predicted proteins | sample 5204261 | NCBI WGS metagenome assembly WBZO01 (sample SAMN12412400, study PRJNA552823) | activated sludge metagenome | isolation source: activated sludge from anammox sidestream of wastewater treatment plant... | place: USA: North Carolina | collected 2017-09
TCAAACTCGTGCCAGGGAATGGCTGTGGCAAGTTGCAATAGCGGATCAGTCGGATCAAGTTGGCGTAACAGGTCCGTCTCAAATAAATTGGGTTGATGAAGCGTTCTCGTTGGTGTAAGCATTAATCGGCACCATTTCGACCAGAAAACAAACCATAACTTTAGCATCTTCGGTCGAACCAATTTGCGCTAATGACAAAATCTCTTATCAAAATCAATTGATTGAGATTTTTTCAGGAGTGACTAAATACTAGGATTGTAGAACTATCTTTTAACGATCAAAGAGAGCATTTGCTCTCTTTGAACAAGAATAATGGGCTTTAATCAAACGAAATAAATGGAACATAATAATATAAAAGCAATATAAGAGTAGAGTATTTGTTATCGCCCTGATATTACTTTTGTAAATATCTTCCGTATTTCTGATTGAATTTTTCAACCCTACCTGCCGTATCGACGATCTTTTGTTTACCGGTATAAAACGGATGACAGGATGAGCAAACTTCAATGTGTAAAGGTTTACTTAAAACGGATCGTGTTTTAAATTCGTTGCCACAACTGCATGTTACAGTTATTTCATGATACTCTGGATGAATACCTTTTTTCATTTGATATCCTTATTTTATCTTTTGAGAGCTAAATAGAAAGCCAATTATTATCACTTAAGATACGTACGGCTGCAACTAGCATTGTGTTAACTGACTGTAAATTTTTTTAGATTGACTTTCTATGACACTACACACGTCGCATGGAATCAAAAAAGTCAGCATTATTTTTTGTGGCTTTAATTTTATCCAGTAGGAAAGACATTGCATCCATTTCATCCATTGGATAAAGCAGCTTACGTAGAATCCATATCTTTTGCAGAATTTCGGGGGGAATAAGTAATTCCTCTCGTCGAGTACCGGAACGATTTACGTTGATGGCAGGATAGATACGTTTTTCTGCCATACGGCGATCGAGGTGAATCTCCATATTTCCAGTTCCCTTGAATTCCTCATAGATCACATCATCCATACGTGAACCGGTATCAACTAATGCGGTAGCAATAATAGTAAGCGATCCCCCTTCTTCAATATTACGAGCAGCGCCAAAAAAGCGCTTGGGTCGTTGTAGTGCGTTTGCATCTACACCACCAGTTAAAACCTTACCAGATGCGGGAACAATCATGTTGTACGCGCGTGCAAGACGGGTAATCGAATCCAGTAGAATAACAGCATCTTTTTTATGCTCAACCAATCTTTTAGCTTTTTCGATAACCATGTCCGCTACTTGAACATGGCGAGCGGCTGATTCATCAAAAGTAGATGAAATAACTTCGCCCTTTACAGAGCGCACCATTTCTGTAACTTCTTCTGGGCGTTCATCAATCAACAGCACCATCAGTATCACGTCGGGGTAATTGGCAGCGATAGAGTGTGCTATGTGTTGTAGCATGACTGTTTTACCTGACTTTGGACTAGCTACCAATAGTCCACGCTGACCCTTTCCGATTGGCGCAATTAAATCAATGATCCGTCCTGTGATATTTTCTTCAGATTGGATATCACGTTCTAATGTGAGACGTTCAGTCGGGAAAAGAGGTGTCAGATTTTCAAATAGTATCTTGCGTTTGGCATTTTCAGGTGGTTCATTGTTGACTTTGTCTATCTTAACAAGTGCAAAATAACGTTCACCTTCTTTGGGTGGCCGTATTTCTCCATCGACAGAATCGCCTGTATGTAAATTAAAACGACGAATCTGGCTAGGAGAAATATAAATGTCATCTGGTCCGGCAAGATAAGAAGTGTCTGGGGAGCGTAAAAATCCAAAACCATCCTGCAGAATCTCTAGCGTTCCTTCTCCGAATATACTTTCACCTTTGCGAGCCTGATTTTTTAGGAGAGCAAAAACCAAATCTTGCTTACGCATTCGATTGGCTCCCTCGATATCATTCGCGATAGCCATTTTTACTAATTCTGAAACATGAATGCTTTTTAAATCAGATAAACGCATGAAAGTGACTCTTGAAGATTAAAAAAGATGCAAGAGAGTAGAGAATATTTCAGAGCGCGTTACGGAACTTATGGAATTATTGCTAGCTTGCGAAACATTAAATGATAAAAAATCATAATTTGTAATGCCGCATGCGCTCTAAAGGTATCTGAATACGAGTTACATTACCATACACAGTTGTTTAACCTGTGTGGATACCTAAAATATGGCTAACTATTATAGATGGTTATCAACAAATGCCATTAGCTGAGATTTAGATAAAGCTCCAACTTTTGTAGCTTCGATGTTTCCATTTTTAAATAACATTAAAGTTGGAATTCCGCGGATACCGTATTTTTGTGGAGTTGATTGATTTTCATCAATATTAACTTTTGCCACTTTAAGGCGTCCATTATATTCATTTGCTATTTCATCCAGAATGGGCGCGATCATTCTGCATGGACCACACCATTCAGCCCAATAATCTACAAGTACCGGAAGTGGACTTTGTAATACTTCTGCCTCAAAAGTTGCATCTGTGACATAGTGAATATGCTGGCTCATGAAATCCTCTTTTTAAAATTTTCTGGATCAAAATGAATAAAATGGTTGCAATTAATTGCATCTAACCGTTTAACCGAACCTAATTATATTCGGGATGGTTGCTGAAAATAATTTAAATCCTGAAGGATTCTACGTTTGTATACTACAGGAAAGAACAGAAGGGCGATAAATAAACTGTATAGTATTTTTAGTTCTATTTTTGAAATGTAACGCTCATCTTTATTTTAATAATGAGGCAAAAACGACACTTCAAAATATTTGCCTATTATACTAATAATGACAGGCAGATCAATAAATTTATCAATATTTTTTAAATTCTTACCAATGAATCATAGTTTTGGCTTGACTGGCTTGATATTTGTGCTTCTTTTGATCAGAAACTTACCGAAATTGATTAATTTAAACGATTTCTTCCGCTGGTCATTTTTATATGTAACGGTTTTGTTTGTTTATTACTCGTCTTGTTTAGCTGCACAACCATCACCTATTTTACGATCAGAAATCAGAAATTTTATCGTGCATATGGCAAATCAGCATCAATATGATATGAATGAATTAACGGAAGCTTTTTCTCAGACCAATTTTCGGTCCGATGTTCTTAAATTGATTTCTACACCTGCTTCAGCAATTACTTGGGATGAATATCGGAGGCGATTTGTCAACATGCAACGTATCAAGGGTGGGGTTAATTTTTGGAATAAGTATGTTAATGAGTTAGCGCGGGCAAGAAAGATTTATGGGGTGCCCGAGGAAGTTATTGTTGCGATTATCGGTATTGAGACTTTTTACGGCTCGGCAACTGGTAATCATCGAGTGATGGATGCATTAACAACATTGGCTTTTGATTTTCCCAAAAGAGCAGATTATTTTCGTGAGGAACTAGAACAGTATTTATTGTTAGCAAGAGAACAAAAATTTGGTTTGCTTGATATTAAAGGTTCTTATGCAGGGGCTATTGGTATTCCTCAGTTTATGCCAGGAAGTTATAGACGTTATGCGGTTGATTTTAATCATGATGGAAAAATTGATTTATCCGGCAGTGCTGTTGATGCAATTGGTAGCGTAGGTCATTATTTACGGGAATATGGATGGGAAGCGGGCGGGCCAATTGCTGTTCGTGCACGAATTAGATCAAAAAACTTTCAGGAATTTCTGGAAGCAGGTATTGAGCCATTACACTCAATTAAAGAGTTGCGTGAAGCTGGTATTACTCCGCTTGATCCAATTTCTGATAATATGTTGTCTGCTTTACTCGAATTAAATAATCAGGGTAGCCGCCAGTTCTGGTTAGGATTTAGAAATTTTTATGTAATTACACGCTATAACCGTAGCACCTTTTATGCTATGTCTGTTTTTGAATTGGCCAAAGCAATTCGTACAGCTAGATCATCTTAAAATACTTAGAAAATAATTATTCATCTAGTAACCGAACGGCAAGCACATCACATTTTGCATGATAAAGCACTCTGTTAGCTGTGGAGCCGAGTAATAATGCAAGCCCATGTCTACTACGTGAACCAACTACGATTAAATCAATTTTTTCTTGTTCAGCAATACGGATTATTTCTTCTCTGGGTTCTCCCCAGACCAACCATCGACTATTAGGATTAATTTCTAACCTGTCACCTATTTCATTTAATTTTTGCCTTTCTGTTTCCAGCATTGGGTAAGATATTTTAGTATCCAGTGGAATGACAGTGCCGTAAGGTGTATCGGGCATAGGAATGTTATCCAACACGTGAATAAGACTGAGTCTTGCTCCAATTTGTAACGATAGGCTCTTAGCTCTTTGTGCAACTTGACTATCTTGTGGTGAAAAATCTACAGCAAGTAAGATATGTTGATAAACCATTATGATTTTCCAGATAATTTAATAAGAATGTAAGGAGCTACTTTTTTTGTAGATAAGTAGAAAGAAAGCTGGTGATGCGTTCTTCATAGCTTTTACCCGCATAGGTGTGCATATTATAGTGACCTGCGCCTTCGACAACCCAGAGTTCTTTAGGAGGTAATGCTGCATCATATAGCCTTTTTACTTCAGCTTGGGTAGTGTGTTTGTCAAGAGTTCCCGTGATAAATAATACGGGAGCGGTAATATTGCCGATATGATCGATTGGATTTAGATTGTCAACCGGTAATCCTAGCAGAAAGGAAAAATAAGGGTACAGTAAAAATTGAAGATTTTCTCCAAATTCTCCTAAATGCAATTTGAGCCGATTTGCGACAGCTTCCGTAAAAGTAGGGTGTAGCGATTCAAGTATCACAGCATCAAGTTTTAACGGAGGATCTGCTAATGCAATAGCTGCTGCACCAAGTGTGACACCTATAGCTGCAATGTGATTATTTGGAAAAGCGTCTCTTAGAAAGGAAATCGCAGCCGCAACATCTGCTGATTCACGTGCGCCAAAGGTAATGCGGTTTCCAGGTGTTTCTCCATGTGCCTGCAAATCAATCATCAGTATATGATAACCTAGGTGATTGAGAAATCTGGCGCGACCAAGCATTTCTAATCGGTTGCTACGAATGGAGTGTATAAGTAAAATTGCTCCTCGCCCATTTATTCCTCGTGCTAACCAACCATGGGCAGCGTAATTATCATTTACGGGAATTTGTACTGTTTCGACGGGGAAATCAGGTAACAAAGTTTCTACTGCTGTAGGGGCTGCTCCTGTCGCAATCTCGCCTAATATAGCAATTATTATTGTAATAATTGCTAATGCAGAAGCTAGTTGTATTAGTATCCAACGAACTATTTGATGGTACATCTCAAGCTAAAAAGATTAGAAATTAATACACTACTTAAGAACAAATATAGTAAGTCAATAGTGAAATCTTAGTTCATCATCGAGATTTGCCATAAGTTATATTCATGAATGATTTTTATTTAAAAATTATTTATTTTGGAATTGAAAGAATTGGAGAACTGGTTTCAATTGAAAGTGATCTCTGTTTTTTACTAAAGTTTAATCATAAGTAACCGATCCAATTGAGTGGATTTATTAGTATTTTGTTGTATATCAACTTATCGAGAGATCTTGTAAAGATGCCAAAGTGGCTCTGTCGCCTCCCTGGCAAACGATTATTAGTTACATTGGTTTTAATATTCACTGGAATAGAATTAAGTGGGTGCGCTACTCATTCGCCATCAAAATTAAAGCCGTCTATTTCTAAGCAGGTTGCTAAATCTAAATTATCAAATGTAGAGAGTATCTCTGAGATAGAGATTATCCCTATCCCAGAAAAGCTGCCCTGCTACCGCCAGTGTCAAGACGAAATTATGGCTTTAAAGCGAGCGCTTGCTGAAAGAGATGCATTGATCCGAAATCTAAATATTCGTGAGCTGGGTCAGGCGCAAGCTTTGCAAGAAACTACTAGTGAAATTAGTCGAGCTAAAAATAAGTTATATAGATTAGCGACACAACCAGAAGCAGCCTCAAAGATTGCTGAAGTTGAAGTGGCTATGACTACATTGGAACAAACTGGATCCAAGGAATCGGATGCAGTTTTTCAATTTCTAGCAAGAGGTTTATTGAATGCAGCAATGGTTGCTTATGAACAGAAAGACTATGGTAATGCGATGAATTATGCAGCTCAATCTAGCGAGTTAATTGATGTTATAGCTAATCCAGCTCGACAAAAACTGGAATCGCAAGATACGGTATCATCTTTTCATATCCCAATTTTGTTGATGGTTACCCAACCTAGTAATTTACAAACAGATCCGAATAGTCGCTCTAAAGTAATTAGTTTACTGAAAAAAAATACACCACTAACCGCTATTGGTTACTACGGTGACTGGCTTCGTATACAGACTATAAATAATTTGTCTGGCTGGATTAAAAATCAAGTAGTAGATGTACAAATTAATAGCCCGAGTTTTGGTGAGTAATTACAAAAAATCTAGGATCGTTGATCGCTTTCAAACGAGTCAATTAGAACGGTAACTGATGCGGAAACTTTGTAATAATGAGCAGATCAGAATAATTCTAAGTTGATTTCAGCCGATCTATTTTTTTATCTTAGAGTAAATTAGCGAGAATTGCTTCGTTAATAGTGAATCAGTAGGCTGGTAAAAAAAGAGATTGTTGTTTTTGTTCTAATTACTTCTGTTACAGTAAGATTAGTCGGTATTTTTAAAAATGGGTGGATTTATGTACAAAGCAGTAATAGTAGCATCATTAGTTGGGGTGGTTATCTCGGGGTGTGCTGATATATCTGCAACACAACGAGGAGCTGGTACTGGCGCGTTAATAGGAGCGGGCACAGGAGCAGCAATAGGTGCATTGGCGGGAGGTGGAAAGGGTGCTGCAATTGGTGCCGGTGCTGGTGCTGCTCTAGGAGCTGGTGCTGGTTACTTATGGTCGAAAAGAATGGAAGAGCAAAAAATCCAAATGGAAAATGCTACTGCTGGGACAGGCGTGATGGTGTCGCAAACAGCAGATAACCGGTTAATGCTGAATATCCCCAGTGACATTTCATTTGATACGGGAAGTGCTCAGATCAAATCAGGTTTTCGCCCAATTCTGGATAGTTTTGCAACTAGCTTGTTGAATAACCCAGGTACTCACGTAACGATTGTTGGACATACTGATAATACGGGTAGTGATGCTGTTAATAATCCCCTCTCTGTAAATCGTGCGGCTAGCACTAGGGAATATCTGGTAAGTCGTGGCGTTCCTTTTCAGAGAATTCAGATTGATGGTCGTGGCTCGTATCAGCCGATTGCTTCGAACGATACGGTAGCTGGTCGGGCAAAGAATCGTAGGGTAGAAATCTACGTTTCAGAAATGCAGAGTGGGTCAGTTCAATAAATTAGGTAAAGTGAGTAACTAAATGGTAGATGAGGGAAATACCAATAAAGAAGAATGGGAGAGAAAAATGCTGCGGGATCTGGTGTTTTCCTCCCTTAGAGAACAAAAAAAAGCACGCTACTGGGGTATTTTTTTTCGTGTGCTGACTTTCTCTTACCTATTTGTACTACTTTTTTGGGGATTGGGTTGGCTAGATACTGAATCAGCTGGAGGATTTGGTAAACACACTGCATTGGTTGATTTGCGTGGCGAAATTACCGCAGATGGTCTGAATAGCGCGGAAAATATTAATACTGGGTTAAAAAAGGCTTTTGAGGATAAAAATACAGCAGGAGTGATATTACGAATTAACAGCCCTGGTGGTAGCCCAGTTCAAGCTGGATCGATCAATGATGAAATACATCGTTTACGTATACAGCATCCTAATATTCCCTTATATGCCGTAGTTGAGGATATTTGTGCCTCAGGAGGATATTATATTGCCGTCGCAGCAGATAAGATTTTTGTGAACAAGGCAAGCATCATAGGTTCAATTGGCGTTCTTATGGATGGTTTTGGGTTTACTGGGACGCTTGAAAAGTTAGGGATGGAGCGCCGTCTGCTGACAGCCGGGGAAAATAAAGGATTTCTTGATCCTTTCTCCCCTTCTGATCCGGAGCAAAGAGAGCATGCAAAAAAAATGTTAGCAGAAATTCATCAGCAATTTATTCAGGTAGTTCAGGAGGGGAGGGGGGAACGTTTAAAAGATAACCCTGAAATCTTTAACGGTATGGTTTGGACAGGAACGAAAGGCATAGAGCTAGGTTTGGCTGATGCCTTAGGTAGTACTGATTACGTAGCTCGTGAAGTGATTCAGGTCGAGCGAATCGTTGATTATACTGTGCAGGAAGGAATTACAGAGCGATTTGCTAAGCGATTTGGTCGGGTTGCGGTAGATTTGTTGACTGACACCAGATTTGCGTGGTTTATCCGCTAAATCTTTATTTTAATAAATTCTTTCTGTGCAATATCGTAGTACTAGATAGACGCTCTTCAGTTTGCTTAGAGGGAAGATGCTGTAGACGATGTTGTTGGTGGAAAGAATTGTAGGTATATCAGTGAGTGAGCAGTTGATTAGTCTGGTTGGGGTGCCATGTTACAACCAATCCGGTACTCCCTGGTGGTGTTTGAAAATTGCAATCAATACCAATTTCGGCAACCCAAACAAGTTGATCACCATAAAAAAGTAGTGGTAAAGATTTGCGTTTCCAGGGAGGAATTGCCGCTTCTTGCATGATCTTTTTTAGGCTACGCCGAGGACGCTTACAGTCAGGCTGGAATCGTTCTCCACCTGTTCTTGAGCGAATTGTAACCAATGATTGATTCAGTTTTGCCAAATTTATTCCTGCATCATCTTGTTGAGTAAATTCAAGCGTGCCTTTCAACGGTTCAATGACTAGGTGCTGTTCACCGTGCCAAGTAATGGGTGATATTGGTTTTTGCAGAGAGTCTATTGGAATAAATTCAACTAATCCGCGATGGCAGCGAATTTCCAATCTATCAATTACAAATCGAAATTGATTGTCACCTTTTATACTATACAGTTGGCGTAATATTTCTTCTAATTTTGTGGAATTCGGTAACCGAGCCATTTGCTGAGTGAATAGATAACGTAGTAAGTTTTTTGCTCGAGCAAAATTGAATTTACGCAATTCTTCTAGACTTAATCTATTATCAATCATTGCATTTTCAATATCTATTTTTGCTAGTTCATCCAGCAAATAAGCGGCCTCACCAAGATATTGAGTGGATCGAAACAATGTCTTACGATAAGCTGGATATCGTTGTTCCAGTAGTGGAAAAATCTGGTGTCGCAGAAAATTGCGATCGTAGGACGTATCTAAATTACTTTCATCAGTTACCCACGATAAGCCATAAAATTTTGCATATTCCAAGATTTTTGAGCGTGGAATATTGAGTAATGGCCTAAGTAATTTAAGGATTTTATCTGGTTCAAACAGCCTCACTGCTGGCATAGCGCTGAGCCCTTTAACACCAGCTCCTCTTAATAATTGCAACATTAGTGTTTCCACCTGATCATCTAGGTGGTGCGCTAACAAGACATAATCAGCTTGAATCTGTTTAAATATTTTATATCGAGCTTCTCTTGCAGCGGCTTCTAAGCTTTCTTGTGGTTGCTTACTGATCTTTAATCGGTGAATAAGTAAGGGAATAGCAGCCTGGTCACAAAGCGATTGGCAAAAAGTACTCCATTGATGAGAATGTATGCTAATACCATGTTCTACATGAATTGCTGATACATGTAGTTGCATTGGTTTAGAGAATTTTATCAGTAGATGTAGTAATACTACAGAATCTACCCCTCCACTTAGCGCAACTACCAAACGATTACCAGGTTGGACTTGTTCGTTAAGATTATGGAAAAAACAATTAATTACATCATCAATCGGGTTGATTGATTTTGAATCTACCATATCCTAATAGTCGATCAAGACGTTTCTGTAACAAGGTTTCGAGAGGGATATCTTGTAGTTTCCGTAGTGATTCTTGTAATGCCTGTTTGACGGATTGCATTACAGCAGGATAATCGCGGTGTGCTCCACCAATTGGCTCAGGAATAATTGTGTCAATTAAGGCCATTTCTTTGAGTCGATCAGCTGTAATGCCTAGTATTTCGGCGGCATCAGATGCCTTGTCCGCACTTTTCCATAGAATAGAGGCGCATCCTTCTGGCGAAATAACTGAATAGATTGAGTATTGCAGCATTAGGCTAGTGTCGCCCACGGCAATTGCTAATGCCCCTCCAGAACCACCTTCGCCGATAATAATACAGATAATAGGGATTTTTAATCCTGCCATAACATAAAGATTCTTGCCTATAGCTTCGGATTGCCCACGTTCTTCGGCATCTATACCTGGGTAAGCGCCTGGTGTATCAATAAAGGTAATCAGAGGGATTGAAAATTTCTCTGCAAGATGCATTAATCGGAGTGCTTTACGGTATCCTTCTGGCTTAGGCATACCAAAATTACGGTAAATTTTTTCCTTGGTGTCATGCCCTTTCTGGTGCCCGATTATCATAACCGTTTGGCCATTAAAGTGTGCTATTCCTCCGACAATAGCATGATCATCTGCAAAATTTCGGTCACCATGCAGCTCCTCAAAATTTGTAAAAAGATGTTTTATGTAATCAAGCGTGGATGGACGTAGCGGATGTCGTGCTACTTGGGAAATTTGCCAAGGTGTAAGTTTCGCATAAACGCTTTTAGTCAATCCCTGGCTTTTTGCCTGCAAACGGGCAATTTCAGCTGAGATATCTAGTGCGGAATTATCCTGGGCAAAGCGTAGCTGCTCTATTTTTGCCTCAAATTCCTCAATACCTTTTTCAAAATCCAGAAAAATATTTTTCATGCAAGTTAATGTAATTAACAGAAGCGAGGAAGCGCGATGATACAGGATTTAATTAGATAAATTTGGATATCTAATAGAATAAAAAATATACGTATAATGCCGAAGCTTAATAAATTTTAGATTGTGTCCGAGACTATTGCTTGATTACTTCAAAGCCAGCTTCTGCTATTGCTTGATCAAAAATGATATCTTTGCAAGCGTCATCATGTTGAATAACCGCTTTTCCGTCATCAAGAGAGACTTCAACGCTGTTTACCCCGGGGATTTTAGTTAATACAGTTTTAACACTATTAACGCATCCCCCACACGTCATTCCCTTAATATGAATAGTAGTTGTCGGCACGAATAATTCCTCTTTTAAAAATTAGACAGATAAAAACTTTGATTCGCCAGATTTTTATACTTAACATGGATTGCTGATGAAGAAAGTAGCAAGAAGCATTGCATCTAGTCTCTTTCACCTAATAAAGCTAATAACAGCTGTACCAAGCTAATAAATAAATTGTATAAATCGAGATAAATGCTTAGCGTTGCCATAACGTAGTTGGTTTCACCGCCATTTACGATCCGGCTTACATCAAACAGAATAAATCCCGAAAAAAGCAGTACTGCAGTAGCAGAAATAACGAATGAAATAGCTGGAATTACAAAGAATAAATTAGCTAACGAAGCTAGAATAATCAACACTAATCCGGTTATCAAGAAATTGCTGAGAAATCCAAAGTCTTTGCGAGTAACCGTTACTACGCTTGCTAATGTAAAAAAGATAATACCCGTTCCTGCAGCGGCAAGACCAACTAATCGAGCTCCATTACTGAACTGTAAAGCGTATTGAAGTAAAGGGTCTAGCCACCATCCTGCAACAAAAGTAAATAAAAAAAGAAAAATTACTCCCCAAATACTGTTGCGTGTAGCACTGACGGCGAACATCAAACCTATCATTATGGCGAGCATGGTAAGTGAACTTATGATAGGAGATTGTGCTAAAAATGAGAAATCTGTATTAATACCGGTGACTGAACCAATTACAGTCGAGACCATGGTTAAAGCGAGCATTAAATAAGTGTTTCTTAATACTTTATTACGTATGCTCGGATCTAACGTTTTTAATACAGGGACTGTATATTTAAAATTAGATGACATATTTTTGTTTTCCTCTTGTTAAATAAGTAAACATATACATAAATTAGGCTACCTTGTAGGACTAAAAGTTGCAATCCGGTTTTCGGCTCTTTGGGTTATATCCTTTTTATAAATGTGGTTTTTATGAGTTATTTTATCTATTTTTTGCATTTTCTGAAAAAGGCAATGTCATATAAAATGACAAAATAATAAATATTTCAAGCTGGCAAAAGGGATTTAACGTCAGAAGGATCTAAGCAATAGTAACCATGCGGGATGTGTGGTAATTTTTTCTATAAAAATCATGTATCTTCCTTCTTGTGCTAGGGGCGCCTGAATGCTAAGATTGCCCCAAAATTGTCATTCGGTTTCGACTTTATTTTTCTGCTCAGCCAAATGAATGTTCCTAGGGGCGATAAATTAGTATAAGACGAGACGTATTTTGTAAAATTACAGGTGGACTGTTGAAATTATTTGGTAATTAATGTGGGGGTAAAATATGAAGGTTGGTAAGTTGGTGGCGTTGCTATCAAGTTTAGTAGTTCTTGGTTCCTATTCCGGGCTGGCGATATCAAGTAAATATAATCTGCCTGAACCACAAACTCCAATTGCGCAAGAAATATATGATCAGCACATCACGGTTCTTTGGATTTGCTTGGCAATATTTGTGGGGGTTTTTAGTGTGATGGGTTATTCCATAGTCAAGCATCGTAAGTCCGTTGGTTACAAAGCGGCCAATTTTCATGAAAACATGGCTATTGAAGTGATCTGGACAATAATTCCGGTTTTGATTGTGGTGGCAATATCCTGGCCAGCAACCAAAACGGTTATTGCGATGAAGGACACGAGTGAGTCGGATATTACTATTAAAGCTACTGGCTATCAGTGGATGTGGGGGTATGACTATATTCAAGGAGAGGGCGAGGGAATTAAGTTTTTTAGTCAGCTCGCTACTCCACAGGATCAAATTCGCAACCAGGCTCCCAAGGGGGAAAATTATTTATTAGAGGTCGATAATCGCGTAGTAGTGCCGGCTGGAAAGAAAATTAGAATGCTCATGACAGCTAACGATGTTATCCATGCATGGTGGGTACCTGCTCTTGGAGTAAAGCAAGATGCAATTCCAGGGTTTATTCGGGATGCATGGTTTAAAGCTGAGAAACCAGGAATTTATCGGGGTCAATGTGCGGAGCTTTGTGGCAAGGAGCATGGATTTATGCCGGTTATTGTAGAGGTAATGGAGCCAGAGAAATATAGTCAATGGGTTGCAGAGAAACAGAAAGCTGCAGCGGCCTCGGCAGCTCCGGTTGTAAATACAGCACTCGCTGAAAAGTGAGCTTATATCTTAGTATTTGTGGGGATATAAATTAATTAGATTGAAAAAAAGGAGAAAATAATGGCGGTAATACAAGATGTGCACGGTCATGCACATGATCACCCGACCGGTATAGTGCGTTGGTTAACGACTACTAATCACAAAGATATCGGAACGCTTTATTTATGTTTTAGTTTGGCTATGTTGTTCGTTGGTGGTTTTCTTGCCATGGGCATCAGGGCGGAACTTTTTATGCCTGGTATTCAGATTTTAGAGCCGGAGGTATTCAATTCATTTACTACCTTACATGGTTTAATCATGGTGTTTGGTGCCGTGATGCCGGCATGGGTAGGGTTTGCAAACTGGCAAATACCCCTCATGATTGGTGCGCCAGATATGGCCTTTGCTCGTTTGAATAACTGGAGTTTTTGGTTGTTACCAATCGCAGCATTATTGCTGATAACTTCATTTTTTGTACCTGGCGGTGCTGCAGCTGGAGGTTGGACATTCTATCCACCGTTATCGACTCAGGGTGGTATGGGAACAGACATGATGTTGTTTGCTGTCCACGTGTTTGGGATGTCCTCAATTATGGGATCTATAAACATTATTACAACCATTCTTAACATGCGTGCACCAGGTCTTACATTGATGAAGATGCCTATGTTCGTATGGGGGTGGTTGATTACAGCATATTTGCTTGTATTGGTAATGCCAGTATTGGCAGGTGCTGTAACAATGGTGTTGACAGATCGTAACTTTGGTACAAGCTTTTTTAATGCAGCAGGTGGTGGCGATCCGGTTATGTTCCAACATATCTTCTGGTTCTTTGGTCATCCCGAAGTGTATATCATGATATTACCGGCATTTGGTGTGATTTCAGAAATTGTTTCAACATTCTCACGTAAGCCGCTATTTGGGTATGCTTCCATGGTTTATGCAATTGCATCAATTGCATTGTTATCTTGTTTTGTTTGGGCGCACCATATGTTTACCGCAGGTATGCCTGTAACTGGACAACTGTTCTTTATGTATGCCACGATGCTAATTGGCGTGCCAACTGGTGTTAAGGTTTTTAACTGGACAGCGACCATGTGGCGAGGTTCTATGACATTTGAAACACCAATGTTGTTTGCCATTGGATTTATCGTATTGTTTGTTATTGGTGGGTTTAGTGGTGTTGTTTGTGCAGTAGTACCAATTGATATACAGGTACAAGATACCTACTATGTCATTGCACATTTCCATTATGTTTTGGTTTCTGGTGCGGTATTTGCCTTGTTTGCTGGTGCATATTACTGGTTGCCTAAATGGACTGGTCATATGTACGATGAAAAACTAGGTAAATGGCATTTCTGGCTATCAATGATTTTCTTTAATATGGCATTTTTTGTTCAGCACTTCCTTGGATTGGCTGGCATGCCTCGGAGAATTCCAGACTATGCACTTCAATTTGCTGACTTCAATATGATTTCCAGTATAGGTGCATTTGGATTTGGCTTAACACAATTGCTATTTGTATACATAGTTATTAAATGTGTGCGTGGTGGAGAAAAAGCTGCGGATAAAACATGGGAAGGTGCAACCACATTGGAATGGACTCATTTGCCTTCTCCAGCTCCTTACCATAGCTTTGAGAATCCTCCTGTCATTAAGTAAGAGGTGGGTATAATAATGGCAGGAGATGAAGATACGGAATTAAGACGAGGTAAGTATCGTACAGCTTTAATTCTCGTTATCTTAGTAATAGTAGTTTTTATAGCAACATTTGTATTTAAATAGGAATAAAACAGGACGTGACCAAGACTAATAATATAGATATATTAAAAAAATTACTTGTTTTTAGTGTGGTTATGTTTGGTTTTGGTTACGCGCTTGTGCCTATATACAAAAGATTCTGCGAAGTAACTGGTATATATGAATTGGAACGTCCAGATGCGATTTCTAAGGATATTAAGGTAGACAATACAAGACTAATTAACCTACAGCTAGATGCGAATGTACATGGGTTGCCTTGGAAGTTTAAATCTCTGCAATCACATATTCGTCTGCATCCTGGTAGGTTGACAGAGGTCATGTATGAAATTAGTAATGAATCTGAAGAACCGCAAATTGGACAGGCTATTCCGAGTTACAGCCCTAAAAGTCTTGAAAGATACTTAAAAAAGGTTGAATGCTTTTGTTTTTCACAGCAAGAACTGGGTGGTAAAGAAGTTAAGCAGTTGCCTGTTAGATTTTTGATTGATCCAGAGATCCCAGATGATATTCATACTGCAACGATTTCATATACTTTTTTTAAAGTGAATGCTAATTAGCAGAAAATATCAATAGGTAAAAATGCTATTGTTTTCTAAAGATTGAAAATAAAGGATGTTTACTTATTTTGGTATTAGAGAGGGCGGCATTACTTTGTAAAGCTATATTAGTTGGGTTTTGTTGAGTTAAATTGTCAATAGTCGAGCTTGTAGCAGGTTAAGTTTAATAAATAAGGAGGAAGATTTATGAGTCAAGGAACGGGTTATTATGTGCCGTCTCCGTCAAAATGGCCGATAATAGGATCGACGGCTTTACTTTTCATGGCTTTTGGAGCAGCGTTCACGATGAGTAAGCTGCCTCTTGGATATGGCCTATTGATTACTGGGTTAGTGATACTTGCTTTCTTGATTTTTGGTTGGTTTCGAGAAGTAGCCCTTGAAAGTGAGGCAGGTAAGTATAAGGCAAAAGAAGATAAATCATTCAGATGGAGTATGGGATGGTTTATTTTTTCCGAGGTAATGTTTTTTGCATCATTTTTTGGTGCGTTGTTTTACATGCGTGTCCTTTCTGTACCTTGGTTAGCGGGATCTGAGCAAGAGTTGCTTTGGCCAGGTTTTGCTGGAGGGTGGCCTACTGCTGGACCAGGGTTTGATGAAAAATTCACCCCAATGGGCGCATGGGGGATTCCTGCTATTAACACAGCATTGTTGTTAACTTCAGGGGTAACTATTACGCTTGCACATTGGGCATTAAAAAAGAATGATCGTGGCGCTTTAAAATTATGGTTATTTGCAACGATTGCCTTGGGTATTACGTTCCTTTGTTTTCAAATATATGAATATGGGCATGCATATGCAGAGCTAAATCTTAAGTTAACTAGCGGCGCATATGGATCAACTTTCTTCATGCTGACAGGTTTTCATGGATTTCATGTAACGATCGGTACAATAATGTTGATAGCAATCTTCTTCAGATGTTTGAATGGTCATTTTAAGCCAGAGCATCATTTTGGATTTGAAGGAGTGGCATGGTATTGGCACTTTGTTGACGTTGTTTGGTTGGGATTGTTTATTTTTGTCTATTTACTGTAATACAAAAAAATAGCTAAAGGTGGTTCGACTCTTTATTTATTAATCAAAGAGTCGGACCTTGAAATTTTTTATAGTTGTATACAAGGCTATTTCATGCCTAGTTTCCTACAGCAATTCAAGCCGCCATTATGGTCAACAGTAGTTACTATATTGGCGATCGCACTTTTTATAAAACTGGGTTTTTGGCAATTATCTAGAGCAGCAGAAAAAGATAATCGTTTTGCTCTTTTAGAGCACTATGCTCAGGAGCCGCCGGTGACGATTCCAGAATCGATTGTTAAATTGAGCGATTATTTATATCGTCGAATTGAGGTTAATGGTTATTTTGATGCAAAACAAAGTATATATCTCGATAACAAAATTTATCAGGGGGTTGCAGGATATCATGTACTAACACCATTGCGGTTAGCAAATAGCTCAATTTATGTAGTGGTTAATCGTGGTTGGATTGCTGGAGGAAATGATCGATCGGTTTTGCCTGCTGTTCATACACCAGATGGATCGGTACACTTAGTAGGAATTGTGGCTTCACCATCAATTAAAACGTTTACTCTCTCAGATGAGAATTTTTCTGGCAAGGTTTGGCAAAATTTTGATCTTAATAGCTATCAAAATATAACGAAATTTACCTTTCAGCCTTTTTTATTGTTACAACAAAATAATGTAACAAACGATAGCTTAATTAGACGATGGGAAAATTCTGATTCAGGCTCTTCAAAAAATACGGGTTACGCGTTTCAATGGTTCTCATTTGCAGTACTAGCTTTCATTATTTACATTGTATTAAATGTCAAACGAAAAAGTAACGCGTAGTCGGCGCACCTTTATCCTGTTAGTGTTGCTGATAGTGTCGCCAATTATTATTTCATCTTTTCTGCATCGCTGGAATTATCGTCCTGAGCACACCGTAAATTACGGTGAATTACTGGAAGTTAAACCATTACAGATAATCGCAACAAATATTGAAGATAATACGATTTTTCGTGCTCGCCAATTAAAAGGAGTATGGAATTTATTGATTATTGATTCAGGAGAGTGTGATGGATATTGTCAGGAAAAACTTTATATAATCAAACAGGTTCGCTTGGCTCAGCATGTTGATAAAAGTAATGTGCAGCGAATATGGCTAATTAGCAATGATACTAAGCCTGCATCTGAAATTATTGATAAATATAAAGGAACAAAGCTGATTCATTCGCAAGAAAAAGATATATTGCATCAATTTCCTTTTGTTAATAGTCAGAAAGACTATATTTATGTTATCGATCCAATGGGGAATTTAATGATGAGATACCCCAAAAACCCGGATCCCAAAAAAATGATTGGTGATTTGAAAAGGTTATTAAAACTTTCTCACCCTGAACACTAACTGAGAGTTCTTAGTTAATAGATAGAAACAAATCTTAAATAGAATCTTAATTAGAAAATAGTAAATAAATGTTACAAATTTGTAATTAAGAATTAGTTTCATAAGGAGTATGTTATGTCAGCAAATCCGTTAGTTTGGCAACAGGCAACTACGCGTATTCAACAGTTTTACAGACTTACTAAACCACGAGTGGTTTCATTAATTGTTTTTACTGCTGTGATCGGTATGTTTTTATCCGTTCCAGGCGCGGTTCCTCTGGATAAATTAATTCTCGGTACAATAGGGATATCACTAGTTGCTGGCGCAGCTGCCGCACTTAATTGTCTAGTTGAATACAAACTGGATGCAATTATGGCTCGTACAAAAGGGCGTCCTTTACCACAAGGTAAAGTAAGTGTGCCGGAAACTCTTTTCTTTCTGCTGATAGTTGGTGGACTTGGTCTTTTTATTCTCCACCAATGGGTTAATCCTTTAACCATGTGGTTAACTTTTGGTACATTTGTAGGTTATGCAATTATTTATACCGTAATACTCAAGCCTCTTACACCGCAAAACATTGTTATTGGTGGCGCATCTGGTGCTATGCCGCCTGTATTAGGATGGGCAGCAGTTACAGGAGAAGTTTCTGCGGATGCTTTGCTTCTATTTCTCATTATTTTTGCTTGGACTCCTCCACATTTTTGGGCACTGGCGCTTTATCGTAAATCAGACTATGCAAAAATTGGGATGCCAATGCTTCCAGTAACACACGGTGAAGAATTTACACGTTTGCATGTGTTGCTTTATACAATTATTCTTTGTATTGCGACAGTTTTACCCTACCTTACTCAAATGAGTGGTTTGATTTATCTCATTAGTGTATCGATTCTTGATGCAATATTTCTTTACTATGCTATCCGAATCTATTTACGCTATACCGATCAAATAGCTAAAGAAGCTTTTCGTTATTCCATAGTTTACCTAGCATTATTATTCACCGCTCTGTTAGTGGATCATTATTTTTATTTCTGATTTTAGATCCAATTAATTAGTTATCCTTAATACACAAACCTAAACAACGGTGAATGACAAGATTTCGGAAGATGATAATACGATATCTTGTCATTTATCTTGGTTGGTACAAAAAAAGACCTCTGCACAACTCTATAAACTTTGCTGAAGTAGTTGGAGCAATTTCGATAGGACCGTTTTACCGATTAATTTTTGGAAAAAAGAGGAAGTTTTCTGCCTTTTTCAGGAATATTTCCTCCCTTATGCTGCATCAGGGCAGACTAACCCCTGAATAGTGGATCTATAAAAATTTTGTTGGCTGCTGTTTTCAGATGCATGCCAATACATTTCAAAGACCTCTGCACAACTTTAGAAATTTTGCTGAAATGGGTGGCATAATTCCGACAAGACAGTTTTGCCGATTAATTTTTGGAAAAAAGAGGAAGTTTTCTGCCTTTTTCAGGGGTATTCCCCCTC
>WBZO01002792.1_pt2 | contig 19376 bp, 19 predicted proteins | sample 5204261 | NCBI WGS metagenome assembly WBZO01 (sample SAMN12412400, study PRJNA552823) | activated sludge metagenome | isolation source: activated sludge from anammox sidestream of wastewater treatment plant... | place: USA: North Carolina | collected 2017-09
AGACGTTGCGGGCCCCCGCAACCAACGATACTTGCGATGCAAGCAGCCCGGTTCCAGAAATGGAGCCGGGTTTTTTGTTGGCTGCAAAGGAAAGCATGGCGGCGAGGTCGCCTCTGAGGATGATCACCAGTTCGCCGTTCTCGGGCACAAGCGTCACCCGGTCGACGAGGGCGCGAATGGTATCACGTGCTTCGCCTTTGGTCGTCTCATCCCGCAAGGCATCGTGAAGCGCGGCTACGCGTTTGCGGTACAGCTGCGCCATGTTGGGGTGAAGGAGAGCGGGAGGCTCCTTGGCCTCGGCGAGGATTGCCGTCAACTCCGCCTTGCGCGTCTCGAGCGCGCCTATCTTGTCCTTGAGCTGTGCACCCGGCACACCGTCGAAGATCGCTTGGATGGCGCGATCGATATCCCGTTCGATGCGCTCGACTTCTTTGCGTTGAGCGACCAGTGTCGTCCGGCGCTCGATGAGCTGCCGATTGACCTCCCGCGTAAACTCCTCGCAGAACGTCTCGAACAGCTTCGGTTCCATCAGGTGCGTGCGCAGGCCACTTAGGACCGATGCCTCCAACGTCTCGACACGAATGTTCAGCCGGTTGTCGCAAGTCCCCTTGGTCCGTGCCGCGGCGCAGCCGAGCAGGTTCTTCGAGATCAGTGAGTAGCCACCGCCGCAGCGGCCACACCTGACAAGCCCGGAGAGAAGATACTTGGGCCGGCGTCGGTCGACGAGCGGGTTGGTGCTCGGCTCTTGTGGCCCGAGCGCCATCATTTTCTGACGCACTTTGGCTTGATCCCAGAGAGCTTGCTCGACGATCCGGAGGTCTGGCACGTCCTGGACAACCCAGTCGGAACCAAGGTTGGCGCGTGAGACGCGTCTGCCGGTGTCCGGGTCCTTGATGTAGCGCTGGCGGTTCCACACCAGCCGGCCGACATAGAGTTCGTTATTGAGAATACCGGTGCCGCGTTTTGGATTGCCGTGGATGGTGCTCGGCCCCCACGCCTTGCCGAAGGGACCGGGCACGCCCTCTCGGTTCAGCACCTGGGCGATCGTTCGTGATGAGCTGCCGGCGACATAGTCGCGGAAGATACGCCGGACGATAGCGGCCTCGGACTCGTTGATTGTTCGGTCGCCGCGGACCGGCTCTCCGCTTTCGGACAAGCGCTGGACGACGTCGTAGCCGTAGCAGAGGCCGCCGCCTGATTTTCCGTTTTCGACGCGACCGCGCAGACCTCGACGTGTTTTGTCGGCAAGGTCCTTGAGATAGAGCGCACCCATCGTTCCCTTGAGTCCAATATGCAACTCGCTGACCTCGCCCTCCGAAAGAGTGACGATCCGCACGTCGGCGAAGCGCATGCGCTTGTAGAGGCCAGCGATATCCTCCTGGTCGCGAGAAAGCCGGTCGAGGGATTCCGTCAGCACGGTATCGAAATGCTGACGTTGCGCGTCGGAGATCAACTCCTGAATTCCCGGACGAAGAAGTGAAGCGCCGGAGATCGCGCGATCGGAGTAGCTATCGACGACCTTCCAGCCTTGGCGCTCGGCATGAAGCCGGCAGAGCCGCAACTGATCTTCAATCGACGCATCGCGCTGATTGTCGCTGCTGTAGCGGGCGTAGAGGGCGACACGGGACATCATGCTCACTCCTGTCCTGATTGCTCCTTCTCTTCCTTGGGCGTAATTCTGCTCGCCGCTGATCGCAACCACTCCCGTGCTGCTTGCCGAGCAAGCAATTTCACCAGAGGGACGAGCGCAAGACGGATTCTCTCAAGATCAGGGTCGACGTCCGAGTTTGCCGCATTGCCGTCGGCGGGCCGACGCCCGTCTCGATTACGCTTTGCCATCTTGCCATCCATCTGACATGGCATCCAGTGTCGGATGCAACCAACAAGATCTGGCGATTGCCAGCAGGGGATCAACAAGAAGCAAAGCCACATCAAAGACTTAGAAGTAGTTGGGCCTGCTTCGTCGTAGTTGTGGCTTTGTCGGCGCGGAAAAAGATGAAATGGGCGTGGAGAAAATTCGATGGGCGATTTCGCATGCCCGGTCCGCGATGGAATGCGATCGCATGTGCATTCCATGTGCACCGATAGAGCGCACTAAAGGATGTTGTGGGCGCAATAGTGCTAACTCCGCAATACGCGTCAACATCGGTGAGCGTCTTGGTGCTTGAGAAAATGCGTCTTGTTCGTCCAGCGATGGATTTGGGAGATTTACCTTCGTCGGCTGTCGTTTAGCGGATTGCGTGTTCTCTGCGTGTGCGGGGAAGCGTCAGCAGAAGTTGCTGGTTTCTTGAGCAGGTCCGAGAGCGCGGAGATAATCAGGAATCCAGTGCCCCGACACGGGTGAATGACGGCAGATATGCCGCACGGGCATCTGCGGGACCATTTCAGTTGGCCAAACCGAATTTGGGGTGGGTTTAGCCTTTGATTGGTGGCATTTCGGGGGGGCAGGCCACTTCTCGACGCGTGCAAGCGTGATGGTCCTGACGCCACCCACGTTTTCAATCCTCACCGTCCCCAATCCGTTCCCCCCTCGCTCGATCTTTTCTTCCGATCGGCCATAACCGGCGCTTCTGCCTTTCGTGGACGGGGTGGACGTATCCCCCTTGAATGCGCTAAGCAATATGAAAATCATGATAAGGGATAGGGATGGGTATCAACGGAAAATCCTACATAGTCGGCATCTACGAGCATCCGTGCCGCGCGGCGCTGGACAAGACGCTGCCGCAACTTCACGCCGAGATCGCGAAGGGCGCGCTGGCGGACGCTGGTCTTTCAAAGGACGATGTTGACGCATATTTCTGCGCCGGCGACGCACCGGGGTTGGGCCCGATCAACATGGTCGAATATATGGGCCTCAACAATGTGCGTCATATGGACAGCACGGAGACCGGCGGGTCTTCCTACATCGTCCATGTCAATCACGCAGCGCAGGCCATCGCTGCGGGGCATTGCAATGTGGCGCTGATCACGCTGGCAGGCAGGCCGGTTGCCGACGCGAAAGAAGGTAAGCCCGTCCGTTACTACAACCAGCAGGCGCCGGACTTTCCGTTCGAAATGCCTTATGGCCCCAACGTCACGAATATGTACGCCATGTGTGCGATGCGGCATATGTATGAATACGGCACCACCAGCGAGCAACTCGCATGGATCAAGGTCGCCGCATCCCATCACGCCCAGCACAATGAACATGCCAGGCTCCGCGATGTTGTGACCGTGGAGGATGTCATCAATTCGCCGATGATTGCCGATCCGTTACACAGGCTTGACTGTTGCGTTATCACCGACGGTGGTGGCGGCATTGTAATGGCGAGCCCGGCAGTGGCGAAGTCGCTGAAGCGTAGCCGCGTCAAGGTTCTCGGCGCCGGTGAGGCGCCCAAGCATCTCGCGGCGGGCCAGGTCGATCTGACCTATTCCGGCGCGCGTTGGAGCGGGCCCAAAGCGTTCGCCGAAGCCGGTGTCACGCCCGCCGACATCAAATACGCCTCCATCTATGATTCCTTCACTATTACAGTGCTGGAAACGCTCGAAGATCTGGGTTTTTGCAAAAAAGGCGACGGCGGAAAGTTTGTTTCGGACGGCAATCTGATTTCCGGCGTCGGCAAACTGCCCTTCAACACGGATGGCGGAGGATTGTGCAACAATCACCCGGGCAATCGCGGCGGCATGACCAAGGTTCTTGAAGCGGTTCGTCAGGTTCGCGGTGAGGCTCACCCAAAGGTTCAGGTTCGCAATTGCGATATTGCGCTGGCGCATGGAACCGGCGGGCTTCTGGGATCGCGGATGGGCAGCGCAACCGTTATTCTGGGAAATGAAGACGCATGAACACCGACCAAAAAAAGATCGATCTTGTGGTCAATTCCGAGAGCAAGCCCTATTGGGAAGGTGCCGCCAAGGGACAACTCCTGATCCGGGTTTGCAACGCCTGCGGCAAGGCGCATTACTATCCGCGGACGATTTGCCCGCATTGCTTCTCGGAGGACACAGCGTTCGTCGAGGCTTCGGGCAATGGCGTTATCTACAGCTATTCGGTCACGCGGCAAGCCAAGCCTCCTTATGTCATTGCCTATGTTGAGCTTGATGAAGGGGTTTCGATGCTCACGAATATCGTCGATTGCGAAATCGACAAGATTCGCATCGGACAGAAAGTCAGGGTCAAATTTACCGAGGCCGGCGAGGGATACGCGCTGCCGGTGTTCACACCCGTATGATGCGGGATTTTCGATGAACGGCATTCCGGCGTGCTTGACGGCTTGCCGGAACGTCCGGCGACGGGTCGGTTGAGGCAACGGACGGTTAAGGACGGAACGGCGTGATCGCAAAAAAAGCCGACCCCCGAAGACCGGATTTTTCAGGGAGGATCATATGGCTTGGAATTTCGGTGACATTCTCGACAGTATCTCGGCGGTTTTACCGCAGGAAGCGCCCGCTCTCATTCATGGCGATCGGGTGATCACATGGGCGGAAACGACACGGAGGTCCAACAATCTCGGGCGGGCGCTGATCGCACGCGGTGCCAGGCCCGGCGACAAGGTCGCGTTCTATATGCGAAACCGGCCCGAATATGTCGAGACCATGGCGGCCTGTTTCAAGAGCCGTCTTGTCCATGTCAACATCAACTACCGCTACAAGGCGGACGAAGTTTTCTACATCTTCAATGACTCCGACGCGCAAACGGTCGTTTACGGTTCCGAGTTCCGGGACATCATCGTCGAACTGAAAGACCGGCTTACAAAAGTCGCCACTTTCATTGAAGTGAACGAAGACGGATCCGCCGCGCCCTTCGCGGAAAATTACGAAAAGATCGTCACTGGCGGAGATGGCGCGCCGCTCGGCATCGAGCGGTCTCCGGACGATTTGCTGTTCATCTATACGGGCGGCACGACGGGCATGCCCAAGGGCGTGATGTGGCGGCACAACGACATGCGCGAAGCTCAGCTGACGACGCTTCGGGCGCTGGGGCCGATCCCCGAGACACTTCCCGAGTTGGTTGAGTTTATCGCGGCTTCCGGTCCAGGGCCCGTATCGATGCCTGCCTGCCCGCTGATGCACGGCACCGGCTTCATTACGGCTATAGGCAATATGATGAGCGGCGGCTGCATCGTCACGCTGGAGAGCCCGACCCTCGACGCGCATGAACTCTGGACGGCGGTTTCGCGCCGTGGTGTCAATTCGCTGGCGATTGTCGGCGACGCTTTCGCCCGGCCGATGCTGGCGGCGCTCGACGAGGCGCCTGGCAAATACAACCTGGCCAGCGTCGTCTCGATCATTTCTTCCGGCGTTATGTGGAGCGCGGAAGTGAAGCGTGGTCTGCTCAGGCATTTGCCGAATGTCATTCTGATGGATTCTTTCGGTGCCTCGGAGGGACTCGGTTTCGGCAGTTCGATCATGACGGGCGCCGGCGAGGTCAAGACCGCCAAGTTCCAGATCGGCGGCCGGTGCCGCGTGTTCGATGAAAACGATCAGCCGGTCGAACCAGGCAGCGGCAAGCCGGGCATCATCGCCCTAGGGGGACCGATTCCCGTTGGCTACTACAAGGATCCGCAAAAGACGGCCAAGACATTCAAGACCATTGGCGGCGAACGCTATTCCATTCCCGGCGATTGGTGCGTTGTGGAAAAGGACGGCAGCCTGACATTGCTGGGACGCGGCAGCGTTTGCATTAACACCGCGGGCGAGAAGGTCTACCCGGAGGAGGTCGAGGAAGTTCTGAAGACTCACCCATCCGTGGAGGACGCACTTGTTGTCGGCGTGCCCGATCAGAAATGGGGTCAGGCGGTCACCGGCATCGTCACGCTGGCGAACGGCGCGAAGTTTGACGAAGAGGATTTGCGCAAGCACGTCCGCTCGCACCTCGCCGGCTACAAAACGCCCAAGCGCATCCTGGTGGGCGCCGTGCCTCTTCGCGCGCCGAACGGCAAGGCCGACTACAAGAGCGTTACCGATTTCGCGAAACGCGAGCTCGGGGTTGCGTAGACGGCGGTTTGAGTGACGGCGCCGGATGCGGCCGCCGCACTCGCAACGGGAGGACTGGATGGGACGGGTAGACGGAAAAATCGCCCTTGTGACGGGCGGCGCCAATGGCATGGGGCGTTCCCACGCCTTGCTGCTTGCGCGCGAAGGCGCAACGCTGATCGTTACCGACATGGACGAGAAGGGCGGCAAAGCCGTGGTCGAGGAGATTAACGATAACGGTGGGCAGGCGCGATTTTTCAGGCACGATGTGTCGAGCGTCCCGGATTGGGAGCGGATTTCACAGCAGGCGAAGTCCACTTTCGGACGCGTCGACATCCTCGTGAACAATGCCGGTATTCTCGTTTTTTCTGCTGTGCAAGACACCTCGAATGAAGACTTCGCACGTGTTTTCGACGTCAATGTAAAAAGCGTATTCTATGGCACGAAATATATATTACCCGCGATGAAGGCGGCTGGCGGCGGTTCGATCGTCAATATTTCCTCGATCTACGGACTGATCGGTGCGCCCGCCACGGCGGCGTATCAGGCATCGAAGGGCGCCGTTCGCTTGCTGACGAAATCGACGGCTGTGGATTATGCGCCTTTCAAGATTCGCGTGAATTCCGTGCACCCCGGAATCATTCGCACGAATATGACAAAGGATCTCCTCGGCGATGCGGATGTCGCCAAACAGGTCCTGAGCGCCACGCTCATCGGCCGGCCGGCCGAACCCGTCGAGGTTTCCTATGCGGTCCTGTTTCTGGCATCCGACGAGTCGTCCTACATGACCGGCTCCGAGGTTGTCGTCGACGGAGGCTACACGACCATGTGACACCTTGCGATGCGATGGACTCCGGATTTGTTGAGGGTCGAAGCCGGTTTGTCGCTGGGCAGGAAAATAATCGTGTGTCAGTCTCGTGGCTGGCCAAACGGCGAGGAAGGAAGCGCAATGCGTGCATCCGGTGTGAGCAACCCACTCGATCGCATTCGCCACAGGCTCGATTCTTGGCTTTTCGAGGACATGTCGACCGGGCGCTTCATGCTCGATCGCGCCATATTCACCGATCCCGAGTTGTTCGATCTCGAGATGAAACACATCTTCGAGCGCAACTGGGTGTTTCTCGCCCGGCGAAAGCTATCTTGTTCTACTGACCGGGCCGCTCCGCGTCGCGCATCTGACCGACCATATTCCGCTCCGGCGCGTTTGCGAAATCATCAGCCCTGATTTCGTGGCGGCCGATACGACATCGTCCTCGCCATGTATCACGATCAGGGACACATCGCGGTCAAGACATGGGGCTTTTCCGGCAATTGCGCCATCATCATCGAGCTGTCCTACCTGCATGTGACGGTCGCGCATGGAACGGCCTATGACATTGCGGGCAAGGGCACCACCGATCCGGCGATGATGCTGAGCGCCATGCGCACGGCGGCCTCTCTTGCCGCGGCCGAGGATTTCCCGAGGAACGCTGACGGCCGTATGCCGTATTTTATGTTCGGGAGGCGTCGAACCGGCCGGCCATCATTCGCAACGGCGTATATTCGATCACCGTTTCGTTCCGTTGGGTCACGATCCGGTTGCGGGTGCGCACCAGACCGCGCCCCCTGGATGTCGGTCGCGCCTGAAGCACTTTGCATTCCACATGAATTGTGTCGCCGACAAAGGTAGGTCCCTTGACGTTGAACTCCATGTGCAGGAAGGCGAGGCCCGTCTCCTGCATCATCGACTGGACGAGCAAACCTTCGGCCATGCAATAGACCAGCGCGCCGGGCACCACACGGCCGTTCATGGGGCCATGGGCCTTGAGATATTCGATATCGGTGAAGAGCACTTCCACCATGCCTGTCGTGTTGATGAAATTGACCAGGTCGGTTTCGGTGATCGTCCGGCCGATGGTGCGGAATTCCTCACCGGCGGTGAGGTCGTTCCAGCACATGCCGAGTCCTATTTTTCGCATGCCCTCTCCTTGCAGGTAGCGGCGGCGACACGGCCCCGCCCGCGACATCCTGTGACTGATGCCCGGAAATGCGTCCCGGTGTTTTGCATCAGCCTGGAATTCTGACCGGCATGCTCGAGTAACCCTTGATCAGATTTGAAAAAACCCGCGTCGGTTCGCCGACCACTTCGATCGGCTTGTCGGGCCAGCGTTTCAGGATTTCTTCCCAGACGACGCGGAGCTGCATTTCCGCCAGCCGGTTGCCGACGCAGCGATGGATACCGAAGCCGAAGGATAGATGCTGTCGTGGATGCTTGCGGTCAATGATGAAGCTGTTGGCGTTTTCGATTGCCTCCTCGTCCCGGTTGCCCGAGACGTACCACATGACGACTTTGTCGCCTTTCTTGATCTGCTTGCCGCCAAGCTCCGTATCCTGAAGCGCGGTGCGGCGCATATGCGACAAGGGTGTCTGCCAACGGATGATTTCGGGGACCATGGATTCGACGAGCGATGGGTTGTCCCGCAGCTTCTTGTATTGAACCGGGTTCTCGTTCAGGGCCAGAAGGCCACCGGTGATCGAGTTGCGGGTCGTGTCGTTGCCGCCGACGATCAGGAGGAGAATATTTCCCAGATACTCCATTGGCCCCATGTTTTTCGTCGCTTCGCCCTGAGCCAGCATGGTGATGAGATCGTTTCCCGGCTCGGTCGCGTTGACACGCTGATTCCACAACTCGGTGAAGTAGGCGGCGCAATCGCGCAATTCATTCCTGCGAGCCTTCTCTGCCTCCTCATCGCCGAAGGCGGTGCCTGCGGTGGCGACATCCGACCAGCGGGTGAGCTTCCGGCGTTCTTCCCAGGGGAAATCGAAAAGAGTGGCGAGCATCTGCGTTGTCAGTTCGATCGACACGCGATCCACCCAGTCAAAGGTTTCATTGATGGGCAGGGAATCGAGAATTTTGCCGGCGCGCTCGCGGATCGTGCTTTCGAGTTTCGCCAGATTGCCGGGTGCGACGATCGGGCTCACAACCTTGCGCTGCGCGTCGTGCTTCGGCGGGTCCATCATGATGAACATGGGCAGGAAGAAACCTTCTTCCTGATTGCGGAGGGCGACGCCGCCCAGGGTCGCTTCAGACGAATAGATGCCGTGGTTGGTGTCGACATGCATGATGTCTTTGTATTTTGTCACCGACCAGAACGAGCCGTATTCGCTTTCCTTGCAGTAATGGACCGGATCTTCGCGGCGCAACCGCTCGAAATACGGCCAGATCGCATTCGCCCTGAAGAGCTCCGGATTGCTGACATCGATCTTCTCAAGCGGGATCGCGTAGGCGTCCGCAATCGGCTTGTCTCGATCGGCACCCAGGGATTCACTCATGACGGCGTCTCCATTGCGTTTCCAGAAGCCTGCGAATGCGTGACATAGGGGGTGCCGGTTAGCCGACTCTCTCCCATTAAATCATTATAAGCATATTCCCGTGGATTGTCAGGTTGCATTCATTGGGCGGCGACGCGGTGTCGCCAACTTTCCGAACAGTCCGTCACACGCCTGTTGCCGGCCTTCCGCCACCGGCTGCCTGCGGAATGTCATGCCGACAGGGCGACGGCGATCTCGCGCAACTTGAACTTCTGCACCTTGCCGCTCGGTGTTCGAGGCAGTTCGCCGACGATTTCCGCCCGTTCCGGCAGGTATTGCCGCGCGACCCTGTGCTCTTCGAGGAAGGCGACCACCTCGCGCAAGCCAACCTCGCGGCCGGGCTTCGGCACGATGAATGCACATGCCCGTTCGCCCAGCCGTTCATCCGGTACGCCGATAATCGCTACATCCTGAATGTCGGGATGACGGAAGAGAAGGCCTTCGATCTCGACCACGGGGATATTCTCGCCGCCGCGGATGATGATGTCCTTGGAGCGTCCGGTCAGCCGGATATAGCCTTGGCCGTCGACCCGCGCGAGGTCGCCTGTATCGAACCAGCCTTCCGCGTCGTGATTGTACCACTCCGGTCTTTTGAGATAGCCAACAAAAGTCGAACAGGCGCGAGCCTTGAGCATGCCCTCCTCGCCGGCGGGCAGGGGGCTGTTCCCGCTGTCGACCACCCGGACTTCCATGCCTGGCAGCGCGCGTCCGTCAGTATTGATCGCCTTGTCCTCCGGATCGTCGAGGCATGTCGTTGTCACCAGGCCGTTCTCGGTCATGCCCCAGGCCGACACGATATTTGTTCCGAGGATTTGCCGCGCCCGCTCGACTAGCGCGCGGGGGATGGGTGCGCCTGCCACCAGGAAGATGCGCAAACGGGATACGTCGCCCCCGTCCGCCGCCACCGTTTCGGTCAGATCGGACAGGAACGGCGTGGACGCCATGGTGAAGGTGATTCCTTCGCGGGAGATCGACGCGGAGGCGCGCTTCGGTTCCCATACATCCTGCAGAATGGCGGTCGCTCCGGCCAGAACGGGCATCAACAGCCCGTACATGAAGCCTGTCTGGTGTGCCATCGGCGACGCCATGAACATCACGTCGTCCGCGCCGAGCCCGAGGCGCTCGGCGCAGATGAGGATATTGGAGAGCAGCGTATTCGACGTATGCATGACGCCTTTCGGTTCGCCGGTCGTGCCGGACGTATACATCAATTGCGTTACGTCGTCGGGATCGGGTCGCCGCGTCGCGAAGAGACGGCCGGCGTCGCGCCGCTGCTCCCACGGCGTATCAAGAAGGACTTTCTCAAAGCTGGTTTCGCCGTCGCCGCCGATGACGAGCACATACTTCAGCTGCGGCAGGTCGGCCCGGATGTTGGCCACCATGGCAGGGTAATCGAAGCTGCGAAAGGCGCGCGGGATGACGAGTACCTTGCTTTCCGCAAGGCCAAGCATGAAGGACAATTCGCGCTCGCGAAAAATCGGCATCAATGGATTGGTCACGGCGCCGATCCGTACGCAAGCCAGATGCAGCGCGGTGAATTGCCACCAGTTCGGCAATTGGCAGGAAACAACATCGCCTTTCTCCACGCCGAGTTCCGCGAGGCCGACCGCGATACGTTCGACAATCTTGCCGAAATCGCGGTAGCTGAGGCGGGTGGCCTCATTCGTCATGGAGTTGAAGTCGACGACGGCCGTCTTGTCCGGCATTTCGGCGATGCAACCGTCGAGGTAGCCGGCGGCCGTCTTGCCGGGCCAGAAGCCGCCGGCGTTCATCGCCTCGACACGCTTCCTGGTCAGAACTGGATCGAACATCGGTAACCCTCCCCTCGCAGGCGGGCTTGAACTTCAGGTGTTCTTTGGCTCGAAATAATCCGGTCGTCCAGGGGGCCACGGGTCACCCCAGAGCTGCTCGCCGCCATCGACCGTCAATACCTCGCCGGTAATGAACTTGGCGCCCGGCGAGGCGAGATAGACGACAGCCTCAGCGATGTCATGGGCATCGCCGACACGCAACATCGGATTTGCGCCAGGATAGGTCTTGAGACCTTCGGGCGGATATTGCACGAAGCCGCTCGTTTCGCAGACGCCCGGTGCGACGCAGTTGACACGGATGCGATGCGGTGCCCATTCGACGGCCACCGATTTTGACAGGTAGGCAACGCCGGCGCGTGCTGCGCATGTGTGCGCGATGCCTGGCATTCCGCGCCATATGTCGGCGATAATGTTCACGATCGAGCCGGGGGTCTTTCTATCGACCCACTGCCGCGCGGCGCTTTGCATCATGTACCAGGTGCCGTTGAGATTGGTGTCGATGACGGCGTTCCATCCCTTGACCTTGAAGTCGAGGGCCATTTGCGGAAACTGGCCGCCGGCATTGTTCACGAGAAGGTCGAGTGCGCCGAATTTATCCCAGACCGCTTCAATAAAACCGTCGACCTGATCCGGATCGCGTATGGTCAGGGGCCGACTGAAGACCTGCGCGCCGATGCTTTCCAGAAGAGGAACCGTCGCGGCAAGTTTTTCTTCGTTGCGCCCGCATATGGCGACGTTCGCGCCCAGTCGCGCCAGAAGACAGGCGATCGCCTTGCCGAAACCGCTTCCGCCGCCGGAAACGACGACCGTTTTCCCCGAAAAAAAGATCGGCGCGATAAACCGTGGGCAGTGCTTTCAGTTCTTCATCGGAAAATCCGAAGTGAGTCTTGTGGACTTCCATGTGCGTCTTCCTCGAATGTTTTCGGTCACGCGACCGTTTGGTTTTCCCCGCTTCGTATGGGTTCTTCGATCCCGATTCCGCTGAACAGCATCAGGCACATATGGTCGGCTATCGTCTGAATGGACGTCCTGCCGGGCTGGTACCATTCGACCGACCAGTTAAGGGCGCCCATCAGCAGCATGCGTACGAGGCCGAGATCGACGTCGCTGCGCAATGCGCCCGATTTCTGCGCCTTGGTGAGAATGCGCCGCCAGAGTTCGGCATAGGCGTCGCGCTGCCTGATGTGATGCTGTTGCACCTCTTCGGGGACCTGTCCGAAAATGCGGATATTGGCGGATGTGTAATCGTCATGCTTCAGAAGTGTGGTGAGATGCGCCTCGACGGCGACGCGAATTCGGTCGCGGTGCGATGAATCCGCAGGCAGACGTTCCTGGCTCTCCTCGACGGCTTCGTGAACCCGCCTCATGCCTATGTCGAGAACTTCCTCGAGGAGTTCGTCCTTCGAACCGAAATGGTAATAGAGGCTGCCCGCCTGCATGCCGGCGGCTCTCGCGATTTCGATCAGGGTCGTCGCCGCGTAGCCTTTTTGCCGAAACATCTTGGCGGCGGCGTCCAGTATTCTCGCGCGGCTGATGTCGGATTTGCTTTGCTCGCTCGTCACAAACGCCCCCTCGCCGCCTGTTTGGCGGTGCCGACCGTAAATCTAATGTACGTTCGAAACATGTTGCACCTCCCTCGAAAATCGAACTAGTATTAGAAAAAGTGTGCCGCCATTGCTATGGCAAAGTTAAAAATGTGTCTGAAGCGGTGCAGCGAGGGAGGCGACTAACATGCGAGGACTCGATCAGAAGCCGGTCATCGTTACCGGCGGCGCAAGCGGTATCGGAAAGGCGATTGGGCTCAGGCTTGGCGAAGAGAGTGCCAGGGTCGCCATTTTCGACATGAACGAGAAGGGTGCCGAGGCCGCCGCCGCCGAAATTCGCCAGAAGGGTGGAGAGGCTTGGGCCTATAAGGTCGACATCACCGACTATGCGGCAGTGGCGCGGGCAGTCGATGCGTTCGAAAAGGCGGCCGGTCAGGTTTATGGACTGGTGAACAATGCCGGTTGGGACGAGGCGAAGCCTTTTATCCAGACAGAGCCTGATTTCTGGAAAAAGGTGATCGACATCAATCTTTACGGGCCGCTCAATCTCACTCATGTCGTTGCGCGTCGGCTTGCCGAGCAGGGTGCCGGTCGGGTCGTCAGCATTTCGTCGGATGCGGGCCGTGTGGGTTCGTCTGGCGAGGCCGTCTATTCCGCGGCCAAGGGCGGCGTCATCGCCTTCATGAAGACGATGGCGCGCGAGTTCGCCCGGAAGGGCGTCACCTTCAATACGATCTGTCCGGGGCCGACGGACACGCCGCTGCTCGCCTCCGTGGATGCGTCGGGCGGCGGACGTCTGACCGAAGCGCTCACCAAGGCGATCCCGATGCGCCGCCTGGCGCAACCGGACGATTATCCGGGCATGGTCGCATTCTTTCTGAGCGACGATGCAAGTTTCATTACCGGCCAGACGATCAGCGTCTCGGGCGGTCTCTCAATGCACGGTTGACGGGGATTTTCATGGACTACGAAGACATTCTGTATGATGAGAAAAATGGCGTTGCGACCATCACCATCAATCGTCCGAAGGTCTATAACGCGTTCCGCCCCCGCACCTGCGTCGAACTGATCGACGCTTTTCTGAAGGCGGGCTGGAGCGAGGAGATCGGTGCGATCGTGCTGACTGGCGCGGGCAACAAGGCGTTTTGCACCGGCGGCGATCAATCGGATCATGACGGTTCCTATGGCGACGGCGAGACGCGCGGAACCATCGGCATGCCGGTCGAGGAACTGCACACGGTCATTCGCGACGTGCCCAAGCCGGTGATCGCGAAGGTGCGGGGCTACGCCATCGGCGGCGGCAATGTGCTGGCGACGTTGTGCGACATGACGATTGCGGGCGAGAGCGCAATCTTCGGCCAGGTGGGTCCCAAGATGGGCTCCGTCGATCCCGGCTTCGGCACCGCCTATCTCGCCCGCGTGGTCGGGGAGAAGAAGGCGCGCGAAATCTGGTACATGTGCCGGCGTTATCCGGCGCGCGAGGCGCTGGCGATGGGTCTCGCCAATGCGGTCGTTCCCGACGACAAGCTGGATGAGGAAGTGGATGCCTGGTGCGCCGAGCTTGTCGAGCGTAGCCCGACGGCGATTGCGATTGCCAAGAAATCGTTCAACGCCGACAGCGATAATATTCGCGGCATTGGCGGTCTTGGCATGCAGGCGCTCCGCCTCTACTACAACTCGGCGGAGTCGAAAGAGGGCGTCAACGCGCTCAATGAAAAGCGTAAGCCGGAATTCCGCAAGCATATGAAGTAGGTGGTATCTTGGACTTTGCCTTTACGTCCGACCAGGGAGCCATTCGAGATACCGCCGCACGATTTGCGCGCGAGCGGCTCGCGCCCGCCTACAAGGTGCGCGAAGCCGCCGGAGCGATCGATCGACAGCTCGTCCGGGATATGGGTGAGCTTGGCCTCGTCGGCGCCGATTTGCCCGAAAAATTCGGGGCGCCGGGACTCGATAGCGTTACGACCGGCATTATTATCGAGGAAATATCACGCGGCGACATTAGTGTCGGTTATGTCCAGCTCCTGGCTTCGCTGATGGGATCGATCGTCGCCGCGCATGCAAGGCCTGAAGTCGCCGATGAAATCGTTCCGAAGATTTGCTCGGGCGAGGCGATCGTCGCGCTCGGTCTGACGGAGCCGCGAGGCGGCTCCGACGCAGCGCATCTGCAGACGAAAGCGCGCGCCGATGGCGACGGCTACGTCCTGTCGGGCGAGAAAACCTCGATCTCGATGGCCGAGCAGGCTGATTACATTCTTGTGCTCGCGCGCACGGATGAAAGCAATCCGGGCGCTGGCGGTGTGTCGGCTTTTCTGGTGCCGCTCGACGCGCCGGGTATCACCTGTTCGAGCTTCGATGATGTAGGTTCGAAAGCGGTCGGCCGCGGTTCGGTATTCTTCGACAATGTTAAGGTGTCGTCGCGCTACATGGTCGGCCCGGAGGGCGAAGGTTTCCGGAAGGTCATGCAGGGGTTCGATTATTCCCGCGCGCTGATCGGCCTGCAATGTCTGGCTCCGGCCTTCGCATCGCTGGAAGAGACCTGGAAGTATGTGACGGAGCGCGTTGCCTTCGGCAATCCGCTGGCCAAATATCAGGGTGTCACGGAACCGCTGGCCGAAGCCCAGACGCTGCTCGAGGCGGCGCGTCTGCTTTGCTACAAGACGCTTTGGCTCCGCGACAATGATTTGCCGCATACCGCCGAAGCCGCGATGTGCAAATGGTGGGCACCCAAGACGGCTTTCCAGGTCATCCACCGTTGCCTGCTCACGCACGGACATGGCGGTTACAGCACTGATCTGCCTCATCAGCAGAGATTGCGCGACGTGATGGGGCTTCAGATCGGCGACGGCACCGAGCAAATCCAGAAGATGATCATTTCGCGCGAGAAAGTCGGCCGGGTGGCCGTGCCTTATGCGTGAGGGAGGCGATATGACGAGCGCCCCGGAAGCCCCGGTCCAGACCGAGATGCGAGACGGCGTCGGAATCGTGGCGCTCAACAGGCCTGACAAGTTCAATTGCCTCTCGTCGGTTGTCATGGCCGGTCTCGACGAGGCTCTCGCAATGTTCGAGGGAGACAGGAAGGTTCGTGCCGTTCTGTTGCTTGCGCGTGGCAAGCACTTCTGCACCGGTGCCGATCTTGACGAGGTCCTCGACGCTCGCAGGGAGCGGGGTCGGCTGGAAGCGTTTATCACGGGCGGTCATCGCGTCCTGCGCCGTCTTGAGGTCTCGCCTCTGCCGATTGTCGCCGCGGTGAACGGTCTGTGTCTTGCGGGCGGGCTGGAATTGATGATGGCATGTGACGTGGTTTTTGCGGGGCAGTCGGCGCAGATGGGATGCCAGCATGCCCGCTACGGGCTCGTGCCGGGTTGGGGCGGCACGCAGCGTCTCGCGCGCATCGTCGGTTCGCGGCGTGCCCTTGATCTGATGTTCAGCGGCCGCTGGCTCAAGGCAGACGAGGCGCTGGCCTGGGGGCTTGTGAATCATATCGCTGACGACAGCGCGCTTGCCGGCATGGCGGAAGCCTATTGTGCCGACCTCGCCAAAAAGAATCCGGGCGGTCTTGCCGCCATGAAACAGCTTTGCAGAAACGGACTCGACGGATCGCTTCAGGAAGGTCTGGATATGGAACGGAGCGCAGTCGTGGACGCGCTGATGGGCGAAAATGTTTCGGAAGGTCTGGCGGCGTTCCGGGAGCGCCGGGAGCCATTATTCCGCTGACGGATAATCAAGGGACCTGTTCGGGAGAAGTGCGATCATGAAACACGAAGCCCAGGTCGAGCAGTTGCGGAAGATCTTCGGCTATCTCGACGCGGGTGAGACCGCGATGGGCGATGCCGTGTATCGTCATCATGTCAGTGACTACACCAGTCCGGATCAGGCTGGCCGAGAACGGGAGATGCTGTTCCGGCATGAGCCACTCCTGATCGGATTGAGCTGCGAATTGCCCAATCCCGGCGACTATGTAACCGACGATTTTTCGGGCGTTCCGATCCTGGTGGTGCGGAATGAAGCGGGGCAGGTCAATGCCTTCATCAATGTCTGCCGCCACCGTGGCGCGCGCGTTGCGTCGGGCTGCGGCAGCGGCAAGACCGTGTTCAGTTGTCCCTATCACGCATGGACCTACGACCGGAGCGGCAGGCTGAGGTCGATACCGTTCGAGCAGGGCTTCGAGAGCGTCGACAAGACGAGCAACGGCTTGCGGCCTCTGCCGGTGGTGGAGAAATACGGCATGATCTGGGTCATGCCGACGCCCGGCGGGTTGATCGACATCGACGGCCACCTTGCGGGGATGGCGGACGATCTCGTCGCGTTCGGCCTTGCGAGTTACAGCCACTACGAGACACGCGTGCTCCGGGCCCGCCTCAACTGGAAGCTCGTGATCGACACGTTTCTCGAAACCTACCATCTGAGCACACTTCACAAGAATACGATCGCGCCGATCCTGCACTCGAACCTCGGCACGTTCGACGGCATGGCACGAAATCTGCGCATGATTGGCGCCCGCAAGACGATCGACGCGTTGCGCCAGAGGCCGGAAAGCGAGTGGGATCTGGTCCGCCACTCCGCGCTTGTATACGTGCTCTTTCCGAATACGGTCTTCATCATGCAGGGCGATCATCTGGAGACGTGGAGGGTTTATCCGGGCGACAGCGTGGATGAATCAAAAATGCACGTCTCTCTCTATACGCCCGAACCCGCCGTGACCGACAAGGCCAGGAAGTACTGGGCCAAGAACATGGACTTGCTGATGGCGACCGTGCAGCAGGAAGATTTTCCGCTGGCGGAAAATATCCAGCGTGATTTTCACTCGGGTGCACAAGATTTTGTGACTTTCGGCGCCAACGAGCCGGCTCTTGCATACTTCCACCGGTCGATAAAAAAGACGCTGGGGATCGACACCGCGTGAAGCGGAATTGAACAAAAAGGAGATTCCCATGCATGTCGGCATGAGCACGTTCTTTCAGAACCTCGCTGGCGGTTATACCGACCAGGAGGTCTACGCCCATGAAATTGCGATGGCCGGCATGGCCGAGCCGCTTGGCTTCGATTCCATATGGGCGGCCATGTGCCCGAACGTGGCGCAGTTCCTCACCTATATGGCTGGCCGCACCAAGAGGGTCGGGGTTGGCTCAATGGTGGTTGCGCCGGTGAATATTCGTCCACAAACGAGGATAAGATCATGAGCAGCATGAACGTAGCCGAACGCGTCCAGTCCTTGGACGATCCATATGCCATTCCGCTCGACAAACTCAATGTCAGCGATCCGGAGCTCTTCAGGTCCAATCGGATGTGGCCGTATTTCGAAAGGCTGCGTCGCGAGGATCCCGTGCATTATTGTGCGGAAAGCGCTTATGGACCTTTCTGGTCCGTGACAAAATACAAGGACATCATGCATGTCGAGACCAATCATGGCGTCTATTCGTCCGACGTCGAGCAGGGGGGAATTACGATTCGCGACAATAATGCGGGTCTGAAGCTTCCGATGTTCATCGCAATGGACCCTCCGAAGCATGACGCGCAGCGGAAGGTGGTGAGCCCGATCGTCGCTCCGGCCAATTTGGCCAAACTCGAAGGCACGATCCGCGAGCGCGCCGGCAAGATTCTCGATTCGCTTCCGGTGAACGAGACGTTCAACTGGGTCGATCGCGTGTCGATTGAGCTGACGACGCAGATGCTCGCCACCCTGTTCGACTTCCCTTGGGAAGAGCGCCGGAAACTCACCCGCTGGTCCGACGTCGCAACCTCGGAGGAAGCCTTCAAGACACCGGAAGGCGAGGCAGCTCGCGAGGCAGAGCTTCTCGAATGCGCCGCCTATTTTACCGAGTTGTGGAATCAGCGCGTGAACGCAACTGAACCGGGCGGCGATCTCATCACCATGCTGGCCCAGGGTGAGTCCACCAGGAACATGAGTCCGGCGGAGTATTTGGGAAATGTCATTCTGCTGATCGTCGGCGGTAACGACACGACCCGCAATTCGCTCACCGGCGGCTTGCTCGCGCTCCACGAGAACCCGGATCAGTACAGGAAGCTGCGCGAAAATCCGGCGCTCGTTGAAACCATGATACCGGAAATCATCCGCTGGCAGACGCCGCTCACCCACATGCGCCGCACCGCGCTACAGGATACCGAGTTGGCCGGCAAGCGGATCAAGAAGGGTGACAGGGTTGTCATGTGGTACGTCTCGGGCAACCGGGACGAGGAGGCCATCGACGAGCCGAACCGTTTCATCATCGATCGTGCAAGGCCGCGTCAGCATCTCTCCTTCGGCTTCGGCATTCATCGCTGCGTCGGCAACCGCTTGGCGGAAATGCAACTCCGCATTGTCTGGGAAGAAATCCTGAAGCGCTGGCCCGACAAGCCGATCGAAGTGGTCGGCGAACCAAAGCGGGTCTTTTCCAACTTCATCAAGGGCTATGAGGCCTTGCCGGTAAGAATCCCGGGCTGAACCTGGGGGGGCGGGTGGAAAACTTCCACCCGCCACATAAGATCGAAGGAGGTCGAAGGCAGCGCGGCGCGTGGCCCGCCGTCATTTTTTTCCGAATGAGGCGACCCGTTCGCGCGCGTCGTAGCAGGCACCGGGGCTATGCGCGAGTTCGTAGGCCAGCCCCGCCTGGGCGGTCATGCCGTCGGTCGCGCCCAGCAGACTTTTGTTGACCTGATTGCTGTAGGTTGAATTGGCGGCGATACGCTGAGCAAGGTCATTTGTCGCCTGTTCCAG
>WBZO01003245.1_pt1 | contig 19361 bp, 17 predicted proteins | sample 5204261 | NCBI WGS metagenome assembly WBZO01 (sample SAMN12412400, study PRJNA552823) | activated sludge metagenome | isolation source: activated sludge from anammox sidestream of wastewater treatment plant... | place: USA: North Carolina | collected 2017-09
AGCTCGGCAAGGCCAGCCCGGACGCCGCACGCATGACCGTGTCGCGGGCGGTGAAGCGGCTTGCGGCCGCCATCGGCCTCGACGAGGGGCAGCCCTAGACGGTCAGTCGCATCTGGCGCAGGCGATCGCGGTGCGTCGGATCCAGTGAGAACAGGTTCCGGATGAAGGGCGAGAGATAGTTGAGCGGTTGCCCGCCGTCGCGATAGGCATCCTCCTGGTGGAGAAGCGCCTGCTCCCGGTTACCCAGCCCGTGGTAGACGTAGACGTAGCAGTGGGGGGCCACGTAGCGCCGCGTCCGCATCGCATCCAGCTCGTGCAGGATGCCCAGCGCCTTGTCCCGCATGCCCGCCTCACCATAACTGCGGCCCAGCAGCGAGATGTAGAAGGGGGCGCGCCCTCCGATCTGTGCGCCGCGTTCGAGGTCGGCGTGCGCGGTCGGGTACATCCCCTTCATGTGGAAGCACTGCCCACGCTGGTAGATGGCGAACAGGTATTCCGTGTTGCCGTCGAGCGCCTCGTCGCACAGGGCAATCGCCTCGTCATAGCGCTCGGCCAGGAAGTAGGTGACGGCCGCGCCCGCGATGACGAAGCGCGTGCGCCAGGCTGACACGGCGCGGTTGGCCTCGGCCAGGGCCGCCGCCTCGCGCCCGAGCAGCATCAGCAGCCAGCTGTAGTGCACGCGTGCGCTCGCCAGGTCCTGGTCGATGTCCAGCGCGCGCCTGAAGTGTGCCTCGGCCGCGTTCCAGTCCCAGTCATCGCCGAACCGGACGAGCCCCAGTGCCGCGTGAGCCGCGGCCTGATCGGGATCGATGGTCAGCGCCCGCTCCGCGGCGAGCCGTGCCTTCTGGAACGCCACGCGAGGCTTCATGAACGACAGCAGGCCGAGCGAGTTGTAGGTGTCGGCGAGCATCACGTGCGCCGGCGCGAACGACGGGTCGATGTCCGTGGCGCGGGTGGCGTGCTCGATGACGGTGGGCCAGCTGCCGTTGAACAGGTCGCGCTGGGCATGCAGCCCTCGCTGGTACTCGACGAACGCCTCGGCATCGGTGGTCACCGCATGCGTGGACCGCGTGGCGGCGGACTTCACGCCCGCGACGATCTGCCGCACCGCCTCGTCCTGCGCCGACAGGATGTCGCTGTCGGGGAGATCGAGCCGCACCGGCATCCGAAGGCGCTCCTCGGTCCTGGTCGCCACCAGCCCGGCGAGGACCCGCACGCGGCCCGCCGCCATCTGGATGGTTCCCTCGAGCACGTACTCCATACCAAGCTGCTCGCCGATGGCACGGGCCGGGAGCCCACGCACGGCATCGGCCGACGTGCGCGACGCCACCCGGATGCCCGGCACCTGCTGCAGCGCCCAGGTGACCTCGGTGGTCACGCCGTCCCTGAATGTCTCGAGCGCATCGTGCGTCGCGCCGATGGTGCGGAATGGCAGCACGGCCACCGACATGTTGGCCTGTCGGCGCGAGGCTCGCGGCGGCGCCGGGCGACTCTGGGTCCTCAGTGTGTCCAGGTCCTTCAGCAGGTCGGCCGCGCGCTGGTACCGCCGGTCGGGTTCGTGCTCGAGCAGCCGCATGACCACCTGCTCCAGCTCCTCCGGAAGGGCGGGCACGATCCGGCGCGGGGGCATCGGGCTGCGGCTGAGGATCTGCGACATCACCTCGGTCTTGGTCCGGGCCTCGAACGGCCGCGCGCCGGTGGCTGCGTGATACAGCACGGCCCCGAGCGCCCAGAGGTCCGCGCGCCGGTCCACCGGCTCGTTGAGCAACTGTTCCGGTGACAGGTAGTGCACCGTGCCGGGCACCACGCCAAGGTCGGTGACCCCCTCGGTCGTCCCACCATCAGCCTCGTCATCGTCGGCCACGAGTGCCTTGGCGAGGCCGAAGTCGAGCAGCTTTGCGGGGCCGTTCTCGGTGAGGAAGATGTTGCCGGGGGTGATGTCGCGATGGATGATGCCCGCCAGGTGGGCCACCGCCAGGCCACGGGCGACGTCTGACGCGACCTCCAGCAACTGCGCGACCGGGACCGGGCCGTTGCGGAGCCGCTGCTTCAGGCTCTCGCCCTGCAGCAGTTCCATCGCGATGAATGCCAGGCCATCGGTCTGACCCACGTCGAGGATGGTGCAGATGTTCGGGTGGTTCAGCGAGGCGGCAAGGCGCGCCTCGCGATCGAACCGCCGCTGGGCGGTGCGGTTCTCGACGAGCGACGGCTTCAGGACCTTCAGCGCCACCGAGCGCGGCAGCCGCAGGTCCTGGGCCTCGTAGACATCTCCCATGCCGCCGCTGCCAAGCGGCCCGACGATGTAGAAGTGGGAGAGCTGGCGCCCGATCACGGATTCAGGCTACCAGAACTGCCGGCCGCTTCGCCGCACGGGCGATCGCCGCGTCCGCCCTCAGGCCGACCTCCCACGCGTTGTCAGAAGTCGGTGATGCCGTCCGGCTCCTTCACCGCCACCGACCGGTTCGCGTGCCGCAGCGCCGACGCATCGCGATAGACCGTGCGGCGGGCGAGGTTCACCGACCCCAGTGGACGATGCGCGTGGAGACAGTGCCAGGGGCTGAAGGAGATCGTCTCGGCGAGTGCGTCCTGCTTGTCGTGCCGGAACTCCTGCGGTGGGATGGTGATGGTCGCCAGCTGTATCGGCTCGCTGTCCCACAACCGCGTCGCATCGTCCAGGTGTGCGGACGCCGCGTCGGGCGGCAGCTGGACGCAGAACGCGAAGGTGGCGGCCTGCGTGGCCAGGTGACGGGCCATGTTCTCGCGCAGGTAGGATGGGTGGCGTGCCGCCATCTGCTCGGGAGTGAGGATGATCGGTCCCTGCTCGGTCGGGACAATCGGCCGGATCAGGTATTTCACGACGTGTGGACCGAGCGCATACGGCGTCTGGCTGAAGTACCGGATGCTCAGGGGGTTCTCGAAGGTCCGGAACGACCTGGCGAGGTCGGGGAACAGCCGGAGCTTCTCGGCCAGGCTGGGCAGCTTCAGGAAATCGACGTAGCCGAAGACATCCGGCACGAAGAAGGTGGGATGGCTCGCCAGGATGAAGTCGTGCGTCAGTTTCTCGTCGGGAGCCTCCTTCGTGCCCTGCACGCCGAACAGCTTCATCGCGAAGCCGCGCACGTCGGGCGCCGCGTCGGGCGGCAGCACGGGCGTGGGGCGGCCGTTCGAAAACCGGATGTAGGCGTTGAACGTGCGGGCGTCCTCGAACAGGCCGTGGCGCAGCGGTGTCGGGATGTCAGCCGACACCGTGAAGGTGGCCTTCACCAGTCCGTGGTGCTTGGTGTGCGCGTCGCGCGTGGTACCGTCGCCGATGGCCATGCGCATGCCCATGACGATGACGCCGACGGCCTCCTCGACGAGTGCCCGCTGGTGCTCGGTGGCATCCTGCCCGGGCAACTGCGCGATGTAGCGGAGCCCGGCGACGCTGGGGAAGAACAGGTAGGCCGCGGCGCGGGTGGTGACGAAGCGCGACAGGCCGGCCGTCGGCACGGCCGCGCCGCCGGCGTCACGGTACGTGAACGTGTCGCCCGCCTGCTGCGCACCGACCATCGGATCCTTGTCGCCCTTGGCGAGGCCGCGAGCGAAGAGGCCGTCGTTCACCCAGTGGCGCATGATGAACTCGAACTGATCGCGGAGGCTGACGCACAGGAACAGGCCGAGCATGCCGCGCGCGATGCCGTCGCGCTTGTGCGCCGGATCGTAGGGCGGCCCGTAGGGCATGCCGCGCCGGATCAGGCGCAGGCGATTGCCCATGCCTCCCAGTACGTCGGAGGTTCGCGGATTCGACCGGCGGATGTGGGAGCCGACGGGGCAACGGCGCCCGTCGGGGTCGGGAACGATCGACGACGGGAGGGACCCGCCTGCGGAGTGGCGCGGTGGGTTGAAGTCGAACGCGTTCAGCATGTCCGGTGGGATGGCCGGGCTGGGAAAGGGCGTGTCGGGCGACACGGAGAGTGGCACGCCGTTGCGCCAGCGCCCGCACATCTTCGCGGCGAGCAGCTCGCGCGAGGTGGCGTCGGCGGCGTTCCGGTCGAGGAACTCCTCGTAGGCGTCCACGTCCTGCTCGAGCACGCGGAAGGCGCCGAAGGTGCCGTTGTGCATCAGCGCGGCCGGGATCGGCACCGGCTGGTTGGCCACCGCGAAGCTGTCCCCATCCTGCGGCGGGTCGGGGTGGCCGAGCAGGAACATGCCGGGTGGCACCGCCGGGGGGGCGCCAGGCTTGCGCCGCAGCGCGGGCAGGATTTCGGGCTGGCTGATGCCGTCGCTGTAGTCGAAATGGACCGACTTGGTCAGCATCTGGCCGCTCGGGTGCACGCGATCGGGCAGGGCCTGCGCGTCCATCGTGGACACGACCGCGCAGTGATGCTCCTCGGCCCGGCTGACCAGCAGGCGTGACAGGGTGTCGAGTGTCTCGGCGTGACGGGCGTACAGGAGCACTGCCACGTGCACCGCGTCGTGGTCGAGCGTCCAGCGTTCGGGAGACGAAGGGCCGGTGTCGCCCATGTCGGCCGCGCGCGCCTTCGCGCCCTGCCGGAACTCCTCGGGGAAGGAACCCAGGGTGACCTGGGACACCCCGAGCGCCTCGAGCCCGCGCGCGGTGAAGCCGACGTAGACCAGCGACTCCGAGCGGGCATCCTTGTCGCGCACCCCGGCGGTGTTCACCTGGAGCGGGTCGCCGTGCCGGAGCAGCGAGTGGACGAAGCGGCGACCGTCCACCGGGTCGGGTATGTGGAAGAAGTGGTAGCGGAGGTACGGGCAGGTGGTGCCGAACAGCACCAGCCCCTGGATGTCCCGCCGGTCGCGATCGCTGAGCATGTGGGTGTCGGCCATGGCTACTTGATCCCCAGCGCGTCCTTGATGTCGAACAGGCGCACGTCCGGATACGCGCTGTAGGCATGAATGCACTTGCTGTCGTACCGGGCGATGAACTCGAGGAACCCGGCCCGGTGCTGTTCGACCGGGATAAGGCTGTCAGCACCGTCGATGTACTGGAGGATGGCGTTGAAGATGCCGCCGATGTGCTCCACGAACGACACGATGTAGTCCTCGAATGGGCCGTCGTACCAGGTGAGCACGCCGAGCCGGGTGTCGCGTTCGAGGAACACGAACTGGGCATGGTGCACGTTGCCCAGGCGCCGGAGCGCTTCCTCCACCGGCTTGTCGTCGCGCGCGCCGACGCCGGTCAGCAGGGCCCGCAGCGCCGGAGCGGCGCCCGGCTTGATGGGCATGACCAGGTTCAAGGGGGTCTGGGTGGGGAAAGCCGATCCGGACATGGGGTCTCCAAACATCCGCGTATGGGTCGCGCGGTCTCGGGGAATAACGCCAGCGCATCCATAATCGAACACTGGCGCGAGCGCTTGAGTCGGTGGCTGTGACGGGTCGCGTGCAGCTGAGCGGTGGCCGGGATGCCCGATTACCGGAATGCGTCGCGGGTGACCTGATGCCGATAGTCGAATAGCCTGCGGAGCCTGGGTTCGACAATGAGGTGGGCGGCGAGATCGCCGAGTGGACCGAACGGCAGTTCGTAGTCGATGCGGTCTTCGAGGATGCACGTGCTGGCACCGGTCGGGATAATCCGGTGGACGTGGCGCCATGACCGGAAGGGGCCACGGACCTGTCGGTCGGTGAAGGAGACCCCTGCCTGGTAATCGACGTGTTCCAGGTCCCACCTGATCGCGAGCGGCCACCAACCGACGCGCACCGATACGCGGGCGCCGTCCCTGATGCCACCCGTCTGCGCCAGGACCACCACCGGCTCGCCCGGTGGGGTGAGCCGCTGGAAGGCACCGGGCGCCTCGTGCCAGTCGAAGAGCGACCGGGCCGAGGTGCTGACCTCCGTGGTCCGGACGAACGTGCGCAGGCTCATCGGGTCAGCCCCTGAGCAGGACGTAGACGGCGCCGCTGCCCCCGTCGTCTCGCGGGGCATCGCTGTAGGCGAGCACGGCGGGACAGGTGCGCAGGAAGGCGCGAACCTCGGCCTTGAGCACCGCGCGGCCGGCCGAGTTGTTACCCCGTCCATGCACGATCGCCAGGCAGCGGTAGGCGCGCCGGTGAAGGTCGATGAACTGTCGGACTTCGCGAAGGGCCTCCCGGGCCGTCAGGCCGTGCAGGTCGAGCCGACGGCCTGGAAGGTACTGGCCACGCCTGAGCTTGCGGAGCTCCCGCCGGTCGATTCCGTTGGCGAGATACCCGGGGTCGCCCTCGGTCTCGTCCGGTTCGTCGTCACGGCGGCGGGCCGGTGGTGGTCGGTACGGTTCCATCGGCTTCGGCGGCGCTGGCAGGAAGGTGCGGAGCCGCTCGCGGTGGTCGGGGGGCAGCGGCGTGACGTCGGCCATGGCCTGCGCCAACTGCCGCTGCTCCTCCTCGGGATCCGGTTCGAACTGCCTGACCGCCACGGGATCGATTATGCGGCAAGCCCCCCTGCCGCAGGTGCTATGCCTGCGCCGGCTCGAGGCGTGACCGGGTGCCCGGGATGTCCGGGGCCGGGGTGATGCCGCCCGAGGCGAACGCCAGGATGGTCTCGGCCTCGTCGATGTCGTCGAGGCTGACCAGTCCGATGAACGCGTGGCGGTCGTAGACCGCGGCCAGCGACGACCCGGCCTCGACCAGCGCCTGCCGGACCTCGGCCAGCGACAGCCCCGCGTCCACACGGGGGCAGTCGGTCATGATGGTCGAGACCGGCATGTCGCCCGATCGCGTGGCCAGCGCGTGGATCACCTGCGAGCGCCGCACGATGCCGAGCAGTGACGCCCCCCGTACGACGGCGAAGTCCGGCTGGTAGCTCGTGAGCAGGTAGCCGGTCACCGTGCTGACCCGCTCGTGTTCGCCCAGCACCAGTGCGTGGCGATTGCACGCATCACCCACGCGGTGCGACGAGAGGATGGAGTGTCCCCGCTCCTCGGCGGCGGTCGCCGACGCCGACATGAAGATCAGGGCGGCCATCAGCAGCAGCATGATGTGACCCGACATGAGGCCCCAGGCCCCCATGGCCATGGCGAGCCCCTGGCCGGTCGCCGTGGCAAACCGCGTCGCCCTGGACCAGTCCATGGTCAGGCCGAGCAGGCCGCGGAGGATGCGCCCTCCGTCGAGCGGGAACGCGGGGATCATGTTGAAGAGCACCAGGCCCACATTCGCACTGACCAGCCACTGCAGTGCCATCGACGCCGACGGGACGGCGCCCTCCGGCCTGAGGAGCCCCGGTGTCAGCGCCAGGGGTTCGCCCAGCAGCAGGAGCACGGGCAGCAAGAGCATCACGATGGCCACGTTCACCGCCGGGCCTGCGGCCGCGATCACGAGTTCCTGCACCGGGTGGCGGGTTGCGCGCCCGAGGAAGGCGATGCCGCCGATTGGGAGCAGGACGATCTCGCGAACCGGGATGCCGTAGTGCTGCGCGGCGAACGCGTGCCCGAACTCGTGCAGCGTGACGCAGGCGAACAGCAGCAGGATGAGGCCGACGCCGAAGGCCATGCCGGCCCAGCCGAGCGACGCCCAGTTGGCCGCAGCCACGAACACGATGAAGGCGAACGTGGCGTGGACCTTGAGGGTGATGCCCCTGACGGTGGCAATGCGATACGACCAGCTCATGACGCTCCAGTCTCCAGCGGCGACCGGTCGATCCGGGCGGAGCGCCCGTGCGCCGGTGCCACTACGACGATAGGGGCACCAGGTAGGCAGGACAAATAGATAGTTAGGAGCCGACGCTTCATCAAAAGCTATCAGCGGCCTGGTGCTGCCGGAAATCCGGCGGCGCGTCGTCTGCGCGATCGCGTCACGCTTTCCGGATCCGTGCATCACACAGGGCAGTAGAATCGAGTCATTTCCTTCGCCCGGAGGCATCATGCGTACCTTGATTGGTGCGCTCGCGATCGGCCTGTCGTGCACGGCGGCCGCCTGCTCGAGCACCGAACCCCCAGCCAGTACAGACATCCAGCCGCCGGTTCCCGCCTGGGAAGCGGCCAACCCGATCGCGCCGCTGCCTGAGAGCCCACTCGGCGCGGAGATTCAGCTCGCCTCGCTCCCCAAGGCGCCGACGCCCGAGCAGGTGCGTCTTGGACGGTGGCTGTTCTACGACACGCGGCTCTCGGCCGACGGCACGGTGTCCTGCGCCACCTGCCACAAGCCGGAGCACGCGTTCTCCGAACCGACCCCCCATTCCACCGGCATCCGGGGCCAGGAAGGCGGGCGCAAGTCACCCTCCTTCGTGAACGCTGCCGTCACGCTGTATCCCCACTTCTTCTGGGACGGGCGCGCCGCGTCACTCGAGGAGCAGGCGCTGGGTCCGATTGCCAACCCGATCGAGATGGGTGCGACGCACGAGTCGATGGTGGCCACCATTCAGGGCGTGGGCGCCTATGCGCCGTACTTCAAGGAGGCCTTCGGCTCCCCGGAGATCACCAAGGAGCGGGTGGCCGAGGCCATTGCGGCGTACGAGAAGACCCGGATGAGCGGCAACTCGCCGGTCGACCGCTGGCGCCTGAACAAGGACGAATCGGCGGTCTCCGATCAGGTGAAGCAGGGGTACGAGCTGTTCTTCAACAAGGCCGGCTGCAACCAGTGCCACCTGGGGAACAACTACACCGATTCGTCGTTCCACAACATCGGTGTCGGCTGGAACCCGAAGACCCGTGCCTTCTCGGATGAGGGACGGTCGGTCATCTCGAAGGACGCCGCGCACCGGGGCGCCTTCAAGACCCCCACGCTCCGCGACGTGGCGAAGCACGCGCCCTACATGCACGACGGGTCGGTCGCCACCCTCAGGGAGGCGGTCGAACTGTACAACCGCGGCGGCGAGCCGAACCCGACGCTCGACCCCAAGATCCGCAAGCTTGGGCTCACGCCTGCCGAAGTGGAAGCGCTCGTGGCCTTCATGGAGGCGCTGAACGGCGAGGGGTACATGGACACCGCACCCGGAGCCTTCCCCCAGCGGGACAAGGCCGGCGAGTAGACGGATCGCCGGGGGAGGGCGGCCGCGTGCGATTGCGCTAATCTTGTAGCCGTGTCGTCGCGCCGGATGCCCTTCAACCTGAACACGATCGTGCTGCTGCCGCTGCTGCGTGCCATGCCGGCGGCTGGCGGCATCTCGGTCGCCAGCACGCTCGTGGCCATGACCGGGCTCGACGCGGGCCTGATGGGGCTCGGCCATCCCGAAACCGCCGCCGACGATCTTGTCGCCTGGATGATGTCGTTCAGCGTCGCGGCGCCGGTGTTCTGGGTGTACTACATGGTCCGGCACGCCTGGCTCTGGATGGACGGGGTCAGGCGGCACCGCACCGGCATCCCCCCACAGGCCGACTCGCAGGTTCCCCCGGCTGCCTAGCCCCGACCGGCGGCGACCTCGGGTAGGATGTTCGGGTGACCCGACGCCTCCTTTCCCAGGCCCCGCTTCTCACCGTCATCGCCCTGTGTGCCCTGATCGCGGCCGTGGGCTGTTCGTCGCAGCCTGCGCCCGAAGAGAAGCCGGCAGAGAAGCCGGCCGCCGCGCCCCCCCCGGCGCCGCGCCCGGCGGCGCCCGCGCCTGAAAGCAAGGCACCGGCCGAGCGCAAGCCGGTGGAGCCGCGTCCGCGGGCCGAGGCCCCGAAGCCGGCGCCCGCCCCTGAGCCCGCCCCGGCCCCGGCCCCCGCCGCTGACGCCGCGATGATCGAGTTCACGGCCGACGTGCCCGACGCGCAGGTCTTCGTCGATCGCGTCTTCCTCGGCAAGGCTCCGCTCACCACGACCGACGTGAAGCCCGGCTCACACCGGCTCAATGTCTCGGCCGCCGGGTTCGAGGGGGTGGCGCAGACCATCGAGGTCAAGCCGGGGATGCAGCAGATCGGGGTGAAGCTGCGCGAGGTGCGGCTCGACGTGAACCTCGCGGTGATTCACAAGCACCGCATGGGCAACTGCAAGGGCCGGCTCGTGGCGACGGCCAAGGGCATCCGCTACGAGACCACCGACAAGGACGACGCCTTCACGTCGCCGCTGCTGGACCTCGTGACGTTCGAGGTGGACTACCTCGAGAAGAACCTGCGCGTGAAGCTGAAGAACGGCAAGCAGCTGAACTTCACCGATCCCGAGGGGAACGCGGACCGCCTGTTCGTCTTCCACCGCGACGTCGAGAAGGCGCGGGAGCGCCTCCGCAAGGGCGATACGCCGGCTGAGTAGCGCGGGGTGGCCCGGGCGCCCCGGCGGCCGGGTCAGAAATCGACGGCCATGGCCACCGGCTGTGCCGTCGCCGTCTGCAGTCCCCACTCCGGGCTCATCAACCGCCAGACGTCCACCTCGACCACCAGGCTGTCGTCTTTCACGCGGCGGCGGATCGAGGTCAGGCCCGGTTCAGCGGCCGACAGCACCGACTGCTGGTCCTCATCCTCATCGCGTTCCCGCAGCGCCTCCACCGACTCCACCGCGTCGACGATGATGGCGAACCGGCCGGCGCTGGTCTGCACGACGACCCCAATTTCGCGCTGCGCCTCGCGGAGGGCCCGCTTGGCTTCTTCCATCAACGCCAGCGTGCGTTTCAGGGAGTGCTCGCGGATGTCCCGTGCGATGGCGGCTGCACCCTCGAAGTCGCCGGCCTTTTCCCGTTCGAGCGCCTCGGCGCCGAGCCGGTGAATCTCACGATGCGGCAGGTCGATCCGCTTCAGCTGTGTCTCGAGCACGACGTTGTCGTGCTTGAGCGAGGCATACCACTTCCCGAACGCGCACTTCGTCGGGTCGGTGGTCAGCCCGAACGGCCGCCGCTCGAGGATCGAGGCCTCCAGTTCGTGGATCCAGTTGCGGTGATCCTGTTCGCGTGCGTCGAAGACACGGATGAGATCTTCGAGTTCCTCGGCCGCGGACCGCAGACCGAGCCTGAGGCGCAGGTCCATGACAGGCAGGACGCTGCCCCTGAGATTGATGAGGCCCCGCATGAACGACGGCCGGTCGGGAACGGTGTGAATCTCGGTCAGCGACACCATCTCCGACACGGAGACCGCGGCGAATGCGTACAGCTGGCTGCCAAGGCGGAAGAGGACGGATGAGTCGAGTGCGGTCTGCATAACCCCCAGCGGAAAGGATTCCCACGGTGGTCATCGGCAGCAGGGCCGTCCGGCTTGAGGGAGGGGGCCGGTTCACCCGCGATCGGCATGCGATCGGGGTGAACCAGCAGGGAGCCGCGTCAGGGGATGGTGATCTCGATCGTCCGGTCGTTGCCCGAGGCGGGGTGCTGGATGTTCACCCACGCGCGGCGCTTGTTGAAGGGGTCGAAGTACAACCCGCTGAACTCCGAGCCAGGCGTGCCGTTCGACGCCCAGCGCGCGAGCCCCTCCCCGGCGTCGTCCAGGTCGCCGTCCAGGTTCAGGTCGCGCGCGAACCAGATGTCATCGTCGGAACCACCGTCGCGGTCCTCGATGATGTAGATGTTGCCGTCATGATCGATCGCCAGGTTGTCCGGGCTCGTATGCGCCGTCCCGACCGGCTGGCCGGTGGCGAGGTCGATGGAGTTCCGCGAGGCGAAGACCGCGATGGTCTGGGCACGCAGGTCGAGCACGTAGGTCTCGTTGGTGGTCGTGGTCGTGACGTAGAGACGCTCGCGTCCGCGGACCTTCTGGATCTGGAGGTCTTCCGGGCGCTGGTAGTCGGTGCCCTTGAAGGCCGGGAGGTTGGTGGTGTTGCGGGCGTCGACCGAGGTGATGCCGTTCGTGTCGGTAATCACGAGCGCACCGGGCAGGCCGTTGCCCCAGCGGTCGGTGATCGGCACCCACTGGTAGGCGCCGGTCGCGTTCGGCGTGCTGCCGTCGCCCACGCGCAGCACCTCGGTCTGTCCGGCGGCGAAGTAGTCTGCCCGACCCGACAGGACGCGGCTCCACCGGGCTGCCGGCGTGTAACGGTAGATGTTGCCCCCGTTCAGCTCGTCGATGAAGTACATGTGCCCGTCGCTGTCGAACTGGATGCCTTCATGCGACGTGCGGGGCACGACGTTGCGGTGCACGAAGTCGGCCGTGCTGAGCGAGTTCCCGACAATGCCCAGCGCGTAGAGCGGATTGCGCAGTTCGAAGAGGCGGCCATACGGGCTCGTCGCGCCCGCGGCGACCGTGGACCAGGACTCCTCGCCGGTGATGAAGGTGCCCCAGGGGGTCCAGAACGACGGGTCGAACGAGACATGCTGGCCGGGCGCCGGGCTGATCCAGAGCGTGTCGGTCTGTCCGCTGACCAGGTCGTGACGCTGCACGCCGCCCTGGCCGGTCTCGAAGACCGTGAAGAGGTAGCGCCCCTTCTGCGGACCGTTCTCGTTCACCGTGTTCATGTCCCAGTTCCCCGAGTTGGGGATGCCGGCCGCGAGCTGGCTGGCGCGGTCGGCAATCGACCGCTGCTGGAACGCCGGGTTGCCGAACGTGATCGGCATCGACTCGTCCGCAGTCGGGCCGGCCGACGCGGTGAGCGGCGTGAAGTCCGAGAACCGGGGACGGCGGTTGGCATGACGCGAGTCGTCGTCGTGCGAGGCGCGTGGCCCTTCGGCCAGCAGCATCGGGCTGGCGAGCATGACGCTGCCGAGCAGCACGGCTGCGGCGCGGGCGGATGGGAAGTGCATGGTCGGTGAACTCCTGTCTGGACCGTGAGGAAGCGGAGGTGCCCGTGCCGGACCGGCAGGGCACGCGTGACGACATCCGTTGTAATGGCCGGCTGTTGCGGCGACGAGACGCCCGTGTAACCGCGGACGAAACTCGGCGGAAGATCGGCGCAAACGGCCGGGTATAATCCGCCGGTCTTCAGGGGAGGTGTCGATGCGTAACCGACGACTGCTGGCCCTGGCCGGCACCCTGGCCATCCTCGCGTCCGTGTCGATGTTCGGCGCGGACCAGGCGGCCACTTCGATGGCCACCGCGGCCACCCGTTTCGTGTCCACCCTGACGCCCGAGCAGCGGCAGAAGGCGCAGTTCGCCTTCGGTGCGAGCGAGCGAGAACGGTGGCACTTCGTGCCCACCGAGATGTTCCCGCGAAGGGGTCTCACGCTGAAGGAGATGACCCCGCCCCAGCGCGACGCCGCGCACGCCCTGCTCCGCAGCGGCCTCAGCCAGCACGGCTACGCCACCGCCACCACGATCATCAGCCTGGAGAACATCCTGCGGGCCATGGAGCCGAGCGGACAGTTCGTGCGCGATCCCGAGCGCTACTTCTTCTCGGTCTTCGGCACGCCGGCCGCCGATGGCACCTGGGGCTGGCGGGTCGAAGGGCACCACGTGTCGCTGCAGTTCACGATCGTGAACGGTGCGGTCACCGTGAGTGCGCCCAGCTTCTTCGGATCGAACCCGGCCGAGGTGCGGGCGGGCGAACGCACGGGGCTCCGCGTCCTCGGCTTCGAGGAGGATCCTGCCCGGGTGCTGCTCGATGCGCTCACACCGGCCCAGCGCGGCAAGGCGGTGATCTCGGCTGACGCGCCCACCGACATCGTCACGATGAACCGGTCGTCGGTCGACCCGCTAGCCGCGGGCGGGCTGCCGGCTGCCGAACTCGACGCCGCACAGCAGACGATGCTGCTGTCGGTCATCGAGGCGTACACGGGCCTGATGGCCCCGGAGATCGGCGCGCTGCGGCTTGCCGGCATACGGCGGGCGGGGATCGAGACTGTGTCGTTTGCGTGGGCCGGCGCCGCCGAGCGCGGCCGGAAGCACTACTACCGCATCCAGGGACCGACGTTCCTCATCGAGTACGACAACACGCAGAACGACGGCAACCACGTCCACTCGGTGTGGCGCGACTTTGCCGGAGACTTCGGGCGCGATCTGCTGCGGGAACACCTCAGGAACGCGCACTGAGGGCGGGCGGGGCCGGCCGGTCGGCGGCGGGCTGTCCTCGCGGGGGCCAGGGGTGTCCGGGTCAGTCGCCGTCGAGGAAGCGCAGCATGCCGGACGCCGGCAGGAAGCCGGCGCGTCGGATGACCTCGCCCTTGGCGTCGACCAGCAGGATGGTCGGGATCGCCTCGATGCCGAAGTGCGACGAGGTGGCCGGGTCGTGGTCGACGTCGACCATCAGGGGAATGAACGAGGCATTCACCCGCGCCGCCACGTCAGCAGCGGTCCACGTGTCGTGCTTCATCGCGATGCAGGGCGGACACCACGAGGCGGAGAAGTCCACCAGCACCGGGCGGCCCGACCGCGCGGACTCCGCGAGCGCAGCCCGATAGTCTGTGCGCCACTCGATGCGGTCGGCCGGCGCCGACACGCCTGCGTACTTGTAGTAGTAGCCCTTCAGCACGGGCCAGCGCCACGCCAGCATCCCCACGAGGACGGCAGCCCAGAGGACATTCTCGTATCGACGCAGTGTGGCAAGCCAGGATCGCTGCGGTGTGCTCATTGCCCTCTTTGGATGCGTCGCGCCTTCACGTGGTGACAACGGCAGGAGAAGTATGCGCCATGTCACCCCCGACCGGGGCATGCATCACTGGGGCAGGCACGAGGAGCCGAACGGTATGGACAGGCTGGATGCACACCTCAGGCAGGAACTGAACGGGATGTTGGGCGGGTTGCCTCGCCGTGTCACGCTGAAGCTGTTCACGCGTGATGGAGTGGCTGAGTGCCCCGGCTGTGGCGACGCCCGCGAACTGCTCGAGGAACTGGCGGGGGCCTCCGGTGGCACTGTCCAGTTCAACGTGCACGACCTGGATCGCGAACCGGAACTGGCGGCCAGGCTCGACGTCACCACGGTACCGGTCATCGCCGTGCTCGGCGGTGACGAGCAGCAGGACTACGGCATCCGCTTCTACGGTGCGCCGGACGGCTACGAGTTCGCCACGCTCGTGGAGGACATCCGGCTGGTGAGCCGCGGCGACGCGGACCTCATGCCGGCCACCCGCGACGTGCTGGCACACCTGCGAAGTCCCCTGCACATCCAGGTGTTCGTCACCCCCACGTGCCCATACTGCCCGCGCGCGGCCATCCTGGCGCATTCGTTGGCGCTGGCGAGCGATCAGGTCACGGCCGACGTGGTGGATGCCTCCGAGTTCCCCGTGCTCGCGAATGCCTTCCACGTGCGGGGCGTGCCGAAGACGGTCGTCAACGGCTCGGTGCACATCGATGGGGCGGTTCCCGAGTCCGTGCTGCTCGCGCAACTCGCCCCGCTGCTCGAGGCCAGCCTGGGCTGACGCTCGACGCTAGGGGCCGGTCGGCTCGAGGCGCCATACTGGCGCCGACGTGCCACGCGGCCGTTCATCGAGCACCTCCTGCGGCTGGTAGCGCGCCTTGTACGCGAGCGAGCGGCAGGCATCCACGCGGTAGCCGAGGTACACGTACGGCAGGTGCAGGGCCACGGCGTCCTCGGCCAGCAGGACGATGTGCGCCACACCGAGCGAGGCGGGGGCATGCTCGGGATGCCAGAAGAAGTAGATCGCGGACAGCGCGTCTGGCACGACGTCGACGAGCCCCAGCCCCACGAGCCGATGGCCGGCCGCCGGGTCGCGGTACGCCACCTCGCGCACGGAGGGATGCGGAAACGCAAAGTCGAACCCGTAGCGCTCGGCATCGAGCGGGTTCTCGGACCAGCCCCGCACGGCCTCACGCTGGCCGTGCCAGCGCTTGTACAACTCCAGCCGTTCCTCGTCCACGATGGGCGTCGAGATCGTGCGGTGCAGGCGCGCCGCACTCCGCCGCGCGCGACGCTGGCTGCGGCTGGGCACGAAGGCACTCGCGACGATCCTGACCGACAGGCATTTGGTGCAGGAGGGGCAGGCGGGCCGGAAGTACGCAGGCCCGAAGCGGCGCCAGCCGAGTGCCAGCAGGTCGCCCAGTTCGGCGGGTGTCACCTCCACCATCAACCGCACATCCAGTGAGGCGCTCTGGTCTGGCAGGTACGGGCAGGAGTGCGGCGCCTCCCTGTAGCGCTCCACGAGCCGGGCCATGGGCAGGAGGTTATCGAAGTCGCGTGCGCCTGCCAACCAGCCCGACCGTGCACTTATGGTCACCACGCGTGTTTCTGGTAGGCTAGCGTCTCATGCCTAAGACGCCTCGACGAGGCGTCGCGGGGGACCCAGGGTCCAGGGGCGAAGCCGGCTCAGGCCGGCGGAGGACTTCCAACCTCCAGCCCGTCAGCTAACCCCGTCGGCGGTTTGGAGGCGTCTTGTCTGCAGATGCGCAGCGGCATGGCCGGCTGCTCCCGCTCACCATCACGGCGGTTGGTGTCGTCTACGGCGACATCGGTACCAGCCCGCTCTACGCCCTTCGCGAGTGCTTCTTCGGCGAGCACGGCGTCCCCCCGACCCACGAGAATGTGCTCGGCGTCCTGTCGCTGATCATCTACTCGCTGGTGCTCGTCATCTCGGTCAAGTACATCGTCATCGTCATGCGGGCAGACAACCATGGGGAGGGCGGCATCCTGGCCCTCACCGCGCTGCTGCCGGCGGGGCCGGGTCGTACGCCACGCTGGCCGCGGCTTGCCCTCCTCGGGCTCTTCGGCGCCGCGCTTCTTTACGGGGACGGAATGATCACGCCGGCCATCACCGTGCTGGGCGCCATCGAGGGGCTGAAGGTGGCCACGCCCGCCTTCGACGCGTACGTGGTGCCGATCACCGTCGGTATCCTGGTGGGGATCTTCGCCATCCAGCGGCACGGCACGCACCGCGTGGGTGGACTCTTCGGTCCCATCATGGTGCTGTGGTTCGTGGTGCTCACCGGCATGGGCATCCGCTGGATGCTGCTGCAGCCGGTCGTGCTCGGCGCGGTGGACCCGCGACATGCCGTCACCTTCTTCGCCACCCACCGTCTGCATGGCTTCACCGTGCTCGGTTCGGTGTTCCTGGTCGTCACGGGCGGGGAGGCCCTCTACGCGGACATGGGGCACTTCGGGGCGAAGCCGATCCGGCTCGCCTGGTTTGCGCTGGTGCTTCCCGCGCTGCTGCTGAACTACTTCGGCCAGGGCGCGATGCTCCTGATGGATCCGAGCGCCGCCGAGCAGCCCTTCTTCCGGATGGCGCCGGAGTGGGCGCTGCTGCCCCTGGTGGCGCTCGCCACGGCGGCGGCCATCATCGCATCGCAGGCCCTCATCTCGGGCGCCTTCTCCCTCACGCGGCAGGCCATCCAGCTCGGATACGCGCCGCGCCTCGACATCGAGCACACCTCATCGGCGGAGGTGGGGCAGGTGTACGTGCCGCAGGTGAACTGGGCGCTGGCCTTCGGGACCATTGCCATCGTGGTGGGCTTCGAGAGTTCGACGGCGCTCGCCGCGGCCTACGGCATCGCGGTCACCATGACGATGGTGATCACGGCGATGCTGCTGCACGTGGTGGCCACCCAGCGCTGGAAGTGGCGGCCGGCCGTGGCACTCGTCGTCACGGCGGTGTTCCTGTCCATCGACCTGGCGTTCTTCGGCGCGAACGCGCTGAAGATTGCGCATGGCGGCTGGCTGCCGCTGACCATCGGGGGCGTGCTCTTCACGCTGATGACCACGTGGAAGCGGGGGCGCGCGATCATGTCCGACCGGCTGACGGCGCGCGCCGTGCCGATGTCGGCGTTCGTGGCCGACATCGCGCACCGCCCGCCCAGCCGCGTGCCGGGCACGGCCGTCTTCATGACGGCGCAGCCCAACGCCACGCCGGCGGCGCTGGTGCACAACGTTCGCTTCAACAAGGTGCTGCACGAGCACGTCGTCACGCTGATGGTCATCACCGAACTGGTGCCCTACGTGGCCGACGATGAGCGGACCTGGGTGCGGGCGGTGGGCCACGGCATCTGGGACGTGGTGGTCCGCTACGGGTTCATGGAGGACCCCGACGTGCCGCGGGCGCTCGAACTGGCCCGTCGCCACGGACTCGTCATCGACGAGGGGGACATCACCTACTTCCTCGGGCGTGAGACGCTCATCCCGACCAAGGCGCCCGGCATGGCGATGTGGCGCGAGCACCTCTTCATCTACATGGCCAGGAACGCCGTGCGCGCGGCCGGGTTCTTCAAGCTGCCCACCGAGCGTGTGGCCGAACTCGGCGTCCAGGTGGAGCTGTAGCGAATTCCTAATGGAAAATTACGGTCGTTCCGATGAATAATCCGTAGAAATCGTGAGCCTGACCGTGTCCAGTTCAGCTCCCCGTCGGGGCCGCCCGCGCAAGTTCGCCCAACCCTCGCGGCCGGTCACACTGACCCTGCCGGAGGAGACCATCGCGTCACTGGGCGATGTCGACCCTGACCTCAGCCGTGCGATCGTCCGCCTGGTCGAACCCGGGGCTGCGAGGCGGACGCACGCGCCGGCCGAACTGATCGAATTCGGCCGCCGTGCCGTGATCGTCGTCACCCCGACCAGGACGCTGGAGCAGCGGACCGGGGTGGTGCTCGTGCCCTTGCCTGATGGGCGAGCGCTGATTTCCTTCGACGAGTCGATGACACCCGCGCGCCTCGAACTCACGATTCAGGACGCCCTGGACGAGCACGACCTGCCCGATGAGGACAGCCGGGTGTTCGAGTCCATACGCGGCCTGCTCCGTGATGCACGGCGCTCCGCCGCCGTCACGCTGCGGCGGCAGCACATCATGGTGCTGGAGTTCCAGCCCCAGAGGCGCGAAGCACGCGTCTCTCAGCCCACCACCGGACGACGGACGCAGGCCGACTAGTCCGGCACCTACGACCAACGAGACCTAGGACCGATCACGCAGGAGCTTCTGGATGTCGAGACGATTCACCGTTACCGCCACGGCGGCGCTGCTTGCGCTGGCCATTGCATGCAGCCGGCAGACGGCGGCGCCCACGTCACCGTCGTCCGCTGGCGCTGCCGGCGCGGACGCCGCGGCTGACGGTTCCACCCTGAAAGTGACCGCGCCCGGCGTCGTCTCGCCGGTCAACGACGCCCAGCAGCAGGACTCACCCACGCTCACCGTCACCGCGTCGTCAGCCAAGTACTCGGACTCGCTTCCGGGGCCCATCGTCTACCGGTTCCAGGTGTTCAACCCGGCAGGCGCCATGGTGGCCGACTCGGGCCAGGTGTCCAGCAACGCCTGGCGCCTCACCAACGCCCTCGAGTTCAAGGTCCGCCACACGTGGCGTGCGCGCGCCGAGGTCGGGTCCAATGTCGGTCCGTGGTCGACGACCGCGTCGTTCATCTCGTCGGAGGGCGGCTACATCCGCGGCAGTGAGGTGTTCGACCCGCTGTTCAACGGCACCACGGTGGGCCAGGTCATCGGCCCCGTGACGTTCACGTCCGAAGGCGCCAAGCTCGAGACCACCGGCAGCTACATCCGATACGTGATTCCGACCACCGTGACGCGTGGCGAGTTCGCAGTGGAGATCAAGGGCCTCCGCGCGAACGCGAGCGGCGACAAGTCCAAGGTGTTCGGGATGATGGAAGGTAGCCCGGACAACAACGACTACATCACGAACCCGTACCGGGTCGACATCCAGTACCGCGGCACCGGCGGATTCCCG
>WBZO01003246.1_pt1 | contig 19358 bp, 20 predicted proteins | sample 5204261 | NCBI WGS metagenome assembly WBZO01 (sample SAMN12412400, study PRJNA552823) | activated sludge metagenome | isolation source: activated sludge from anammox sidestream of wastewater treatment plant... | place: USA: North Carolina | collected 2017-09
GGGAAGCCGGGCTGCCGCTGCGGGTGATGGGTGGTGGCTCCAACCTCCTCGTCGCGGACGAGGGTGTGCGGGCCGTCGTCCTCTCGCTCCGCCGCGCGTGTGGCCGCATCACGTTCGAGGGCACCGAGGTGGAGGTGGGCGCGGGGGTGATGCTTCCGGCGCTCGCGCGGCAGGCGGCCGAGCGCGAGCTCGGAGGGCTCGAGTTTGCGATCGGCATCCCCGGCACCGTGGGCGGCGCGCTACAGACGAACGCCGGCGTCGGCGACGGCCGCGCGGTGGGCGACCTCGTGACGGCGGTCGAGGTGTTGCGCGACGGCGAGCGCGTCACGCTGCCGCGCGAGGTGGTCCGCTTCGGCTACCGCGAGACATCGTTGCGCGGTTCGGGCGACGTGGTCCTCGCGGCGCGGCTCGCGCTCACGCCTCGTCCGCGCGCGGAGTGCGAGGCGGAGATGCGCCGCCTGCTGGAGGGCCGCCAGCGCACCCAGCCAACGGCAGAGCCGAACAACGGGTCGGTATTCCGCAACCCCCCCGGCGACCACGCCGGACGCCTCGTCGAGGCGGCGGGCTGCAAGGGCCTGCGCGTCGGCGGCGCCTCGGTGAGCACGCTCCACGCCAACTTCATCGTGCATGACGGCACCGCCACCACCGCCGATGTTCTCGGCGTGATGGGGGAGGTGCAGCGACGCGTGGCGGAGGGCTTCGGCGTGCGGCTCGTGCCGGAGGTGGAGTGGTGGGGGGACGGGCCGCCGCCCCCACCGTTCGCGGACGCCTAGCCCGCGCGCTCCGTCACCGGGGCGACGCGGAAGATCGTCCAGTGCCGCAGCCGCGCCAGCGGCGTGCCGTCCTGTCCCTGCACCAGGCAGTCGAAGTTGGCGATGTGGTGCGCCTTGCGCTCGTACGCCTCCAGGAAGTGCGCGCCGGTGGTGATGCGCTGGCCGGCGTAGGCCGGGGCCAGGTGCTGGATGCGGCTGCGCGTGTGGATCGAGTTCGGGAGCGACACGTTGTGACGCATGATCCGCTCGGCGCGCCCGGCGATGAACGCTGGGTGGAGGCGCGGGCGGTCGCCCGTGAAGAGCGGGTCGTTGCTGTGCTGGTTGTGGGAGGCAAAGTGCTGCATCTCCGGCACCGGCGTCTCTTCGGCCATCGCACGCCAGTCCTGGCCGACCGGCGCCTCCGCGAGCAGCAGGCCCGGCTTCGGGTCGGGCGAGGCGGCGCCGCTCATCTTCGCCGGCGTCGTGTACTCGCCGATCCACGGCGCGTCGCCGAGACCGACCGAGGCGACGACGCAGAGCACGCCGTCCTGGTTCGTCATGGTGACCGACCAGGCGTCCGGCCCGGCGTCCGAGCCGGGCGCGACGCGGACGGCGAGGGTGTCGCCGGGGTAGGTCGGCTGGCGGAAGGCGAAGTCCGCCCACCCGCGGTCCAGCCAGCCCGGCCCGAGCGCCTCGAGGATCGTCGGGGTCGCCCAGCCCCAGACGGTCACGCCGCCGACGAGCGCGGCCTTGAAGCCGTACTTCTGGGCGGTGGCGCTGGAGTGGATCGGGTTGGAGATGTCTCCGCTGTCCGCGTGCGGGAGAAAGGCCTCCACGGTGCGTTCGACTGCGGTGGTTCCGGGCATGGTTCGTCTCCTCCTGAGCTCCGGGATGATACGTCTGGGGGGAAGGGTCAGGTAGGATGGCGGCACGCACGGAGACGGAGGCGGCATGACCCCGGACGGCTTCCCGGTGGTGGGGATCGTGGGCGGCGGGCAACTCGCCCGCATGATGATCCAGGCCGCGATCCCGCTCGGCATTGGCGTGCGCGTCCTCGCTGAGCGCGCGGACGACAGCGCCGCCCGCGTCTGTCCGGACGTGGTGATCGGCTCCCCGGACTCCATCGAGGACCTCGTCGCATTCGCCGCCGGCTGCGACGCCGTCACGCTTGACCATGAACTCGTGAACCTGGAGGCGCTCCAGCGCATCGAGGCGGCGGGCGGCGTGGTGCGGCCCGGCCCGTTCACGCTCGCCTTCGCGAAGGACAAGTCGCACCAGCGCCGCGAGTTCTCCGCCGCCGGTCTTCCGGTGCCAGAGTTCCAGGAGGTTGCGACCGCCGCGGAGATCGAGGCGTTCGCGCAGCGCCTCGGCGGGTGGCCGGTCGTGGTGAAGGCGCAGCGCGGGGGCTACGACGGGCGCGGGGTGTGGGTGATCGACGGTCCGGCGGCTGCCGCCGACCTCGCCACCGAGGCGGCACAGCGCGGTGTCGCGCTGATTGCGGAGCGCTTCGTGCGCATCCGCAAGGAGCTCGCCGTCCTCGTCGCGCGCCGCCCCCGCGGCGAGATCGAGGTCTACCCGGTCGTCGAGACGGTGCAGCGCGACGGCATCTGCCACGAGGTGCTGGCGCCGGCGCCGGTGCCGGACGCGGTGGCGGAGCGCGCGCTCGAGATCGGGCGGCGTGTGGCCGAACTGACGCGCGCGACGGGCATCGTCGCGACGGAACTGTTCTGGTCTGAGTCGGACGAGGTGCTCATCAACGAGATCGCCACGCGCCCGCACAACTCCGGCCACTTTTCGATCGACGGTGCGCAGACCTCGCAGTTCGCGAACCACCTGCGTGGGGTGCTGGACTGGCCGCTGGGCGACGTCTCGCTGCTCGCGCCGGCGGTGGTCATGGCGAACCTGCTTGGTGCGGACTCGGAGAGCCTGGCGCCGAGGATGGTGCGGGCGCTGGAGCAGCCGGCGCCGGGCGTCCATCCACACCTGTACGGCAAGGGCGTGCGGCCGGGCCGCAAGATCGGGCATGTGAACGCGCTGGGCGACGACCCGGTGGAGACGCGCGAGCGCGCCATGCGCGCCGCCGCGCTGCTGACGGGGAGGGCCGAATGAGCGAGCCGCGACCGGTCGTGGGCATTGTGATGGGGAGCGACTCCGACCTGCCGGTGATGCGGGCGGCCGCGGAAGCCCTCGCCGAGTTCGACATCCCGCACGAGGTGCGCGTGGTTTCCGCGCACCGCACTGCCGTCGGGATGCTGGAGTACGGCCAGACGGCGGTCGCGCGCGGGCTGAAGGTGATCGTGGCCGGTGCGGGTGGCGCGGCCCACCTGCCGGGGATGCTCGCCTCCGTCACGCCGCTCCCGGTGATCGGCGTGCCGGTGCCGTTGAAGTACCTGGACGGCATGGACTCGCTGCTCTCGATCGTGCAGATGCCGGCCGGAGTGCCGGTGGCGACCGTCGCGATCGGTAACGCGCGCAACGCCGGGCTGCTCGCCGCGCGCATCCTCGGTGCGCAGGACGAGGCGGTCCGCGCGAAGGTGGCGGCGGCGCAGGCCGCGCTGATCGACGCCGTGGCGGAGAAGGACGCGAACGTGCGCGCGGAGTTCCCGAACCGCGCGGAGTGAGGCGCGCCGGCGCGGCCGGCAGGAAGGCAGGACGTGATGGCCGAGGTTCCCGGGCCGATGAAGTTCTGCATCGTCATCGTCCCGTCGCAGGATGGCGACCGGCTGCTGGCGAAGATGGCGGAGCAGGGGTTCCGTGCCACCCGCATCGGCTCGACCGGTGGGTTCCTGAAGCGCGGCAGCGCGACCGTGTTCAGCGCGATTCCCGCGGAGAAGGTGCCTGACCTGGTGGCGCTACTCCATCGCGAGTTTCCGGAGGTGATGGAGCAGATGCCGCTCACGGCGCTCCCCTTCGCCGACGAACTCGAGGCCGGCCCCGCGGCGATGGTGGACGTGCGCGTCGGCGGCGCCGTGCTGTTCGTGCTCGACCTTGACCGGGTGGAGCGTGTCTAGGCCCCACGCGCGACGCCTGTCGCTCGGCCTTGCGCTGGCCGCCGCGTTCCTCGTGGGCGGTGTCTCCGTCAGGCCGGTCGAGGCGACCCCGCCGGCCCTCGAGGCGTTCGTGTCGAGCGCCGGTCAGCCCTCGCAGGCCACGTACGCGCGCCTCCGCATCCCCGCGATCGGCCTCGACGCAGCGGTCGCAGCGCACGTCATCCCGGCGGATGAGGCGATGCCGAACCCGTACGGCCCGGCGGACGTGGCGTGGTACGACTTCCGCAACTACCCGGGGATGGGCGGCACGCCCGGCCTCGGTGGGAACGTCGTCCTCTCCGGCCACGTCGACTACAACGCGCGCGTCCCGTACGCCGGCGTCCGCTACCGCGGCCCCGGGGTGTTTGAGGGCATCGGGCGGCTCGCGCTCGGCGACACGGTGCAGGTGACGCGCGGAAACCGCACCTACTCCTACCTGGTGGCATCTACGGAGCGGGTCCCGGAGGACTCCCCACGCTGGCGCTCGATCTGGTCCAGCAACGTGCGGATCGAGACGCTCACGCTCTTCACCTGCACCGGCGCGTTCGATGCCTCGGACGCCTCGTACTCGCACCGGACGGTGGTACGCGCGGAGCGCGTGGAGGGCACCGCGCGCGTGGTGCCGTTGCTCCCCGGCGAGCGATGGGCGGTGGGCACCTCCGGCGTCACGCACCCGCAGGCGCTTGCCGCGCGGCAGCCGTACCGTGTGGCGGCGATCTACGGGCAGGATGCCAACAGCGGCGAGTGGCTCACCTACGTGCCGGGCGCGCCGGCGTTCGTGAACACGCTGGTCGGGCACCTGCGGGCCGACTCGTTCGTCATCATCAGAAGGGGATAAGCGTGCGCGTCCTGGTCACCGGCTCCTCGGGCTTCGTGGGGAGCCACCTCGTGCGGCGGCTCGTGGCGGACGGTCACGACGTCACCGGCCTCGACCAGGCGCCGCAACGCCGGCCCTTCGAGGGCTACCGCGACGTGCGTGCCGACATCCGCGACGAGGATGCGGTGACGCGGGTGATGCAGGAGGTGCGGCCGGAGGTGGTGTTCCACCTTGCCGCGCAGGTCTCCGTCTCCGTCTCCATGCGTGAGCCGCGCCTCGACATCGAGACCAACGTGCTGGCGACCGTGCTGCTCGCGAACGCGGCAGCGGCGGCCGGCACGCGCCGCTTCGTGTTCACCTCCAGCGGCGGCGCGATGTTCGGGCAGCCGCCGCACGTCCCCGCGAGCGAGGAGACGCCGGTCGCCCCGCGCTCGTTCTATGGCGCGTCGAAGGTGGCCGCTGAACGCTACCTCTCCATCATCGAGGCGGAGACGGGGATGTCCGTCGCCTCGGTGCGGCCGTCCAACATCTACGGGCCGTGGCAGGACCCGCACGGTGAGGCGGGCGTGGTCGCGATCTTCGCGCAGCGGATGCTGCGCGGGCAGGACGTGACGATCTTCGCGCCCGGCACCGACACGCGGGACTACGTGTACGTCGCCGACGTGGTGGAGGCGCAGGTCGCCGCCGCCACCGCGCCGCAGGGCGCGATGTGCCTCATCGGCACCGGCGTGGAGACGAGCACCCGCGAGATCTTCGACATCCTCGCCGCGCACTGTGGCTACGAGCGTCCGCCCGTGATGGGGCCGAGGCGTCCCGGGGACATCGAGCGGATCGCGCTCGATACCTCCCGCGCGCGCGAGGCGTGGGGCTGGTCGCCGCGCGTCGCGCTGGACGAAGGCCTGGGGCGCACCGTCGAGGCGTTCCGCGAGGACGTTGCGGCAGGCGGCTAGCCGCCGTTGCGGCGCTGCCGCGCGCGCACCTTCTTCAGTCCGGCCTGGATCATCGTGCGGTACTCATCCGTGGAGCGTCGCAGGGCCTCCACGTTCTTCAGCGTGATCGAGGCTTCACGCATCGCCTCGAAGTAGAGCGCCAGGCGTTCGCCTTCCGGGAAGGCGTCCGGGTGAGTGGTGAGCCAGGTGCGTGCGGCCTCTTCTGACCAGAAGAGATTGTTCGTGCCTCAGGTGCCGCCCCGGAGCAGGTAGAGCGACTCCGGGTCGGTGCCGGAGACCTCCCCGTCCTCGAAGCGCACGCGCATGCGCCGGTGCGTCTGCGTGCAGGCGTCCTCGATGGTGAGTCGGTGGTCGGGGTAGTTGCCGCTGACCAGCAGCAAGAAGTCGACCGCTCAGGGGACGTTGAAGGCGGCTTCGCCCTCCACGCGCACGGTATGGAACTGCAGCCCCGTGCCGTCCAGGAAGCGCGACACGTCAGGGGCGATGCGGCCACGTACGAGGAACCCGGTCGCCGTCAGCACGCGCCGCGCGACGGCTGCGCCTGCCTCGTCGATGCCGGCGCGCTCGGTCGCCTCGGCCAGCGGTACGCCGTCGACGAGGTGGCGCGCGACGAGCTTCTCGTCCTCGGTGAGGGTCAGGCTGTGAGGCGTCGCGCCGTATCCGGCGACGGGCTTCCACGCCGCCTTCGAGCGCTGGAGCGCGGCGAAGAGGCGCAGCCGCTGCGCGGTGTCGCGCGGTAGCCCAAGTGCATCCTGCGCCTGCTGCACCGTGGACACGTCCAGGTGGCGACGCCACCGGCGCTTCAGGAGATCGAGGACCGCGGCATCGGTGGTTGCCATGCGGTGAGTATCACCGATGCATCGCGGTGCCGCATCGATGCGGGGAAGACCCGAGGAGGGGTATGCTGTCTGCCGGCGGGTGGGGTGGAGTCGTCTGCATGCCCGGCCGCCGTGCGCTCCGCGCGACCCTGCTGGCGATGATCTTCGCCCTGGTGGTGACGCCCCTGGCTCCCGCCGCGGTCGCCGCACCGCCCACCGAGTCCGCCTCGCGCGCCGTTAGCGGCGACCCCCTTGAACCCGGCAGCACCGCGATCGTCCGTGGTGACGGCGAGTGCCTGCGCATGCGGGACGTGCCGGGACTCTCCGGTACGCGCATCGACTGCATTCCCGATGGCGCGACCGTCACCGTGCTGCCGAACGTCGCGCACGCGGACGGCTACCGCTGGCAGTTCGTCATGTTCCGCCAGCGCTCCGGCTGGGTGGCGGACGAGTTCCTGGAGGCGTACACCGGCCCCCCGCTGACCGAGGGCTGCAACGCCGCCTCGTCGCTTGCGCCCGGGTTCACCGGCGGCGTGCCCTCGCGCGGCTTCGGCCTCGTGGTGTGGGGTGGCGGCACGACGGCCGGCGTGCAGACGACGGCGATGTCGCAGGGATGCTCGCCGCGCGCGGTCTGGGCGAACGGCCCCGAGGGCAGCCTGATCGGCTTTACCTTCGGCGCGCCTGATTTCGTGAACCGCGCGTGGCTCGTGGCGTTCCCGGGCGGCCAGATCGCCGGTGGCACTCCGCTCATGCTGGTGTGCGAGCCGCGGACCTCCGGCGCCGCGATCAGCACGATCCCGGCGCCAGCACCTCGAGGCAACGCGCCGCGCCTCACCGGCGTGCCCGCACCGGCGGTGAGCGCCCGTGCCGCCGTCGTGATCGACGAGGCGTCCGGCGCGGTGCTGTACGACCAGAACGCGTACGAGTCCGTCCCGCCGGCGAGCCTGACGAAGATCGTCACGGCGATCCTCGCGATCGAGGGCGGCGACCTCGACTCCTGGGTGCATGTGGCGGACGTGGACTACCGGCAGATGCCGGGCAGCAGTGTCGTGGGCCTCGTGCCGGGCGACTGCTTCCGCCTGCGCGACCTGGTGTACGGCCTCATGCTCCCGTCCGGGAACGACGCCGCGCTCGCGATCGCCCGGCACATCGCCGGGTCGGACGCGGCGTTTGTGCAGCAGATGAACACGCTGATGGCGCGCCTTGGCGTCACGGGGAGCACCTTCACCGACCCGCACGGCCTCGGCAGTGCACAGCACAACATGTCTGCGTACGACATCGCGATGGTGTCGAGGTACGCGATGACGCTGCCCGCGTTCCGCGAGGTGGTGAACGCGCGCTCCTGGACCGCGACGGGTGACCGCGACCTGTCGATGCTGAACGTGAACGCCTTCCTCGGGCAGTACCAGGGCGGCGACGGCGTGAAGACCGGGTTCACCGAGAAGGCCGGGCGCACGCTCTCCGCCTCCGCCACCCGCGACGGACGCCGCCTGTTCGTGGTGCTCCTGAACGCGAACGACCGCTATGCGGACGCCCGCACGCTCCTCGACTGGGCGTTCGACAACCACACCTGGGACTGACCGGGAACCAACCTGCCACCCCGTGCGTCATAACGGCGTGTGGAGGTGGCGGCGATGCGGCGACTCGGGCGATGGCTCACAGGTGGACTCCTCGCGCTGGTGCTCACGGGCGCCGTCGGCTGGACGCCGGCGGACATCGCCGGTGGCAACCCCGCGCCGCCGAGGCCCGACGCGAGCGACGCGACGGCGACGCCCCACTTCTCCGTGGTGCAGGCGCTCTCCAGCGGCTTCGGCGAGCCGATGCGCGTGAACGGCTTCCTGGTGATCGCGGACGGTGAGACTCGCCTCTGCCAGGCGCTGACGCGCTCGCTCCCGCCTCGGTGCGCGGGGACGTCGCTGGCCGTCGCCGGGATCGACCTCACCGGGCTGGCGCTCGTGTCGGTGGAGGGCGTCACATGGTCCGGGCAGCCGGTCACGCTCCTCGGCACGGTGTCCGAAGGCACGCTGACGGCGGTGCTGCACCTCCGTTAGCGCGGGCTACAGCCCCAGTTCGCGCTCCAGCGCCCCGATCGTCCGGTCCAGGCTGTCGACGAGTTCGTCGACCTCCTCGCGGTGGATGACGAGCGGCGGCGCGACCTGGATCGAGGTGCCGCCGCGCGACAGGATGCCGTGCTCCTTCAGCAGCCGCGGCACGCGGTGCGACAGGTCATCGTCCGGCGTGAACTCCACGCCCGCCTCCGGGTCGCGCTTCATCTCGATGACGTGCATCAGGCCGATGCCGCGCGTGGCGGAGACGATGCGGTGGCGCGACCGCAACTCCTCGAGCTGCGTTGCGAGGTAGCCGCCGACCTTCGCCGCGTTCTCAACGAGGCGCTCGCGCTGGATGATCTCGATGTTCGCGAGGGCGACCGCACACGCGACCGGATGCGCGCCGAACGTGGAGCCGCCGATGAACGCGTCCTGCGGGCCGCCTCGGAAGCCCTCCGCGACCGCCTCGGTCGCCACGACGGCGGCGATCGGCGCGTAGCCGGAGGAGATCTGCTTCGCGACGGTCATGAGGTCGGCGGTGATGCCGAAATGCTCCTGCGCGAACCAGGCGCCGGTGCGGCCAAAGCCGTTGATCACCTCGTCCGTGATGAGCAGGATGCCGTACTTGTCGCAGAGCGCGCGGACCGCCTGCCAGTACTGCTTCGAGGGGACGACCGACCCGTTCGAGGTGGAGATCGGCTCCGTGATGAAGGCGGCGATCGTCTCCGGCCGCTCCGCGACGATCAGCTGTTCGAGGTACTTCAGGCCCGCCGGCGTCTCGCAGCCCGGGAGGCAGGTGTCGCCGCAGCCGTTGCAGGCCACGGCCGGCGCCTTCAGCGTGCCCGGCAGCAGCGGCTCGAACGGGGTCTTGTTGAGCATCGTCGCGTTGTTTACGGAGAGCGCGCCGAGCGTCATGCCGTGGTACGAGCCGATGCGTGAGATGAACTTGTAGCGCTTGGTCTGGCCGCGGTTGTACTGCCACTGGCGCGCCATGCGCAGTGCCGTCTCCACCGCCTCCGCGCCGCCGTTCACGAAGAACGTGCGCGTGTACGCCTGTGGCGTCACCTCCGCCATCTTCGTGGCGAGGTCGACCGCGGGCATCGTCGCGTACGCGAACGGGTTCGCGAACGCCATCTGCTCCATCTGGCGCTTCGCCACCTCGGCCAGTTCGCGGCGTCCGTGACCCACGGCGACGACCCAGAGGCCGGACATGGCGTCGATGTAGCGGCGTCCGTCCATGTCGGTCAGGTAGATGCCCTCGCCGCCGTCGATGACGGTGTACGCGTCATCCTTCGCGAGTTCATTTTCCTGCTGGGTGTGGATCCAGAGGTGCTGGCGGCCGCGGCGGATGTAGTCCTCCACCATCGCCTGGTCGATGCCGCTGCGCGTGTCCAGCATGTCCGTCCTCCGTTCCAGCACGCGCATCCTACTCCGGCGGTGTTTCGCCCTCGTGGCAGCGTGTTCGCACGGGTGTTGCGCGGAGGTCGACGCGACGTATCGAGGCGCGCGGGCGGCGGCACACGCAGAAGGGGCTGCCCGCGAGGGCAGCCCCTTCTCTGAAACGTCCGGCGTGGTGAAGGACTAGTCCTTCATCCACACCTTCCGGATGTCGATGAACCAGGACTGCGGCTGCACGAAGCCCTGCACCTTCGGGGAGAGGACCCTCAGGTTGAGGTCGTGCACGGTCACCAGGACCGGGGCGTCCTTCATCATCGTGGACTGGAACTGCTTCAGGAGCCGGTCCTGCTCCGCCTTGTCGAAGGTCTCCTGCGCCTGGAAGTACAGGGCGTCGGCGGCCTCGGAGGCGTAGCCGGACTGGTTGCAGCATCCGTTCGGCGCAATGTACGCACCCACGTAGGAGCGGAAGCCCGTGGGGGCGACCGGCGCCAGCGAGATGTACGACATGTCGTACTGCGACCAGTTCGGGTTGTGGAACCCCTCGCGCAGGGCGGTGAGGATGTTGTTCCACTCGAGCGGGATGAGTTCGACATCGACGCCAACGGCGGCGAGGTCCTGCTTCAGCTTCTCGTTCATGGGGCCGGGGAACATGTTCCCGGAGCCACCCGTCGGATAGATCATCTTGAGCGACAGGCCGTCCGCGAAGCCGGCCTCGGCGAGCAGGGCCTTCGCCTTCTCCGGGTCGTAGGTGTAGCCCTCCCACGTCTCGTCGTACCAGGGGTGTCCCTCGTAGAGGTACTGCGTGGCCGGGAAGCCCACGTTGTTGATGAGGACGGACGTGCCCTCGCGGTCCACGGCGTAGTTCAGGGCCTGGCGGACGCGGACGTCGTGCAGGGCGCTGCCCTCGTTCGTGTTCAGCTGGTACGTGATCACGTGCGGGTAGTTCTTCAGGTAGATCTGGAACCCGCTCGCCTCCAGCAGCGAGACCGAGTCCGGCGGCGGGAGTTCTGCCCAGTCGATGTCACCGGCCTGCAGCGCCGCGAGGCGGGTCGCCGGCTCCGGCATCGGGAGCAGCACGATCTTGTCGAGCGAGGGGCGCCCGTCCCAGTACTGCTCGAACGCCTCGAGTTCCATCACCTGGCCGTCGACGTACTTCGTCATCTTGAACGGGCCGGTGCCGGTCGCGCTCTTGATGTAGTCGTCGTTACCGACGGCCATCACCACCTCCGGCGAGGGGAAATAGATGTAGGCCAAGTCGTACGGCAGGAAGGCGTTGGGGGCCTTCGTCGTGATGGCGATGGTGTACTGGTCCACCTTCTCCCACTTCGCGATCGACGCGAGCGACGACCCGTTCGTGGAAGCCAGGTTGGCGTCGTAGTACTCGAACTCCTTGTCGGCGATGCGGCGGAACTGGAAGACCGTGTCGTCCGCGTCGAACGTGGTCCCGTCGTGGAACGTCACGCCCTGGCGCAGCTTGAACGTCCAGGTCAGCTTGTCGTCCGAGACGGCGACGGATTCGGCGAGCGCGAGTTCCGGCTCCGGGACGGTGTCGCCCTGGTACGTCGTCCACCGGTAGAGCGCGTCATAGATCTGGTAGCCGACGAAGCGCCGGCCCTCGAAGCCCTCGCTGGGGGGCGTGTTGGGGAACGGCAGGTTGGCGGCCGTGAGGCCGATGCGCAACGTGCCGCCCGTCCCGCTGGTGTCCACCGGCGCTGACGCGGCGTTCGACCCGACCGGGAGCGTGGCCGTGGCGTCGCCGCCGGCAGCCGTGTCGCCCGATCCACAGGCCGTGAGCACCGCGGCGGCGAGGAACCCCAGCAGGGCCGGGGCCGTGCCCCGGATCCGCTTGATGTTCAAACCACACCTCCGACTGTTCTCCCCTCGGTTGGCCCGAGGGGTCCTCTGGTAGACGGCACGCTACGCACCGCGATTTGCGCCCTCGTGACCGCGCGATGAAGCCTCCGTGACACCTCGTTCTCCGCGCTGTCTCTGTCTCGTTACGGCTGCGTGACGCGCGCGACGGTGGATGCAGCGCAGAAACATCCGTGCAGGAACTGCGTCACTCACGATTCACGCCCGGGTCACGAAGGCGTCATGCGCCCCCCGTACGGTCATGACCGACACGGACGAGGAGGACGCCCATGGCCGTTCAGGCTCCGCTACGCAGGCACGTTGAGCAGCCGTCTGCACCGGTGTTGAAGCCCGGTGAGCCGCTGCTCCAGGTGCGCGGTCTGACCACGCGATTCCCGACGAAGAACGGCTGGCTCACCGCCGTCAACGATGTCTCCTATGACCTGCAGCCCGGACGCGTGCTGGGCGTGCTCGGCGAATCCGGGTCGGGCAAGAGCGCGATGCTCCGCACGATCCTCGGGCTGCAGCCGCACACCGCGCAGATCTCCGGCGAGGTCATCCTCAACGGCCGCGACCTGATCGCGATGTCGCCCGGCGAGCGCAGCGAGGTGCGCGGCTCCTGGGTGTCGATGGTGTTCCAGGATCCGATGACGGCGCTGGACCCCGTGTTCACGGTGGAGCAGCAGCTCGTCGAGACGATCCGCCGTCACAGCGACCTCTCCAAGAAGGAGGCCGTGGAGCGCGCCCTCGAACTCCTCACGCTCGTGCAGATTCCCTCGCCCGAGCGCCGGCTGAAGGCGTACCCGTTCGAACTCTCCGGCGGCATGCGCCAGCGCGTGGTCATCGCCCTCGCGCTCGTCTCGAACCCCACGCTCTTGCTCGCGGACGAGCCGACCACGGCGCTGGACGTCACGGTGCAGGCGCGCGTGCTCGATCTGTTCCGCGACCTGAAGAGCCGCCTGGGCATGGCGGTCATCTTCGTGACGCACGACCTGGCCGTGGCCGCCGAGATCGCGGACGAGATCGCCGTCATGTACGCGGGCCGCATCGTGGAGCAGGGCACCGTCGAGGACATCGTCCGCTCGCCGCAGCACCCGTACACGCGCGGGCTGCTGGAGGCGAACGTGCGCCCCGGTCAGACCGAGCGCCCCGAGGCGATCCCCGGTTCCCCGCCGAACCTCGCGAAGTTGCCGCCGGGGTGCGCCTTCGCGCCGCGGTGCACCGTCGCGGAGGAGCGCTGCTGGGAAACGCTCCCCGGCCTGGTCTCGCTTACCCCGTTGCACAGCGCGCGGTGCGTGCTGGTGACCGGCTCCTAGGAGGCTGCGATGGCGATGGTGATCTTCCGCCGGCTGGGCATGGCCGTCCCGACACTCCTCGGCGTCTCCTTGCTCATCTGGCTGCTGCTGTCGATCCTCCCGGGCGACCCGCTCGTCGCGCTGCTGCCCCAGGACGCGACGCCCGAGGACCGCGCAGAACTCGAGCGGTCGCTCGGCCTCGACCAGCCGCTGCCGGTGCGATACGTGCAGTGGCTCGGTGATGTGGTGCAGGGCGACTTCGGCTACTCGCCGTTCCGCCGCCGGGACGTCTCCGAACTGATCTCGACTGCGTGGAAGAACACGGCGGTGCTGGCGGCGGTGTCTGCCACGGTCGGCCTGTCCCTCGGACTGTTGGCCGGAACCGTGGCCGGCGTGTACCGCGGGCGATGGATTGACCGGGTGGTCACGAGCTCGGCAATCGTCGGCCTCAGCGTGCCCTCGTTCTGGGTGGCGATCCTGCTGCTCATCGTCTTCTCGGCGGAACTGAAGATCCTGCCGGCGGGTGGGCGGGCTGATCTCGCAGACGGCCTACTCAACTACGCGAAGTACCTCGTGATGCCGGTCATCGCCGGGTCGCTCATCACGATCGCGATCACGGCGCGCGTGGCCCGCGCGAGCATCGTCGAGACGTACCAGGCGGAGTTCGTGGAGCTGCTGCGCGCGAAGGGCCTGCACGAGTGGCAGGTGCTGATCCACGTGGGGAAGAACGCGGTCTCACCGGTGCTCACCACCGCCGGCCTACAGGTGGGCTACCTGCTCGGCGGATCGGTCCTCATCGAGACCATCTACTCGTGGCCGGGCCTCGGGCAACTGGTGTTCAACGCGATTGCGGCGCGCGACCTGCTCGTCGTGCAGGCGACCACGCTGCTCATCGCCGTCACGTTCGTCCTGCTGAACCTGGCGGTGGACATCCTCCAGGTCACGTTCGACCCGCGCCAGAAGCGCGCGGCGTAGGAGGCGCACCATGGCAACCTTCAACCCGCCCGCCGGCTCCATCGCCGCGAAATGGCGCGAGGCGGACGCCCCGTCCGCGCCGGAGTCCTACCTGCAGGCGGCGCGCCGGCGCTTCCTCAAGAACCGCACCGGCTTGGTCGCGCTCGGCGTGCTGATGCTGCTGGCGCTGGGCGCGGTGTTCGCCCCGGTCTTGACGCCGTACGACCCGATCATCGGGACGCCGGTGGACCGCCTCAAGGGCCTCGGCGCCGCCGGGCACCCGCTCGGGACGGACGAGCAGGGGCGAGACATGCTCACGCGTCTGCTGTACGGCGGCCGCCTGTCGCTCGTCGCCGGCCTCACGCCGGTGGTGATCGCGACGGTGATCGGGACGGCCCTCGGCTCCTTCTCGGGCTACGTGAAGGGGTGGGTGGCGGCGCTGATCATGCGCGCGATGGACATGCTGTACGCGTTCCCGACGGTGCTGCTGGCCATCGCCGTCTCCGCCTCGCTTGGCCCCGGCCTCACCAACGTCATCATCGCGATGACGGTCGTCTACATCGCTCCCATCGCCCGCGTGGCGGAGGCGGCGACGCGACGCGTGGTCGTCGCCGAGTACATCGAGGCGGCACGCCTCACGGGGGCCAGCACGCCGAAGATCCTGCTCACGCAGGTGCTGGCGAACATCTTCAGCCCGATCTTCGTGTACGCGTCCGGCCTCGTGGGCCTGTCGATCGTGATCGCGGCCAGCCTCTCCTTCCTCGGCCTGGGCGTGAAGCCGCCCGCGCCGGAGTGGGGATTCATGCTCAACGCCCTCCGCGGCACCATCTACGTGAACCCGTGGGTGGCGGCGCTGCCGGGCTTCTTCATCTTCCTGACGTCGATCTCGTTCAACCTGCTCGCGGACGCCATCCGCGACTCGCTGGACGTGCGGGGATAGGAGCGCGCCATGACATCTCTCACTGTCGAGACCGATCCGCTCGTCGCGGTGGTGGATGGCGACCCCGGCCGTCCCCCGCTGCTCGAGGTCCGCAACGTCTCCAAGAAGTTCCCCGTGCGGCTGAGCCCCTTTCAGAAGGGCTACGTCTCCGCGGTGGATGGCCTCTCGTTCACGGTGAAGCACGGCACCACTGTGGGCATTGTGGGCGAGTCCGGTTGCGGCAAGTCCACGGCGGCGCGGCTCATCCTCGGCCTCATCGACATCGACGAGGGTGACGTGCTGTTCGAGGGCCGCAACGTCCGCGCGCAGCGCGAGTCGCCGCAGACGCCGGACGACCGGCGCGAGTTGCGGCGGAACATGCAGATGGTGTTCCAGGACCCGCACTCCGCGCTGAACCCGCGCGCCTCCATCGGCGAGATCATCTCGTTCCCGATGAAGGTGCACGGCTTCTCGCAGGAGGAGCAGGAGGAGCGCACGCGCTGGCTGCTGGAGCAGGTGGGCCTGCACGCGAACCACGCCTCTTACTACCCGCACCAGATGTCCGGCGGCCAGCGGCAGCGCGTGAACATCGCGCGAGCGCTCGCGCTCTCGCCACGCCTCGTGGTGTGCGACGAGGCGGTGTCGGCGCTCGATAAGTCCGTGCAGGCGCAGGTGCTGAATCTGCTGAAGGACCTGCAGGCGGAACTGGGCCTCACCTACCTGTTCATCAGCCACGACCTGAACGTGGTCCAGTACATGAGCGACGAAGTGCTGGTCATGTACCTCGGCCAGGCCGTGGAGATGACCGACTCCGCGAGGCTGTACGCCAAGCCACTGCACCCGTACACCCAGGCGCTGCTCGCCTCCACGCCGCGTCTGGACGATGAGGAGGCGCCGGCCGCGCCGCCGTTGGAGGGCGAGCTGCCGAGCCCGCTCGACCCGCCGTCCGGCTGCCGCTTCCGCACCCGTTGCCCCTACGCGATGGAGGTCTGCGCGGAGGAGCGCCCGCCCATCGTTGAGGCTGCCGAGGGCCACCGCGTGGCCTGCCATCTCTACATCGAGGGTTCGACGGAGCCACGGGCAACCTCGCCCGCGCTCGTCGCGTCCGCCTAGTTCCGATCGGAGTCTGCAGATGCCCGTACCGAAGGATGTCCCGTCCGCTGTCCGCGCGATGCTGGAGGCCGCCGGCCTCACCGTGAGCGAGGACGAGTTCAAGGCGTTCGTGGAGATGTACCCCATGCTCCGCGAGGCGACCGACTCGCTCTACATCGAGGAAGTCCGCTACGAGGAGCCGGCACTGGTCTTCACCCCGGTCGCCCCGGCGAAAGGGGTCTAACCGTGACGCTGCCGATCACGATCCAGGAGGCCGCCGCCGCGTTGCGCGCCGGGCAGGTCTCCTCCGTTGAACTGACCGAGGCCGCCCTCGGACGCATCGCCGCGCTGAACGGCACCGTCGGTGCGTTCATCAAGGTGACGGACGACCTCGCGCTGGCGGGTGCGAAGCAGGCGGACGCCGACTTCGCCGCCGGCATCGACCGCGGCCCGCTGCAGGGCATCCCCTTCGCGCTGAAAGACATCCTGGCGACGAAGGACGCGCCGACCACCGCGAACTCGATCGTCCTCGACCCCGCCTGGGGCGAGGGCTACGACGCCGTCGCCACCGAGCGCATCCGCGCCACCGGCGCGGCACTCCTCGGCAAGCTCGTGCTGTCGGAGTTCGCGATTGGCATGCCGGACGCGACGAAGCCGTTCCCGATCCCGCGCAACCCGTGGGCGCTGGACCGGACGCCCGGCGGCTCCTCCTCCGGCACCGGCATCGCCGTGGCCACGGGGATGGCGCTCGGCGGTCTCGGGACGGACACCGGCGGCAGCGTCCGCTTCCCGGCGGCCTACTGCGGACACACCGGCCTGAAGGTCACGTACGGCCGCGTGCCGAAGTGGGGCTGCGCGCCCCTGGGCTACACGCTCGACTCGATCGGCCCGATGGCGCGCAGCGCGTGGGACTGCGCCGCGATCATGAACGCGCTGGCCGGTCACGACCACCGCGACCCCACCGCCTCCCGCGAACCGGCGGAGGACTACCTCGCCGGGATCGATGCGGGCGTGAAAGGTCTCAAGATCGGCGTGCCGGTCGGCTACTTCTTCGACCACCCGATGCTCGACCCGGAGGCGAAGGCGACGACGCTCGCCGTGATCGACGTGCTGAAGGGCCTCGGCGCCGAGGTGGTCGAGGTTGACCTGCCTCGGTCCGCGGAGGCGAAGGAGGCGAACACGCTCACGATGGTGAGCGAGGCGTTCGCGCACCACCGCATGGACATGGCGAGCCGCTGGACGGACTACGGCTCCGGCACCCGCGCCGTGATCGCGCGCGGCGCGTTCACCTCCGCCGCCGACTACGTGCAGGCGCAGCGCTTCCGCTCCTGGTACGCGAAGGAAGCGGCGAAGGTGATGGCGACGGTCGACCTGCTGATCACGCCGACGATCTTCGAGCCGGCGCAGGTGGTCGCGAACATGGACCTGAACAAGCGCATGATGTCGCCCTCGTTCACCGGGCCGTTCAACCTGCTCGGCTACCCGGGCCTGGCGATCCCCTCCGGCTTCTCGAGGGACGGCCTGCCGCTCTCCGCGCAGATTGTGGGTGCGCCGTTCGCAGAGGCGCTCGTGCTCCGCGCCGGCTACGCCTACCAGCAGGTCACCGACTTCCACCTCCAGGCGCCGTCCGTGGCCGTGGAGGTGCCGGCGTGACCGACATCCCGCTCACGATCACCGAGGCTGCCGAGGGCCTGCGCGCGAAGCGCTACTCCGCGGTGGAACTGACGCAGGCGATGCTCGCGCGGGCGGACGCCCTCGATGGGTCGCTCGGCGTCTACATCACGCGGATGGACGAGACGGCGCTCGCGGCCGCCGCGCAGGCGGACGCCGACTTCGCGGCCGGCATCGACCGCGGGCCGTTGCAGGGCATCCCGATCGGCGTGAAGGACATCATCGCCACGAAGGACGCACCGACGACGGCGCAGAGCCTGATCCTCGACCGCAGGTGGGCCGAAGGCGTCGATGCTCCCGTCACCGCGCGGCTGCGCGCGGCGGGCGCCGTGATCATCGGCAAGGCCTCCACGATGGAGTTCGCGATCGGCATGCCGGACGCGAGCAAGCCGTTCCCGGTGCCGCGCAACCCGTGGGACCCGACCACCTGGCCGGGCGGCTCCTCCTCCGGGAGCGGGGCGGGCGTGGCGGCGGGGTTCTTCCTCGGCGCGCTCGGCACGGACACCGGCGGGAGCATCCGCATCCCGGCCGCGTTCTGTGGCATCAGCGGCCTGAAGCAGACGTACGGCCGCGTACCGAAGTCCGGCTGCGCGCCGCTCGGATACTCGCTGGACCACATCGGGCCGATGACGCGCAGCGCGCGCGACGGCGCGATCATGCTTCAGGTGCTCGCCGGGTACGACGAGTCCGACCCGTACTGCGCGGCCGTCCCCGTCCCGGACTACCTCGCCGCGCTGACCGGCTCCGTCGCCGGCCTCCGCATCGGCGTGGAGCGTGCGAACCACCTTACCTGGCCGGGCGTGCTGCCCGAGGCGGCACGCGCGTTCGAGGACGCGGTCGCTGCCCTCGCGGCTGCCGGGGCGGAGACGCCGGAGGTCGTGGTCCCGCACTACATGGGGCTGCGCAACGCCAACACCGTGACCATGCGGGGGGAGTCGTCCTCCTACCACCTATCGGACCTGCGGGTGCGGTGGGAGGAGTACGGCGTCCACACCAGCAAGGCGGTGTCTGGCGGCGCCTTCCCGAGCGGCGCGGACTTCGTGCAGGCGCAGCGGTTCCGCTCGCTCGCCCGGCAGGCGGTCGCCGAGCTGATGGCGCCGCTGGACGCAATGGTGATGCTCACGGTCGGCTGCGGTGCGCCGCAGGTCGAGGGCCTGAACCACGCCTCGTTCGCCGCGTGGCCGGTGTTCACCGGCCCGTGGAACCTCCTCGGCCTGCCCGCCTACGCGATCCCGATCGGGTTCACCGACGCGGGGATGCCGCTCTCGATGCAGGTCGTCGGCAAGCCGTTCGGCGAGGAGACGGTGATCCGCATCGCAGACGCCTTCCAGCGTCTGACGGACTTCCACCTGCGGGTACCGGCGATGGCGGCCGCGGCCGTCTGACGTTCGTCAGTCTCGCGTGCTCGATGCGGGCCGGGAGCGCTCCCGGCCCGCATGGCGTTGGTCATAGGATCGCAGCGTGGAGGTGCCCCATGAGCGCCCTCGTGATCTACGAATCGATGTTCGGCAACAACCGCGACCTGGCCGTCGCGATCTCTGAGGGGATTGCGACGCGCATGGAGGTCACCACCGTGGAGGTGGGCGTCGCGCCCGTCGAGGTGCCCGAGGGCGTGACGCTCCTCGTCGTCGGCGGCCCGACGCACGCCTTCGGCATGACGCGTCCCAACAGCCGTCGTGACGCCGCGAAGCAGGCCGCCCCCGCGCCGATCGTGTCGGCCCGCATCGGCATCCGCGAGTGGCTGCAGGAGGCACGCGTACCGTC
>WBZO01003049.1_pt2 | contig 19350 bp, 14 predicted proteins | sample 5204261 | NCBI WGS metagenome assembly WBZO01 (sample SAMN12412400, study PRJNA552823) | activated sludge metagenome | isolation source: activated sludge from anammox sidestream of wastewater treatment plant... | place: USA: North Carolina | collected 2017-09
GCTGGGCGCCATGATGCCGATCCTCTTCAAGCAGCCCGAACGCCCCGACGACGCCGACAACCCGTGCCGGGTCGTGCTCTCCGCCGCCTGCCCCAAGGAGATCTGGGAGGCGTTCGAGCGCCGCTTCGGCGTGGAGATCATCGAGTTCTACGGGACGGTCGAGGGCGGCCTCAGCATGGCCGGGCCCGACGCCCCGGTCGGCTCGATCGGCAAGCCGTTGCCCATCAACGAGATGCGCATCGTCCGCGACGACGACACCGAGTGCGACCCCTACGAGGTAGGCGAGATCGTGTCGCGCCCGGTCGGCGGTCCGCCCACCGTCGAGTACTACAAGAACCCCGACGCCACCGCCGAGAAGGTGCGCGGCGGTTGGATGCGCTCGGGCGACGCCGGGTACGCCGACGCGGAGGGCTACCTCTGGTTCGCCGACCGCAAGAAGGACTTCCTCCGCCGCCGGGGCGAGAACATCTCCTCGTTCGAGGTGGAGAAGGTCCTGAACGACCACCCCGACGTGCTCGAGAGCGCGGTCTACGCGGTGCCCGCCGAGCTCGGGGAGGACGATGTGATGGCGGCGCTCGTCGTGCGGGCCGGGGCCACGCTCGATCCCGAAGACCTGATGCGCCACTGCGAGAAGCGCATGGCGTACTTCATGGTGCCGCGCTACCTGCGGGTCGTCGACGAGCTCGAGAAGACGGGCACCCACCGGGTGCAGAAGCAGGGCCTGCGCGACCAGGGCGTCACCGACGACACCTGGGACCGCGACGCCGCCGGCTACACCCTCGAGCGTTGACCGCGAGCCTGGCCTTCGGACGCCCGCAACCGCGCGACGGCGCCGCGCTCTGGCGGCTCGCCGGCGAGTCGGGTCTCGACGTCAACTCGCCGTACGCGTACCTGCTCATGGCGCGCGACTTCGGGGAGAGCTCGATGGTCGTCCGTGACGGCGGGAGGGTCGCCGCCTTCGTCTTCGGGTACCGCCGGCCCGAGTCCCACGACACGGTCTTCGTGTGGCAGGTGGCCGTCGCCGCCTCGCACCGCCGGCGCGGCCTCGCGTCGAAGATGCTGCATCGCCTGGCCGACCACCTGGCGCCGCGCGGTGTCCGCTGGCTGGAGGCGACGGCAACCCCCTCCAACGCGGCGTCGCTCGGCCTCTTCCGGTCGTTCGCCCGGGAGCGGGGCGCGGCCTGCGAGGAGTCGGAGCTGTTCCCGGCCGACTCCTTCCCGGAGGAGCTCCGTCACGAGGGGGAGCACCTGCTGCGCATCGGACCGATCGGGCCCGCGTCGCCGAACATCTGACTCGGTGCCCGGGCCGGTTCGACGGGGCCGCCGGGGGTCGCTGCTAGGGTCGGTGGCGACCAACGACGATCCGCTCCGCGCCTGTGCGCGGGCTCCTCACCTCGTCGGAGTGGTGCGAACCCCGTGTTCGCCGCTCGGCACGTGCCTGAGGGCGCCTCGCCGTGGATCACGGGCCGCTGCTTGTCGGCGGTGCCCGGTTCTGCCCTGTCGCATGTCTCGGACGAGGTTGCCGTCGGTCCGGCCAACCGACGACCGAGAGGATCGCGCGTGCAGGTGTTCGAGGAGATCGAGTCCGAGGTCCGGGGTTACTGCCGAACGTGGCCGGTGGTCTTCGAGACCGCCCGGGGCAGCCGGATCACCGATGATCGGGGACGCGAATACCTCGACTTCTTCAGCGGGGCCGGAGCCCTCAACTACGGCCACAACCACCCGCAGCTCAAGAAGGCGCTGCTCGAGTACCTCGCCGGCGACGGCGTCGTGCACTCGCTCGACATGTTCACCACGGCGAAGCGCGCGTTCCTGGAACGGTTCCGCGACACGATCCTGCGACCACGCGGACTCGACTACAAGGTCCAGTTCCCGGGCCCGACCGGCACCAACTCGGTGGAGGCGGCGCTCAAGCTGGCTCGCAAGGTCACCGGACGCGAGGGCATCGTCGGCTTCACGAACGCCTTCCACGGCATGACCCTCGGCGCGCTGTCGGTCACGGGGAACTCGATGAAGCGCGGTGGCGCCGGGGTACCGCTGGCCAACGGCACCTCGATGCCGTACGACGGCTACCTCGGTGACGGAGTCGACACCATCGGCTACCTCGAGAGCTTCCTCGACGATTCGGGGAGCGGGCTCGATCTCCCGGCCGCGGTGATCGTGGAGACGGTGCAGGCCGAGGGGGGCGTCAACGTCGCCGGCTTCGATTGGCTCCAGCGCCTCTCCGACCTCTGCCGGCGGTACGACGTCCTCTTCATCGTCGACGACATCCAGGCCGGGTGCGGGCGGACCGGCCCGTTCTTCAGCTTCGAACCGGCAGGAGTACGGCCCGACATCGTCTGCCTCTCGAAGTCCATCAGCGGCTACGGCCTGCCGATGGCGTTGACCCTGTTCCGGCCCGAACTCGACATCTGGGAGCCCGGGGAGCACAACGGTACGTTCCGTGGGCACAATCCCGCCTTCGTCACCGGCACCGAGGCCCTGTCGTTCTGGGCCGGCGACTCGTTGTCGCTCCAGGTGGGGGAGAAGGCCGCGACGGTGCACGACGTCCTCGATTCCCTGGCCGCGAAGCACGCGGGCCTCGGGGCGGAGGTGCGCGGCCGAGGGCTGCTGCAGGGCATCCGCTTCGACGACTGCGAGCTCTCCTCGGCGATCAGCACGGCGGCGTTCGAACGGGGTCTGCTCATCGAGACCTCGGGCGCCGACGACGAGGTCGTGAAGCTGCTGCCGCCACTCGTCATCGAACCCGACGACCTCGACGCGGGGCTCGAGATCCTCGTCGAGTCGGTCGACGCGGCCCTGGGCCGCGTGCCGGTGGTCGCCTGAGCACGGAGCGGATCATGATCGTCAAGTCCCTGGACCAGCTCGCAGGTACCGAGCGCACCGTCGACGCCGGCAACTGGTGCAGCCGGCGTCTCCTGCTCGCACGCGACGGTGTGAGCTTCTCGCTGCACGACACCGTCATCCGGGCCGGCACCGAGACGGAGATGTGGTACCGACACCACGTCGAAGCGGTGTACTGCATCGAAGGTGCCGGATTCCTCGACGACCTCGAGTCGGGGGAGTCGCACGAGCTCGCCCCGGGCACGCTCTACGTCCTCGACGGCCACGAGCGGCATCGTCTCCGGGCGACGACGGATCTACGGATGGTGTGCGTCTTCGATCCCCCGGTGACCGGGCGCGAGGTCCACGACGATACCGGCGCGTACCCGCCACCGGCGACGATCGGCGACGCCGCCGGTAGCCGTTGAGCTTCGGACCCCGCCCGGGCGCCGCGTCGGCGCGCGGGCGAGCTGCGAGGCCGGCGTGACCCGCGAGCTCCCCGAGACCCCCGGGATCCCCGAGCTCCCCGGGACCCCGGAGATCCCGGAGGCCCTGGTCCTCGGCGAAGTACTGCGGGCGCGCGCCGCGAGCCACAGCAACGAGACGTTCCTGAAGCTGCGCGACGGCGAGCGGAGCTTCGGGGAGGTCGATGCCCGAGCGGACCGGATGGCCCAGGGGTTCGCGGCGCTGGGGGTGGCCAAGGGCGACCACGTCGCCGTCATGCTCCCCAACGGAGCGGACCTCGTGGTGGCCGTCCTCGCTCTGGGCCGGCTCGGTGCCGTGACGGTGCCGGTCAACCCCGAGTACCGGGGCGACCTCCTCCGTCAGGTGCTCGCCGGGTCGGACTCGTCCGTGCTCGTGATCGACGGTCCGCTGGTCGATCAGCTCGCGCCGATCGTCGCCGGGTTGCCCGACCTCCGCCTGGTGATCGCCCGGACCGACGAGCGCGACCCCGCTCTCGAGGTGCTCGGCCCCCAGGTGGTCGGTTTCACCCGGCTCCTCGCGCACGGCCGGGATCCGGTCGACGTCGCGGTGTCCTCCAGCGACCTCCAGGCCATCATGTTCACCTCGGGCACCACCGGCCCGTCGAAGGGCGCCGAGGTCCCGCACGCGCTCGCGTTGACCTGTGCGATCGACTCCGTGCGCTTCGTCGGCAGCGGCGGCGCGACCATCTACTGCCCGCTTCCGCTGTTCCATGCCGCCGGCCTGTGGGACGGCATGATGTCGGCGCTCGTCTCCGGCGGTTCGCTGGCCGTGGTGGAGCGGTTCAGCGCCTCGCGCTTCTGGGACGACGTCCGCCACTTCGACGCCCGCGTCGCGATGAGCGTCTTCTCGATGATCCCCATCCTCTTGAAGCGACCGGCCCGTCCCGACGACGCGGACCACCCGTTGCGCACCTTCTACATGGGCAAGTCGACCCTCGATCAGCCGCTCCACGACCGCTTCGGGGTCCGTGCCGTCGAGACGTACACGAGCACCGAGGTCGGCATCGCGACCGCGAGCCCCTACGGCGAGTGGCGTACCGGGTCGTGCGGGCAGGCGCACGCCGAACGGTTCGACGTCGCGATCGTCGACGAGCTCGATCGGGAGCTCGGTCCGGGCGAGCCGGGAGAGCTCGTGGTGCGACCGAAGCAGCCGTTCGTGATGACGACCGGGTACCACGGGTCCCCCGAGGTGACGGCCCGGTGCTTCCGGAACCTGTGGTTCCACACCGGTGACCGGGCGTACCGCGACGACGACGGGTACTTCTTCTTCGTCGACCGGGCGAAGGACGCCATCCGGCGCCGGGGCGAGAACATCTCCGCGTTCGACCTGGAGTGCGAGGTCAACCGGCATCCCGCGGTGCTCGAATCGGCGGCGATCGGGGTGCCCTCCGAGCTCGAGGACGACGACGTGAAGGTCGCGGTGGTGCTCCGGCACCCCGACGAGCTCGACGAGGCCGGGCTGGTCGCGTTCTGCGAGGAGCGCCTACCCAAGTTCATGGTCCCCCGCTACGTGGAGATCGTCGACGAGCTGCCCCGTACACCGACCGACAAGGTCGCCAAGCACGAGCTCCGGGCCGCCGGCGACCGCGGGATCACATCCACCACCTGGGACCGCGAGAGCGCCGACGTCCCGGCCCCGACGGGTGAGCGGTAGGGGGCCGGAGCGTCGCGATGGACTGGGACGACACCGCGGAGGAGGCCGGGTTCCGGGACGAGGTGCGCAGCTTCGTCCGCGAGCACTTCCCGAGCGACTACGTGCCCGACGCCGACGCCGAGCACAGCCTCGAGCCCGAGGACGTCTGGGGATACAACTGGACCGCCGACCGAAGGTCCGCCGATCCGGTGCGGAGCGTCGCGGCGCGGCGCTGGGCCGCGGCTCTCGCCGAACGCGGCTGGATCGCGCCGCATTGGCCGCGTGAGTACGGGGGAGCGGGGTTGGGTCCCGTCGAGGACTTCATCCTCCAGGAGGAGATGATGCGGGCCCGGGTCCCGCCCGTGAACGGGATCGGCGTCAACCTCCTCGGCCCGACGCTGCTCGCCCACGGCACCGACGAGCAGCGGGCCCGGCACCTGCCGCCGATCTCCTCGGGTGCCGTGGCGTGGGCGCAGGGGTTCTCGGAGCCGGGCGCGGGATCCGACCTGGCGTCGCTGCGCACGAGAGCGGTGCGCGACGGCGACCACTACGTGGTCGACGGCCAGAAGGTGTGGACGTCGCTCGGACAGCACGCGGACTGGATCTTCGTGCTCGTCCGTACCGATCCCGACGCCCCGAGGCATCGTGGGATCACGCTGCTGCTCGCCGACGTCGCCACGCCGGGCGTCTCGATCCGTCCCATCTACGACATCCGCGGGGCCGCGCCGTTCGCCGAGGTGTTCTTCGACGGGGCACGGGTCCCGGTCGAGAACCGGGTGGGCGAGGAGAACCGCGGGTGGTACGCGGCGATGACCACCCTCACCCATGAGCGCGCGGGGATCGGAGCGACGATCAAGTACGAGCAGGCGCTGGCGGGACTCGTCGAGCTCGTCAGGAGCGACGAGGGCGAGCGGTACCTCCGCGACGACTGGCGCAGCGTCCGCCGTGAGCTGGCGCAGCTGCACATCGAGATCCGGGTCCTCCACAACCTGGCGCGCCTCGGCGTGTCGAAGCAGGCCGCCGGCGTCGAGTCCGGATACGAAGCGTCGGTCAACCAGCTCTTCGGGGCCGAGCTCCACCAGCGACTGGCCCGGGTCGGCACCAAGCTCTTCGGTGCCTACGGTCGCCTCTGGCAGCGCCGCGACGCCCCTCTGGCCGCCGCGTTCACCCACCTGGCCTTCGACGCCGTGGCGGCCACGTTCCTCGCCGGCACCTCCGAGATCCAGCGCAACGTGATCGCGACCCGGGGGCTGGGTTTGCCCCGAGGCTGAACACCGTCCCCGACCGTCCCCGACCGTCCCCGACCGTCCCCGACCGTCCCCGACCGTCCCCGACCGTCCCCGACCGTCCCCGACCGATCTCGACAACGGAAGGACCGAACATGTACGAGGCCCTCGACCTGAAGATCGAGGAGCGGGTCGCCTGGCTCACCTTGAACCGGCCCGACAAGCTGAACGCCATCGACGAGTCGATGATGCACGAGCTGCGACGGGCGTTCGCCGAGCTCGACGAACGTGACGACGTCAGCGTCGTCGTCATGCGGGGCGCGGGCCGCGCGTTCTGCGCCGGCATGGACATCGCGTGGTCGGAGGGCCTGACCCCGAAGGACCGGGTCGAGCAGGGCCGGCTCGGCGAGAAGACCTTCGCCATGATCGAGCGGATGAGCATCCCGGTCGTGGCCGCGGTGCACGGCTACGCGGTGGGAGGTGGGCTCGAGCTGGCGCTCGGCGCCGACTTCATCGTCTGCTCGGAGGACTCGTCGATGGGACTCGTCGAGATCACCCTGTCGGCGCGCCCCCCGTACCGACCGAAGATGACCGAGGACGGCGACCCCGACCAGCCCGAGTTCGGCGGCAACGCGCCGGGATGGGGCGGGGCCAAGCGCCTACCCCGGCGCATCGGCAAGGCGCGGGCCAAGGAGCTCCTGTTCACCGGGGTGAGGATCGATCCGGCCCGGGCGTTGCAGATCGGTCTCGTCAACGACGTCTACCCGGGCGACGCGTTCGACGAGCGCGTGGCCGAGCTGGCGGAGCGGATCGCGGCGATGAACCGCTACAACCTCCGCCTCGTCAAGGAGCTCGTCACCTACGGCTACGACTGGATCGAGCCCCACCCGAGCTGACCACCGAGCCAGGAGCGACCGATGCTGCAGATCTACCGATGGGACCACATAGCGCAGGTGGTGCCCGAGCTCGCCCCCCAGGTCGAGCTCCTCGAAGGGCTCTTCGGCTTCCGGCGGGTCCGGGAGTGGACCGACGCCGGGACCGGGGTCCGCGGGACCCGGCTGGCCGTCCCGGGAAGCTGGGGGCAGTGCTGGGAGGTGCTCGCGCCGAACGGGCCGGGTCGGGTCCAGGACGCGCTCGACGCCCAGGGCGGCCGCGGCGGTCTCCACCACGTCGCGTTCGAGGTGCCCGACGTGCAGGCGGCCGACGCCGAGGTCCGCCGTCGGGGCCTGACTCCCACGGCCGAGGAGCCGGGCGCCTGGCTCGAGATCTCGCTCGCGCCGCCCCAGCACGGTGCCGCCGCACGGTGCCGCCTCTTCGGACCGGGGGGTCGGTCCGTGTGCGGTGAGGGCCTCGGCGAGACGAGCGACGTCGAGGCGGTCGCCGCCGGCGACGAACCCGACCTCGGCATCGCGATGATCGACCACGTGTGCCAGGCGTTCCGTGACCGCGACGAGCTGGCGGCCTGGTACCGCGATCTCGCCGGCTTCGTGCCGGTGTGGCGCACGCCCGTCGACGAGCACCCCGACATGGCCGACCTCGTCCTGAGCGTGCCCGGCTCCACGATCAGCTGGGAGATCATCATGCCCCGGGGCGACGACTCCTTCATCGGGCGCTTCTGGGACAAGAGCGGCGCCGCCTACCACCACGTCACGTTCGAGGTCCGCGACTGGAACCGCGCCATGGCGGCGTGCGACCACCACGGCACCCCGACGTTCGGCGAGAACGAGGGCGAGACCGACGGTGGACGCTGGCGCGACGTGTTCATCCACCCGAAGCACACGGGGGGCGTGCTCGTGCAGCTCTTCTGGGAGGAGCGTCCCGGCGTGTGGGTGCGGTCCGACAAGATCCACCCGCGGTGAGCGGTAGGCGAAGGTGGATCTGATCCTCACCGAGGAGCAGTCGCTCATCGCGACGACGGCGCGCGAGCTCCTGGCCGCGAGGAGCCCGACGGCCGGGTTCCGGGCCGTGGCCGACGGGCCGACCGGCTACTCGACCGGGCTCTGGAGGGAGATGGCCGAGCTGGGCTGGATCGGCCTGGCGCTCCCCGAGGAGCAGGGCGGGGGCGGCGGGACGTTCCTCGACCTGTGCCTGCTCGTGGAGGAGATGGGGCGGGTCCTCGTCGTGAGCCCGTTCGTGCCGACGGTCCTCGGGGTGCTGGCCCTGGCGCGCTTCGGGACCACGGAGCAGCGGGAGGGGTGGATCCCGCGGGCGGTCGGCGGTGAGTGCGTGATCGGCTACGCGGGGCCCGCGTGGAGCACCCGTGCCGGGGAGGTCCGGGCCCGGGTCGACGGCGACGAGATCGTCATCGACGGCAGCACGACGCTCGTGCCCTACGCCCACGTCGCCGACCTGCTGCTCGTCGCGGCCCGGATCGAGGGTGACGCCGACCCGGTGGTGATCCTGGTGGGGCGAGGGGCGGAGGGGATGGACCTCGAGGAGCTCGACGCCGTCGACCTCCACCGCCAGTACCGCGTCGCCTTCCGCGACGTCCGCGTGCCGGCCGGCTCCGTGCTCGGCGGCGGGCCCGGGAGGGGCCCGGGAGGTCGGGCCGGCGCCGTCGAGGCGATCGAGGTGCTCGAGGCCTTCGGCGGGGCGGCGTTGTGCTCCGAGATGGTCGGCGGCGCTCAGCGCGTGCTCGACCTGACCGTCGAGTACGCCTCGGTGCGCGAGCAGTTCGGCCGGGCCATCGGCAGCTTCCAGGCCGTCCAGCACCACTGCGCCGACATGGCGACCGACGTCCTCACGTCGCGCTACATCTCCCACGAGGCCCAGTGGCGGCTGTCGCGAGGCCTCGACGCGCACGCCGAGGTGTCGATGGCGAAGGCGTGGGTCAGCGACGCCTACCGCCGGGTGTGCGCCCTGGGCCACCAGGTCCACGGCGCGATCGGCTTCACCCGGGAGCACGACCTGCACCTCTACCTGCGCCACGCGATCGCGTCCGAGCTGACCTTCGGCGACGCCGACCACCACCGGGGTCTTCTCGCCGGCACCCTCGGCCTGTAGCGGCGCCGGCGGTCCGGACCCGTCGGGGGACCCCCACCCGCCCGCACGACGTGAGCCGTCCGGGGCTACCTCTCCCCGGACCGGCGGTCCGGCTCCCGCGGCGCCGGATCGGGAGGGGCCGGGCCGACCCCCGATCGCGCCCGGTCTCCCGGATCGGAGGTTCCCGGTTCGCCGTCGTCGTACGGTTCGCGGGTTTCCGCGCGACCTGGGGCACGCTTCGTGCGTGTGTGCGGTGGAGGGAACGATGCTCGACTTCGCCCAGCTCGTCGAGAAGGAGAGTCGGGGGCTGGTCGCCGCCGTCACCGTGATCGTCGGCGACCACCACCGCGCCGAGGAGATCGTCCAGGACGCCTTCGAGCGTGCGTTCCGGCGCTGGCACCGGGTTTCGCGCCTCGACCGGCCCGGCGCCTGGGCCCGCCGGGTGGCCCTCAACGGGGCGGTCTCGGCGGTCCGGCGGTCGGGCAGCGAGCGGCGGGCGATCGTCCGGCTCGTGTCGGAGGCCGGGTCCGGCGCCGGCGCGTCCGGCGTCGCCGGTGTCCTCGGAACGGTCGACGACCCGCTCGCCGCGCTCGACGACGAGGGCGTGTGGGCCGCGGTGCGGGCGCTGCCCCGTGACCAGGCCACGGCCGTCGCGCTTCGCTACGGCGCCGACCTCGGCGTCGACGAGATCGCCGAGACCATGCAGGTCAGCGTCGCAGCCGTGAAGTCCCTCCTGCACCGGGGGCGGGCCGCGCTCCGCGGCTCACCCGCGCTGAAGGAACACGCGACGTGAAGGCGGCGCCACCATGAACGACGACCTCGACCCCAAGGCTCCCGGTACCGCCCGCGACCCGGCGGTCCCCGGCGGTACCGGTGGCGGCCGCGTCCCGGGGCTCCCGGGCGACCCCGGGGCTGCCGGCCCGCCCGGCGACGACGACCACGACCCGGTGCTCACCCCGGCCGGGGCCCGCCTCCGGCGGCGCAGCCGGCCGATCGAGGCGGTGGCCGTCGAGGCGGCGGTGCTGCGCCGGCGGACCCGTCGCTACGGGACGGTCGCCGCGGCGTCCGTCGTGGTCGTCGCGCTCCTGGGCGGCCTGCTGGTCCAACAGCGTCGCTCCGACCGCGGCACGGACCTGGCGAGCCGGGCGGACCGGGCCCCGGGATCGGCGGCCGTCGACCGCCTGCTCGCCTCCCTTCCTCCGGAGCCGGTCGACCCCACCCGGGTGAAGCTGGTGAGCACGGTGTCGACCTTCCGCGGCTGCGACGCCCTGCTCGGCGACCTGCGTCGCGTCGGTGCGGAGCACGTGGGAAGCCGCGGGTTCGGAGGGTTCGGCGAGGTCTATCCCGCCGGGACCGTGTACGCCGAACGGCTCGAGAGCCGGGACGAGGCGAGGTCTTCGGCCGCGGCGGCCACGACGTCCGACACGGTGCCGGCGACGACGCTGGGCACCAACGTCCAGGTCGCCGGCGTCGACGAGCTCGACTTCGTGAAGGCCGACGGCAAGCTGATCTACGACCTCGACGGCAAGGGGAACCTCCGCATCACCGACGCGACGACGCTCAAGGTGCTCTCCACCCTCGACGTGACCCCGGCGACGACCAAGGCGCCCGGCGGCGCCCAGCCGCCGGGCTCCGGCGACCGGTTCTTCCCCGACCGGGAGCCCCGAGTGGGCGACCTGCTCGTGGCGGCCGGACGGATCGCGATCCTGGGATCGGAGACCGAGGTCTCCGATCCGGTGAAGGGCGACCCGTCGGCCACCCGGGCCTCCACGTCGTACCTGACCGTGACCTTCGTGGACGCCACCGACCCGGCGGCGCCGAAGGTCACCGACCGCGTGCGCGTCGAGGGCGCCCTCGTGTCGGCCCGCCTCGTGAAGGGCGAGGTCCGTCTGGTGACCACCGCGAACATGGCCGATCTCGGCTTCGTCACGCCGACGACGCCGAACTCGGTCGCCAAGGCACTGGAGGTGAACCGTCGCTCGGTCGCCTCGTCGACCGCCGCCGACTGGATCCCCGACTGGCAGCGCCGTGGCGAGGCCCCGCAGCCGCTCGTGCCGTGCGAGCGGGTGCACGTGCCCGACACCTTCGCCGGCGTGGCCATGACCTCGATGGTCACGTTCCCGATCGCGACGGGCCGCTTCGAGCCCGCCGCCACCTCGATCCTCGCCCCGGGCGACACCCTCTACGCGGGGACCGACCGGGTGGCGATCAGCTCCGGGGTCTGGGTCGACCCGGTCGACCGTGACCGCCTGAAGTTCGACGACTGGCGCACCGCCGTCCACGAGTTCACCTTCTCCGGCAACGGCAACGGCAACGGCGACGGCGACGGAAACGGCGACGGCGGCGGGGTCGGCGCGGGCGCGACCGGCGCCCCGTCCTACGAGGGATCCGGGATCGTCGACGGCTCCACCGTCGGCCAGTTCGCGTTCGGCGAGATCGGCGACTCCCTGGCCGTGGTCACGACCCGGGGCACGCCGTGGGCACAGGACCAGAAGACCGGGGTCGACCTGACCGTCCTGACGCCCGCCGGCACGGGCGGGCTGATCCGGACGTCGAAGGTCGCCGACCTCGCCGCCGGCAAGGGCCCGGTGACGGCGGTCCGCTTCGTCGAGGGTCGGGTCCTGGTCTCGACCGGCTTCTTCGGGCGGGAGCTCGTCGTCGTCGACGTCACGAAGCCGGCGGCGCCCCGCCGGGCCGGGAGCCTCACCATCCCCGGTGACGTCGGGTACTTCCACCCCCTGCCCGACCACCGGGCCCTGGTCGTCGGTTCACGCCACGACGAGGTCGGCGAGGGCAACGACCGCCGCGACCGGCCCTGGGTGCGGGTGCAGCTCCTCGACGTGAGCGATCCCGACGTCCCGCGCATCGTCGGCGCATGGGAGCGCCCCTGGGTCGGCGACGAGGTCGGGTCCGACCATCACGCCTTCACCTACTGGCCCGAACGCGACCTCGCGATGTGGGGCCTGCGCAACGAGGGGCCGCAGCGCGATCGCGGTCCCAACGCGGCCGTGGTGCTCGGCACGGACGGCACGCTGCGCGAGGTGGCGGTCCCCGTCGCGAACGAGCCGAACCCCGCGCCCGCGCCGTGCCCGACGGGCGACGTGACCGACCCCGAGGCCCGCCGCATGGTCGGCCCCGGCGGCGTGGTGCTCCGCTGCGGCGACCCGAAGACGACGACGATCGAGTGGCCCCGCTACCGGTGCCAGCGGATCGACGGCGGGATCGTCGCCCGGTTCGCCCCCGGCGAGGAGGGGCGCGCCGCGTCCTTCCTCTGCTTCCCGGCGCCGCCGCCCACCGTCGCCCGGGTCCTCGTGGTCTCGGGCACGCCGATCCTCATGACCGACCAGACCCTCGAGGCGCTCGACCCGTCGACGTTTCGGTCGACCGCGATCGCCTACCACCCCACGTCTCCGAGCTACGGGCCCTACTACGCCACCGCGGTGCCCTGACGACCGGGGCGGCGGACCGGGGCGGGCTCATGCGGCCACCGTCCGGCCCCACGGTGCCGGGGCGCCTCTGGTTCACTGGTGCCGGTGCAGACACGTGCGGAGTGGGTGGCGGCGGCGGTCGGTCTCGCCCGGCCGGTCCTGACCGCAGCGGCCGAGCGGCGCCTGCGGCTCGACATGCCGGTCGTGCAGCAACCCGGTGCGTGGTTCCGCGACGAGGTGACCGGCCTCGAGGCCGTCGCCCGGCTCCTGTGCGGCCTGGCGCCGTGGCTCGAGACCGAGGCCGCGCTCGGTCCCGGCGAGCGGACCCTGCGCGACGAGTTGCGTGGTCCGGCCCGGTCGGCGATCGCCGCGGTCGTCGACCCGGAGTCGCCGGACCGGGTCGACTTCACCCGTCACCACCAGCCCCTCGTCGAAGCGGCGTTCCTCTCCCTGGCCGTGCTGCACGCACCGACCCAGCTCGCCACCGGCCTCGAACCCGGCACGCGGTCGCACCTCCTCGCCGCGCTTACGGCGACGCGCGCGGTGCCGGCGTTCTTCGACAACTGGCTCCTGTTCCCGGCCGCGGTCGAGCTCGCGATCGAACTGCTCGGCGGAGGGTCCGACGAGGCCCGGATCGACTACGCGGTGCGCCAGCACGAGCAGTGGTACGTGGGCGACGGTCGTTACGCCGACGGCCCCGAGTACCGCGACGACTACTACGACTCGATCGTGATCCATCCGTTCCTCCTGGAGGTCGCGGCGCGACGCCCCGCGCTCGATCTCTGGTTCGGCGAGGGGTACCGCCACGAACTGCTCGTGCGGGCCCGGCGCCGGGCCGTCCTGCTGGAGCGGTCGGTGGCGCCCGACGGGTCGTTCCCTCTCGTGGGCCGATCCCTCGCGTACCGGGCGGGTGCGTTCCACCTCCTGGCCCGGCTGGCCGCGACGGGCGACCTGCCCGGCGAGCTACCGCCCGGTCAGGTCCGGACCGCCCTCGGTGCCGTGGCGTCGCGCACCCTCGGCGCGCCCGGCACCTTCGACGGCGACGGCTGGCTCCGCATCGGAGTGGCCGGGCACCAACCCGGCCTCGGCGAGGCGTACATCTCGACCGGGAGCCTGTACCTGACCGCTACGGTGTTCGCCCCGCTGGGGCGGGGTCCCGACGACGCGTTCTGGTCGGATCCACCGCGGGACTGGACGGCCCGGCGGATCTGGGCCGGGGAGCCCGGCGACGTCGATGTCGCGCTGGAGGGGCGCCGCCGGTTCTGAGCGTTCGGGGGAGGCGGTCACCACGCCGACGGCGCCGGCACCGACGAAGTCGAAGATGCCTGCGCCGACGAGCCGACGCCGACGACGGCGCCGCGGTACGGGCCGAACGGGGATGCGCGTCTACGGGACCATGAGGATGCGCTGGGGGTCGTCGCGGTGGACCCGTAGCTGCTCGAGGCCCTCGGGCACCCCGGCCACGTCGACGCGGTGCGACACGGCCGACCCGATGTCGAGCAGGTCGTCGGCCTCCAGGGCGAGGACCTCCTCGAGGTCGTCGCGGTGCGAGCCGAACGAACCGATCACCGACAGCTCCCAGAGCGCGAACAGCGCCTGCGGGAGCTCGATCGGCGGGGGCGTCATCCCCACGCCCACCACGGCCAGGCGCCCGCCGGGAGCGAGGCTGCGCAGCCCGATCGTGACCGTCTCGGGCGCGCCGACGCACTCGATCGCGACCTCCACGCCGCCTCCGGCCGCTTCGGTGACGGCGGGCACGGGATCGCGCCCGTCCTCGACCACCACCCCGGTGTCGGCGCCGGCCTTCACCGCCCGGTCGAGCGCCGCCGGGCTGCGGTCGACGGCGATGATCCGCGCCGCGCCGAGGATCTTCGCCAGGGCGACGGCCTGGGTGCCCAGCCCCCCGACCCCGACCACGACCACGCGCTCGCCCTTCATCAGCGTGGCCCGGCACTTCAGCGCGTGGTACGGCGAGGCCACGCAGTCGGTGGCCAGCGCGGCCGCCGCGAACGACACGCCGTCGGGGATGCGCACCAGGGCGTCGGCCGGCACCGCCATCGCCTCGGCGTAGGCGCCGTCGATGTGCAGGCCCGGGACCTTGAGGAACGGGCAGGCGTTCACGTTGCCGGCCCGGCACGTGGGGCAGACGCCGCAGCCGTTGCCCAGCGTCACCGCGGCTCGGTCGCCCACCGACCAGCCGTGCACCCCCTCACCCACCGACTCGACGGTGCCGGCCGGCTCGTGGCCCAGGGTGACGGGCACCGGCCCGGGCGCGGGCATGCCCTCGACGAAGTGGACGTCGGAGCCGCACAGCCCGCACGCCGCCACCTTCAGCACCACCTCGCCCGGGCCGGCCACGGGGTAGGGGACGTCCTCTACCCGGATGCCCGAACCGGGGCCGTGGAAGCGGGCGGCCCTCATCGTCGCTGTCATCGTCTCCCCCTTGTCGACGCCCGGAACGGGCGCGGTCCCCACCCGATCCCGATGGCGGGTTCCCCAGGTCCGGCCCCGGCCCGCGACCGCCGTCGCGCGACCCCGGTCGTCACGACTTCCACAACCCCAGTAGCTGGTGGTAGCCGGCGATCATGGGGATCGGTCGATCTGATCCGGGCGTGCCGTCGGGCCCGGGCAGGGCCGGGCCGGTGACGCCGTGAACGTCGGCCGAGGTGGCCACGTACCACTGCTGGTAGAACGTCCAGATGTTGTACGCCTCGCTCGACATCCGGCGGTTGAAGGTCTCGTAGGCGTCCTTCCGGGCGGCCGGGTCGGGGTTGGTGCGACCCTCCTCGAGAGCGCGGTCGATCGCCGGGTCGCTGAGGTGGTTGAAGTTGACGACCGATCCGCTGTGGAACCAGATGTAGAGGGAGTCGGGGTCCTCCCCCGGATAGTTGCGCCACAGGAACGCGTCGACGGTCCCCGCGATGGCCTGGCCGATCTGGGTGGCCTGGTCGGTGCCCTTGGGGATGTTCACCTGCACCCCGAACGAGGTGGCCTGCCGCTTGATCTCCTTGGCCAGCAGGAGATCGCCCGGGCCCGCGTTCGACAGGTCGAACTCGATCGGCCGGCCGTGGTCGCGCTCGTACCGGGCCGCGAGCCTCTTCGCCTCCGCCACGTCGTGGCGTGGGAACCCGGGGTCGGCGAGGTGCCCCGTCACGTCGGTGTCGAAGACCTGGTCGGCCAGGCGCCAGCGGGGGTTGCCCTGGTTGACGATCCGGTTGAGGAGCGACCGGTCGAGCCCGGTGGCCAGCGCCCTGCGGGCCAGCGGGTCGTCGAACGGCGGGTGGGACACGTTGAGCAGGAGGTGGTTCACCTCCATCCGGCCGGCCGGCTCCAGGGTCACCCGCACGGAGTCGCCCAGTCCGCCGAGCGTCCGGAGGTCGCTGCCCCCGCCGCCGTGGATGATGTCGAACGCGCCGCTCTGGAGGCCGCGGACGAGTTGGGGTCCGCTGCCCTGGACCCGGAAGTTCAGCCCGTCGAGGTAGGGGAAGCCCGGGCGCCAGTAGTCGGGGTTGCGGACCGTGTCGACGGAGCCGGTGACGGGGTCGAACTTGGTGAGCTTGAACGGTCCGGTGCCGATCGCGTTGGTGCTGCAGGTCTCCTTGTCGGCGAGCTGCTCGGGCGCCGCGATCCCGGTCCGGCCGGTGGCCCAGAGGTACGACGGGAACGCCACCCAGGGCGTCTTCATCGTGACCTCGACCGTCAGCGGGTCGACCACCTCCACGCTCTCGATGTTCGAGAAGACGAAGCCGAGCAGCAGCCCGTTGCGCCAGGCGTCGATGTTGGTCTTCACCGCCGCGGCGTCGAGCTTCTCGCCGTTGTGGAACGTGATCCCGTCGCGCAGCCCCAGCGTCCACACCTTGTAGCTCGGGTCGTGGTCGACGCTCTCGGCGAGGTACGGCTGCGGCTCACCGTCGGCGTCGGGTTCGGTCAGCGTGTCGTAGATCGCCTGGCCGATCATGATGCCGGAGATCGCCCACTGCGCCGAGGGCGGGCACAGGTCGTCGGACTTGCCCTCGACGCCGTAGGTGAGCGTGCCGCCCCGCTTCGGCGTCCCCTCGTCGGGAGGTTCGGCGGAGGCCACCACCGCGTTGGCGGGCACCCCGTTCCGCCCCTTCTCCGACCCGCCGTCGTCGCCGCTCCCACCGCACGCCGCGGCGACGAGGGCCAGTGCCGCCAGCACCGCCGTGGTGCGGAGCGTTCGGGCACGTGCGTTGCGCCGGACGTTCACGGATGGCCTCCAGAGTGGACGCGGGCGGAGCGATCGCCACCGTCGACCGACCGCTCGGAGCGGGGAGCTCCCGGAACGTACGGACCCCGGGCCACCGTTGTCAACGCGACGAGCCGCTTCGCGTCGCACGGCCGGCCGCGGCCGGCCGTGTCGCCGGGCCGTGTCGCCGGCCCGTGTCGCCGCCGGGGACGCAGTGGCGGGTCGGGTTCCCCGGCGGTCGGTAGGTTTGGCGCCCGTGAGCCGGCCGGAACGGGGAGCACCCTTGAGCGCGGGACCGTCGGTCCGGGTCGTCGACCTGCGGGCCGAGCACCGCGAGGGCTTCGGGATCGGCACGGCCAAGCCCCGCCTCTCGTGGAGGACCACCACCGCGACCGAGGGCTGGCGCCAGGCGTCGTACGAGATCGAGGTCGTCGACGGGTCGGGGCTCGCGGCCACCACCGGACCGACCGTCTCGTCCGAGTCGGTCCTGGTCGATTGGCCCGGCGAAGCGCTGACCTCCCGGGCGCGGCGGACGGTCCGGGTGCGGGTCACCGGCGTCGACGGCTCGACGTCTCCGTGGAGCGACCCCCTCGAGCTCGAGGCCGGCCTGCTGGACCCGGGCGACTGGTCGGCGGTGTTCGCGTCACCCGAGGTCGCAAAGGAGTCGACCGCGCTCCTGCGCGGCGCGTTCACCGTCGAGGGCGAGGTGGCGGCGGCGCGCCTCTACGTCACCGCTCTCGGTCTCTACGAGATCGAGCTGAACGGCCGGGTCGTGGGCGACCACGTCCTCGCGCCCGGGTGGAGCAGCTACGACCACCGCCTCCGCTACGAGACCTTCGACGTGACGGCGCTCGTCGGGGCGGGCGCGAACGTTCTGGGCGCGCGGCTCGCCGAGGGCTGGTACCGCGGGCGCATCGGCAACGACGGCGGGCGGCGCGGGATCTACGGCGACCGCCTCGCCCTGCTCGCCCAACTCGAGATCGCCGCGGCCGACGGGAGCGTCACCACCGTGGGTACCGGCGCGGCCTGGCGGGGTGCGCCCGGCCCCACCACCCGGTCGGGGATCTACGACGGCGAGGACCACGACGCGCGCCTCGAGCCGGAAGGGTGGTCGAGCCCCGGCTTCGACGACTCCGCCTGGGAGCCCGTCGGGGTCGTCGACCGCGACCTCGCCGCGATCGTGGCCCGAAGCGGTCCACCCGTCCGCCGGATCGAGCGGCTGGCTCCGCGGTCGATCACGACGTCGCCGTCGGGGCGCACCATCGTCGACTTCGGCCAGAACCTCACCGGCCGGGTCTCGCTCACCGTCGACGGCCCCGCCGGCAGCACGGTCGTCCTGCGCCACGCCGAGATACTCCAGGGCGGCGAGCTGAGCACCGAGAACCTCCGCAGCGCGCTGGCCACCGACCGCTACACCCTGCGGGGGTGCGGCCCCGAGACGTGGGAACCGCGGTTCACCTACCACGGGTTCCGCTACGTCGAGATCGACGGCTGGCCGGGCGAGCCGACCCGCGACTCTCTCGAAGCCGTGGTCTGCCACTCCGACATGCGCCGCACCGGGTGGTTCGAGTGCTCCGACGAGCGCGTGAACGATCTGCACCGCAACGTCGTCTGGAGCATGCGGGGCAACTTCCTCGACCTGCCCACCGACTGCCCGCAGCGCGACGAGCGCCTCGGGTGGACCGGCGACATAGCGGTGTTCGTCCCCACCGCCGCGTTCCTCTACGACACCGCCGGCGTGCTGGCCTCGTGGCTGGCCGACCTGGCCGCCGAACAGGACGACGAGCAGGGCGTCCCCTTCGTCGTCCCCAACACCGACGGCGACGCGTGGATCGGGACCGCGGTGTGGGGCGACGCCGCCGTCGCCGTGCCCTGGGAGCTGTACCGCAACCACGGCGACCCGGGGCTGCTCCGCGCCCAGTGGCCGAGCATGCGGCGCTGGATCGAGTTGGTCGTCGCCTGGGCGGGTCCCGACCGCATCTGGACGGGGCCGCAGTTCGGCGACTGGCTCGACCCGGCCGCTCCGCCCGACGACCCGTTCGCCGCCCTCACCGACCCCACCCTCGTGGCCAACGCGTGGTTCTGCCGCATGCTGACGGTGATGGGCGAGGTGGCGACCGTCCTCGGGGAGACGGCCGAGGCCGATCGCTACGCCGTCGTCGCCGGGGAGGCCCGGCGCGCGTTCGTGGCCGAGTACGTCACGCCGCGGGGCCGCCTCGTCTCCGACACCGTCACCGCCCACGCGCTCGCCGTGCACTTCGACCTGGTCCCCGAGGGGGTGCAGCGCCGGCGCGTCGAGGCCCGGCTGGCGGAGCTCGTACGCGCTTCCGGCCACCACATCTCCACCGGGTTCGCCGGTACACCCGTCGTCGCCGACGCGCTGTGCGACGCCGGCGCGGTCGACGACGCCTACGCCCTCCTGCTCCAGGACGGACCCCCGTCCTGGCTCTACGCCGTGGCGATGGGCGCCACCACGGTCTGGGAGCGCTGGGACGGGCTCCTACCCGACGGGACCCGCCAGCCCGACCAGATGAACTCCTTCAACCACTACGCCCTCGGCAGCGTG
>WBZO01003248.1_pt1 | contig 19347 bp, 12 predicted proteins | sample 5204261 | NCBI WGS metagenome assembly WBZO01 (sample SAMN12412400, study PRJNA552823) | activated sludge metagenome | isolation source: activated sludge from anammox sidestream of wastewater treatment plant... | place: USA: North Carolina | collected 2017-09
CAGCCGTTCCCCGGGAAATATTGGGCTTCATTGTCTAAAACTGTTTCGGGTGTGAATCCTCTCTCTTCCATTGCCTGGCAATACAGTAATGGTTTGATAGTAGATCCCACCTGCCTTTTGGTCTTCAGATTGGCATGGTCATACTTATATGTTTTAAATCCGATGCCGCCCACCCATGCACTCACTTCTCCGGTAATTGGATCCATACACATGAAAGAAGCCTGCATCATTTGCCTGCTGTATTTTATGGAATCTAGCGGTGTCATCACTGTATCTTTCTCACGTTTGGCATTCCATGCAAAAACTTTCATAGGCGTTTTTTCATTGAAGCTTTTCCTGATGTCTGCATCGCTGATGCCATCTTCTTTCATATTTTTCCAACGGTCACTTTGTTTCATGTACCGGTCTAATTCTGCCTGGTGATTCTTCCATACATTTTTCAGGTAAGATTGGGAACTCATTGCTTTCTGAAGAGAGGGCATCCATTGTGCCACTGCTTCTTCGGCATACTCCTGCATCTTCGGGTTGATCGTTGTAAAAATCCTTAAACCGTCATCATAAATATTGTAAGTGCCGCCATCAGGCTTTCTCACATCTTTCAAAGCATCTGCTATGTCAGTTTTCAAGACTTCCCTGAAATAAGGCGCATATCCGTTATTCTGATCCAGTTTTCGGTAATTGAGTTTTATCGGTAATGATCTCAGCTTATCAGCTTCGGCATGTGACAGTTTATTGTTCACTTCCATCTGGGTAATCACTACATTACGGCGGTCAAAAGCGGCCTTATAATTTTTTCTTGGGTTGTAAAGTGTGTTACCTTTCAGCATTCCAATAAGGAGCGCAGCTTCATTTACATCCAGCCGGTCCGGTTCTTTCTGAAAGAAAGTTCTGGAAGCATTTCTGATTCCATACACATTATCACCGAAAGGAACTGCATTTAAATACAACGAAAGTATCTCTTCTTTGGTGAAATTGCGTTCCAGTTTGATGGATACAATATATTCTTTTATTTTTTCAATAATGCGCCATGCTTTGTTTTTACTCCCCTGGTCCAGTAATGTCTTGGCAAGTTGCTGGGTGATGGTGCTGCCTCCCCCTTCATGGCCTAATAAAAAAACGGCACGAAGCGTGGATTTGAAATCAACTCCGGAATGATCGTAGAATCTTTTGTCTTCAGTGGATACTAATGCATCAATGACATTTTTGGAGATATCCTTGTAATCCACATTGCTCCGGTTTGCATATTCCCGGTAATAACGGCCCATCAGGGTACCATCATTGGCATATACTTCAGAAGACTGGAGAATGGAAGGGTTTTCCAGTTCTTTCAGGGATGGCATTTTGCCGAATATGCCAAAATTTGCCATTAAAACCACTGCGACACAAAACAGGAAACCGCCAAGAAATATATACCAGAAAATTCGGACGGAGCGTTTCATATTATAATAAGATTGTAGTGATTAGTCAGGGAATTGGATATTACCTGAGACTCTAAATTAAGAAAAACAGCTTCAGTGTTTACCCTATGGGAATTAATTTTTTGTCAAAAGGGGTTAAAATCCCTGTTGTATTGCGTTAAAATTTACCCGGGAAATTTTTATCAAGGAATTCTTTGTATTTATTGATGTCCTTGTTGGCCTTTAGTGTTTCCAGGTTATGCCCCGATATGATAGAATAACTGTATTTCCCTCCTTTGAGCCACGGAATTATTTCGGTGGAAGTTACCGGCCGTGTATGCTCGATATAGTCTATCGCTTCCTGCGAATTTTTAAACGGACTGATCAGCAATAAACGGTCAGAGTCATCAATATTGACCAGTTCTGCAGACATGTTTTTGTTATAATATTTTTCACGGTTGTACCTGAAAAAAGCATTCCTTGCTTCGTTGACAAATACAGGATCCACTTTGGTCATTAGCAGAACAACATAATGCGGAGCCTCCGGATCGAATGCAAAGGCTGATGACTGCACCGGTTTAGTTACGGCAACAGTGTCAATTTTGGGTTTAATAGCGGGCTGCTGCGCCACAACGGGATTTGCGCTCTTGTTCAGAGTATCTGTTGTCTTCGCAATAGCAGGGGCATTTGTTTGCGAAGCAATAACGGTTGCCGGCTTATTTTCTTTGATCTCTTCTTCTTTGGGTCTTTCAATCACCAGGTTGGTCAGTTCTTCTTCTATTTGCTTGCGGCGGCTCAATACATCAATCATGGTAGCTGCTTTATTGGCCAGTGGCGACTGAGGAAATTCACTGATTATAGAGTTAAGAATTCCTGTGGCAACGCTGTCTTCTTTCTGTTTGATATAATACACCGATTCGATGTACAGTAGTTGAGGTGTCCAGAAGTTTTTCCCATAAATACTGTCCGCGATTTTTTTCCGGGCTACAGCTTCTGAAAAGTTCCCTTCGATGAACAGGTCATAGATCTCTTCATATTTTTTTGTGGCTTCGGGATTTGATTTCGGATCATCCGGATTTTTCCCCGTAACAGCTATAGCGGTGAGATCACTGTTGGGATAGTCCCTGCTCATTTCACTTTTTATGGCGGCTGCTTTTGCAGTTTCTCCGTTCTTTGTATAGCAGTAATAAAGCTGGAATAACACTTCATCCATTTTTCCAAACCGCGGGAACCGGTCACGAAGCGCCTGGAAAGTTTCAATGGCGGCAGCGCAATCTTCAATCTCTTCGGCATAGATCATCCCGACCTTGAACATTGCATTACTGACTGAATCATTCGAGGTTTCCATTTTCTGAGAGGTCAGTGGCAGCTTGTCATACAATGCATCAAAAGTGATCTCATTTTCCGGTGTATTATTCAAGTCATCAGCAGAAGTTTGCCCTGTAGCTATTCCGTTTTGAGTAATATTGGACATTACACCTAACAACACACTGCTTCTTCTCCAGTTGTCCACGTTAGGCCGTTTTCCCCATTGTGAAATGAAATCTGAATATCCTTTTGTACGGGAAGCAGAATTATAAAAATACCATTCTCCTTTGCCTCCTGCATTACTGGTGAAAAGGGGAGCAGCATTGCTGTTCTGATCGTCGAAAGTTTTCAAAGCCACAGCGGGAGCTTCCTCTTTCAAACCCTGGCTTTTCCGAAGCTGGCGGACCAGTTTTTTTACAAGGCTCTTTCGTTCTTCTTCCGGCAAGGCAGCAATTTTTTGCAGGCTGTCCTGCCTTTCTATGATCTCGATATTGGTGGCAAGATTGCCCAGCATTAATTTTTTTTGTGTTATAGCTTCCACATCATGCAGCGAAGTGTCACCCAGGTCGAGGCTGTCATAGAAATTAAAAGCCTGCCTGTACAGCCTTTTTTGAAATGCGATCTGTGCCAGCTGGAGAAAGATTTTATTTCTCTGTTCCATATTGGTGGCGCTGTACCGGGCTCCTTTCTGCAACAGTTCGTAAGCAGCATCCACATTGTTTTGCTGCAATCTCATTTGTGCAGCCATATAGTAGATGATGTCCCTGTATTCATCATACTTCTCCCGTCTTGCCATTTTTAAGAGACCGGCAATGTTCTTCTCAATATAATTTTCTCCTCCGTTTTTATTTACGCGGATCGAATTCAGCCTTGCGTAAACTTCCATCACCGGGTCGGTCGTATGGCTGATTGATTTTGTGAAATAGGTCTCAGCCTCCTCATTTTTCCCGGTCAGTTCATATAGCTGTGCAATAAGATATTCCCATCTTGCTTTTTCCTGTTTATTGGCAGCGTTGGATAATGCGCCGGTAAGATGAAATGCAGCGCTGTCCCACATATTCTGTTTATAGAACCACCATGCCTGCACTTCATTCAGATCGTCCTGTAATCTTTTCGGAAAGTTGGGATCCTGTTTCAGCGTTACGATCAGGCTTGCCGCTTCGGGAAATTTATCCTGGGCCACATAGTTCCTGATCTGCCAGATAAGAGCATCATTACGGCTGGGCGGCTCGGAAAAAACTTTTTTCAGAACATTGGATTTTTCCTTTGTGGCAATGCTGAAAGACTGATTTCCATCCATGCCGCTCCCGATGGTTTTGTAATACCCGTCCTTTTCTTTAGGAGCAAATGCGTAGTTGATGAACTGGAACATCAGGGCAGCGGAATCGAATTTTTTCTGCAGGTAGTAAGAAGCGCCCCATAAGAGGTAAAGGTTATCTATCCAGTCGCCGCGCAGGTCATGCAAGGCTATACCAGTCTCTGACTTGTAAACTATGGAATCCAGATCAACATTGTCCCTGGCTGTTTCATCGAGACTGTAATTGTAAAAAGGCAGGAGCTTTGAATAGTCATCCCTGTAAATAGATTTGGCTCTATCAATGACCTCATTCAGTTTGGAATTGGCATTGAAAAAGTAGTTGTAATGAGTAACGGTATTTTGAATGAAGCGGGTAGGAAGTTTGAATTTTTTTGAGTCCGATTTTTCAGAACGGAGAATCCTTTCATCGTATTTTTTGGGCTTCTTCAGATCGAATGATAATCCCAACTGGCCAAAGCAAAGGAAAGATAGCTGGCAAGAGATAACTAAAAAAAGTACTGAAATCGTATTTTGTGCCGGGCGCATTACCAAGAAGCGGTCTAATGTCTTAATAACTGAATTTCAAAGATTTTAGTATAAAAATGGGCGTGTTTTTTTGCGCCGGATACTTGAGAAAAAATTAAGCAGAATTCAAGATCTTTATTTGGCAAAATCAAATCAAATATGGATTTTCAATAAAGATTGATAACGTTCAGCAAATGAGGAATTTACAAGTGGAATTATAGAATTAATCTTATCAACTCCCTGCTGATTTGATATTAAGTGAATTTTTGAATTCCCCTCCTGAGTTGAGGATGCCCTAACATTTGATCATATTGTCAGAAGTTTAAGGCTAAAAGAGTTGATTTTTTTGTTGATAAAATCTCTGATTAATTATTCTAAAAAGATTTTGGATGCAGTTTTTGAGCGCCCTGATTATTGAGTTGTGGATCTGAAATTTCTTTTGTTGACAGAATCCTGTCTGAAAAACTATTTTCTCTGATCGGACTTATCTTTTTTATTTTGCATTCATGCCCATGAATAAGATCATTTTTACAGAAGAATATTGCCAGCCGGATAACCTTCGCCCTTTTACCCTGACAAGGCAGGTTCAGGATATAAGGGTCGGCATTTTGACCATTCGCGAAAAATGGGAAAGATTGCTGGGGCTTCCGTCTTTTGACAAGAAAGAAGATGATTATAAAGACCTGGATCGTTCCGTAAATCTTGATGAGGCAGTTGGGAATTCAATTTGCTTTTTGATAGATGGAAACATTCTCCCTGATCCACGGATCATAAAAAAAATTAAGAAATTAAAGAATGGAGAATTTGTCGCGGCGGCCGATGGCGATGGATTTGCATTCCGGTTTACCAAAAAAGAGATCAGCGAAAAACATAAGATCAGGGTAAAGAAAGCAGTCATCATAGATGATGAGATCAGATCGGTACGATTCCCTTGGGATATTTTCGGACTCAATGACTGGGCCATCAGACAGGATTTTGAATTGCTGACCAGGAGAAGAAAGTCTGCTTCCATTTCTAAAACAAACAGATCTATCCGGCCATCTCAGATATTTATTGAGAAAGGCGCCAAAGTGGAGCATAGCATTTTGAATGCTTCAACAGGCCCCATCTATATCGGGAAAAATGCGGAAGTGATGGAAGGCTGTACCATCCGCGGGCCATTTGCCCTGTGTGAAGGAGCATGCCTGAAAATGGGATCAAAGGTTTATGGCGCCACCACCATCGGCCCATACTCGGTAGCAGGCGGAGAGATCAAGAATTCGGTCATATTTGGATTTTCCAATAAAGCACATGACGGTTACCTTGGAGATTCCGTGATCGGTGAATGGTGCAACCTGGGAGCCGGCACCACCAATTCGAATCTGAAAAATAATGCAAGCATGGTGAAGGCATGGACTCCGCAGGGGATGCAAAGCGTAGGCAAGAAGTGCGGAGTGATGATGGGTGATTATTCAAAAACCGCAGTGAACACTGCGATCTATACAGGCACTGTCATCAGCGTTTGTTGTAATGTTTTCGGATCAGGAATGACGCCCAAATATGTTCCTGCTTTTTCCTGGGGGAGTGAAGGAGTGAAGCGATATGAATTAGAAAAAGCTTTGGAAGATATTCAAAACTGGAAGCAGCTGAAAGGCCAATCGCTGACAGATAATGAAAAACAGATCCTCACCTATATCTTTGATCACTTTTAAATATTTCTTATGAGAAAACAGATAGCTGCCGCAAACTGGAAAATGAACCTGACCTTTCAGCAGGGAGAAAAATTGCTGGATGATATTCTGAGTGCAAATATTCAACTCAGCAATGACTGCCAGGTCATCTTTGCAGTTCCGTTTCCTTACCTGATTATGGCAAAGAGCGAAATAGAAGAAGAAAAAAATTATGCGGTGGCTGCGCAGAACTGTTCCGATCAGAAGCCTGGGGCTTACACCGGTGAGGTTTCGGTTGAAATGCTTCATTCCATAGGCATCAGTCATTGCATCATTGGTCACAGTGAACGAAGGGAGTATTATCATGAGACCAACAGCATTCTTGCTGCAAAGGTGGATCGCTGTCTCGAAATGAATATCACCCCGATATTTTGCTGCGGTGAATCGCTGAATATTCGTGAGTCGGGAGGCCAGGATGATTTTGTGCGATTGCAGCTTGAGGAATCTCTGTTCCACCTTAGTCCTGATAGCATGAAGAAGATCGTCATAGCTTATGAACCCATTTGGGCGATCGGAACAGGAAAGACGGCTACTACGGCCCAGGCCCAGGAAATGCATGCCTTTATTCGTTCTGTGTTGTCAAATAAGTATGGCAGTGATGTGGCAGGTTCAGTTTCCATTCTCTACGGCGGCAGTGTGAAGGCGAATAATGCTAAGGAATTGTTTAGCTGTCCCGATGTTGACGGAGGATTGGTAGGCGGTGCTTCCCTCATAGCAGCTGATTTTATACAGATCATCCGTTCTCTGAAATAAGATTTTTGAGGAACAGTCAGCTCGCTTTCTTTTATTAAAGATCATCTGCTGCGGGCAGAAATCTGTAAATAGTATATTTGATGAATTATGCCCGGTATTCAGGTCAGCCGTCTTATTTATAAAAATTTTGTCTGGAGATTCTTTTTTTATTTCACTTCCCTTCTTCTCAACATTGCTATTGCAAGGATCCTGGGTGCTGAGATCAGCGGCAACTTTAATTTTTTTCTGAATGACCTGAGTTTTTTCCTGCTGATAGGAAGCCTCAGTCTTGAATCAGGGATCATTTATTATGTGAGCAAGAATGAGAGCCGGGAGACGCTGCTTGCTTCATTCTCCTTGATATGGACGGTACTAGTCTCCGGAATAATCAGCATCCTATTCTATTTATTTTATTCGGATCAGCATGGAATTTTTTCAGGAAGCTTCCTGGTGTTTTCCTGCATCACTTATCTGGCAGGTGTACTTCTGACAACTTATTTCACTGCTTTTTTTTACAGCCGCGATAATTACAAGGCACCGAATGTGGTTTTGAGCATTTCCAATATGCTGCTCTTTCTGTTCATCTGCGGACAGAGCCTCCGGGGCAATGTGAACATAAAATTATTCTTCTTTCTTTTTTTCATGTTCAGTATCCTGCAAGGAGTTGTGATCGCCGGCATTTGGTTTATTCAAAACGGATATTCCGTGAAAATGAAACCGGGGAAACTGAGCAGCCTTTCTCCCGTTCTTGTTTATTCCCTGAAAGCTTTGATCGGAAACATTGCATATTTTTTATTGTACCGCATAGATTATTGGTTTGTGGAATACTACTGTTCAGCCAAAGCGCTTGGCAATTATATCCAGGTCTCTAAAGTAGGGCAGATGCTTGTTCTGCCCCTGGTGATCCTGGGCGGGACTTTGTTTCCTCAATCATCAAAAGACAATATTTCTTTCGGATCTCCGGTGTTTAAAAAAATACTCAGGATCGTCAGCATAATTTATTTTACGGGAGCACTGTTCACATTGATTGCCGGCAAACAACTGATCCTTTTTGTATGGGGCAATGATTACGATGAGATGTATTTGCCTTTGTTGCTCATGTTGCCCGGGATCATCTTTCTTGCCATATCTTATATTTTTTCACCCATATTTGCCGGCAAGGGCAAGGTGGAATACAATGTATATATCAGCCTGGTGACATTGGCAGTGGTAATCGTTTTCAATTTTTTACTGATACCCGGATGGGGAATACAGGGAGCTGCCCTTGCCACCTCTATCGGATTTCTGATGATGATGATATTATATGTTATTATTGCAAATAAAAAAATGGGATTGTCATTAAAGTAAATTACTGATCGCAGATGAATGCAGTGCAAAACAATATTTATGTCAGTGGAGAATATCTCTCGAAAAACCCGACTTGGGGAACAGAGGATAGCCGGTGGAAAGCGGAAGCAATTAATAAGCTGATCAGGAAAAATAATATTCATCCATCAACTGTGGCTGAGATCGGATGCGGATATGGAGATATACTGATTCATCTTGCGAAGCTTAATAGAGACATAAAAAATCTTTACGGATATGACATCTCTCCCCAGGCTATTGCAGAGGCAAAAAAGCATGCGACGGAACATTTAAAATTTTTTAACGCTGATTTCCCCAATGAAAATACAAGCCTTTTTGATCTGGTGCTGATGATAGATGTTGCAGAACATGTTCCCGATTATCTCGGATTTTTAAAAAAACTCAGGGATACAGGAAAAGAATTCATTTTTCATATTCCTCTGGATCTTTCCTGCCGCACCATTTTCAAACCTCATGTGATTCTTCAGCAGCGGAATGATGTGGGGCATCTTCATTATTTTACAAGAGAGCATGTGGAATGGATCCTGAAAGACTGCGGTTATGTGATCAAAGACCGGTTTTACACATTATCGGAGACAGACAGGAATAAAACAAGGTCATTTAAATCTTTTATAAAAAAGATGCTCCGGCGATTTTCATATTTTATAGCAAGGGAAGCAAGCGTAAAGTTGTGGGGAGGTTATTCTGTAATGATCTATTGCCAAAGAAATGACTAAAGATGTTTTATGGCTGCCTTCCTGGTATCCGGACAGAAACAGTCCGTACAATGGTGATTTTATTCAGCGCCATGCAAAAGCCGTTTCAAAATTTCACCCGGTTCAGGTCATTTATATTAGCCGTGATGAATCCGGATCGGTTACCCGCAAAACACTTGTTGAAGAATCAAATTCCGGCGGGCTCAGTGAGAAGATCGTTTATTATTACTCACCGCATTTCAGGATCAGGTTCTTTGATAAGCTTTTTTCTGCTCTGAAAAGCAGGAAGCTTTACAAGGATGCTATTACGGATCATTTTAAAAAACATGGCAAACCTGCTTTGGTTCATGTGCATGTGGCTGTAAGGACAGGACATGTGGCAAGATGGATAAAAAAGAAATTCAGAATCCCTTATTTGTTGTCGGAGCATTGGACAGGCTATTTGCAGGAAGCCCGGGATAATTTTTTGAATTACCCTTCTTATTTTAAGAACAGTATTGGAAAAACAGTCAAACACCCTGACGGAATCAGCGTCGTGTCTGATTACCTGGGCAGAAGCCTTGAGAAGATATTTGGAAAACTTGATTATAAAGTGATACCTAATGTAGTGGATACGGATATCTTCAAGCCTGCTTCTTCAGAGTTTAAACAAGCCGGCCATTTTATTCATATCTCCGGGCTGGACTATCAGAAAGATCCGGAAGATATTTTAAAAGCATTTGGGATAGTAAAACAAAAAGGGTTACCATTTCATCTGACGGTCGTCGGCCCCGAAAGAGAAGATCTGAAAAGCCTGGCAAAGGAATTCAGGATCAAAGACAGTGTAAGCTTTATTTCCGAAATGCCGCAGACAGAACTGGTGAAATTCATGCAGCGGTCGGATGCTCTTATTCTTTACTCCCGTTATGAAACTTTCGGCTGTGTTCTTATTGAGGCAAATGCTTGCGGGCTGCCTGTTATCGTAAGCGATATTGAGGTATTTCATGAGATCGTCAACAGTAATACAAACGGGATCTTTGTTGATAAAGAAAATCCTGAATTGTTAGCTGAAAAACTGATCCGGTTCCTTCAAAACAAACAACAGTTCGATCATGATAAGATCATGAACCGGGCACGTCAGCTATATAATTTTAAAACGATAGGGGAGCAATTCAGTGACTGGTATTCCTCTGTTCTGAAAAATTCTTAGCCGTTCTTTAACCGGTTTACCAGGGAAATATATTCATTCATTGCATCTACTTTGCTTTTCCCTTTTAAAGATACCCATGCCTGATGTTTTGCTTTAGCTACAAAATCAAAAGGATTGGAAGGAGGATCTGATTGATTGTCCCCTTCTGTGGCTTGTTTATACAATGAATACAATTGAAGCAGTGTTTCATTATCCGGGCGTTCAGCCAGTTTTTTACTGTCTGCGGCCGCTTGTTCAAATTGTTCTGTCAGTTCCATATTTATAAGGGTTTTGTTAATATAGAAAAGGGAGGCTCAACTTTCCTCATCAAATTCTTCTTCGTAACTTTTATTGCTCAGGTTCATCATGCTTCCGATCAGGTCTTTGAATTCTACTTTTCCTTCAAACACTTTTTTACTGATCAGTGAATAAGCAGCAAGACCGTGCAGAACAAATTCCATCAATAATGCTGCTTCATTTTCATTGGCGTGATTGAAATATTTTTTTACCAATGCATGAAGTCCATCCACTTTATAGAGCAATGCAATTTTATCTTTGTCCTTTGTGTTAAAAGAGATATTTAAGTTATTCCCCTTGTCAAACCAGGAAATGATGGAGCGATAAGGATTTTCTTCTTTCGGTTTCCCTTCTGCAGCCGGCTTCACTCTTTTTTTCAGTACCTCCGGATTGGGGAAATACTGAATGAACTGTGTCCGTATTGCTTTGTCCAGAAGGTTCATGGCAACCTGGAAGGGGCCTTCCTGTTCTCCTTCGTACACCAGTTCGATCTTTCCGGTGATCGAGGGAATGATACCGATGAGGTCCGATATCCAGACCGGAGTCTGATCTTCCTGGTTCATAATAGATCTTAGCTCGGCAGCACTGACCGCATTTTCATAGGCAGAAATGGTAAGCCGGGTACTCACACCGCTTTTCTTATCTACAAATTCACTTGCTCTGGCTTCAAAGGCCACTTGTTCGATCAGCCTTTTGACAAGATCACTTATCCTGATTTTTGATTTTTGCTCTTCCTGGATCTCTGCTTCCTGTTCCGTAATCTCCAGCGCCGTTTCCAATGATTTCGGATAGTGGGTCAATATCTGGCTTTCAATGCGGTCTTTGAGCGGAGTGACAATTGCTCCACGGTTGGTGTAATCTTCCGGATTGGCCGTGAAAACAAAAACAATGTCGAGCGGCATTCTCAGTTTGAAGCCGCGTATCTGAATATCACCTTCTTCCAGTATGTTGAACAAGGCCACCTGTATCCTTGCCTGCAGATCAGGCAATTCATTGATCACAAAAATTCCCCTGTTGCTTCTGGGTATGATGCCATAGTGGATCACTCTTTCATCGGCAAAACTCAAACGCAGATTCGCCGCTTTGATGGGATCAATGTCGCCGATAAGATCGGCAACACTTACATCCGGCGTCGCCAGTTTTTCTCCATACCTTTCATTGCGGTGGATCCAGTGTATGGGAGTCTCATCTCCATGTGCAGCGATCAGGTCCTGTGCGTATTTTGAAACAGGGTCCAGCGGATCATCATTGATCTCACTTCCTGAAACCACAGGGATGTACTCATCCAGAAGATCGGTCATCAACCTTGCCATCCTGGTTTTTGCCTGCCCTCTGAGTCCGAGAAAAAGAATATTGTGTTTACTTAAAATTGCCCTCTCCACATCAGGTATCACGCTGTCCTCATACCCGATGATACCCGGAAAAGTTGTTTCTTTATTTTTCAGTTTGTCAATAAGATTTTGCCTAAGTTCTTCTTTAATACTTCTTGGCCGGTATCCGCTTTTCTTCAACTCACCTAGTGTTTTTATATTTTTTGTATTCATAAAGTTTTTCTCCGTTTTAAAATTTGCATCATCATCTTTTATCCTGCTGTTATCTTAATTTGTATAAAACTGCTTTGTTATCGGATCATTTTTGTTTTCTTTCATTTTAGTTTCCTGATAAACCGGTAATGCCGGAACCGGAACATTTTTTTAATACACGGTCTTTCTCTTGCCGCTTTCAAAGTCTTTAAAGATAAATGCACCCAGTCTGTCCAGTGTGGCAAAGAAGGCTTTACCATTATTTGTTTCGGTAAATTCCTGAACAAACCGCTGCAGATAAGGATCGGTGGCGATCATGAAAGTAGTGATGGGGATCTTCAGTTTTTTACATTGGGCCGCAAGGTTCATGCAGCGGTTCACCACTTTCCTGTCAAGGCCGAATGCATTTTTGTAATAACGCTTTCCGATCTTCAGGCAGGTGGGTTTGCCATCGGTGATCATGAAGATCTGTTTGTTTGGATTTTTTCTTCTCCTGAGTATGTCCATCGCCAGTTCCAGCCCGGCCACCGTATTGGTATGGTAAGGGCCCACTTGCAAATAGGGGAGGTCCTTTATTTCTACGGGCCAGGCATCGTTTCCGAACACAACAATATCCAATGTGTCTTTGGGATATTTCGTTGTGATCAGTTCACTTAAAGCCATGGCAACCTTTTTTGCAGGAGTGATCCGGTCTTCACCGTAGAGGATCATGGAGTGGGAGATATCAATCATCAGCACGGTGGACGTTTGTGATTTGAAATCTGTTTCCCGGATGGAAAGATCATCTTCCTGCATGTTGAACATTTCCACACCATGATTGATCTGCGCATTGCGTATGGATTCGGTGAAATCAATCTGTTCCAGCATGTCGCCGAACTGGAAAGGCCTTGTTTCCGGATTCACTTCATCACCCAGCCCGGGTTTAAAACTGTGATGGTCGCCTTTCTTTGATTTTTTCAGCTTTCCAAAAATTTCCTCAAGGCTTCTTTTGCGGATGCCCTGTTCTGTCTTCGGGGTGATCTTTATTTCACCTTTTTGATTGTCTTCGGTGATATATCCTTTTTCTTTCAGCTCATCAATGAAATCGCCCATACCATATTCTTCATTGGTCATTTCATATTTTTTATCCAGTTCGTTCATCCATGCCAGTGCTTCGGACACATCTCCGCTGGTATAAGTAAGCAGCTGAATGAAAATATCAAGCAATTGTTCAAAGCGGCTTTTGCCTTCACTTCGCGGATCGAATTTTGTAAAATGAAAACCTCTCATATCTCAACGTTTCGAATGTTTACCTGCGGATAAGCAATTTACAATAAAATGCTCAGGAGGCAGAAGTAATTAACAACAGCTTATCTTCTGCAAAGTTTAATAAAAAAGCTCCGGTTAAGGAGCTTTATAGTGCGATACCGTATTCTTTACAATTTTTTTATTTTTTTAAACTGTCTTTCTTGTTTGCATTTCCTGAGGAATCAGCAGGTAATGCCGGAGGGTTGGTTTCGATTGCCGCCTGTGGTTCGTATCGCTGTTCCAGCATTTCCAGTTGCTGGAGCAGATATTCATTGTATGCGGCATCTCCTGTTGGCCCGTCAAAGAATGAGAAGAGGTCACTGCGGTTGGTGCGGAGATAATTGTAATAATTCTTTTCCTGAGTCATATCCTTTTTTATTAACTCTTTCACTTTTCTGGCAAGTACAGTGTCTTCAGCTTTGTAACAAGCTTCCAGGAAGACCAATCCGATCATGTCGTTATATTCCCTGTCTTTATTCGGCATTGCATAAAGAAGGTGATCATTGCTGATCAGGCTGTCCGCACGTCTTAAAATCTGCCTTGCTTCTTCTTTTCTGCCGATGTCTGCGAGGTTGCCCGCAGTTTCCGCATATACATTTCTGATCTCAAGAGCATGCCTGCGGTTCTCTTCATCAAAATAGGTTCCTTTAGGGCTTGCAAATACAAATTTGTTCATCACATTGTCCTTTTCAAAATCGAGATTATTTTCTCTTGCCTGAGCCCTTACTATCCAGTTGCTCCCCTGATTTTTGGTCACAATGGGAACCAGCCTGTATGTCATTCCATCTTTCCTTAAGAACTGATCCAGTCCTAAACCGGCGCTGGCATAAGGCATGGTGAAATAAATAGGCCGCTTCCAATTGTTGGCTGCAATGATGTTCAGTATCATCAGGTCATTACGCTGCAATGAATTTCTTCCTAATTCAAATTTCACATCAGTAAGGACATTGTCTTCCGGGTTTACTGTTCCATTTGAGCGTACAAGCGACGTATCAACAGGTATGCTGAAACGCCTGACAGGATATGTATCGGGACCTTTGTCTCTTCCTGTTTCAGGATCAATGTTGGGTTTACCCAACACATTTTTCATAAAATCATAGAGAGAATAATATGCAGTCTGTGAAATATTCGGGTTATTCTGATCAGGCTGATAATAAACAATCTCCCTGTTATGACCTTCAATTTGTTCGGGACTCCAGATCACATTCACAGAGTCTGCATCATTCACTTTATAGCGAAGCTGGTTGATATACCAATCAATGCCCAGCAGGCTGTTGTTGATGATCCGGATATCAGGTCTTACTCCTTCCACTTCCTGTGCATACCATAATGGATAGGTATCGTTATCCCCGAAGGTGAACAGGATTGCATTGGGAGCACAGCTTTCCAGGTAATCCCGTGCCATGTCAGGAGCTAAGGTCTTGGTGCTGCGGTCATGGTCATCCCATTCCTGTTGCCCCATAATGATAGGTACGATCAGGCAAAAAGCAGTTGTTGCAATATTTAATGAGCGTAAATTTTTTCCGCCTGAGGATATGATCCTGAGTACGAACGGTACTGCCAGAACAAGAATGGCATACATTGCCGTGACCGATAAGGAAACGATCAGCACATCACCTCCTGACGTGGTAGGCAGGCAGCTCATTAACGTAATAATGAATGTGAGGATGCTTCCATACAACAGGACATCCTTAAAGGTCTTTTTGTCTTCTTTTTCTTTACTTAGTTTGAAAAATGAGATCACAGCAAGGCCCAGCCAGATGGCATAAGCATAAAATGAACCTGCATAAGCGTAATCACGTTCACGGGGCTGATTGCCGGGTTGATTCAGGTAAAGCACAATGGCAATACCGGTAAAGAAAAAGAGCAGGAAAGTGACAATCCAGTCTTTCCGGTTTTTCAGATACTGATACACGCATCCCAATATTCCCAGCAGGAAGGGCAGCATGTACATTGTGTTATGCGATTTATTATTCTTTAATGAATCGGGCAGTTGGCTCTGATCACCCAACCGGGTATTGTCAATGAAAGGAATGCCGCTGATCCAGTTGCCATCCCTTTTATTTCCCAGGCCTTCAATATCGTTTTGCTTTCCTGCAAAATTCCACATAAAATAGCGCCAGTACATCAGGCCCATCTGATAAGTGAAGAACCAATTGAGGTTATCACCGAATGTCGGTTTTTTTACTGCGATGAGATCACCGGGAGATAAGACCTGCCCCCTTCTTACCCTGATAGCATAGTTATCGTCAATGTTGTAGTTCTGGGTCTTTCCAGCCTGGTTTTGAGTTTGAACGATGCCTTCACCCACATTCATTACAAAAACAGATTCCGGGGCAGTAATGGTGCCAAGTTGCAGCCAGCTGATGTAAAAATCAAAATGGCTCTGATCATTGCTTGGGTCCCATACTCTCGGGAACAATTGCTTGTCGGAACTCTTATATCTTACGGTCTGGTTCCTTCCGATCTTTATGTACTGATCTTTTCCTTTCACATATTGCATTTCACCTTCATTGTAAGGGCTTCCGGTTGCCGGATCATAATCCACTTCTGCAACGAAATTGGGGCCATAGACCAGAGGAGCGCTCCCGTATTGCTCACGGCCAAGATAATAAACAAGGTTGATGGGGTTGTCCACATTGTTCATATCAATGGAAGGATTGGCATTAGATCGGATCAGCACGGTTATGTACATCAGGTAACCCAGGGTCATAAATGCAAAACACCATAAGGAAAGTTTCATTACTTTAAGTGCATTGCTCTTGATGTACTTTCCTGCAAAATATCCCGCAATAACAATGATGGCAAATTTGAGAACCTGTCCAAAGACAGAACCGGTGGTGGTGAAAAAAGGAAGGGCAAACAAAGCCAGGAAGATGATGAACCATGTGATCATTTTCATTCTTGAGAAATTTTTCTCGTTGAAACGGAGCCCCCAAATGATCACAGCCGCCAATGCAATAAAATAGAATGCAAATCCCGAGAAGAAAGGCATCTTCAGGCTGTTGACGAAAAAGATATCGAACAAGCCTGCAGATTTCATGGAGTACTGAATGATGCCTACCTGCACAATGCCGGTGATAATACAACCTATAATGAATGCGATGATCGCCCCTTTATTGGTTGCTTTATAACGGCGATAATAATAGATCATGATGATGGCAGGAATAGTAAGCAAACCCAGCAGGTGAACGCCAATAGCTAATCCCAGCATGAAGAAAAGGAAAATAATCCAGCGGTCTGCTTTTATTTTGAGGAGTACATCATTGCCGGCCCTTTCATCAGCATGTTCCCATTTCAGCGCAGCCCAGAAAACCAATGCTGTAAAAAATGCAGATAGCGCATATACTTCGCCTTCACCGGCGCTATACCAGAATGAATCGCAGAAGGTATAAGCCAATGCGCCAACGATACCCGATCCCATTGCAGTGAATATCTGTTGGCCGGTCAATGTTTCACCACCGCTGACCAGCATTTTACGGGCAAAGTGAGTAATAGTCCAGAAAAGAAATAAAACGGTGCCGGCACTTGCCAGTGCACTCATGGTATTGACAGCATTGGCAGCCTTGAGCGGACTGTTGCCAAGCAATATAATGAAGAATCTCCCCAACATTACGAACACGGGTGCTCCCGGCGGGTGAGGTAATTGTTGTTTATAAGCACAGGAAACGAATTCGCCGCAATCCCAGAAGCTTCCCCTTGCCTCCCTTGTCAGGTAGAAGGTCAGGAAAGCGAGAATGAATGCGACCCATCCGGTAATGTTGTTGACTTTCTTAAAGTTCATAAAGAGTTGGTTTTGAGACAGGCAAAAATAGGGATATTCGGTTCACCTAACACTTTGTATTATTATGGATTTCGTTAATCAAAATTCAATTATGGCAACCCGTTGTTTATCTATTCAAAAAATACACGAACTGTCTGGTAGGCCAGTTGGTTTTGGAGAATGCCGGATCCCTGCATTGCTCTTTCTGAAAATCCTTTTAATCCCAGTAAGCCTGCGGCATTGCCTTTGTTGATAGCGATCTCCAGATAACCGGAACTATTGAATAAAGCCAGCCTTTCTCCTTCAGGTACATCAGCATAGGAGCTGCTGATACGGTTGATTACTTCGCCTCTCTTGAAGACGATCCGGAAATTCCTTCCTGCCCTTTGTTCTTCAAACTGATCCCTTGTGATATTGATGATCACATTCTCAAAATTATCAATGAAAAGTATCTGGCCTTCTATCCAGTTGCTACCTAGCATCGGACGCAACTGGTTTTTCTGAACGTAATCAACATCGGGAATACCTATATGTTGCATCGGTTCTCCTGAAATAAGGCGATGGATCACCTCTGCCATAGCTGAAGCGATCTGGATCGTATTTCTTGTTCCATTATCTTCAAAAGAAATGCCTGTCACTGCTTCAGGAGCGTCTTCCAGTATCATGGTCAGCAATCCATTATCCGGGCAAAGCAGATATTGATCTTTATGAAATGCCAGTAGTAATTGTTTCAGTTTACTGTCAAACAAACCGACCATGATGACATGATAGGTTAGCTCGGGAAAATTTTTTATGGCACTCTTGCAGAGATAAGCAGCCTGTGGATAATTAAAAGGAGATATGTTGTGTGAAATATCAATGATGTTCATCTCCGGATCCTTCTTCAGAAACCGGGCTTTCACGGCAGCTACCAGGTAGTCTCTGATACCAAAATCCGATGTTAGGGTCATTAAAGGCATAATCGGTGTGAAAACCTAAACAATTTCGTTACTTCAGAAAAATAATTCAGCTTTATCAAAACTGAATTGCATGCCTGATTAATATTTCATTTTATCAGTTCTCCGTTTTTGAAGAAAAATCTTTTTGCCAGCCTGTCCGCTGTTTTAGGGAGCAATTTATTCAGAAGAACAGTACTTTTTCCCTGCGAGGTAAGAACCAATGTTCTTCTTTTATTTTTGATGGCTCGCAGAATATGTCCGGTACATTCTTCGGCGCTCATCATCTTCCCTTCATCCATAGGGCTTTCTCCCTGTTCATTACCATCTTTATTCAATGCCACATTACGGATATTGGAAGCGGTGAAGCCGGGGCATACCCACATGACATGCACTTTATCAAAAGATAATTCTACACGGATGGCTTCCAGCCAGCCCTGCAATGCAAACTTACTTGCCGAGTATCCGCTTCTTCCCGGAAGCCCACGATAACCTGCTACGGATGAGATACCCACAATAGTTCCTTTGTTTTCAATAATAGAAGGCAGAGCATATTTGGTGCAGTAGAGTGATCCGAAAAAATTAGTGTCCATCACTTTTCTGAATACTTCAATATCGGCTTCCTTAAGCATTGCTCTCATGGAGATCCCTGCATTGTTGATCAGAATGTCTATATGACCGAATGCTTTCAGAGTGGTTTCAATAAAACGGCGGCAGTCGTTTTCCACACTTACATCACAAACCATGGTGTGCAAGGGTAGTGAGGCATTCTCCGACTGCAAATGATATAGTTTGTCATGATGTCTTCCGCAGGTCGCTACTTTGGCGCCTAATCCCAGCAAAGCATTGACCAGAGCTTTACCAATGCCATCTGTACCACCGGTCACCACCACCACTTTATCTTTATAATAGTTGGACATTACAAATACTTAAGGTTACAAACCTACTTTAAAAATTGCCATTCAAAAAAAATGTAAAGAGAAAGGGCGGAAATTTTATTTTTTGAAAGATGAGTAAAAGGCATGACCAGGTTTTTCTTGTGTTCCTACAATTAGAAAGAATATCGAAAAGCAGTTCACCCCTCCCGATAAAATCGGGATGCTCTACCTTTTAGCGATCAGGGATTCAATATATTTTCTTGACTTCATTTTTTTTATTTGCTGTTCCCTTTTTTTGGCATCGGTGAGGGAGTCGAAAGATTCGGTGTATATCAATTTCCAGGGAATACCCAGGCTGGTAAATTTTGAGTGGCCGAGATTGTGTTCGTATAGTCTTCTTTCTATGTTAATACAGGCGCCGATGTAGTATTTATCCAATTTTTCAGAGTATAGAATGTAGGTAAAGGG
>WBZO01003249.1_pt1 | contig 19345 bp, 22 predicted proteins | sample 5204261 | NCBI WGS metagenome assembly WBZO01 (sample SAMN12412400, study PRJNA552823) | activated sludge metagenome | isolation source: activated sludge from anammox sidestream of wastewater treatment plant... | place: USA: North Carolina | collected 2017-09
TTGATCAACTCTTGCCGCTCATCCTTGCTCACGATGTTTCTCCGCCGAGTTCGCGCAGCAGCCAGGCTTTGGCCCACTCCCAGTCGCGTTTGACCGTTTTGGGCGAAATTTTCAGAGCTTCGGCTGTCTCATCAATGCTCAGGCCGCCGAAGAATCTCAACTCGACTACGCGGCTGGCGCGCTCATCGGTTTCGGCCAGAGCCGTCAACGCGTCATCCAGCGCCACCAGATCGGCGCCGCGTTCGGTCGAACCAGCCACAGCTTCGTTGAGCGAGACCTGAACGGCATCGCCGCCGCGCTTCTGGTAATTGCGCGCGCGCGCGAAATCCACCAGCACGCGCCGCATCAATTGAGCCGAGAGCGCGAAGAAGTGCGCGCGGTTCTGCCATTGCACGCGGCTCGAATCAATCAGCCGCAGGTAAGCTTCGTTGACCAACGCGGTGGTTTGCAGAGTGTGGCCGGGACGCTCGCCGCCCATGTAGCGGTGGGCCAGACGGCGAAGCTCGTCGTGAACAAGCGGGATCAGCTTTTCAAGCGCCACCTCGTCTCCACGGTTCCAGGCAAGGAGCAGTTCGGTGACTTCGTGGGGGGATGTGTCCATCGGGCTACCTCCGGCGCCGCGCCGATTTTTTTATTTAGCCGTGACCTTTTTTGCCGGCTGTTTCACGCCTATGCGGATGAGCGCAAAAGCGCGCAGGAAATTTTGACCGAATGTGAATCAATTACAAGGAGAAATAAACCATGAAACACCGCAACTTGTTATTCGCAATCACCGTCGTGGCGCTCATCGCCCTCTCATCCATGCTGGTGTGGGCGCAAACCGGCGGCGCGTCCGAATGGAAGAAACGCGTCTTCGATCAGATCGCTTCTGGCGCGCGCCCGCAACCGGGCGAGAACATCGAAGCAGCCAGGCCCGCCATTGAGCTGTCCGTCGCGCAACAGGGCGGCATCGGCGATATTCTGGCTCGGCAAAAGAACGCGTTGATCGGCGCGTGGGACCTCACGTTGACCTTCAGCGACGGCTCACAGGTGAAGTCCACGCTGAACATTTTCCCGGGCCGCGTGGATGGCGAGGGATCGGCGCTCCACGCCGCCGAAGCCACACTCCTGCTGCCCAGCCCGACCACGCCCGAACAAGGCGCCTGGCAACATAACGGGGGATTGCAATTCATCGCTTCCTATCGTGGCTACGCGGTGGACGAGAAATTCGAACATCCCTTCGGCAAAATCGGTTTCCGCCACGCCATCACGCTCGACGCGGATCAACAGGCTTTTACCGGCCGGGCCGTGTTTGAGGTTATAGACGCCAGCGGGGAAGTAGTCTTCTCCGACAACGTGCAGACTCGCGGCGTCCGGCAACGCGCTGTGGCTCCGTAGTCGGAAAGTTGAGAGCGCGGCGATGTTCAATCGCCGCTGCCTTTTTGGCTTAAGCTTGGTCGGCTGTCGCGGCGGTCTGTTTCTTCTTCATCGCTGGCGACAGCCTTCTCAGTTTTTCGACTACTGCTGGCAGAACCTCAAGCACGTAATCAACATCCTCTTTCGTGTTGTACTGGCCGAAGCTGAAGCGCAGCGAGCCGTAGCCCGTATCGCGCGGCAATCCAATGGCCATCAGCACGTGCGACGGTTCGGTCGAGCCGGATGAGCAGGCCGAGCCGGTCGAAACCGCGACGCCTTTCAGGTCGAGCGAAATCTGCAAGCCTTCGCCTTCGACGTGGTCGAAGTTCAGGTTGGCGATGTTCGGCACGCGGCGTTCCGGAGCGCCGTTGCGCGAGATGTCGGGGATGCGTTTGAACAACTCTTCTTCCAGGTAATCGCGCAGTTCGCGCGCATGTTCCATCCGCTCGGCCAGATGCAGCCGGACGAGTTCAGCCGCTTTGCCCATGCCGACGATCAGCGGGACGCTCTCGGTGCCCGCGCGGCGGTCGCGTTCGTGGTGGCCGCCGTGCATCTGCGACGCGATGCGCACGCCTCGGCGGACGTAGAGCACGCCGACGCCTTTCGGCCCGTGAATCTTGTGCGCGGTCAGTGTGAGCAGGTCAACGCCGAGTTCTTTCACGTCAACCGGAATCTTGCCGACCGATTGCACAGCGTCCGTGTGAAGGTAGAGGTGTTTTTGCCCGGCTTCGCGGCGTTCTTTGATCAGCGCGGCGATCTCCTTGAGCGGCTGGATCGTGCCAATCTCGTTGTTGGCGTGCATCACCGTGATCAGGACGGTTTCGTCAGTCAACGCTTCGCGCACGTCTTCAATTCGCACGACGCCTTCGCGGTAGACGGGCAGGTAGGTCACGCGACAGCCCTGTTTTTCCAAATGGGCGCAAGACGCCAGAACCGCCGGGTGTTCGATTTGCGAGGTGATGATGTGGCGGCCACGTTCTTTATTGGATTCGGCGACGCCCTTGATCGCCAGGTTGTCCGATTCGGTGCCGCCCGAAAGGAACGTGATTTCGGTCTTGTCGGCGTTGAGCAGCAAGGCGACTTGCTGGCGGGCGTCTTCGATGGCCTGTCTGGCCTGCTGGCCCCATTGATGAGTGGACGAAGCGTTGCCGTAAGCTTCTGTGAAGTAGGGAAGCATGGCCTGCGTGACCTCGTCGTCAACTCGTGTTGATGCGCTGTTGTCGAGGTAGATTCTTTTCATGGCTTTTGTCTCGTACTTACACTTAACGGTTTCTGAAGCCCAAGCATACCTCAATTCGCTGCTTGTGTTGAATCGGGCGATGGTGTAGAAATTGACTACCTTTTTGATACCCCCATAACAGTTGAGTCAAACGCAGAGGGAGGAAGAAAATATGAACGCAGGCTTTGTTCGCAGGGTAATGACATTCGCGGCGTTCGGGTTCGCTTTGAATATCGCTTTGCTGGGAATGTCTATCAACGCGCCGGCGCAGACCTCGCGTCCGCGTCCGAAAGTCGTCACGAATGACCCGAGCACTTACCGTTACGCCTATCAACACGGTTACCGCGCCGGGTACGAAGACGGATTCACCAAAGGCAAGAGCGATTTCAACGAGAACCAGTCGCGCGATTTTCAGAGCAGTGAGGCTTACAACCGCGCCGATCGCGGGTACGAAACGCGGATGGGAACTCGGGCTGAATTCGAGGAGTCCTATCGCGCCGGTTTTGAACTTGGATACAACGACGGATTTTTCGGGAGGCCGTTCACGGTCACCGTTCCGTCGAATCTGGGCAGAGTGGTGATTGCGACGGTCAACGCGAACAGCGCGCCTGCGCAATCGGAACCATCTTCCGCAAGCTCGAATTCGTCGGGCCGTCCACGATCAACCAACTCGGGCGAATCGAGATCAGCGGATGACAGACCCGCCGGGCGCCGCGCGCAGATGGTCGTTCCTGACGGAACCGAGATGAAGATCCGCTTGTCTTCGCAAATCAGCACCAAGACCAACAAGGAAGGCGACAAATTCACAGCCGTCGTGCTCGATCCGAGCAATTACGCGGACGCGGTGATCGAAGGCCACATCGCCAAACTCAACCAGTCAGGCAAAGCTACCGGCAAAACTGAACTCGCGCTGACTTTCGATTCGATCACGATGCGCGATGGGCGAGGCGGACGTTTCGCGGCCCAGGTCGAGAAGGTTTACCAGAGCGAAACAGTCAAGACCGTTGACGAAGAAGGCAACGTCGAAACCAGCAGTCGAACTAAAGACACTGCCACGCGCGGCGTCGGCGGAGCGGCGCTCGGCGCGATCATCGGCGGCATCGCTGGCGGCGGCAAGGGTGCGGCCATCGGGGCGGCCATCGGCGGCGGAGTCGGCGTCGGCTCGGTCTTCATTCAGGGCGGGAAAGAATTGATCCTCGATCCCGGAACCGAAATCCTTATTCGCAGTGCATCCCCGGCGCGAACGAGAGATTAGCGGAGGTAGGGAGTAGGGAGTGGGGAATGGGGAGTAGGGAGAGGAAGGCGCATCATTATTGCCCACTCCCCACTCCCCACTTCCCACTCCCTACTCCCTATTGTTTTTATGGTCACTCTTCTCACCGACTTCGGCCTCTCGGATTATTTCGTTCCCGCCGTTAAGGGCGTCATTCTCACGGTCAGCCCGGGAACCCAAATCATTGACATCACGCACGAGGTGGCGGCGCAGGACGTTCATTCAGCCGCTTTCACGCTCGGCGCTTGCTATCGCGATTTTCCTCAAAAGACGGTTCATTTCGCGGTGGTTGATCCCGGCGTGGGATCGTCGCGCCGCCCGATTGTCGTCGAAGCCAGAGGACATTTTTTCGTCGGGCCGGACAACGGCATCTTCAGTTTCGTTTACGCGTGGGAGACGAGCGTCCGTGTTTTTCACGTCACCAACGATCAATACTTCCGCCACCCGGTCAGCCCGACATTTCACGGACGCGACGTGTTCGCGCCAGTCGCCGCGCACGTCGCGCGAGGCGTGAAGCCCGAACAGATCGGTGAACAGATCGAGGATTACGTCAGATTTGAAATCCCTCGCCCGCATTCGATCGAAGCGCAGGGCGTGATCAAAGGCCGCATCCTTCACATTGATCATTTCGGCAATTGCATCACCAATTTTACCGGGGCCGATCTGGGACCCGATGCGATACGGCCTTCGACGAAATTCTATTTCGGGGGGCGCGAGATCAGGCAGTTCGGTTCGCATTTCGCCGAAGCGGCGGATCGGGATGATCTGTTCGCCTATCCGGGCAGCGCGGGTTTTTGGGAAATCGCTTTGTGGTCTGGTTCAGCCGCTAAATTCATCAATGCGAGGCGTGGCGATGAAATTGTCCTCGCCAATCCGCAATCCGCAATCACCCACGAGTAATGGCCGCAATGAAACTGATTCGTTCGACACTCGACCTTGAATCGCGCGTTCAGGTGATGGGCGTGCTCAACGTTACGCCTGATTCATTCTCCGACGGCGGAAAGTACGATGATGCCGAGCGCTCGGTCGCTCGCGCTTTCGAGATCGAGGCTGAGGGCGCGGACATTCTGGACATCGGCGGCGAATCCACTAGACCGGGCAGGCCAGGATTGAAGCCGGTCAGCGTCGAAGAAGAGTTGGATCGCACGCTGCCCGTGATCGAATCGTTGCGCGGACGGCTGCGGATTCCAATCTCGATTGACACGACGAAGAGCGAGGTCGCGCGGGCCGCGATTGACGCCGGAGCCGAGATCATCAACGACATCAGCGGGCTTCGGTTCGACCCCGCGCTTGCCGATGTCGCGGCTGAAAGCGGCGCGGCTCTGGTCTTGATGCATTCGCGCGGCGAACCTGAAACGCTCCATCAAATGCCGCCGGTCGAAGACATCTTCGCCGAAGTGATCGGTGGGCTGCGGCTCTCAATCGAACAGGCGTCGCGTCGTGGCGTGCGGCGGGAGCGGATCATCCTCGATCCGGGAATCGGGTTTGGCAAAACGCCCGAACAGAATTTGCAATTGATCAATGAACTTGACCGCATAATCGCCGAGTTCGATTTGCCCATCCTGCTTGGAACCTCGCGCAAATCTTTCATCAAACGCACGCTGGATAAGATAATGACTGCGGACGCGCGAGACGATCGGCGCGAGCGGGTCGCGGGAACGGCGGCGACTGTTACCATCGGCGTTTTGCGCGGCGCGCGCATTGTGCGCGTTCACGATGTGGGCGAAATGGTGGCGTTGACGAGGATAGTGGAAGCGGTTCTGAAAGGGTCTTAGCGCGCCACCTCATTTGTCTAATAACTTCTTTCTGCTACCATCGTCGCTGATTTCGGCTCTCGCGGCCCGATTATTGCGGGGCGCAATCAATGACAAATTAGATAACAAAACGGATTCCTTATGAAATTGCGAATCAGACCCAGGATTCTTGCCCTTTCAGGATTTGGCGCGCTCCTTCTGACCATGAGCGCATTCTGGTTTGTGAATGCGGCTGACTCGATCGGCGCCAGACAGGCGCGCGAATTGATTCAAAATATCGCCGGCGCGAATCTCACAAAAGATCAGGTGCAGATCAAAAACATCTCAGGCGGCATCGGCGGCGGTGGCGTGATTGTCGAAGCTCAGATCGAAACGGCTTTTCGCTTTGCGAAGGGCAAAGACGGCTGGCGCATCGCTGAAGTGCGCCTGGGCGCCGGACAATGGGAATCTTTTGAACTGATCGAAGAAGCGGTGAGCCGTGAAAAGACCCGCCGGACCAGCGCGATGCTCAAACAGATCGCCGATGGAATCAGCGCGTACAAAAACGAGCGCGGGCAGTTCGTGGAGGCCGATAAGATTGACAAGCTGCTCGACTTTCTTTCGCCGCGTTATCTGAATACACCACAGCGGCGCGACTTGTGGGGGAAAGAATTCGAGTATCGCGGCTCGGCCAGCGGCTATCGCCTGTTTTCATCCGGCCCTGACCGTAAATCCGGCACGAAGGATGATCTGGTCATGGAAAACGGAGCATTGATAACCAGCAACTGACAACCGCTTATGCAATACGTTTCAGTCGAGCATCAAAGAGCCATCGGCCCGCGATACAAGATCGCTTCGATGGTGTTCTTTATATTTTGCGTGTCCGTGATTCTGTTCGCGGTCGCCGGACGTTTCGCCAGACCGGAGGCGACTCCGGGCAGCGAAAGATTGATGAAGACCTTTCCCGTGATCGTGATCATTCTGGCTTTTAGCGTCATCGTTCTGCGGCGCCTGTGGATGTCAATCCTGGTGATGGGAATGGCGGCGCGAACGGGAGTGAACGCGGTATTGAGCAGGCTGTTGCAGATGACAATCGTTTGCGCCGCGCTGTCCGAGATGGTGGCGATCCTGGGCTTCGTGTTTTACATGCTGACGGGCGATTCCCAGTACCAGTATTTTTTGATTCTGTGCCTGGTCAGCCTGATGCTGCTTTTTTACACGGCCTTCCCCCGGCGCGGTGAATGGGAGCGCGCCGTCGCCGCCGCCGCTGCGAACACGCAACCGAAATAGCCCGGCGTTCGGTTCGCGGGGTTCGGGGAGTTATCTGAGGAGTGAGAAGTAGTTCAATGATGAAACCTGAAAAAATGGGAGCGGCGATCATCTTCGTTGCCTTCCTCGTCACTGCCGCCAACGGGGAACCCGCCGCAGCGTTTGTCCCGCAAAAGAACCCGGAACAAAATCCCGCATCCAAATCATCTCCGCCCGCGCCGGCGATTTCTCCATCAACCAGCGAACAAACGCAGGCCAAAGTCTCCGATGCGCGCGCGCGCCAGCAGGCTTATCTGCGATTCGCTGAAGCCCGGCGGTTGAAGGATGAAGCGCAGCGAATGCGCAACGCGCGACTGCTCGACGACGCCATCAGAGCTTACAAGGAAACCATTCAGCTCGATCCGTCCTCAGCCGAACCGCACGTTGATCTGGGCGAACTCTATTTCTTTTTTCAATCGCGACGGGACCTGGCGGAACGCGAGGCCCAGGAGGCTGTGAAGCTGGATCCGGCCTGCGCGGGCGGGCACCTGCTGCTCGCGCGGTTGTACTCATACGCCGTCAGGCTGGAGAACAATTCACGCTCGCCGTTGATCGAGCGCGCGATCCACGCTTATGAAAAAGTGACGGAGCTTGACCCAAGGCACACCGAGGCCTGGGCGATGCTGGCCGAATTGCACGGGATCAAAACCGACACCGGCAAACAGATTCATGCGCTGGAAAAGTGGGCCGGCTCTCCCATCCCGAATGACACGCTGTTTTACAACACGGTGATGAACAGCGACCTGTCTTCGGATCAGGCCTACTACCGGCTTTCTCGGCTTTATCTGGGCCAGGGGAAAAACGAAGAGGCGGTTTCAGCCGCCAAGCGAGCTTACGAAAGCAATCCGGAATCGAACGATTACGCGCGCAATCTGATCAGTATCCTGCGCGTGGCCGGGACGAGCGCCGAGGAGTTGCGCGTCTACAGACGTTTGATGAAATCCGCCGCCAGCCCGGCGCTGATGGTCGGTTACGGTTCCGCGCTGGTTCGCGCCGGACGTTACACCGAAGCGATTGAAACGCTGCGCGAATACGTGGCGCTCGATCCGTCGAACGCCAGCGCCGTCGGTCTGCTCGCCATCGCGCAGAGAAGAGCCAACCAGCGCGCCGCCGCGATTGAGACGTTGAAAGCCGGAATCGCCAAAGCTGATGAAGGCGTGCGCGCGGAACTGGCGCTCGAACTCGCGCAGACTTACGAAGAAGCCGGACGCAACGAAGAAGCGATTGCGCAATACGAACAGGTCTTCGACGGTCTTTTGAACAAGACCGCGCAATCTCCGTCGCTCTCGCCGCTTTTCGGCGAGGTGGTCAACCGTTTGATTCGCGTCTGCCGGAGGACGGGCAGTCAGACGAAATTGCAAAGCGTGCTGACAAAGACGCGGCGCGCGATTGACGAGCAGAATCCGCTGCTCGACCTGATCACCATCGAATCGCTGCGCGAAGATGGCAAACGCCGCGAAGCGCTGGAACTGGCGCAGGCCGCCGCGCGGCGCCGCCCCGAAGACCGCTCGCTGAAATTCACCGAAGCGATCATCCTCGGCGAGATGAAGCGTTTCAACGAGAGCGTCGAACTGCTGCGTTCGATGATTAAAGGCGAATCTGAAACGGCGACGGATGACGCCGGCGTTTATCTCATTCTGAGCAGCGTTCAAATGCAATCGGGGCAGTTGAAAGCGGCTGAAGAATCGGCACGCCAGGCGCTCGAACTCAACCCCGACGATCCGCAGGCGCTGGTTCAACTCAGCTCGGTTCTGGATCGCGCCGGACGGCACGAAAGTTCAGAAAAGATTTTGCGTGATCTGCTCAAACGCGAGCCGGACAACGCCGCCGCGCTCAACAATCTAGGTTATTTCATGGTCGGACGTGGCGCGGGTTATCAGGAAGCTTTGAGATTGATCGAACAGGCTGTCGCGATTGATCCGATCAACGCCAGCTTCCTGGACAGTCTGGGCTGGACGTATTTGAAGCTGGGCAATATCGAAAAAGCGCGCGAATATCTGGAAAAGGCTCTGATTTACTCCAAAAGGAACTCGACGATCCACGAACACTTCGGCGACGCGCTGCGCGAAGCGGGCCAGTTGAACGAGGCGCGCAAGCAGTGGGAAAAGGCTCTGGAGTATTCAATCGAGGCTGACGAGACTGCGCGATTGAGAGGCAAGCTGAAAGACGCGCGGTAAGAGGGCCTCAGGATGAGGCGGGAGGCGTGAAGGTCGGAATCGCTTTTCGTCCGTGCCGGCGATAGATGGTGAAATCGCTGTCAGTCGTGAGCAGGACGCATTCGGGATAAAGCTCGCTCATCCTGACCAGGCAGGCGTCGGCAAGTGACATTGGAACATTCGAGTAGCGCGCCATCAGGCTTCTGACCGTTGTGATCTCATCATTCAAGTTGAAAGCCACTTCTGCAGCGCCGGTCTCAATGAATTCAAGTGCGGCATCGCAGTCGCCGACAAGACGGTGCAAGAGAAAACAGGCTTCAGTCAGCGCTGGCTCACAAGTCAGCAGAGGCGCTGGGAGTTGGCTAATTTGCTCGCGCGCCCAGAGATGGTGCTGATCGCGGCGATAGAACAAAGCCACGAGAGGACCGCTATCAAGCAAGATGACAGGTTTCATTCGCCGAAGCCTTCAAAGTATTTCTTGTTGGTTGACAGGTCGGCTGGGCCATCAACGTCTATGCAGCCGATCAAGTGGCCCGCCAGTTCCGCGACTGTTGGCGCATTTGTAGATGGAGCCGTGGAGGTTTGTTCGGCCAGATAGGCCTCAATCGCCTCTCGCGCAATCGCCGTCTTGCTTGAGCGGCGGCGTTCGGCCACATCGGTTAATAACTCATCGAGCGCTTTAGGCAATTCCAGAGTCAGCGTTGTCATAACAGACCTCCTTTTGGACAAACCGAATGATACTCACTCTTCCTTCCTTTGCCAAAATAAACTGGACGCTCGAAATTCTGGGCAAGCGCCCGGACGGTTATCACGAACTGCGCACGCTGCTGCAAACGGTCAGCGTCGCCGACGAATTGACCTTCGAGTTGGCCGGGCAGGGAATTGAAATCCACTGCGATCATCCTGATGTGCCCTGCGACGAGACGAATCTGGTTCATCGGGCGGCGACGCTGCTCGACGAATTCACTGGCGCGGGAAAAGGCGTTCGCATCACGATTAACAAACAGTTGCCGGTGGCGGCCGGCATCGGCGGCGGTAGCAGCAACGCGGCGGTGACATTGATCGCGCTGCAAAAACTCTGGAATGTTCCGATCGCCCCGCGCGATCTTTTCAGTTTGGGAGCAAAGCTCGGCGCCGATGTGCCGTTCTTTTTCATCGGCGGAACCTGTCTGGGTGTTGGGCGCGGCGATGAAATTTACCCGCTCGCGGACATCAATGAAGAGTTTTTGCTGCTGGTGAACGCGGGGATAGCGGTTCCGACGCGTGATGTCTACGCCAATCTGCCCCCTGAGTTGACAAAGCAAAGTGCCGTCGCTAAGATGCCGCTTTCTTTAGAGGCCGCTTACGCCGCTATAGCAAGGCCCGGCGAGCCTCTTCCCCTGAGCAATGATCTTGAAAGTCCGGTTTTCGTTCGTCATCCGTTGTTGATCGAGATCAAGGAACGGCTGAAGCGAACCGGCGCACGCGGTGTTTTGATGTCGGGCAGCGGCTCGACGATCTTTGCGATCTTTGACAGCGCCGATGAGCGTGATGGCGCGAATCGTGATTTGAGCAATGCCGGCTTGTGGAGCGCATCAGCGCGCACGCTGAGCCGCGCGGAATATCAACGTTCACTGGGATTGTGACGAGCGCTCGAGCTTGCGTGGGAGCTTTAGCTCGCGTTTTCAAATATAGGTTTTTCGCTCGAATCGCGGTTTGTCAGTTTGCCCCCGATGCGAATCGCAAAGGAAGAAAGATGTTGGGGAGTCGCCAAGTGGTAAGGCAGCGGCCTTTGGAGCCGCCATTCGTAGGTTCGAATCCTACCTCCCCAGCCACTTAACACAGTGATGAGTGACGAGTGTTATGCGCTTACTCGCCACTCATTGTTGTCTTATAGAGAGCCGTGAACAGCTTACAGATATTCTCTGGCAATGCCCATCGCCCGTTGGCTGAAGAGATCTGCCAGTATCTCGGAATCGAGCTTGGCCGTGCGAACACGACGCGCTTTCCCGATGGCGAGTTCAATTTCCAGATATTGGAAAACGTCCGTGGCGGCGACGTTTTCATCGTGCAGCCGACCTGCCCGCCGGTTGACGCTCACCTGATGGAACTGCTGATTATGATTGACGCTTTCAGGCGTTCATCGGCAGACCGCATCACCGCTGTGATCCCGTATTACGGTTATGCGCGCGGCGACAAGAAAGACAAGCCGCGCATCCCGATTTCGGCCCGGCTGGTCGCCAACCTGATCACGACGGCGGGCGCTAATCGCGTCCTGACGGTTGATTTGCACGCGCAGCAAATTCAGGGCTTCTTCGACATCCCGGTGGATCACCTGTTCGCGGCGCCGGTGATGGTTGATTATTTTATGAAGAACCCGATTGACGGCCTGGTGGTCGTCGCGCCCGATCCGGGCGGCGCCGAAAGGGCGCGGGCTTACGCCAAACGGCTCGAAGCCGATTTTGCGATTGTTGACAAGCGGCGCGAGAAATCGCACCCGGGCCACGCCGACGCCGAAGTTATGAATGTCGTCGGCAATGTCGAAGGCCGCGACGTTCTGATCGTTGACGACATGGTTGACACGGCGGGCACATTGACCAAAGTCGCCGAGGCGCTGGCCAAAAAAGGCGCGAATCGGATTTTGACAAGTTGTGTTCACGCGGTTCTTTCGGGGAACGCGGTCGAGCGGATCAAAAACTCTCCGCTCGAAAAAGTGATTATGACCAACACTCTGCCCTCGAAAGATGTTTGTGAAACGCCGCTTTTTGAATGTTTGAGCATCGCCCCGTTGCTGGCCGAAGCGATCAAGTCAATTCACGAAGAATCTTCGGTGAGCAGGCTGTTTATTTGAAAATTTATCCCTGGTGCGCGCGCGCGAGCCGCGCGCGCACTCAGGAATTCGGAGTTGGAATAATGAGTCTCGATACGAAAATCTCTCTGGAAGCGAAACCTCGCGGCGAGCGCGGCAAAAACGCTTCGCGCCGGCTGCGCGCGCAGGGTCTGGTTCCGGTCACCGTTTATGGCGGCGGCCAGGAATCGGCCAGCACGACAATCGTCAAGCGCGATTTCGCGGCGCTGATGCGCGCACACGGGCGCAACATGATCTTCACGCTGAATGTTGACGGCGCCGCGACTCCGGTCAAGATCGCCGACATGCAGCTTGATCCGGTCAAGGGAACCTTGATTCACATGGACTTGATGCGGATTTCGCTGACCGAAAAGTCCAAGTTCGAGGTCCCGGTCAAAATCGTCGGCGAATCCACCGGCGTCAAAAATTCGAGCGGCGTTCTGGATATTCCGACGCACTCGCTCGAAATCCGCTGCCTGCCGGGCGATTTGCCTGCGGTCATCGAAGTTGACGTGACCAGCCTGGACATCGGCGACAATTTCAAAGTCGGCGACCTGAAACTCGATGAGAAGATCGAAGTGCTGGAAGATCCGGAAACCGTGATCGTGACGTGCGTTGCGCCGCGTGTCGAAGAGCCTGCCGTCGAAGTTGCGGCTGAAGGTTCCGAGCCTGAAGTGATCAAGAAGGGCAAGGCGGAAGAGAAGGCTGAATAACGGCCTTGCGTCTCAAATCTCGAATCTGAGATTCGGACATGTGGTTGATTGTTGGCCTGGGCAATCCCGGCCCGAAATACGAATGGACGCGCCACAACTGCGGCTTCATGGTTGTTGACGAACTGGCGCGGCGCGCAGGGCGGGAAGTCCGAGCGCCTGAATGCCAGGCTTTGACGGCTCGCGTGACGATTGGCCACGAGGAAGTTCTGCTCATCAAGCCGCAGACGTTTATGAACTTGAGCGGAACCGCAGTCGCCGCGTTGAAAAAGAAGTACGAGATCGTGGACACATCTTCGATACTCGTAATCAGTGATGAGCTGGCGTTGCCTTTCGGCAGAATTCGCGTCCGCCCAAAGGGGAGCGCTGGCGGGCAGAACGGGTTGAAATCAATCATTGAAAAGCTGGGCGCGCAGGATTTCCCGCGCGTGCGTTTGGGAATCGCGCCCGACCATCCGGTCACAAACGCTTCGGATTTCGTTCTCGGAGAATTTCCGAAGAAGGATCGTGACGCGCTCGCCGAAATGGTGGCGCGGGCGGCTGACGCCGTCGAAGCTGTTTTGACAACTGGCATCGTTAGCGCGATGTCGAAATACAACTGAAGACGGGAGTGGGGAATAGGGAGTGGGGAGTGGGCAAGAGAGTCACCTCCCTATTCCCCACTCCCTATTCCCCACTCCCGTCTTCATCTCCTTGCTCGGCGGCAACGCGCGCGCCGGGCTGTTACAACAACATCCGCAAGGAGGAATAACATTGAGAACGTATGAAGTCGCATTCATCGCGGCGCCGAACACCGCCGACGATGATCTCTCCAAACTCAATTCCCAGATCGAACACATCGTCGCCGAGCGCGGCGGCAAAATCACCAAAGTAGACAACTGGGGTCGTCGCAAACTCGCTTATCGAATCGGAAAATTCGATGAAGGCATCTACACCTTCGTTTACATCGAAGGCGTTGGACAGGAGATCGCTGAAGTCGAACGCCGCTTGCGCGTGACCGATTTCGTCATTCGCCATCTGACCGTGCGCACCGATGAGGACCTGAAGCGCGCCGCGAAACTGAAAGCCAAGCGTAAAGGGGTGGTTGCGCCGCGCAACATTGATGACGACTTCGATCTCGATCTTGAAGACGAAGACGAGTTGATGGAAGAGGTTTAAACAGTACCGCGCGCGTAAGCGAGCGGCTGCCTCACAGGTCAGCCGCCTGCTTTCGCACAGTACCGATTCAAAAGCGAGGAAGAATTATGGCCGAAATGGAAACTGACGATAGAGATAGAAGATCGCCGCGCGGGCAGCGAACCGGAGGCCGCCGCCGCCGCATCTCGCGCATCTCCGCTGAAAAGATTGATTACATTGATTACAAGGACGTGAAGCTGTTGCAATCCTTCATCGCCGAAAACGGCAAGATCATGCCGCGCCGCCTGACCGGCGTCACCGCGCAGCAACAGCGTAAACTCGTGGAGGCGATCAAGCGCGCGCGCAACATCGCGCTTCTGCCATTCACGAAGTACTGAAAGGAGTGAATCGAAGCTATGCCACTGATGGAGCTTTTACTCAAAGAAGACGTTGACAAACTCGGCGTGCGCGGCGACCTGGTCAAAGTGAAACCCGGTTACGGGCGCAATTATCTGTTGCCGCGCGGACTGGCCATCCAGGCCACGCCCGGCAACGTCAAGCAGATCGAATTGCAGCGCAAGGCGCTCCTGAAAAAAGAAGCCGTCGAACGTGACACTGCGACACAGCAGGCCGAACTGCTCAAAGATGTCACGCTCGAATTCGCGCGCAAGGTCGGCGAGCACGGCATCCTCTACGGTTCGGTCACCTCGATGGACATCGCCGAGGCTTTCGCCGCGAAAGGCTTCGAGATTGACCGCCGCCGCGTGCAATTGAAAGACCCGATCAAGGAGCCGGGCGAGTTCGAAGTGCCCGTCAAACTTCACCGCGAGGTCACGACCAACATCAAGGTTGTGGTCAGAAACGAAGAAGAAGCGAAATAGAGCCTGCTCCCTGTTTCTTCGGCTCCTGGCTGGAGAAATATTTTCTTCGACAGATCAATCACATAAGCCGACAACGCGGCTCGGCGACTTGAGCGCGTGTTGTTCCCTGCATAAGATGGCGGCGTGGTGTTCGGGCTGAAGCTCGGCGCCTCGCCGTTTTTCTCGCTCCAAATATCTCTCAAAGTCTGATACTCGGTTTTTGCCGGTTGGCGCATTCGTGTCCGTTCCCCCGGAATCGAGACCGAAGCTTTCAAGGTTTATCCCGTTATGGCGAAGCAAGGATTGAATGGGGATTACACGCTCGATAAGGGGCTGCCCTCGAACATCGAGGCCGAACGCCTGATCCTCGGCGTGATCCTGCTTGACAACGTGGCGATCAACCAGGCCGCCGAGAATCTGAAGCCCGACGATTTCTTTCTCGGCTCCAACCGCCGTATCTATGACAAGATGCTCGCGCTATACGAACGCGGTCAGGCGATTGATCCGCTGACCTTGCAGGAAGAGTTGCGACGCGCGGGTGAACTCGATCAGGTCGGCGGCCCGGCCTATGTCGCCGCGCTCTTCGACGGAGTCCCGCGGTTCTCCAACATCGAAAATTACGTCAAGATCGTCAAAGGCAAATCCATGCTGCGCCGCCTGATCACGTCATCAAACCAGATCATGGCCATGTCTTTCGACGACGAAGAAGAGCCGGAAGTCATCCTGGACAAGGCCGAAAGCCTGATCCTTTCAATCGCTGAAGACCGCATCAAACAAGGCTTCGTCCACATCGGCGAAGTCGCGTCGCGCCAGCTCACGGTCATCGAAGAGACCGCCGGACGCGAGCAATTGATCACCGGCGTCGCCACCGGCTTCAGCGACCTCGATTACATGACTTCGGGATTGCAGCGCGGCGACCTGATCATCATCGCGGCTCGGCCTAGTATGGGCAAAACTGCGTTCGCGCTGAACATCGCCCAAAACTCGGCCACTCACGCGCAACACGGCGAAGGGAAATCCGTCGTCGGCGTCTTCTCGCTCGAAATGAGCAACGAACAGTTGGTCAACCGTCTGCTCTGTTCGCAGGCGCGCGTTGACGCGCATCGTTTGCGCAGCGGTTATCTGAGCAAGGACGAGTGGCGGCGATTGGCTGTGGCTGTTGGCGAACTGGCCGAGACGAAAATCTATCTCGACGACACGCCCGGCATCTCCGTGCTCGAAATGCGCGCCAAAGCGCGGCGGTTGAAAAACGAGCAGAAATCGCTCGACCTTTTGATCGTTGACTATTTGCAGTTGATGAGCGGGCGAGGCCGCAACGAATCGCGCCAGCAGGAGGTCTCGCAGATTTCGCGCGAACTGAAGATGCTGGCGAAGGAATTGAACGTTCCGCTGGTCGCGCTCTCGCAGCTTTCGCGCGCGCCCGAAACGCGCACAGGCAGCCACAAGCCGCAGCTTTCCGATTTGCGCGAATCCGGAAGCATTGAGCAAGACGCAGACGTCGTGATGTTCATCTACCGCGAAGAGGTCTACAAGCCCGAAACCGAAAAGCAGAACATCGCCGAGATCATCATCGGCAAACAGCGCAACGGCCCGATCGGCAGCGTCGAGCTGGTCTTCCTCAAACAACTCACTAAATTCGAGGACAAGTACAAAGAGCAGTCGTAAAGCAGCGAGATGTCCAATCAACAAAGGCCAACCTGGGCGGAGATTTCATTGCCCGCCCTCAAACACAATTACCTCACGATCAGGAATCATCTTAGCGAGGGCGCGCAGTTGATGGCGGTGGTCAAAGCCAGCGCTTACGGACACGGCGCGGTCGAATGCGCGCGCGCGCTTGAATCAATCGGCGCCGATTGGTTCGGCGTGGCTCTGGTTGAGGAGGGGATCGAATTGCGCGAGGCGGGAATCTCCCGTCCGATCTTTTGCCTCGGCGGATTCTGGCGCGGGCAGGCCGATGATGTGATTGCGAACGACCTGACGGTAGCGGTCTATCGCCTCGATCAGGCCGAGGAGTTGAACGCGCGCGCAGGCGCGCTTGGCCAAACCGTCAATTTTCACCTAAAAGTTGACACGGGGATGGGCAGGCTTGGGATTCCGCTCGATGAAGTCGCGGAGTTTGCCGTCGCGCTGCGGCAATTCGATCACCTCAAACTCGATGGCGTGATGACGCATTTCGCAGACGCCGACAGCATCGAGCCTGATTACACCGAGCGGCAGATCGCGCGTTATGACGAGGCGATCAAAATTTTGCGCGGCCTGGGGTTCGATCCTTCCTGGCGGCATCTGGCCAACAGCGCAGGCATTCACGCTTACCCGCAATCGCACGGCAATCTGGCGCGCGTGGGCGCGGCGATGTACGGCCTCTCGCGCGACGTGCTTTCGCCGAGGCTTGAGCCGTTCGATCTACGACCGGTGATGTCTCTGCATTCGCGGATCGTGATGTTGAAGACGGTCCCCGCCGGTACGCCGCTCGGTTACGGCTGCGCGTTCACCACCACGCGCGAAAGCCGCATCGCCACTCTGCCGATTGGTTACGCCGACGGGCTGCGCCGTCTGCATTCAAACAACGGCAGCGTTCTCGTGCGCGGCTGTTTTGCGCCAATCGCCGGTCGAGTGAGTATGGACTTGACGATCATTGACGTGACCGATGTCCCCGGCGTTGAGCCTGGCGATGAGGCGATCCTGATTGGTGAACAAAACGGACTCAGAATCGCCGCTGAAGATTTGGCCGGGCAGATCGGCACGATCTCCTACGAAATCGTCACCGGAATTTCGGCGCGCGTGCCGCGCGTGTACGTCAGCGCTTGACGCTCGCCCGCGCGGGATGTTTTGATACGCCCGCTTCTTTGCTTTCCATAAAACATTCAAGGAGAAATCTAGATGAAGATCAGAACGCTTCTGCTGAGCGCCACTATTTTGCTTTCTCTGGCCGCGACCGGGGTGGGCCAGGTCAAAAAAGAGAAAGGCTTCAAGACCATTTTCGACGGAAAGACTTTCAACGGCTGGAAGAAGGCCGAAGAGAATCCCGACACCTGGACGATTAAGGATGGCGCGTTCGTCGCCGCCGGCCCGCGCAATCATCTTTATTACGTCGGCGACCAAAAGCCATTCGTCAACTTTGAACTCAAGATTGACGCGATGACCGAGCCGGGATCGAACGGCGGCATCTATTTCCACACGCAATATCAGCCTGAAGGATGGCCGAAATACGGCTTCGAGGTTCAGGTCAACCAGACGCATACCGACTGGAAGAAAACCGGCAGCCTTTACGACGTGGTCAACGTCAAGGAGCAGTTGGTCAAAGATAACGAGTGGTACACCTACGACATCATCGTCAAAGGCAAACACGTCACCATCAAGGTCAATGACAAGGTGGCGGTGGATTGGGAACAGCCCGCCGATCAAAAAGCGGGTACGAACTTCACGCGCATTTTAGACAAAGGCACATTCGCCTTGCAGGCGCACGACCCGAAGAGCGTCGTCCGTTTCAAGAACATCCGAGTCAAGCGGCTCGATTAGTTTATGTCCATCGGCCTTTTGGCTGTTTTTGACCCGGCGAGTCGGTCCCCCGATTAGGGGGAAGCGATATGCCATATGTGATATGAAATATCGCATATTACATATGGCATATGCTCCGCCTCAGCTATTTGTCCCATCCACACTTCGACTCATCTCATCGAGGCGTTCATTACCCTCTGAAGATCAACCAGCGCCCGTTGTCTCACTCTGAGCGCGCCCTTTCCCGGGCGGTCAAGATCCGCAATCAAATTCATCACCACCGAAATGATCAGAACGAACGCCACAGCCACCAGCGGCCTGCTTGTTTTGGTCAGCCCGCCGTGGCAACCAACGGACGCCGCGGCCAGCGTGATAATCACATAGAGTACAACCCAGATAGTGCCGGGAATGCGGAACTCCAGTCCGGCTGTCACCCGTCGCGTGTGCAGAGCGATAACATCATTGAGAGACTGGATGAAATATCCTGCAAAAATCGGGCTTGATGACTTCTCTCTTGCGGTGACCGCTTGAGACCAGAGCTGGCGATGTATTTCTTCCGACCGCGCAACCGCCTCCTGGAGTTTTCCCGACCGAACTCCCTCGACTCGAACGTCAACATATTCGCGTAGAAGATTTCGGATTTCTGTGCGATGGGGTTCCGGGAGCAGGTCGGCGCGCAGGTACGCAGTCTTGACTACGGTGGCTTCATTGAGGAGAGATTGCCGCACGGCGTCGAAGTGAGTCGCCGCCAGCCAAAACGTGAACGCGAGAATGAATGTCAGCAAACCCAGCATGGCCGCTACCATTGAACGGACCACCACCTCCACCTCATGCGCCGGCCTCAGGCTCCTCCACCTGCCCGCCCGGAAACCGCACTCATATGAGAGAGAAGTGAGCGCCATTGTGGCCACAAACATGGCCAACAGCGGAAGATCATCAAACAAGCCCTCATATCTCATCTGATTAAAGTGAAGCTATCGCTCACGCCAATTCCCGTGGTCGGATTAGAAGGCTGACATTACCGCCGCCTTTCACCAGCGATTCTGCACGCAACTATTACTCCATCGAGTCGCCTCTGATGAGCGATCTTTGAAAAGCGCGATTTTATTTTCAAGCGCGCTCCGAGGGCTTTGTTGTTGATTGCTTATTCTGAAAATCTGCCAGCTTGAATCAAAGCGGCGCGTGCGAGGGCTTTCACACAGCCCTCGCCACGCGCCGCTTTCTGGTTTGCGACAATTTGTCCCGTTCGG
>WBZO01003065.1_pt1 | contig 19344 bp, 15 predicted proteins | sample 5204261 | NCBI WGS metagenome assembly WBZO01 (sample SAMN12412400, study PRJNA552823) | activated sludge metagenome | isolation source: activated sludge from anammox sidestream of wastewater treatment plant... | place: USA: North Carolina | collected 2017-09
GCTGATCACCGATGGCCGTTTCTCCGGCGGAACTGCGGGGGCCTGCATCGGCCATGTTTCCCCTGAAGCAGCCGAAGGCGGGCCAATCGGCCTGATCCGCAATGGGGACATGATTTCGATCGATATCCCCAACAAAAAGCTTGAAGTCAAAGTGAGTGATGCAGAGCTGGCTTCACGGCGCGCAGAGTGGACTCCACCGGCTGCCAGGATGAACTTCGGCTGGCTGGGCCGCTACCAGAAAATGGTGACCAATGCCGCCCGTGGAGCGATTCTTCAACTCGATTGAGCCTGAAACCCAAAGTTGGAATCTGCCAAAAGCCTGTTCACACCAGAAGTCCGACAAAAAGCCGATCACACACCTGAGAAGCGAAGCCAGCCGCAGCTTCGCTGCTGCTGAGGGCACTCGTTCCCAGACCGGCGCTTCAGCACGCTTCTACCGGCATTCGATGGCCGTGCTATCTCTCGCGCCGACGGGAGCGTGCAACATCCAAAATCCCGGCGAACAAGAAACCTGGCCCCAGAAGACACATAATGGGAAAGCGCACAGTGCCTGTGGTGGCCGCTTCGAAAGCCACGACTGTTGAGAGTACCAAGCCGCACAGGATGGTCAGGATGCCGAGGGTCTTCACCGGTTCCTCCTCATAGCCTCGCAAAGAGGCCAACAGAATAACATCAACTCTGCGGTTTGGGAACCATGTCAGAGGGGCAAAAACACGAATCGCCCTCCCAGCGAACTGAAAGGGCGATTCATATTAATCCCGGCATGGTCCTACTCTCCCACACCCGTCAAGGTGCAGTACCATCGGCGATGGAGGGCTTAGCTTCTGTGTTCGGGATGGGAACAGGCGTGACCCCTCCTCCATACACACCGGAAATTTCACGAAACAGACAACGAGTCTGTTTGACGACAATGAATGCAGTGGGATGATGTTGCCTTGCATAGATTGTGTATCAAGTCTTCGTCCGATTAGTACCGGTTAGCTCCACACGTCACCGTGCTTCCACATCCGGCCTATCAACCTTGTCATCTTCAAGGGGACTTATCTCCTTAGAGGGGAGAACTCATCTTGAGGTGGGTTTCCCACTTAGATGCTTTCAGCGGTTATCCCTTCGCGACTTGGCTACCCTGCGATGCCCATGGCAGGACAACAGGTACACCATTGGTCGCTCCGTTCCGGTCCTCTCGTACTAGGAACAGATCCTCTCAATTCTCCTACGCCCGCGACAGATAGGGACCGAACTGTCTCACGACGTTCTGAACCCAGCTCGCGTACCGCTTTAATTGGCGAACAGCCAAACCCTTGGGACCGCCTACAGCCCCAGGATGCGATGGGCCGACATCGAGGTGCCAAACCTTCCCGTCGCTGTGGGCGCTTGGGGAAGATCAGCCTGTTATCCCCGGGGTACCTTTTATCCGTTGAGCGACGGCCATTCCATACAGAGCCGCCGGATCACTAACACCTGCTTTCGCACCTGCTCGACTTGTGGGTCTCGCAGTCAAGCTCCCTTGTGCGTTTACACTCGACGCGCGATTACCAACCGCGCTGAGGGAACCATTGCGCGCCTCCGTTACATTTTAGGAGGCGACCGCCCCAGTCAAACTACCCACCTGCCACTGTCTCCGATCCGGATAACGGATCAGGGTTAGAGTTCCAATGCTACCAGGGTGGTATTTCAAGGTTGGCTCCCCCGAATCTGGCGATCCGGGTTCGCAGCCTCCCACCTATCCTACACAAGTACCACCAAAACCCAATGACAGGATGTAGTAAAGGTCCACGGGGTCTTTCCGTCTAGTCGCGGGTACCCGGCATCTTCACCGGGACTACAATTTCACCGAGCTACTCGTTGAGACAGCTCCCAGATCGTTACGCCATTCGTGCAGGTCGGAACTTACCCGACAAGGAATTTCGCTACCTTAGGACCGTTATAGTTACGGCCGCCGTTTACTGGGGCTTCGATTCAGAGCTTCGCCCGAAGACTAACCCCTCCTCTTAACCTTCCAGCACCGGGCAGGCGTCAGACCCTATACTTCCTCTTGCGAGTTTGCAGAGTCCTGTGTTTTTGCTAAACAGTCGCCTGGGACCTTTCACTGCGGCTCTCCGGTGCTCCACGTGTATACACTTCACACCGGAAAGCGCCCCTTCTTCCGAAGTTACGGGGCTATTTTGCCGAGTTCCTTAACGAGTTATCACTCGAGCGCCTGAGGATACTCTCCTCACCTACCTGTGTCGGTTTACGGTACGGTCACCTTATGACAAACCACGAGGCTTTTCTTGGAGGCATGGAATCAGCTGAAGTGCTTCGCCCGGAGGTTCCACACCCTGTCGCTTCTCAGCGTTAATGGCGTCCGGATTTGCCTGGACGCCCGCCTACCAGCTTCGGTACTCACAACCATCGGAGTCTCAGCTTATCCTTCCCCGTCCCCCCTTGGCTTAACGCCATACGGTGGCAAAGGAATATTAACCTTTTTCCCATCGACTACGCCTTTCGGCCTCGCCTTAGGGACCGGCTGACCCGAGGAGGATGACCCTTGCCCCGGAAACCTTAGGTTTACGGCGAGCAGGACTTTCACCTGCTTTCTCGTTACTCATGCCAGCATCGGCTCTTCCGGCCAGTCCACACGTCCTTGTCGGTCGTGCTTCTACCCGGACGGAACGCTCCCCTACCACTCCAGATTGCTCTGAAGTCCGCGGCTTCGGCGGTATCCTTGAGCCCCGTTGAATTATCGGCGCTGCGATGATTGACCAGTGAGCTATTACGCACTCTTTAAAGGAATGGCTGCTTCTAAGCCAACCTCCTGGCTGTCTAGCCACCGCAACAACCTTTACCACTGAGAATACACTTTGGGGCCTTAGCCGGCGGTCTGGGCTGTTACCCTTTTGACGATGGAGCTTATCCCCCACCGTCTCACTCCCGAGATACAAGTTATGGCATTCGGAGTTTATCTGGGTTCGGTAACCTGGTGGGGCCCCTAGTCCAAATAGTGCTCTACCGTCATAACTCATTTACTCAAGGCTCGTCCTAAAACGATTTCGGGGAGAACCAGCTATATCTTGGTTTGATTGGCCTTTCACCCCTATCCACAGCTCATCCAAGCGGTTTTCAACCCACATTGGTTCGGCCCTCCACCTACTGTTACGTAGGCTTCAGCCTGGCCATGGATAGATCACACAAGTTTCGGGTCTGCCCCCTGCGACTCGACGCCCATTTCAGACTTGCTTTCGCTACGGCTTCGAACCTGAGGTTCTTAACCTATCGCCACAGAGGACAACTCGCTGGCTCATTAAACAAAAGGCACGCGGTCAGGCATCCCGAAGAATTGCCCTCCCACAGTTTGTAAGCACACGGTTTCAGGGACTATTTCACTCCCCTTCCGGGGTTCTTTTCACCTTTCCCTCACGGTACTGGTTCACTATCGGTTACGGGAGAGTATTTAGCCTTACGAGATGGTCCTCGCAGATTCCGGCGGGATTTCTCGTGCCCCGCCGTACTCGGGATTCCTCTAGGGCCATCGGACTTTTCGCCTACAGGGCTATCACCTGCTATGGCTCTGCTTTCAAACAGATTCAGCTAAATCCTACGGTCCCACGTTGAGGTCCCACAACCCCAGAGGGACATGTCCCCCTGGTTTAGGCTCTTCCCCTTTCGCTCGCCGCTACTGAGGGAATCGTTATTACTTTCTTCTCCTTCAGGTACTTAGATGTTTCAGTTCCCTGAGTATAGCCTCCATAACCTATGGATTCAGTCATGGATAACGCCGCTTTCACGACGCTGGGTTTTCCCATTCGGAAATCCCCGGATCAACGGTTGTTTGCACCTCCCCGAGGCTTATCGCAGCTTGCCACGTCCTTCATCGCCTTCCCGTACCAAGGCATCCACCGTGCGCCCTTAGTAACTTGAAAATCTACGCTCGAACAACATCACCCCACAGCAATCACTCTCGATTCCTGTGGTGCTCGGTGTCCGCTTCGTGAAAAGACTCTCTATTGTCAAAGACCAACGTCACAGTTTTTTTATGTTTTTGTGTGACGGGTGCCGAACGTGGAACGGGGGCAAGCTATCGCTTGCCCCCGTGATCGAGGTACGATAGCTTTTCGCTCGTTCTATATGGGTTTTGTGAACCGCATCAAATTTCCGCTCTAGCAAAAAGGGACTTTATCAAAACCGCTGGCACTGTCAAGCCCCCTTCAATGTGTTTTTTCCTCATGTCCTGTGCCATTTTCAATAACTCCAACTTAATCAGCACCTTATATGCCCCACCTGTGCGCCCGCAACCGACCTCCAATCTTCAGCCTTTCCCATTTTCGAGGCCCCAGATCGCTGCCAGGCGTTCGATTGCACGATAATATCCTTCACCACCATATTTGTGCCCCTGCCAGATTTCGGTTGCGACCACCATGTCACTCTGTTTCAGGAGCTCGCCGAGAGGCCGAAAATCAATAGTTCCTTCACCAATCTGCAGCCCCTCTCCATCCACACCGACCGCATCGGAAATATGCACATACCGCACCAGCGGCCACAGGCGATGGATATACTCGTTCAAATCAAGGTCGGCATGATTGCAGTACAGCCCCGCATGGGAGGTGTCCAGCACAATCCGGTAGCCATACTGCCTGCAGAAACGGTCGATCAATTCGGCTTCGAGAAACACATTGCTGAACCATTCCTCAGAGAAAAACCAGGGCAATGGCGGCATGTTTTCCACCAGAACTTCCACATCGGTCTTATCGATCTCGGCTAGCGATGCAGCCAGGCGTTCATACAACTGCCAGCGCCTGTCCACATCGAGCGGAATCACCTGGCTCCAGCCACCACCGTGAATCACAAGCTTCACTGGCCTGTCCCTGTTTCCCTTAAAGTGCGGCCGGATGGCACGCCCCAGATCTGCCAGGCGTTTCCACACATCCCGTGTTGTGGACAGGACTTCCGCCTGAGTGGTGCACCCGTCCAGGAGTATTGATCCCCAGTACTCCGGCATGTGCAGAACCACTTCCTGCGGATAAACCCCCATGTCCTTCGGGATCCCCATCTGCAGATCACGATCCGACAGATGAAATTCGACCGCTGCGAGACCGGGATGCACAAGTGTGTCGAGGTCATTGAAACGGACAATCACACCCCACCGGCAGCCGGATGGAAGATTCAGTGCGCGATTGAATGTGTGGTTCCCCAGGTCACTCTCGATAAATTCCTCATCCCGCCGGATGTCCCTTGCGATCCTGACGCCAACCAGATCCGGCAGCCGTTGAGGCGACAGCCCTTTGCCGGGGGACTTTGCGGCAATCATCGAGCGCTCGAGAGTGGTTCCCGCTCTCAGGTCTTGCGCTGCAACCAGGCTTTTTCCGAGGACGGTCCGATTCATCATTTCTCCGCGGGTCATCCACTTGCGTGGCTGCCCCATGGCTTCTTCGACATTGCGGATATCCCTCACCAGGCGTGACAGCCCCTGAGGTTCGAGCGATGAGGCATGGTCAGGGCCTCGCAGAGTTCGATCGAGGGTCAGGTGCCTCTCGATGATCTGCGCTCCCAGAGAAACGGCCACCACCGAAACCGATATCCCTTTTTCATGGCCGCTGTAGCCGATCGGAACATCGAATTTATTCTGAAGGTGTTGCAGGTAACGCAGGTTCAGGTTTCGGAATGGTGCAGGATAAGTGCTGTTGCAGTGCAGGAGCGCAAATGGCACCTGGCTCGAAGACAGGAAGCGCACAGTCTCTTCGATTTCCGGCTCTGTAGACATTCCAGTTGAGAGCAGCAGGGGCTTCCCTTTTTGAAGGAGGTGCTCCAGGAGATCGAAATTGGTGAGATCGGCGCTGGCGACTTTGAATGCCGGGACTTGCAGGTCAGTCAGAAAATCGGCGCTGGCACGGTCCCAGGCTGTGCAGAGGAAGGTGATCCCCTGTTCACGGCAGTAGCGCGCAACCTCACGGAAGTCCGCCTCAGAGAGTTCAAATTCCTGCAGGTAGGGGATCAGGTACTGATAGCCCTTTTCGCCTCTGGAGGGATCCTCCAGCAGCTCCTCACGGTAGAGATCCTTCAGGCTGCGTTTCTGGAATTTGACTGCATCCACTCCCGCCTGCCTGGCGATATCCACCAGAGCCTTTGCCAGGTGCAGCTGGCCATTATGGTTCAAGCCGATCTCAGCGATGATATAACAGGGATGGCCTTCCCCGATCATGCGTCCATCGATGGACAATGTCTTCATTCCGTGACTCCTTCAGAAATTATGGCGCCGCTCCCAGATTATCGTCAGGCTCATTCCGTTTCGAAATGGCCTTTCCACCCGCAGAGCAATCCAGCCAGCACCAGGCCTGCCAGAAGTCCGATCCATGGAGGAAAAACAGCCAGCCCAACCCCGATCAGAAAAAGAGTTCCACATTCAGTGGAGCTGCACGGAAGTTTGAAAGCAAGCGAAGCACACACATAAGCCGACAGAGCCAGGGTGAGAAAGAGTGTGGCCTCCATAAGCGGGCGCACCCCTGTAATCAGGGGAATGCAGAGGTAAAGAACCGGGATCCCGAGGACATAATAGGAACTGATGCCACCGAACAGGGAGGGCATTTCTTCACGCCCCCGTTTCCAGCGTTCAAGGATGATCACATGTGCACCAGTCCACAGGCATCCCTGGGTGCTGAAAAAGGGGCACAAGACACTCATCGCCAGATTTCGAATGGCAATCGAATAATGCGACCGTTCGAGATCCACGCTGACAGGATCATCCGCACGGCTGGCCTTCGCCGACTCAAGCAGTGATTGGCCGGTCACCAGGTCGGCAAACAGAATGGCATAGGAAATCAGCGCCAGCGGGAATGCCTCAACGAAATGCTGCACAGGAGGAAAACCGATCGCAAAGGGTGACACATGAGCCAGCATTTCTCCAAATGGGGGGATCTGGATCCAGCCTTTCCATTCAGGGGAAAACCTCAGCTCGCCGGACAGGGCGCCTACAATGCCTCCCATCACCAGTCCTGGCAGCAGACCCATGCGGATGACCGGCATTAACCATCCCTGTCCACTCTTTGAGCTCCTCAGAGGCATTGAGTACAGAAAAAACAAAGTGGCGCCAGTGGAAACAAGCAGAGTCACAGGCTGCGATCCGAGAAAGCGGCCGTGTTCCACCTGCAGGATTCTCTGCATCGCTGATAGGGCCGCTCCGAGCAGAATCCCTCCACGCAGCACGGCAGGAATGGATTCGAACAGTTTCCGGCCCCAGCCGGTCAGTCCCAGGATGAACAGCAGCAGCGAGAAATCGATGGCCATGGCGGCCATCAGCTGCATGCGCTGCTGCGGTCCGGTTGCGGATTGATCGAGAAATGAAAGCACCAGTGGCAGTGCCGGTGTGATCCAGCCGGGAGCGAATGGCTCACCAAACACGATCGCAGCACTCCCGATTAGGATCGACTGGACAAAGATAAAAGCAATCGCCTGTTCGAATGACAGGCCATAAAGCCTCTCGAGGATTGGAACGAAGGCAAGCCCTGTTGTGCCCGATACAAGGATCCCCTGCCACAGTTCAGGCCATTCGATGCGTGTGTGGAGAATCGGAATGCGTGTGGTGAACCGTCCCCACCGCAAACCTCCATGAGATGAAGAGAGGCCTTTGTATGATCGATTCATGTCTGCCATAAAACCGCCAGTCGTTCTGAAACCCTTGTCCCCCAATGGTTTTATGAATTCATCCATGAAGGGGCCGGACAGGGTGTGCTGATCTTAGAACGATCCGCGCATGTGGCAAGAAGCAATCGTGATCGTGTCTTCAGCGTTTTTTTTTATGATCCGGCGAGATTCTTTCTTGACAAACATAAAGTGTGATTCTAACGTTTCACAACTGTTTCGGAGGGGATCGAAACATGGACCTTGGAGGACCCACTGATCGGATCATCCGATCGATCCAAGGGATCAACGGAGCAGGTAATCCAGTTACCGTCCGTGACCATAAAAGAACGGGGGAGGTGAATTGACAATGGCCGCAGCAAAGAAGGCAGTTGCGAAGAAAGCCGCTCCGGCAAAGGCCGCTCCAAAGAAGGCCGCCGCGAAGAAAGCCGCTCCGGCGAAGGCAGCTCCGAAGAAAGCCGCTCCGGCGAAGGCAGCTCCGAAGAAAGCCGCTCCGAAGAAAGCCGCCGCAAAGAAGGCCGCTCCGAAGAAAGCGGGCAAGTAAATGTCGGAGTGTCGCATCTGATGCCTGCAATTCACCCTGAACGGCCCGTCGCTTTACGACGCGTCGAGTGACAGGCTAAGGTTGTAAAAAAGATTGGGCGCCTGTGAGTTTCCAGGCGCCTTTTTTCTTCCGGTCCACCATTTTTTCCAACCTTCATTCCAGTGCCGCCTGTCAGCAATCCTCAGATCGGGATGCGAAATGGGTTCGAATCTCCATTCCATCAGGCGGAATTTAATGATAACCTAACAAACCTTATTTACTCAGTTTATATTTTATGGCTTGATATATTTTTTTAGCTGAATTATCCTGCCACTGTCTCTACAAAAAAAAGGTTGGAGCGCCTTATGGATACGCTCCAACCGGATCTGTATTTGAATGAGGCATCGCTTGTGTTCCATACCTGGGAACATGGCTCCAGATGGAAGCGGAACGGTATACTTGGAATGATGTACGAGGGGAATATTTCATGCGCGCTTCTGTCCGTCTGTTTCTGACTCTCTGTGGCATTCTATTACTCGCGGGCTGCTTCGCTCAATTGACTCCGCAGCTGCTCAGCGCTCCCTACGAGGAGCCTATTGAATCGCAGCACCAGTTCACCGATGACTTCGACAATCCAAAAACTCTGGGCAACCGCTGGCAGCGTGTCGCCGGCTGGTGGCGCATCGATAACAGCCAGCTGTTCCAGACTCTTCCCTGGAAAAGCTCCCTGCCGGGAGAATACCAGCTGATTTATGTCTATGGCCTCGCCTCAGGTCCGTATGAATCCGAAACCCGCTTCTGTTTTCTCCACGAAGGTGAACAGGCAGCCGGGCTTCTTCTACGCTTTCAGGATCAGAACAACTTTTACTTCCTCCGTGTCAGGCACTACCCGCGCTGGCAGGACTGTGTGGATCTGATTCAATACACGAATGGAGTTCGTCGCGAAGATCTGGCTCGTGTGGACCTCGATGTCAAAATCGACCAGTGGTACACGCTCCGTGCTGAAGACAGGGATGAGGAAATCATCGCATTTCTCGATGGCCGGGAAATCTTCCGGTACCGCCCGCAGGACCGTCCGGCTGGCACTGTCGGGCTGGCAGTGAAAACAGCAAGGGCCTCTTTCGACCATTTCTCGGCATCGCTCTATGATCCGGCTGCCGAAAAGACAATAGTATCCCGTGCAGATCCAATCGACATCTCGGCTTCTCTGCTGCGTGTATCATCGATGCCGGCAGTCCCATCCGATCACCCAGGTGCAGAAGTTCCCAATTGATCTGGCACTTATATCGAGCCATCCATGTTCATAGACAGAATCCGTATCAAAGTGATTGGTGGAAAAGGGGGGGATGGATGCGTCAGTTTCCATCGTGAAAAATTTGTCCCCCTGGGCGGGCCGGATGGAGGCAATGGCGGCCGTGGCGGCGATGTCATCTTTTATGTCGAGCCGGGGGAGAATACGTTAGTCAGCCTTCATTCACGTCCCTGGTATGCAGCTGAGCCGGGTGGGAATGGTTCCACCAACAACAAAACCGGTGCTGATGGTGAAAGCATCCGCCTTCCAGTTCCTCCTGGAACGACTGTATCCGATTCAGTTACTGGAGAGCTGATCTGTGACCTGGTGGATGAAACCCAGGAAGCCGTGGTGGCCGCAGGTGGCCGCGGGGGAAAAGGAAATGCCCACTTCGCCACACCGGTCCACCAGACCCCGCGCCGCGCCGAACCGGGCAAACCGGGGGTCGAGAGGAACCTCCTGGTCGAACTCAAAGTGGTTGCGGATATCGGCATTGTCGGATTTCCCAATGCCGGTAAATCCACTCTGCTGAATGCCATCACGAAAGCGCGCGCACGCATCGGGGATTACCCGTTCACGACACTTCATCCAGTTCTCGGAACCCTCGAGCTTGATATGGCCGAAGAAGCCCAACTGCTGCACATCCGCAATGAGAAGGGCATTCAATCAAAGATCCGCCCGCGGATCATCCTGGCTGATATTCCCGGGATTCTCGAAGGCGCACATCAGGGAGTGGGGCTTGGACTGGAATTTTTGCGGCATATTGAGCGGACCAAAGTCCTCCTGTTTGTCCTGGATGTCTCGATCCACCGCGAGCATGAACCAGTCAATGCCTATCAGGCGCTGATTCATGAAATCGCCTCATATAATCCAGACCTTCTGTTGAAGCCCAGGCTGATAGCCTTGAACAAGGTCGATGACCCGCTCGATGAAGGCGAAATCCCAGAAATTGTTCAATCACTTCAACGGTGCTTCGAATCGGAAAGTCCACGGCCACAACCAGGAACCATCTTCCCGGTTTCTTCGTTGATGCGGACCGGCCTGGAGCCACTCTGCACAGCTCTTTTTGAAGCCATCCGGGATATTCTGAAGGCCATGCCTTCCTCGATGGATTCTTCAAACATCCTGTCCTGATATTAAATTTTCACCCGCCTGTGAACTCCCCCTGATGCCGGTGTTTACGCGTCTATTTTTTTGTATGCGAGCCATTTATTTTCTGTCCAGAAATTCCTTTTTTTTGTTGACAGGCTCCAACCTGAAACATATAGTTCCGGAAAATCCCAACAGGAGGTCGTGGTATGGAAAAAAGTAAAGTTTGCCTGTCTGTCTTGATTTATTCTGTCCTGGCTGTTTCTGTTCTTATTTTACCGGGAGCCGTGATGGCGGCTACTTACTTCCAGGATGACTTCAACTCTTACACTACAAATGATGCACTCTGGGCAGTCTGGCCAAAAGCGAACCTGAATCAACTGTTTCTTGCGGAAGGTGCTTCAGGGGGCGGTGTTGAAGGAGATTATGATCTTGCCGAAAACGCGGACTGGCAATTGAACTCGTTGTTCGGCAACCGGACAAATCCTCCCACACGGGATGGATCTCCCTCCTCAGGCCAATCCATTGCCTGCGACTCGGACAAAGCAGGTTCTGGTGATGGTGATAACTACAATATGGGTTATGCCATTACTTCTCCGGCTTTTTCAACAACCGGAGCCGGCAGTGTCTTCCTCCATTTTTCCTGCGATGCGACCCTTAACGAACCTGATGGAACCTGTTTTGAGGTGTATGCCTCCAATGACAACGGAACCACTTGGACCATGGTTTTCCAGCGTATCAACCCGGGCCGGTGGCGCTACGATCCCCCTCTCCCCACCACCGACAATGCCGATGGCATCTATGGTGTCGTGGACCTCAACATTACCGCGGTTGCTGCCAACAAGTCCCAGGTGAAAGTCCGTTTCATCTGCCGTGGGAACTCGGATGGCTGGTTTACCCTGATCGATGATGTGGTTGTTGATAACATCGACCTTGAAAACGCAGGCACCACTGTCCTGCTTCCGACAGAAACTTTTTCATCCGTTCCTGACGGCCAGATCCCGGCAGGCTGGACACGCCAGTCCGGCTGCGATGAGAACCCCTGGCAGGTTGGGGATTTGACCCGTTATTACACCAATTCGGATGTTGGGGGGGTCTGGGATCGCTCGATCAACCGTCTCGATACCAAGTTCGCGATCTTCGATTCCGATAAGGATCCGGATTCCTGCCCGGATAATGAGTTCCTGGTCACTCCGGCCATTAATACCACAGGTGTGACTCTGGTTTATCTGATCTTCGACTCCGAAATCGTTCAAAACGCTGCCGCCAATGAACGAGTTGAGGTCAGCACCGATAATGGCACTACCTGGAGGGCGCAGCCTGCCTGGACTTACCAGGGCAAATCAGAAGCGGGTAATGAAACCAATTATCTGCGCCATGTAGTCCCTGTGTTTGGTGTCAATGGTTTCCCGCAGGTGCGTTTCCGCTTTGCTTACACCGGACCGGGTGACTCCTGGTTCTGGGCAATCGATAATGTTACTGTGAAAGGTGGACAGGGAGATCTTCCGCCCGCCGCCCCGTCAGTCACCAATGCAAGGACCAGCTTCTACCTCGATGAAGCAAAATCACCGGGTGGTCTGACTGGTTTCAGCACTTCCGCTTTCAATCCCACAAGCAACGAAACCCATGGCCGTACCGATTACCAGGTCATTCGCATTAACGGCAATTTTGATTCCCCCATGGTTTCGGGTTCGGTCAATGCGGGTGATCTGACTCAATTCGCGATCACCGGGCTTGCCGCTTCGGATACTTTCCTGGTGCGTGCACGCCATGTGACTGTCGGTGGAACCCCGGGGCCGTATGGGCCATCATTCACTTTCTCAGTTGGTGGGCCGCAGGGGACCGCCTCCATCTTCTGTGAAAACTTCGACAGCCTGGCAAGCGTTCTCAAACCAGCCTCGGATGAGTTGAATTGCACCGGAGGGATTACCGACCTGAACAATCTGGGGTGGACCCATCAGACACCCGCTGGCTGGTCGATTGACAACTCCCAGATGGGTGCTGTCGGGACTCTCGAATGGCAGGGCTGGAGCTTCGCAACCATGAGCTTCTGGACCGATGCCGATGGCCAGCAGCGCGGCGCCTTCGCCTTATCGAACGGGGTCCTTGCCATTACGGATCCGGATGAATGGGATGATTGCAACTCTCCTGCGGGCCAGGGTTCTTTTGATTCGACTCTGCTGACTCCATCCATCCCGGTTCCAGCCAACACACCGATTCAGATCATCTTCGACAGCCATTACCGCCAGGAAGATCCCGCTGAAGTGTCGTTCGCCGTTTCGTTCAATGGCGACGCCGATGAAATCCTGATGCACTACTGCTGCCAGGGAGTCCTGGAAATCGATGGCGGTGGTGATAACGATGGTGTCGATGTCCAGAATGCAAATCTTCAATTCACTCTGCCGCCACGCCAGGCTGCCTCCAATATGGTGATGAAGTGGCGCCACTTCAATGCCGGGAACAACTGGTTCTGGGGAATCGACAATGTTTGTGTGTACATTGACGAAGCACTTCCAGTCCAGGATTGGACCCAGTACTGATCGTTGACAGCCTCCGGGGGTATGGCCACAGGCTGTACCCCCGGATTTGCACTTTTCTTTGATGAGAGAGTGAATATAATATTAAAAGTGTTTACGGCGGAGAAATCTTATATTATTATACACAATGGAAAGTGAGGATTCACCAGCACATGAAAAAGTTTTTTGTACAAAGTTCTTCTGCAGCCAAAGGTTTTACCCTGATCGAGCTTCTCATCGTAATTGCCATCATCTTGATCCTGATCGCCATCGCACTGCCCAATTTCATGGAAGCACAGCAACGGTCCAAAGTCGCCAAAGCCAAAGCCGAAGCCAGAACCTATGCCAACGCGCTTGAGTCTTACAGGCTCGATTTCGGTGGCTATCCACGCGATCATGATTCGATCTGGCCTCACCCGGTCGCTGGAGACCAGGATGGATATACCCAGCTTACCAGCCCGATCAAATATGTGACCTCGCTTCCGCGGGATCCCTGGGGCGAGCAGGTGGATACCGGTGGTCCGGAAGCGGGAGGTGTCATGAGAAACCGCGCCCTTTATTACGAAGGCGGCTCGGGTTCCGACAGCACTCCGCAGTGTGGCAAGGGGACCCGCCGAACCATCTATCGCGACAAAAACCTCAGAAAATGGGGTGACTCGCGCTGCATTCATGCCTATCTGGTGCTTTGCATCGGGCCGGATGCCAATGACGGCACCTCCGGGAACGATGAGTTCCCCTATGGGACAACCCTTTGGATTTATAGCCCAACCAATGGCACCCGCAGCTTCGGGGATATCTACAAGACTGTGGGTGAATTCAAACGAGGCAATGTCTTCCGTGACCTTGGAGGCGGAAAGGTCGCCAAGTATCAGCAGGAAGGCGAATAAAAAGATTCGTTAAAACAAGGGGCGGACCGTAATGGTTCGCCCCTTTCTCCTTCTACCAGCCCATCCCCTTCAACCATTCCACACACAAAGCACCCCAGGTTCCCACATGCGCGTCTTCTCCCGATGCGATTCCCATTCCATGATGGCCTGAAGGATAAACATGTAATTCAAAAGGCACCTTGTGGGCGCTCAATGCCGAGGCGAAAAGCAGGCTGTTTTCGACCGGCACAACCGGGTCGTCGGCGGTATGCCACAGGAAAGTGGGCGGGGTATCCTGGGTGACCTGATCTTCGAGGGACATCCGTTGCAGATCGGCTTCGGAGGCATTCTCTCCCAGCAGATGCCTGAAGGAACCCTGGTGTCCATGCCCTTTCGAGGAGATCACCGCATAGCACAGGACGATGGCATCCGGGCGGCTGCTCTGGTGATCGATCGGATCGCCTGCCGTGGCATCTCCCCGGTCGAAAAACACACCCAGCGAGCCAGTCAGATGACCACCCGCCGAAAAACCAAGCACCGCGATTTTATCCGGCTTGACTTTCCAGGCATCCGCATTCGCCCGGATCATCCGAACCGCCCGTGAAACATCGAGCAGAGGCTCCGGATCACGATGCGGGCTGACACGGTAATCCAGCACAAAGGCATGGAGGCCAGCCCGGTTGAAATGATCGGCGATCGGCCATTTCTCATGTTCGGCGCGCCCCTGGTAGCCTCCTCCAGGAACGACAACCACAGCGCCAAGCGGTTTTTCAGCATCCAGGACCTGCGGGGTCAGGGTTGGACGGAAACCGTCATCCACTTTTATTCCACGGGGCATCCCCTCCCATAATGGAATCGGGTGGCCTTTTGTGGGGGATGTGCTGTCCATGTTTCCCTCCTTTTGATCACTTCCCTGTGCAAAAGACAATTGCAAAGATGCAAACAGCAGAATCAGCAGCTGGCGGTACTTCATCGGACAGAAACCTCCCCGGGGGATTATGGGTTTGTTTTCTTGTGGTCAAGAACCTCCCGGATCTTTTCCGAGAGTGCTTTAAGGGTAAATGGCTTCTGGATAAAAAACATCCCTTCCTCGAGGACTCCGCGTTCAGCGATGACATGCGTGGTATGGCCTGACATGTACAGAACCTTGAGGTTTGGAATTTTTCCTGCGAGCAGTGCATGCAGCTCCTTCCCATTCATGTATGGCATCACCACATCGGTCAGCAATAAATCGATCGGCCGCTGGAGTTCATTGAGCACCCGCAGGCAGCCATCCGGAGTTTCTTCACTGTAGACCCTGTAGCCCAGGCGATGCAGCATGCTGGAAGTCAGCTGGCGCACCGATGGATCATCTTCGGACACCAGGATGGTTTCATTGCCGGTCGGCAATGTTTCCGAGGCTGTCTTCATCCCGGCAGCAGTTTCAGGTTCCAGGAGTTCCGGGAGATATATTCTAAAGGATGTCCCCTGCCCAGGCTCACTGTAAACTGTGATGTTGCCTCCATGCTGCTTGACGATTCCATAAACAGTTGCCAGGCCCAGCCCGGTTCCTTTGCCAAGCGCTTTGGTGGTGTAGAAGGGTTCGAAGATGCGGGTCAGGGTTTCCTTTTCCATGCCACAGCCGGAGTCTCCCACAGTCAGAACGACATAGGGGCCGGGAATGGCCCCCAGATGGGTGGCGGTATATTGTTCATCGAGTTCAACTGTGTCTGTTTCGATCGACAACTTCCCTCCCTGGGGCATGGCATCCTGCGCGTTGACCAGCAGATTCATCAGCACCTGTTCCATCTGGCTTCGGTCGGCGTGCACATGGCAGCTCCGGGTTGAAAGGTTCAGCACAATGCGAATGTCCTCACGCAGTGTTCGGCGAAGGAGTTTGGTGAAATCGGTGATGATGCTGTTGAGATCGATGGCGCGCATTTCCAGCACCTGCTTGCGGCCGAAGGCCATCAGCTGGCGAACCAGGTCCCGTGCTTTCTTTCCCGCAGTTACGATCTGTTCCACATCGTGATGGTGAGGCGGTGCCAGGGAGGGATCTCCCAGCAGCATTTCGCCATATCCCAGAATCGGAGTCAGCAGGTTATTCAGATCATGGGCGACCCCTCCCGCCAGCAAACCCACAGCCTCCATCTTATGCGCCTGACGGAGTTGTTCCTGGATTTCGACTTCCTGGGTGATATCTTTTTTTACCGCGGCATATTGCAGGATTTTTCCATCCTGATCCTGGATGGCAAAAATGGTTGCATCTTCATGAAAAAGCGTCCCGTCTTTGCGCTTGTTGATGAATCGTCCTGTCCAGGTCCTTCCGCTCGAAATGGATTCCCACATTGTGGCATAAAAACCACTGTCATGTTTCCCGCTTCGGAGAAAGCGCGGTTTCTGGCCGATCGCTTCTGCTTTTGTATAGCCTGTCACCTTTTCAAAGGCAGGGTTGACATATTCGATCCGGCCTGCCAGGTCGGTAATCATTATTGAATCGGCTGCCTGCTCCACCACCAGCGCCATTCGGTTGAGTTCTGTCTGGGCTTTCTGAAGTGTCCGCTCAGTTTTGCTCCAGGCAAGAACCCGTTTGACTGAAATCGGCAGGATATCGAGGAAGTTCGAATCCTTGACCAGGTAATCCCTGGCCCCGTTTTTCATGAGCTCGACCGCGGTTCGTTCGTCCCCAACACCGGTTGCGACAATAAAAGAGGGGATGTGGATGTTGAGAGACCGGGCATCGGACAAAAACTGGAAGCCGTTCATGTCCGGAAGGGAATAATCGAGGATCACCAGGCTGGGTGTCTGGCTCTTTAGCCATTCCAGACCCTGCCTGCCAGTGGCTGCAGTGGCTGTTTCCAGGCGGAGCTGGCTCAGCGCTTCCAGAATCAGCTCGGATATTCCGGGATCATCTTCGACCAGTAAGACCAGTTCGGATTCGCTTTCCTGCACAGGTTATTCTCCTTCATCTGTTAACTGTTGGAACCTGGATGATCAGAAGAAACAAGCCCAGGTGATGGAGAGTTTCGACAAATGATTTGAAAGCCACTGGTTTGGTTATGTAATTGTTGCATCCCAGTTCGTGGCAGCGGCCCACTTCCTTGGGATCATCGGTGGTGGTCAGCATGATGATGGGGATCGTTTTCAGCTTGTTGTCCTGTTTGACCCGCTCGAGGACCTGGATTCCATCCAGCTTCGGCATGCGAATATCCAGCAGAAGGAGATAGGCCTGGCCATCCTGGTATCCTTCATGATCTGGACGGCCATTGGTGAAGAAATCCATGACCTCCTCTCCATCGCGGAACCGTATGATCCTGTTTTTCACTCCTGTGTCAGACAGGCATTCAATAATTAAATCTGCATGGCCATCGTCGTCTTCCGCAAGGAGAAGGATAATTTCGTTTCGGGCAGGCTGAGCACTCATTTTAAGTATCGGTTCCCCTTCCTCTGTCATGGTTCTCTTGAGATTCATTCGAGGTTTCTCTGGCAGGCAGGGTGATCAGGAAACGGCAGCCATGGTCTGGAGCTGATTCCAGATTGACAGTCCCATGAAGCCGGTGGACTATTTTTTTGACGACAGTTAATCCCAACCCCTCCCCGGGAGTTTTTCCGAGGGGGTCGATTCGTGTAAACAATCCCCAGATATTTTTCTGGTATTCGCTCTTGATGCCGATCCCGTTATCTTCGACAGCATATTTCACCTGGTCAGCCAGAACTTCTCCGGATATCTGTACCACCAGCGGATGGTTTTCATCCCGGTACTTCAAAGCATTATCGATCAGATTGCTGAAAACCTGATTGATCTGGCAGGAATCACCCCAGCAGGGTGGCAATTGGCTGCATTCGATAGTGGCTCCTGCCTCCTGAATCTGGTGCTCCATTGTGGCCAGAATCGATTGAATCAACTGGTTCATATCCACCAGGGATGGGTTGAGCGGGGCCCTCCCCAGTCTTGAGATTCGCAGCAGGCCATTGATGAGTGTGTCCATCTTGGTGGCGCTGGCAAGGATATACTTCAGGGAAGAAGGGATTCGCTCTTTGAGTATGGGAAGGACAGTGGCTCGCACCTCTTCCATGTCGGCAGAGTTTTCGATCGATTGATCCAGGGTCTGAACCAGGTTTTCAAGCCTCCGGCTGAATCCCTGGATGTTGACCAGAGGTGAGCGGAGATCATGGGAGCTGACATACAGGAGGTTTTCCATTTCCTCCGTTTTTTCGCGCAGGGATTTCATCAATTGCTCCCGAAACTGCTCCACCTTCTTTCTTTCTGTCACATCCAGCACCACTGCCAGAAACACCCGGTCGCTGCCCTGGTCAATCAGCTGCAGGCGGACCTCGACCGGGTATTGGGTTCCATCTTTCCTGCGGTGGGTTGTTTCGAAGATCTGCAAATCCTTCTGCCTGCTGATCAATGACGAGAGGATTTTCTGGAACGTGGCGGATGTGAACTCCGCTTTGAGATCGAGAGGAGTGAGTCTCTTCATTTCATCCAGAGTATATCCCAGATTCCCGAGGGCCCCCTGATTGGCATACCGGAAATGGAATGAAACCGGATCGAAGAGATAAAGCTCATTGAGGCTTGCATCCATTGTCTGGCTGAAAAAGAGTTTATCTTTGTAAAGGTTGTTCCTCTCGGTGACATCCCTGACGATCGACAGCAGGTACTCCTGGCCATCGACCTCGATCCAACGGGCGCTGGCCTCGACCGGAAACTCGGAGCCATCTTTTCTGGCATGGCGCCCTTCCCGGACATAGGCCCCTGCCTTCTTTGATTCATCCATTTTCTGCTGGAATGATTCACGGTCTTGCGGGGCGATGATATCTGCTGTTGACAACCGCTGAAAGAATTCCTCCTTCGTGTATCCGTAGGCATCGAGTGCGCGCTCGTTGACCTCCACAAATCGACCCGCTTTGTCCATCAGCAGGATGATATCGTTGGCAGACTTCATCAGGTAATCATAGCGTTTCTGGAGGTTCTGGCGTTCCAGTTGGGCATGATATTGTGAACGGAAGTATTCGGTGCTGTTTCGCTGCCAGGAAATGTAAAAAACTCCTGTGGCAATCAGAATCGAGAGGATTACCAGACAAATGATCAGCCATCCCTGAATCTGGAATGGCAAAAGAATTTCCCTGTAATCCATCTTTGCCAAAATCAGCCAGGATGTATTCGGGACCCGGCTGACCGAAATAAGGACTCGGACGCCACGATAATCGGTTCCTTCCAGAATCCCCCGTCCACCCAAGGCTGCTTGGACTGAGGGGAGCTCCGTCCTCGACAAAGGGATCCGGAGCTTCATGGCGGCTTCCGGGCGGTGCCGCAGCTCGTTCAGATAAAGGACCTCTTCGCCTTCTCTTCGGATCAGCAGAATTTCGGCGGTTTCGCTGGGAGTGGGCCACTTTGTGGTCAAAGGATAAAGGTAATCTTCCGGATCGATCCGAAGAATGACCGCTCCCCGGAGATCTGCC
>WBZO01003252.1_pt1 | contig 19319 bp, 15 predicted proteins | sample 5204261 | NCBI WGS metagenome assembly WBZO01 (sample SAMN12412400, study PRJNA552823) | activated sludge metagenome | isolation source: activated sludge from anammox sidestream of wastewater treatment plant... | place: USA: North Carolina | collected 2017-09
GTCGTGCTCTCCTCCCTGCGTTGCGATGGAGAGGGGCCGGGGGTGGGGCCACAGGACAAGGCCAGACAGAGGCGCCGTACGGGCGCTCAACTGAACGCCCGGTGCCTGTACGATTGAACGTCCGACTGTGACCGGATCAGAGAGACAAGGGGCTTAAGCCCCCTGTCTCGGAATCTCATGCGCTTACGCGGCGCAGGTGTTAGGGCGCTATCCAGTAGACGCGGCCCGGGTACTTGAGGCCGGTCAGGAAGGTGCCGTTCAGCTCGGCGTTGTCGATGTTCAGGTCGGCGCTGTAGGCCCAGGCGCCGATGGCCTGATAGATCGGGAGCATCGGCAGCATATCCCACAGCCGGGCGTCGAGCAGGGCGTAAACGGCGTAGCGAGCCTCAGGATCGGTGGTCACGCGGCCTTCGGCAAAGAGGGCCGTGATCTCCGGATCGTCGAAGGCGAAGAAGCTGGTCTCATCCGCGTAGAAGTTGCGGTAGTGATCCGGCTCCGGCCCGAAGAGGCCCCAGCCGCCGAGCATGGCGTCGTAGGGCTTGTCCGGGCTGAGGTTGTCGTAGATCTCGGCGTAGACGGCCGAATCATCCAGCGGGGCCAGCTCCACATCGACGCCCACGGCGCGCCAGTTGTCGTAGACGATCGGGGCGATGGCCTGCATCAGCGACCAGGTGCCGGAGTAAGCGATGCGGACGTGCAGCGGTGTGCCGTCCTTGTCCAGGATGCCGTCGCCGTCGCTGTCAGCCCAGCCGGCGTCGGCCAGCAGGCGGGCGGCGATTTCGGGATCGTAGGTGTACTGCGGGTTGCGGCCGGCCTCATAGACAAAGACGGGGCTGTTGAAGAGCGAATCGGCCAGCGTGCCGTAGCCGCCGCCAGCAGCCAGAATGATCGCTTCGCGGTCCAGGCCGTAGGCCAGGGCGCGCCGCACCGCCGGATCGCCGACGGTCGCGCTCCGGGTGTTGAAGCCCACATAGCGCATCAGGTCGCGGGGGGCGGTCACCAGCACGAAGTCGGAATTATCTTCGAAGGGGGTCGTATCCGCGCCATCGACGCGGGCGAAGTCCACCTCACCGGCCAGAATGGCGTTGGCGGTGTTGGTAGCGCCTTCCACCATGCGGACCACAATGCGGTCCAGGCAGGGTTTGCCGCGCCAGTAGTCGGGGTTGGCGTCCAGCGTGACGCTCTCGCCGGTGTTCCACTGGACGAACTTGAACGGCCCGGTGGCGATCGGGGACGAATTGAAAGGCACATCGAGCATGTTCAGCTCGCCGTTGAAGGCGTGAGCCGGCACGATCGGGATGGACAGCGCGGTCAGGACGGCGGCATCCGGCTGGCCCAGGATGACCTTGAAGGTCAGGTCGTCCACGACCTCGAACTGCATCGGCACGTCGCCCTGCAGGAGGTTGGACCGCCAGTCGATGGCGTTCTCTTCCAGCAGCACAGCCTGGTAGGTGAAGAGCACGTCTTCCGCCGTGAATGGCACGCCATCATGCCAGAGGACGCCCGGGCGCAGGTGGAAGGTGTACTCCAGGCCGTCATCGGAAACATCCCAGCTTTCGGCCAGGGAGGGTTCGATCTTGTCGCCCCAGTTCTCGCCGCCCAGGACGAGCGGCTCGGCCAGGAAGGTGACGACGAACAGGCTGTTGCCGTCATTGGCGTACAGCGGGTTGAGGGTGCGCGGGTCGGCGCCGTAGCTGACGACCATCGTCCCGCCTTCGGTGGGGCAGACGAAGTCGCCTCCCTGCGCGCCAGCCGGCAAAGCAGGCAGTACCAGCATCAGGATCAGGATGCCGCTCAATAAAAATTTACGCATCGTTTCTTCCTCCAGATTGAATTAGACAAATACAGGGGTGATGGTGCCGCGAAATGCAGCCGTTCATTATAATAGATTGTTCACATTATTGCTCTTAAATGCAACAGATTCACCGGGCAGAATGCGCCAATATCCGAAATACCCGCTTTTGCCACGATTTCCGACATAATCCGACAATTTCCGGCACGATCCCACAAATTCCCACAGGCTCAGGCGAGGAGGCCTTCTTCGGCCAGGAAGGCGCGGACGGCGTCCTGCCAGGGGCGCAGCACGATCCCCAGATGGGCGGCGGCGTGGTTAGCCAGCACGGCGCGCTCCGGCACGGTGGACGGGCGCGGATACTGGGCCAGCGTGATCGGCTCGACGGGCACATCGGCGTGCCCCGCCGCATCCAGGGCGAAGCGGGCCAGCCCCCAGCGGGAGACCGATCCGGCGTTGGTCAGGTGGTAGGTCCCGTAGTGGCCGGTCAGCGCCAGCCGGATAAGGGCGGGGACGAGGTCCTCGGCATAGGTCGGGCAGGCGATCTCATTGGTGACCACGCGCAGGGGCGCGCCTTCCCGCGCCCGGGCCAGAATCCGGTGGATGAAGTTGCTCCCGCCGCGGGCGATCAGCCAGGAGATGCGCACCAGGTAATGTTCCGGCAGCAGCTCGCGCACAATTTGCTCGCCGACCCACTTGCTGTAGCCGTAGGGGTTAATCGGGTTGGGCGGGTCGTATTCCAGATAGGGGCGGGCCTGCCGGCCATCGAAGACCTCGTTGGTGCTCAGGGCGAGCAAAGGCGCGCCGACCCGGCGGCAGGCCAGGGCGACGTGCCTGGTCCCGTAGGCGTTGGCGCGCAGGGCGCGGTCCGGATCGCGGGCGCAGCCGTCCACGTCGGTCCAGGCGGCGCAGTGGATTACCAGCTCCGGGCGCAGCGCCGCCAGCCGGTCGGCGGCGGACGGCTCGGACAGGTCCAGCTCCGGCAGGTCGATGCCGGTCACGGTATGTTCGGGGCTGAGGGCGGCGGCCAGCCGGCTCCCCATCTGGCCTTTGACCCCGGTGATCAGGATGTGCACGGGCGGCTCCCTGGATGGCGACGGAACTGGGGAGGAGTATACCGCCAAGCGGGCCGAAAGGTGGCCCGGCCGCAACAGTCTCCGGGCGGCTTTCTTTTTACAGGGGCCGCCTCTTCTTCTGTCATTTTTCACCTTCTCGCACATAAAAGGTCAATTAGCAATTGCCAATCGCGATATTGACAGGGTATAGTAATGGAGCGCCCGGAGGCGGCAGGCTGTGATGCTGCGCCGGAGCGTAACCTGTCCAGCGAATAGTAAGTTGATGTACCCCTCACCCCCACTCCTTTGTCTCCGCCGGCCTGCGGCTGGCGAGATGAGGCTGGTGAGGATGAGGTTCAGTCCGCTGCCCTGGAAAATCCGACTTGGCAGTTTGCTTTGCTTTCATTAAAATACGCCACAATTCGGATAGCACAATTCACCAGGCCTACCCTAAGGAGATCCGCTCTTGACCATTCTCATGGAGGTCAAGGACCTCAAGACAAAGTTCCACACCCAGGAAGGGACGGTGTACGCCGTCAATGGTATATCCTACACTCTCGATGAAGGGGAGACTCTGGGAGTAGTGGGGGAAAGCGGTTGCGGCAAGAGTGTGCATGCCCTGTCGATTATGGGCCTGATCCCGCAGCCTCCCGGTGAGGTCAAAGCTACATCGGTCATGTTCCGCGGTCGCGACCTGATGAAGCTATCCTCTGAAGAGATGCGCCTGCTCCGGGGTTCTGAGATCGCCATGGTCTTTCAGGACCCGATGACCTCCCTCAATCCGGTGCTGACAATCGGCCACCAGATCACGGAAGCGCTCAAGCTGCACCTGGGGATGGACAACGCCCAGGCCCGGGAGCGCGCCGCTGAGCTGCTGGCGATGGTCGGCATCCCCAGCGCCAAGAGCCGGCTGGATGATTACCCGCATCAGTTCTCCGGCGGCATGCGCCAGCGCGCCATGATCGCCATGGCCCTTTCCTGCAACCCGCAGCTCCTGATCGCCGACGAGCCGACTACGGCGCTGGACGTGACTATCCAGGCTCAGATTCTGGACCTGGTGCGGCGCCTGCGCGACAAGATCGGTATGGCGATGATCTGGATCACGCACGATCTGGGTGTGGTGGCTGGCCTGGCCGACACGCTGCAGGTGATGTACGCCGGCTATATTATCGAGCGCGGCCCCAACGCAGCCGTCTTTGGCGATACCCGCCACCCGTACACTCTGGGCCTGCTCAAGTCGCTGCCGCGTATTGATGCCAAGGGCGACAAACTGTTTTCAATTGAGGGCGCCCCGCCTGATCTGCGTATTGAGCCTAAAGGCTGCCCGTTTGCGCCACGCTGCCAGTACCGTATTGAGCGGTGCCTCCAGGAGAATCCCCAGTTGAAACCGGCGGACGGCAGCGTAGAGGGTCATATCGTGGCCTGCTGGGTGGATGTACGGGAGGGAGTGACGGCATGACCGACAATGGCAACGGGCGGAAAGCCAAAAAAGAAATCCTGCTCAAGGTTGAGGGGCTGAAGAAATACTTCCCCATTACCTCTGGCCTGATCATCCAGAAGCATACCGGCGATGTGAAGGCGGTGGACGATGTCAGCTTCCACGTCTACCGGGGCGAGACGCTGGGGCTGGTGGGGGAATCCGGCTGCGGCAAGAGCACGACCGGCCGCACCGTCCTCCAGCTCTACCGGCCTACCGCCGGCAAGGTGGAGTTCGAAGGGGTAGACCTGACGACGCTCAAAGGCGAAGACCTGCGCAAGATGCGCCGCCGGATGCAGATGATCTTCCAGGACCCCTACGCCTCCCTTAACCCGCGTATGACGGTCGGGCGTATCATCAGCGAGCCGCTGCAGGTGCACCATGTCAGCAACTCCAACAAGGAGCGGCAGGAGCGGGTCGAGTATCTGATGTCGAAGGTAGGGCTGAACCCCTACTTCATCAACCGCTACCCGCACGAATTTTCCGGCGGTCAGCGTCAGCGTATCGGCATCGCCCGCGCCCTGGCGCTGGACCCGTCGTTCATTGTCTGCGACGAGCCAATTTCGGCCCTGGACGTATCCATCCAGGCGCAGGTGGTCAACCTGCTGGAAGACCTGCAGGATGACCTGGGGCTGACCTACCTGTTCATCGCCCACGACCTGAGCATGGTGCGGCATATCTGCGACCGCGTGGCCGTGATGTATCTGGGCAAGATTGTCGAAGTGGCTGAGACTCAGGAGCTGTACACCAACCCCCTGCACCCTTACACGCAGGCGCTGCTTTCAGCCGTCCCTGTGCCGGACCCCAAGGTGGAGCAACATCGCAAGCGTATCATTCTCAAAGGCGATGTGCCGACGCCGATCAACCCACCCAAGGGCTGCAATTTCAACACGCGCTGCCCGGTGGCGGTGGATGTCTGTTACGGCGACGACCCGGTGCTGGAGGAAGTCCTCCCGGAACACTGGGTAGCCTGTTACCGGGTCAGCTAACCGGAGGCATGTCAAAAGCACAGCCGCAAGTTGCGCATGGGGTCGTGAAATATCAAATACAGGAGTTCCGTCGAGTGAAGGAAAGACGCGCCTTGCTGGCGCTGCTGCTTGTGGTTGGGGTGCTCAGCCTGGCGGCGCTGGCCTGTAATTCCGATCAGGAATGGATCATTCCTCGCACTGCCACACCAACGATCACCCCGTCGCCACTGCCGATCTCTATGGAAACCCGCTTCCAGGTGGGCGACCGGGTGATCGTTGTGGCGGAGGGCACGACGTTCATGATCTACCAGACCAACCTGCCGGAACCCGATCGCCGGAATAACCGCGTGATGGGCAGCAGTTGTTTCCCCAACACGACCGTGACTATTCTGGATGTGGCGCAGGGAGCCGACGGCGATATCTTCTACAAGGTGCGCTGCACCCTGGATGGCTGGCTGCCAGAAGCTAACCTGGCGCCTGCCGAATGAGGCAAAGGATAGAGGAGTAATACAGGTATGGGAAAATACCTTATCCGTCGTATCCTGGTCGCCATCCCGGTGCTGCTGGCGATCATCTTTTTCACTTTTGTCGTCATCCGCGCGACGCCGGGCGGCCCGTTTGATGTGGCGGGCGAAGGGCGGCGCGTGCCGCAGTCGGTGATTGACGGCCTCAACCGCCAGTACGGGCTGGACCAGCCTATCCTGACCCAGTTCATCAGTTACCTGGGCAGCGTGCTACAACTGGACTTCGGCCCCTCTCTGGGGCGCTCCACGCTCGGCCAGCCAGTGAACGACATCATCGCGCGCGGGCTGCCGGTGTCGATGCAGGTCGGCGTCATGGCCGTGGTCTTCGGCTTCGTGATCGGCATCCCGCTGGGTGTGCTGGCGGCTATCCATCACAACACCATCATTGACTACGGGGCGACTTTCATCGCCGTGGTCGGGACCTCCGTCCCTTCCCTGGTGATCGGCCCGCTGTTGATCATCATCTTCGCGGTGGGGCTGAACTGGCTGCCCGTGGCCGATGTCAACGGCGTCTGGCGGAGCACGCTCACTAACCCCGGCCTGTTCTTCACCTGGGATTACATCAGCCTGGCGATTCTACCGGTGGGCGCGCTGGGGATCGGCATGGTCGCCGGCATCACCCGCCTGACCCGGGCCAGCCTGCTGCAGGTTATGCGGGAGGACTATATCCGCACCGCGCGCGCCAAGGGCCTCAAGGAGCGCACCGTCATCTACCGGCATTCGCTGAAGAACGCCCTGATTCCGGTGGCGACTATCCTCGGGCCGCTGCTGGCGGGGGTGCTGACCGGGTCCTTCATCATCGAGCGCATTTTCAACATCCCCGGAATCGGTGGCGAGTTCGTGAAGAGCGTTTCCAGCCGCGACTATAACCTGCTGGTCGGGGTGACCATTATTTACTCGGTCCTCCTGATCGCCGGCAACATCATGGTCGATGTTATGTACACCTGGCTGGATCCCCGCATTCGGTTTGATTAGGGAGTAACCATCATGGCTGTTTCTGACAGCGCCAAGCCTCTTGTGCTGGCCGAAGAAGAACATTACCCCTCACGCTCCCTCTTTCAGGATTCAATGCGCCGGCTGTTCCGCAACCGGGCTGCGGTCGTTTCCATCGTGATTATCGGCTTCCTGGCTGTTCTGGCGCTGACGGCCGATATCCTGCAAGGCGCCGGGGTGATTGATAACTACGCTACACAGCACCGGGGCTCCAGCCTGGCCGAGCCGCTGACCTGCGCCGTCGATGGCGACAAGGATGGCGACGGCGTGCCGGACCCGGTGCAGTTCTGCTTCCTGTTCGGGGCCGACCGGCTGGGGCGCGATCTGTTCAGCCGCGTGGTGTACGGCGCGCGGGTGTCGCTGCTGGTGGCCGTGGTCGGCGCGACCATTTCGCTGTCTATCGGCACGGTTTACGGCGTGGTCTCCGGCTTTTACGGCGGCAAAATCGATAACGGGATGATGCGCCTGGTTGACTTCCTGTACGGCATCCCGATGCTGCCGCTGATCATCATCATGCAGGTGTACTTCCGCGGCCTGCGCGAACACGCCGACCAGGTCGGCGGGCTGGGCCTGACTATGGTCCGGATCGACCAGTCGATGGGCGGCCTGTTTTTCCTGTTTATCGCGCTCGGCCTGCTGAACTGGATCGGCATGGCCCGTATGGCGCGCGGACAGGTGCTGTCGTACAAACAGAAGGAATTTGTCGAGGCGGCGCGTTCTATCGGCGCGGGCGACCGGCGGATTATCTTCACCCATCTGCTGCCTAATATCATCGGTCCGCTGATTGTGGCAGAAGCGCTGGCTATCCCCGGGTATATCTTCACTGAGGCGATGCTGAGCTTCCTGGGGCTGGGCGTCAACCCGCCCACGCCAAGCTGGGGCGCGCTGATCACCAACGCCATCGACGAAGGCGCGATCAAGTTCCGGACACATCTGCTGCTGATACCGGCCTTCGCCCTTTCGGTGACGACGCTGGCCTTCAACTTCTTCGGCGACGGCCTGCGCGACGCGCTCGATCCGCGCATGGCCGGGGAATAGGGGAAAGCAGGAACCGCAGAATCGCAGAGGGCACAGAGAAATCACTCTTTCCTCTCATGTGCCGGGGGAAGCATACAGCTCCAGCCTGATGGAGCGGGCTTCTGTCGCCAGGCAAAGCGTGCTGAAATCTGCGGTTCCCCTCTTTCTCTGGCTGCCGCCGCACGGGCGTTCAATCGAACGCCCGGCCTGACTGCCCGGCTTTCTCCGTTTTTCCTTTGCGCTCTCCGCGTCCCTGCGATCCCCGGTTTTTAGCTACTCCCGGGTCTCCACCTCATCGCCGTGCCCGGCGACCAGGACATCCAGGGCCAGGACAAGGTCGGTCCGGCCGGTTTTGACTTCGCGGTCGATCTCCAGCAGACGATGGTAAATTGCCTCCAGATCGCGCAGGGTGAAGTTGCGGCTCTGCCGCTCGATTTTCTCCGCCACGAACTTGTGCAGGCGCAGGGCCTCAGCCAGCGCCCCGCCATACCCCCGGCCGCGGTCCAGATGTTCGCGGGCCTGGATCAAAAGCCGGAACTGGCGCACGATCATGCCGAACAGGCTGAGGACTGCCCCCGTGTCATCCCCTGTGGCTTTAAGCTGGCGGTGCAGCGCGCGGAGGGCGGTCTGGCTGTCGCGCTGGCCGATGGCGTCCACCATCGTGAAGATGAGCGATTCCGGGAAGTAGGTGTGGGAAGTCAGAGCGGCCACAGCGTCCTCGCGCGCTACCCCTCCGTCGCCGACATAGGCGGCCAGCTTGAACAACTCCCCGTCCAGGCGGATCAGGTCGCCCCCGCTCAGGGCGGTCAGCATGGCCGCCGCTGCCGGCTCGATGGTGATGCCGTAATGGCCGGCGCGGCTGATGATCCAGGCCGGGACCTGCTGTAAAGGCGGGAGGGCGAAGAGGCGGACGAAGCCGCGCGGATCGGCGCGAGCGGCCTTGAGCACGGGGTGGGTCTCCTTGAGCGCCTCGCGTTCCACAAACACCAGCCGGGCGGTATCGGGCAGCGTGGAGAGCTGCCCGACAATGCGGGCCAGAGTTTCCTTGCCGGCGCTGCCCGCGCCGGAGCGGGCCAGCCAGCTCAGCCAGCCGGAGACGATCACCAGCCGGCGATCGCTGAGGAAGGGGACGGCGCAGGCGGCGTTGAACACATCGGCGACATCGGCGTTCCGGCCGTCAAAGGTCATGGTATTGAGGTCGGCTGTGCCGGTGTCATCCATGCGGGCGCGCATCTCGGCCACATACGCCTCGCGGTCGAAGGCGTTGTCGCCGTGCAGGATGTAAAAAGTGGGGGCGGGTCTGGCGGCCATTGTTCATCCGATGCGCGGCGGATACAGAGGCAGGGCTGCCGCAGCACTCATTATGCCGCGACAGCCGCGGAGATTCAAACCGCCCGGCCTGTAATGCGGGCGCTTGCAGTTTAAAAATCCCTTTTCAGGCAGGAAAAACATAACTCGTGTACACTGGGAGGCAGGACTTTTTTCTGAACAGCGGGAAGGCAAAAGGTAAGGAAACTTATGTCTCAGGATCAAATCCGGCAGATACAACAACTTATCAGCGCGGGGCGCTTCGCCGAAGCCCGCGCCATCCTGCAAAGTATCGACCGGCCAGATATACCACAGCTTCTGGCCCAACTGGATGCGATGGAGCGCGCCGCAGCGGCCGCACAGCCGCAGCCCGTGACACAGACCGAATCGACCGCGGATTACCTGAACCGGCTGGATGACACCGGCGGCGAAGCCGCCGCGGCGGCAGGGCCGGCGACCCCGGCTCCGGAGGCGCCTCGCCACTCCCGGAAGGGGGAGCTAACCGGCACGGACGCGGAAGGCCGGCGTATCTACTACGAAGGCACATATGAGATGCTGTGGGACTGCCAGTACTGCGGCACGAAGAAGCTGCTCGGCAAGACCCACCGCTTTTGCCCCAACTGCGGCGCGGCCCAGAATCCGGACTCGCGCTACTTCCCGTCGGAGGAAGAGCAGATCGCTGTCGAGGATCATGTGTTCGTCGGCGCGGATATCACCTGCAAATCGTGCGGCACGCTCAACAGCGGCAACGCCGAATTTTGCGGCAACTGCGGCTCCCCGCTGACCGATTCCGCGCGGGCCAGGACGCAGGCCGAGCAGGTCCGCGGCGCGGGCGAGCACTTCGCCTCCAGCGGGTCGCGCGATATCGCCAAAGAGCGCTTCGACGCGGAGATGGAGCGCGTCGGGGTCAGGCCCAAAGCTGGCAAGAAAGGCTTCCCCCGCTGGGCGATCGCCCTGATCATCGGCCTGGTCGTGCTGCTCTGCGGTGGCGTGCTGGTCTCCACGCTGTGGACTAAAGAGGCGGGTGTGGTGCTCACCGGCCACTCGTGGGAGCGGACGATCTTTGTCGAGCAGTACGGCCCGGTGAATGAGAATGAATGGTGCAGCAGTATGCCCGGCGGGGCGTACAACGTCTCGCGGCGGCAGGAGATTCAAAGCCACCGCCAGGTCCCCGATGGCGAGGACTGCCAGATGGTGCGCGTCGATAGCGGCGACGGCACCTTCCGCACTGAGCAGCGCTGCCAGACGCGCTACCGCGATGAGCCGGTTTACGCCGACAAGTGCTACTACACGATTGACCGCTGGAGCGATTCGCGGACGGCCCGATCTTCCGGCAGCAGCCAGTCGGATGCGCCTTACTGGCCGGAGCTGAACCTGAACTGCGAGGGGCAGACCCGCGCCGGCTGCGAGCGCGAACGCAACCGCGAAGGGCGTTATGTCCTGATCCTGCACAACACTGACGAGAATAAGGAATACACCTGCGAGGTGACGCAAGAACGCTGGCAGTCTGCCCCGCTCGAATCCCGCTGGCAGCTTCAGGTGGGCGGGGTGATGGGCGACGCCCGCTGCGATACGCTGGAACCGGCGCGGTAAGCAACCAGGAGGAGCGAGCGAATCATGAAAGTCCTCTTCATCGGCGGGACGGGCAAGATCAGCGCGGCGGTCAGCCGCCTGGCCGTCGCGCGCGGGATCGATCTCTACCTGCTCAACCGGGGCGAACGGCTGCCGGATATCCCCGGCGCGACGCCCATCCGCGGCGATATCGGACGCCCGGAGGAGGTGCGCCGGGCGCTTGATGGACACCGCTTCGACGCGGTTGTGGACTGGATTGCCTACGTGCCGGCGGATATCCAGCGCGATCTGGATTTGTTCCGGGGGCGGGTCGGGCAGTTCGTGTTCATCAGCACGGCGGCCACCTACCAGAAGCCGCCGCTGCACCCGGTAATTACCGAATCGACGCCGCAGGCCAACCCGGCCTGGCAGTACGGCCGCGATAAGATCGCCTGTGAAGAGCTGCTGCTGCGCGCCTACCGGGAGGAGGGCTTCCCGGTCACGATTGTCCGGCCGTCGCTCACCTACGATACCAACTTCCCGATCGCCATCGGCGGCTGGGACACGTACACCCTGCCGGATCGCCTGCTGCGCGGCAAGCCCCTGATTGTGCATGGGGACGGCTCGTCGCTGTGGACGGTGACCCATTCGGAGGACTTCGCCCGGGGCTTCGTGCCGCTGCTGGGGCACCCGCAGGCCATCGGTCACGCCTTCCATATCACATCCGACGAAATCCTGACCTGGAACCAGATTTATACGACTATTGCCGACGCGCTGGGTGTGGAGGCGACGCTGGTGCACATCCCCTCAGAGACGATCGCCCGCCTGGAGCCGTCGCTGGGGGCGGGGCTGCTCGGCGACAAGGCGTGGAGCGTGATCTTCGACAACACCAAGATCAAGACCTTCGTGCCGGGCTTCACGGCCACGATCCCGTTTCATGAGGGCATCCGCCGGACGCTGGCCTGGTTCCAGGCGGACCCGGCCCGGCAGCGCGTGGACGAAGACGTGAACGCTACGATGGATCGCATCCTGGCCGCCTGGGGGCGGTTCACGGCGACGCTGTGATCGCTCCGCAGGCGGTGGAGAGAATCTGTAACCGGCGCCGGGGCACATCCCCGGCGGAAGCACCTTGCTGGGTAACAGCCTGAGCAGTTCCATCTGCTCCATCGAAACAATCCAGCAGCCAGAGAAGGCGTCAGAAGAATCGGACGGGCCGCGAGGATGGTGCGTGGAGTCGGTCGGTTGTTGGCCGGGATGGCCAGCAACCCTTTCGTGGGAATTACCCGGGAGATAAGCTATGCGAAAATTGTGGATAGGCGTGATGCTGGTGGCGCTGCTGGCGGCGGGATTGCCCGGCTATGCTCAGGGGGGCCGACAGCCAATCACGGGGGACAACGCGACCCAACTGGTGGAGCTCATCCGCCTGGGGCGCGGCTCGTCGGACAGGGTCGCCTTTGCGCCCGACGGTGGGACGATAGCTGTCGCCAGCACGGTTGGCGTCTGGTTGTATCCGGCGGCAGGGGTGAGCACCGCGACGGAGCCGCCGCTGCTCGAGACGGCCAAACCGGTGAAGGGGCTGGCCTATAGCCCGGACGGCAGGACGCTGGCCGTCTCGTTTGGCGACGAAGTGCAGTTCTGGGATGTCGCCGCTATGCAGATGACCGGCTCGATGCGGCCAGCCCGCAGCTCTCAGGCGGTCGCCTACAGCCCCGATGGGAGCCTGCTGGCGATCAATATGGGCAGCGGCGGCATCAGCCTGTGGGATCTGGCCGCCGGGGCGGAGCGGTTGTTGATCACCGGCAGCATTCAGAGCGATGCGGCCGTTGTCTTCAGCCCGGATGGCAGCCTGCTGGCCGGCAGCACCACCGACTACAAGGGCCACCTGTGGCGCGTCGCCGATGGCAGTGAGGCAGCGCTCCTTGAGGGCCACTCGCGCTATCTGTACGACTTCGTCTTCAGCCCGGACAGCAGCGTGATCGCCACAGCAAGCTACGACAACACGGTGCGCATGTGGGACGTCGCCAGCGGAACTGAGCTGGCCTCCCTGGCCGGCACGGATGCGCAGCGCGTGGATGGCGCCTACGCCATCGCCGTCAGCCCGGATGGCATGATGCTGGTCAGCGGCCACGCTAACGGCCTGGTCGTGGTCTGGGATGTCAACGCCATGGCTCCTGGCCGGGTGTTCGGCCCGGGATCCGGAACCGGCAATATCGTGGACCTGGCCTTCAGCCCGGACGGCGCGCAGATCGTGACGGTCAGCTCAGCGCCGGGCGTGATGCTATGGGATGCGGCTTCTGGCGCCGAGATCGCGCGGGCGGTGGGGCATACCCCCTATGTCAGCGCGGCTGCCTTCAGCCCGGACAGCGCGGTGCTGGCTATCTCTGACTGGGATGGGAATATCTGGCCGTGGAGCACGGCCGGGATGCAGGAGCTGAACTTCACTACGCCCGCCCCGGAACTGGTCAGCACGGGTCTGCGCAATGACCAGATGCTGGGCTACTCCCCCGATGGCAGCGTGTTGGCGGCTTCCAACGGTTTTGACGTGATCCTGCTGGACCCGGTCACCGGCGCGGAGCGGAGCCGGCTGACGGCCTGCTCGGGGACGTCGGAGAGCTTCGTCTTCAGCCCGGACAGCACCCTGCTGGCGGAAGCGAGCAGCAGCGGCGTATGCGTGTACAACCTGGCGACGGGCCAGCAGATGGCGTTCTTCCCGGCGGGTGACTGGCTGAACACGGTGGACTGGAGTCCGGATCAGACGCTCATCGCCACGACAGGCAAGGACCACACGGTACGCGTCTACGGCCTGCCCTGACCGGCCTGACGGTTGAAATTCGACGCCGGGGGTGCGCCCGCTGCTGATCGCGCCCCCGGCGTTTTTGTGCCCCGCGGGGTGGAGCAGCAGGAGAGCCTCACGTCTGATGGCGCGCCGCTTCATCAGGTGCGGCCTGGCCGCCCTGTTTCTTTCTAACATAATTCTTATAAAATAGACTTGATTTATCTATAAATAGTGCTATGCTGATGCTAACTGATTGCTCAGCAGTCAGCCGCAGCGGCCCACCTTATCGCTCACAATCCTGCCCGTGGGCTCGCCTGCACAGACGAGGCTACCCGAACATTGTCTCAACCGGCGATGTGCGATCCCCCCCCTGTAGCGTCGTCTGTCCAGGCGAGTTCACATTTTCAGACCCTTCGCACTCATTGAGCCCGCCGTGGCAGCATCACCATCGCGCCACAACTGTCGCGCCGTCGTCGTTGCTTTCGTCGCTCATCGCGCTCCGTTGTCACCTGTGATGCCGTCCTGCCTCCGGGGGCAGGCTACCCCGCCGCTCACGTTGTCGCCCGCGGCCTGTCCCCGGAGGGATACTTAGTCCGTTGTTTTGAGGGTCAACTTACTCTTATGAAGTCCCGCCGGGCGCAGTGATCATCTCCTGCGCCCGGCGGTGTTGTTATGTGGAACGGGAATCAGGCGCGGCGGGAGCGCGATTACCTGGCGGCAATCTCCCGCACGGCGGCCAGGAAGGCGTCATAGGCGGGCTTGGGCGTGCCGTCAAATTCGCGCAGACCCAGGCTGCACAGGAATTCGTGCATCCGGGGGGATGTGGGCACGCCGGTGTAATACTGGACGAACAGGTCGCACACCGCCGCGCTCCAGTCGGAGAGCTGGAGGACGGACACGAACCGCACCGCAGGATACCGCCCCACTTCAGCGAAGAAGTTCTCCACAAAGGCGCGCTGCATCTCGACCGAGCTGCCGTTGGACGGGTCGGGCAGATAGCCGGCCGGGTAGCCCACCTCCTGCAGCAGCACCGGCAGGCCGCCGGCGACGTTGACCATCCGCGCGATATCCGCCCCGGCCACCGACGGATCGCGCACACTGAAATCGGCGTTGAGCGGATAGTAGGTGAAGGCGGCGGCATCGCTGACAGCGAGCAGGTCGCCGATATAGGCCCAGTTGCGCTCCACACCGCCAAGTGTCAGCGTCGCGCCCACGCCCAGCCGCGGCTCGATCTGGTGGGCGTGATCGCGGGCGGCGGCGACAAACCCGACGAAGCCGGGCGCTTCCGCCGGGCGCGATTCCAGCCACCCGTCCACCTCATTGCCGACCGAGACGAAGAACCCGTTGTGCGCGACCAGCAGCGGCACGACCGTGTCCAGCACGGCGGCGAACCGCCCGGTGATGGCCGGATCGTCGAAGCGGCGGCCCTCCGCCAGCTCAGCTTCGCCGGCCGCCATCAGGTCGCGGGGGAGGGTGAGCCTGGTGGTGTTGATGGTGGTGATGCTCAGGTACGGCTGCAGGTTGAGCGCATCCAGGATGCGGAGCATCTCCTCCAGGCGGGCGGTGTCGATGACGCCGGGGGCTGGCTCCAGATCGGACCAGCTTATCGACAACTGGTAGGCGCTCAGGCCGGCCTGGATCAGCTCGCCCAGCGCCGCTTCCAGCACGGTCTGGGCGGCAGGGTTGTTCTCCGGCGCGGAGTAGATCACGCCGAGGTGCAGGCCGGGCGACAGCAGGGGGAGGGCGTCAGCGCCGTCCTGCGCCCGGCCAGGCGCTGCGGAACCCGTGACCAGCCAGAGGAGGAGCAGAAGCATTATCAGGCGGCGCATTGGTGTTTCTCCTGACTGAAAACAAACGGTCGGGATACCCCCGCGCTGCATTCCCCGTAGCATGACATTATACGGCATTCATGGGCGGCGAAGCCACCTACGACTCGCCGCTGTTTGCCATGCGGCCCGGCCGCCGCGCCCCGGGGTTGGGGAACGGGGTGGGCGTGTTATAATAACGCTATGACGTTTTTCACAAGCGGAAATTGATTGAGGAGGCCCGAAAATGTACGAAAAGAGCATCGCGCTGCTGAATAAAGCGGTTGCTGACGAGATGTCCGCCGTCCACCAGTATATGTACTTCCACTTCCACTGCGAGGACATGGGCTACGACAAGCTGGCCGGCCTGTTTATGCGGACCGCCATTGAAGAGATGGGGCATATCGAGCTGTGCGCGGAGCGTATCCTGTTCCTGGAGGGCGAGGTGGAGATGGTCGCCTCCAGCCCGGTGGAGAAGATCCACGATGTCAAGGCCATGCTGGAGAAAGCGCGGGCCATGGAGCAGGGCAGCGTGCGCGACTACAACCTGTGGGCCAACGAATGCTCGGCCAACGCCGACGCCGGCTCCCGGAAGGTCTTCGAGAGCCTGGTCGCCGACGAGGAGCGCCACTTCAGCAACTACGATCTGGAAGTAGACCGTATCGAGCAGTTTGGCGAGAAGTACCTGGCGCTGCAATCGCTGGGGGACGGCGCGGAAGCCGCCGAAGGCGAAGACTGAGCCGGCCTCATCGCCGCCACCTGGTACAACACACATTCTGCGCCCGGGCGCCTTCCAGTACGGAGGCGCCCGCTGCGTTGTGAGGGGGGACGGATCAAACGTTGGTTGCGCGTCGAAGGCAACCTGTCCTGACTCCGGTTAACTGCATCACCACGCCCCATGATCCGGACGCGCGCTACCGCGTCAAACTCCTGACAGACTCTTCGCGGACAAGGCGGGGTATAATCAGGAGCGAAAGAGCGAGCGGCTGAGACCCTGTTCTCGTACTGCAACACCGGGTGCCCGCATCGGGGCTATCGCAATATGGGCGCCTGCCCATCCAGACCGCACAACGTTTCAATCTACTGTACGTGAAGAAGGCTTACCGTCCACGTACTTAGGTGAACGTAAGGAGGGCGAATCATGACGACGCAAGTTACGTTGTCACTGCCTGATGAAACCTACCGTCGCGCCGAGCGCCTGGCCCGGTTGACTGGTCGGAAAGTGGACGATATCCTCGCCGATACACTTCATATTTCGCTGCAACCCCTGGGAACACAGGCTCCGACTGGCATACCCATTGCAGAAATGTCTGATGCCGAGGTATTGGCCGTCGCCGATTCTCGAATGGATGCGACTCAGGATCAGCGCTTCGGTGAACTGCTGCATAAACAGCAGGCAGGAACCCTGCTAGACAACGAGCAGCCCGAGCTGCTGGCACTGATGCAGGTCTACCAGGAAGGATTGCTGCGAAAGGCGCAGGCGCTCAATGAAGCCGTGCATCGCGGTCTGCGAGAGCCGTTAGAGTCGTGAGCATCTCCGACGCACTACACGAGCGCGTTCGCAAGCAAGCCGGGGATCGCTGCGGATACTGTCAGAGTGCGCAGCGGTATGTATTCGGGCCTCTGGAAATCGATCATCTCACGCCGATGGCACGCGGTGGCACAGATGATGAGGAGAATCTGTGGCTGGCATGCCGGATGTGCAACGGTTTCAAGAGCGATCACACGCATGGGCGCGATCCGGTGACCGGCGAAGAAGTCCGGCTGTTCAATCCTCGAACCCAACACCGGGTAGAACATTTCGTATGGGGCGAAGATGGAACGCAAATTGTCGGATTAACACCCTGTGGTCGGGCGACGGTTGTCGTGCTTCAGCTTAACAACGTGATCGCCGTGATGGTCCGGCGGGAATGGGTTGCGGCAGGCTGGCATCCGCCGAAATGAACACTACGCGCAGGGTAGGTCTGGAATCCGTCACGACCCTTGCAAAACGCCCCCCAACTGCTTGACAGGCCTCTATTCCAGCTTCGCCTCCAAACCGGCCACATATTTCGCCCACCGTCTAGAACGTACGTGCTAATCTGAAGGCATCATCAGCCGGAGGAGGAGGGAGGCACGCATGGAGCGGGTGGGTGAGGCCGCCAGGCGCGGCGCGGTCAAGATGATCGGCGAAGGCCGCATCGGCGGCTACCTGATCGTGTGGGGTGACGACGCTCACAAGGACCTGCACGGCGAATACTTCACGCCAGCGACAGACCTGGCCCTGGACTGGTACGCCCGGCGGCCCGTGCTCTACCACCACGGGCTGGATGGCGCGATCGGCCCGGCGCTGGTCGGCGTCATGGACGCGCTGCGGGCGGATGAGGTCGGCCTGTGGGCGGAGGCCCAGCTCGACCTGCACCGGCGCTACACGCGGGCCGTGCGCGATCTGGTGGCGCGCGGGGCGCTGGCCTGGAGCTCCGGCAGCCTGCCGCATCTGGTCGAAGTCGCGCCGGACGGGCGGATCAAACGCTGGCCGCTCGTCGAAGGCAGCCTGACCCCGACCCCGGCTGAGCCGCGGCGCACGACAGTGGGGGCCATTAAGGGCGCATACGAGGCGCTCGGCCTGGACGCGGCGCGCCTGCTGGCTGCCCCTGATGACCTGAACATGACCGACGAAGGAGAAAACGCTGTGAACCGTGACGAAATTGCCGCCGCCGTCAGCGCGGCGCTGGAAGAACGGGCCGCGCTGGTGGAGCAGACCTCCGCCGCCGAAGCGCCGCACGGGCCGGTCCGCCGCCTGCCCACCGCCGACCCGGCGGAGGCGATCAAGGCCGGGCCGCGCATCACCGTCGGCAGCCCCTACGACGGCCTGGAGGCGCTGGATATGGCCCACGGCTACGTCATGCTGCGGGCGACGAAGGGCTTTCGCGGCGTGAGCGAGACCTACGCCAACGCGCTAGCCCACAAGGTCCGCCGGGCCGGGCTGAGCGCGCTCAAGGCCGACGAGCTGAGCACATCCACCCAGGCCGGCTACGGCGACGAATGGGTGCCCGACCTGTGGAGCGCCGAGTTGTGGCGGCAGGCGCGGCTGGAAAACGTGATCCTGCCCCTGTTCCGGGCCATCGAGATGCCCGGCAATCCTTACGAGCTGCCCATCGAAGGGGCCGACCCGACCGTCTACTACGTGGCGGAGACGAACGATGAAGCCGACCTCACGCTGGGGCCGGGCAACCCCATCCCCGACAGCAAGATCGGCTCCGGCAAGGTGACGCTGGCGGCGCGCAAGCTGGCGCTGCGGGTGGGCTTCAGCGCGGAGCTGGCCGAGGACAGCCTGGTGCCCGTGCTGGGCATGTACCGTGAGCAGGCCATGCGCGCCCTGGCCGCCGCCATCGACAGCGTCCTGCTCAACGGCGACACTGAGACCGGCGCGACCGGCCAGATCAACAGCGACGACGCCGCGCCGCCCGCCGGGGCGACCTACCTGGCCTTCAATGGCCTGCGCAAGCTGCCGCTGGTGACGACGACGGCCAACAGCGTCAACGCCGGGGGCGATCCGTCGCTGGCCCTGCTGCGCCAGGTCCGCTTCACCATGGCCCACCGGTACAGCGTCAACCCGTCCCACCTGGCCTGGATCGTCGATGGCGGCACGTATGCCAAGCTGCTGGGTATCAGCGAGTTCCTGACGATGGACAAGGCCGGGCCGCACGCCACCGCCCTGACCGGCCAGATCGGCATGGTGGACGGCATCCCGGTGCTGGTGTCGGCGGCGATGCCGCTGACGATGGCCGATGGCAAGGTCAACGCCAGCGGCAACACCAAAGGGCAGGCCGTGTGCGTCTACCGCCCCGGCTGGATCGTCGGCTACCGCCGCCGCGTCGCCGCCTCGGTGGATTACCTGCCGTACTACGACGCCTACCAGATGACGGCCACGGTGCGGCTGGTGCTGGCCCGGCTGGATGCCGACGTGTCGGCGGCGCTGTACAACATCACCGTGTAGCGCGCGGCCGCGGTCTCCGTGAAGGGAGCGATTCCATGATCACCTATGCCACACTGGACCAACTGCGGGAACGG
>WBZO01002414.1_pt2 | contig 19317 bp, 10 predicted proteins | sample 5204261 | NCBI WGS metagenome assembly WBZO01 (sample SAMN12412400, study PRJNA552823) | activated sludge metagenome | isolation source: activated sludge from anammox sidestream of wastewater treatment plant... | place: USA: North Carolina | collected 2017-09
CGGGTAAAATCACCCTGTGCCGCCTGGGATATTCCCAAGGGGAATACGTCATGCATGTCATCACCGGAGAAGCCCGCCCTCCCATCCGATGGGAGGAGGCCGGATGGCCCCCCCCCGCTCCCCAGCTCCCAAGTCTGGACATGGTCTTCGACGACCATGCCACCGAAGATTTTATTCAGAGGGTGCTCTCCCAGCATTACATTCTGGCATATGGCGACATCCACGAAGAACTCACCCACCTCTGCCGCCTGATGAAAATCCGGCTCGCGCACCACCGGCCGGATTAACGGCGTTTTCTTAAGAAAACAGTATTGGGGCCAGGAGGGCATTTGTCTGAGGGCCTAACGATCCATCAAGTCGCGCGCTTTTCGGTAGGCGCCGGGAGCCGAGCCCATTTCCAATTTGAAGGTTTTGGCAAAGAACGCGGGCTCGCGGTATCCGACCTGTTGGCTGATGGTCTCGATGGTGTCCATGGTATTGCGAAGGAGGAGCGCGGCATGTTCCATGCGAAGCCCTCGAAGGTATTTGTTGGGGGACATGCCGGTGGCGCGCTGGAAGACCCTGCGAAACTGCGGCGCGCTCAATGAGGCACGGGCAGCGTAGTCTCCGATGGAAAGCGGCGAGGCGAGGGATTCACGCATCAGACGAATGACGGGTGTGATGCGCGCAAGGTCGGAGAGGCGTTGCGCGGGCGCGGGATGGAATATTCTGCTGTGCTGCTGGACGATATGAAACAGGAAGGCCAGCGCCGTGGCGTTGGCGCTGCTCTGCCACGCGGGCGGCTCGAGGGTACACTGACGGCAAATTTGCCACAGGAGGTCGCGGGCGAAGATGTCTTTTCTGAAATCGAACAAATCCGGAAACCCGAGCGCCTCCGGCAAGGTGAGTGAAAAATCAATCAGAGCGGTGTAATGAATGACCAGCGCGCGCAAGGGTTTCTTGGGATCATGCCGGATCTCGTGCAGCCAGCCACGTCGGGCGTGCAGGCAGGCGCCTTCGCGCAGGGACCAGGAGCGGCCTTCCACACTGCCCCTGCCCTCCCCGCGCAGGATAAAAAAGAACATATCGCTGGACAGACGGCGCGGGCGCATTTTCCACGCAGGAAAACATTCAAAGATACGGGCGGACCGGACCGTACAAGTCATATCCCGGAGGAACTCCCCAGTGAATCCCGAGACGGCGGGATACGCGGGGAATTGCCTGAAAATACGCTGCAGCTCTGGAAAATGATTATCCCTCATGATCGAAAAAGACATAAAATAACGCGGTTCATCAATAGCACAAAAACATCTGACGCCCTAATTTTTGCGCCATGAACGCACCACCACAAGGACCCGCTGATCCGATCTTTCCTGCGTGGAAATTCTCCGGAGACGGACCACCGCCGCGCCGCGTGGAGTGGTTTGAGAGGCGTCCCTTGAGCTTCGCCGGCGCCTGGGAGCCTCTGTCCTTTCGTCAGAGAGCGGGATACGCCTTCGCGGACGAGGAGGAATTCCATCGCGCGGAATTTTCTGATGCTGCGCTGGACGCCTACATCGAGGCGGGCGCGAATGCGCTGGTGATCCCATTTGCCAAGGGATTTGGCCTCCAGGCAACGGCGGAAGAATTGGACAGGGAGCGCGACACCATTCGCCGCGCGCATCGGAAGGGACTGAAAGTGGGAACGTATATCCGAGTGGACTGCCTGATTCCCGAATTGGTGGCGCAGGACTGCCCGGATGTGGAGCAGTGGCTGGCGCGCGGCATGTGGGGTCATGTCGGCAGTTACTCCCCGCAGCAAACATTTCGCAAGCGCGTGTGCCAGTTGCATCCTGGCGCCATCGGCTGGTTGGAGCGCCTGTTTGTCTATGCGGCGCAGGAATTGAACGCGGATTTTTTACACCTCGACGGATGCTCCGTTGCTGCGACTCCCTGGGCAACCTGCCGCTGCGAGCGATGCGTCGCATCCTACCGGATGTGGCTAAAAAGGGAACTGGCGGAGCCGGCGGAGCTCCGTCGCGCGTTGGGCATTGCCGATCTGGAGCGGATCGCCATTCCGGAATTCCCCCCCGACAGTCCGCCGCCCGCAGTGGTGGCTTCGGCGGACATGCAACTTTGGTTTCGCTATTTGTGGGAAAGGGAAATTGCGTTCATTCGGCATGTGCGCCGGTTCACGCGAAATCTTAGGGAGGATTTGGCAATCACAGCCAATCCGATCTGGAGCCGGGCGCGAAATGTGGCGCTCTGGAGTGGCTGCATTGCGGAAGGATTGTTTCCGTGGCTGGATGCCGTCTGGCTGGAGGATGGTCTCCCCGACGCAGGGGATCATCATTTGCGAGCGCGCATGGGATTTCTCAAAACGGCGCGGGAATACGGCATACCCGTGTGCCATTATCACTGGCAGCGGGAGAAAAATAGAATCGCAGCCAGCTTGGCGGTCTCCCTGGCAGCCAATGACGGCAACGCCTCCTGCCTCGGATTTACGTTTCGGTACCTGCCCCACATTAGTCTGTGTCAGGATGTCAAGGGTCGGTACGTCCGATGGGCCGACACACACAGGGCATTGCTGATGGGAACGCGCCCCTTGGGAGAAATTGCCCTGCTGCGGCATCCACTGAGTCTGGCATGGAATTCCGGCTCGCCGCATTATACCCTTGTTGGCTTCGAACAGTTGCTCCTGCGGATGCAGGTACCTTGGCGGTATTTTGATGCCATCACCCCCACGAAGCTGGAAAAGATTCGTACGCTCCTCATTCCCGATTGCGAATGCTTGTCTGATCAGGAATTGGCCACACTGGACGCGTGGGTACGCAAGGGGGGTCGGTTGTTATTGACGGCAAATACAGCCACCCATGATGAATACCGCCGCCGTCGGCCCCGAAACGGCCTGCTCTCCAAGGTGGAACGGAATGCGCGCGCCCCCAACGCAGAAGACTGGTATCAATGGATTCTCGAGGATTTTGTGGAAATCGGCGACGAACATATTGCGCAGGGAACCGGGGAGCCGGAGATTTATGCCTTGGGTGAGGGCGCCCTTGGCTTCTGGCCCCAAGCGCAAGTCCCGATTCCCGGGAACACAGCGCAACGCACACTGCGCTCCGAAGATCGGACCCTGCCAAAAAATGCTGACGCTCTGGAGGCATTCCTCCGGCGCCTGCACGGGCCGTTCAGACTGGAAGTCCACGGACCGGAGAATCTTCTCGTTGAATGCAACATCCAGCCCGCCACGGACGAAACCTTGCTGCATCTGATCCACACGAACGCGGAGGACCATCTCTGCGATTTGGATATTGCCAATGCCCACGGCTGGGAAGAATTCCGCGTGATCACGCCAGACCCGACGCCGCCGTCCGTCCAAGCCAAGGGACGGACGCTGACCGTGACCGGATTGGATCGCTACGCCGTGATTGTCTGGAGAAACCTTGAATTATGACAAACCTACAAATCAAGGCGCACAAGCTCCGCGATGTGAAGTTGGAGGGATGGCAGGAAAAGATCGCCGGGAAATGGCATTACCGCGACCTTGCGGCGAATCACGATTGGCGGCATGGCTGGATCAGTTTCGACGCGCTGGCCTTCAATCCTTCCGATGGCGGGATTTATTGCGGTCTCAATTCCATTGACGGGGATTTGCTATATCGCTTCGACGCCGAAAAAGACGCTTTTACCTGCCTGCGTACAAACCGCTGGACGGATGCCTTCGATTCCAAAATCCATCGTACGCTGCTTCTAAACCCGGTGGACGACTGCTTTTATTTTGCAACTTCGCTCCTGCATGACCTGGATCAGCAGACGGAAGCGCCCGGCGGCAAACTGGTGCGATATGACTGGAAAAACGACGTTTACACCACGCTCGGCATTCCCTTTTCGCCTCTCTACGTCCAGTCCATCGCCCTGGACGCGGAGCGCGGGATCCTCTATGGATTCACCTACCCGGCGGAAATGCTTTTCCGTCACGACCTGGCCACGGGACAGACCCGCATCCTGGGTTACGTGAGCAACGCCATCCTATTCGCGCAGCCGCACAATGCCGTGGTGGACCGCCACGGCTGGCTGTGGGGGACATGCGCCGAAACCCGCGCCTGGGATGAGCGTCCAGGACCCTGCCCGGTGCGCCTCTTCAAATACCATCCGGAAGAAGACCGCTTTGTCTGGCTCGATTTCGGGCTCTCCCGAAAAGCGGATCACGAACAGCTCACATCGGATCCAGCCCATTCCAATTTTTCCGGTCCCGACCCAAACGAGACCCGCCACAAGGACGACTACGGCTTTTGCGACAGCATGGCCTATGATGGAGGACGATACATTTACGCAGGCACGGTGGCCGGAGTGCTCTGTCGGATTGACGTGGACAACAGCCGGGTGGAAAAGGTGGCCCATGTGATGCGGTCCGGACGTTTTCCCGCAATGGGTTTTGGTCCCGACGGGATGCTCTATGGCGCAGGAGGCATGAAGGGTCAGACCGCGCTCTGTCGCCTGGATCCCCACACATTGCAACTCGAATACTGGGAGGACATCGTGGACCCGGAGATCGGCGAGCGACCAGCCCGCATCCATGAACTGTGCGTAAGCGCGGATGGCACAATCTACCTGGCCGAAAATGACAATCATACGCGCTCCAGCTATTTGTGGTCAGCACAACTCTGACCCCATGCATTCGGTTCAACGGTCTGTCCCACCGGGGATCAGATGAAATTAGGCGCGAACATCAGATATAATGTTGGACACCAGAAAAGACTTTTCCGTTGCTTTATCAGTCAACTCGATCTTTTGAGGCATCAATCCTGGCAAATGAAGAATTATTTGCTTCGGCACTGAATAGAAACGCGGGGTCCATTTCAAAGACAGCTCATTTCCTTTTCGTGCGATCTCAAATCCAAATGGTCCGAAATAACTTTTCCCTTCGAAAGCGATCTGCTGACCGTCATCCAACCAGCTCTCAGGAATACCCGACAAAAGATTCAACACTGTGCCATTTTCCAACCACAGCATCCTCCGAGCCTGCATGAGCGCCCATCCCTCCTCATGAGTCTTATGAATGGAATTGTCGTAAAGGTGTTCCCAGAAGGTGAATGTTTCCCGATCCGCCAATGAAGTCAGGCCGCTAAAAAATGCATTCAGAAAAGCTTCGCGCTCCCCTCTCAACAAGTGGACTTCCGGATGCCGCCCGTAATAAGGCTGGGATTCAATAATCGCAAGACGGTTAAAATGTGTTTCGTTGACATCCAGAAGCCACTTCGTGAGTTGGCTCTCCGGCTCTATCAATCCCACATACACGGCATAAAGCGGTCCGAGCAGTGCATCAAAAACATGATAGGTTCGGTGTGTGTAGCACATTTCCCCCTTTAATCCCAAAACCTGCAATCCGATTCCTTCCACCCACGGTGCCATGGTCGGCACCCAGCGGTCACGAGTATGGGGTACGAGGGGTCCTGTACGGAAACTTGCAGCAAAAGCCCTTCGATATGCCGCGACAAACTCCTCAGCGGCTTCGCGATAATATGTCGCCTCCCCATCTCCAATCGCTTCAAGGAGGGTTGCCACCGCCATTAAGCCAGCACCATTGTAGGCATTCAGTATAAAGGAGGTGGTTTTTTCGCGCGGATCAGCGCAGGCTCCCGCAATCAATCCATTGGCCTCTCCATTCTCCACCTGGCGAAGGGAGAGGAGATAATCGGCCGCATGTTTTAATTGCGCGCTGCGCGATCTCACCCACTCCAGATTTCGGGTATAAGCATAGTGGCGTCCCGCCTGATAAAGAAGAGCCCCCGTCTCAATATCGTAATGAAAGAAAAGATTGATACGGCCATTCGGGTGCTGCAAATCCAGGAAGGCATCCAGGCAACGCTCCGCAGTCTCATGCAGGCCAATCGAGTCATAAAAATCAATGATTGGTATGGATTCGGAACCAATGGCTGTATACACGCCCGTCTTTGCAAGCAATGCGCCACTTTTATCGCCCAGTGTCGTCATTTCGAGATGTAGCAGCCCCGCCCGCCAGAAATTGCCAATTCGTTGGTCCGGCAATGTCGGCAATGGTGGCAGCTTGCCCTGCCAGAATTTTTTGACCTCGCCAAAGCGCGTTTCCCAATCCATGCCCGCTTCCCGAGCCTTTGTAGAAAGCCCTCCCATCCGATGAGAGAGGATGGAATCCATCACCATTTCATCCTGGGCGCGCAACAGCAGGACTGGTTGAAGCGACTCCGGCACCTCGCCATTCAGCCTGTGCAACGAGATCGGTTTATCGCCCGCCCAGGCGACACCCTCCTCATCCAAACGGCATGGAAGCATTTCAGGATGATGCTTGGGACAAAGACCCGGGAATTGATGGGCAACCACACGGGGCGTTGAGGAAACGTTTCGAATCCTGAGCCGATGATAAAGGACCATCTCCCCAACCGGCACAAAAGACTCGAAATCCTTTCCCACTCTTTCCCCTTCATCCGCTGGAAAAACGGCTCCCACGCTTTTAAGATGCGCAAAACGCAAAGGCGTTCCTGCAACATTCTCTTCGGTCAGCGGTCGATCCGCCAGGGCCACAAAAAATGTTTCCTCAAACTCCAACACGCCAAGGCGCTTTCGCGAATGGAGAATCGGCAGACAGCCATCTTCCAGACTCCGGGCGCAACGCTGATCCGCCGACACCGCGCCACGCAGCGTATAATTCAACACCGGATTCCAAAGATCCAGCGACGCCTGCACAGTGTCCTTTTCGGGATGGACAATAAAGAAACGCTGATCCCTGGAAATGCCCAATACGGTCGGCACGGCATTGGGTCTTTGTGTTTTAGCCGCCCAATTCCCCCAGGTGATCCCCCGGCCTGTCGGCAAATCCTCCGGAGCTTGATCAGGTCCGTCTGACAATGCGCGCAAGGCTTCCCTGGTTGCGGCAATGGTAACGCCCAGATCCGGCGCCCGCACGGGCGTGGATGGCGGCACATGGGCCACAATCAGCGCAAAAGCCTGCTCACCCTCCCATTGCAGGCGAGTGGCCCCCTGTCCATAACGCGAAGCCCCCGTCTCCAATTGCAACTCGATCACCACAGGATCCTCGGAGCGGGCGGCAAACGCAGTCCCGTTGATATCCCCCTCGCCTTCGAGCAGGCGGATACCGGTCAATTGGCCGTTGATGACGACAAAAGCGCCGGATGAACCACGCTCCCAACGGACAAAAAGAAGTTGTGACATGCCCGCAATATATCGTCTTGCGCATTCCCCAGACTACGTCCAATATTTGCGCATCCCGGCTAATGTTTATATTTTGAGGCAATGGCAATCCGGTTCATTTCTTCCCACTGGCTCCACTGCCAATATCGCGCGCGCTATGCGGAAGCCCGGGAAAGCATTTTTAAGACGCCCGGCTGGCGCGCCCACCGGCATCGGTATTGGGTCATTGATGTCGGGCCGCGCAAGGGCAACATCCGCGTGCATAACAGAATCCACCGGCGCAACCGACAATCCGTCGGCCTCTACGCGCCGGGCACGCTCTACGAGGAGAACATGGAAGTCGGTCAGCTCGTTTCCTGGACCTGGTTGTTGGTCGAAGAAAAAGGGACCCCATCCCGCCTGCAAACCCTGACCGGAAAAGATGGTTTTATCCTGCTGGATGATCCACGGCAGACTATTCGCAAGGCGATCATCTCGCTGGTTTCCGTCAGTCAATCACACTCCAAAGCGCGCGCCTTTCATCTCAATGCCTTGCTGCATCAAATCCTCGCCGCACTCTTTGACCTGCATGCCTGCAGGCAGCCGGCTCCCCCCTCCCGACCCCCTTCCGTGCATCCCTGGCGGTCCACTGTGAGGGATTGCCTCGAAGCCAATTCTGCCGTGCCCGGCGCCGCGGAATTGGCGCGGCTGCTGGGCGTCTCCCTCTCCACGCTCACACACCGCTACCATGCGGTCTGCGGAGAAACGCTCAGCCAGACCATCACCGAATGGCGACTGGAAAAAGCCAGCTCATTGCTCGCCCGCCCGGAGCTCTCCATAAAAGAAATCGCCGCGCGACTGGGCTTCAGACATCAATCCCATTTCAGCAGCTACTTTAAAAAGGAAACCGGACTCACACCCTCACAATACTGCCAACAAACTCCGGCATAGGGAGGAATGCGGCAGCCGGAAAGGGGAGGGGATCCTGTGCTGGAAACGTGAACATCCCCTCCCACTTTTCAAGGCAGCACGCTTCTTCCCTGCCAAAGTGGGAGAGGATTCTGCTCGCACTCCAAAACGCTGTCGCGGCGAGCGGACTGTTTGACCTCTTCTATTTTGGCGGTGCTGCTTTGTATTCCGGCCCCCAGCGGGCTCTCTCTGTGGGTAATTTTTCCAGGCATTCGACATGACCATCCATAAAAACCACGTTGCCTTTTCCGCGATGGCGTAGATAGAGCTTTGAAGGATCGGTTTGAATGTTGGAACTGTCGAAAAATAAAATAACATCAGAAGCGATATTCGCGCGTTTTGTATGGGCGTAGTACCAGTCATTGACAAAGACGTATCCATTGCCTCCATAGTCGGTCGCCCACGTGGTTGCATTCCATTTGAATATTCCCGTGCCGCTTTTGGAAGTCGTCGGGCAATAGCGTGAGGCATCCAAACGTTTGTGTGCGCCACCCTTTGTCCAGCCCATGTAAGGAACCAGGAGCGTAGGCCAGACGGCCTTGAGGCCCGGGGTCCCCTCATAGGCGATGCCGGGAGGGTTGTAACCATTGTAATCGGCGGCATATAACGCGCATCCATTGCTAATGGCCCGCAGGTTGGCTGCGCAACCGATTTGTTTGGCGGAGTCAATCGCGCGACCCAACACCGGAAGGAGCAGTGCCAGTAGAATGGCCACAACGACAAGAACCGCCAGCAATTCCAGGAGGGTCACCCCGGATCGTCGGTTTCCCACGAAGGAATCCGCGGTACCGTGATGCTTGGGGTGACGCTCGGGCATGTTATTTTTCCTGGAACAGATAGGCCGGGCCAAGAAGTCCACCCGCACCCAATTCATTGATGAAGACGCGCGTGGCCGCGATCGTGATCTGATTGTCCGTGCCGGACTGGATGGCATCCGTCACATCAAATTTGAATGGCGTTGCATAGCTGCCCACCACATCCGTCCGCTCCCCGTCCTTGTTCACAAAGGGAATATGCTGTCCGTTCACAAACACCCTCACGTCTCCATCCGCGCTGGATACCCAAAGATAGACCCTCTTCCCTTCCGCCAATTTTGGAACGGTGACCGTCTGCCGATACCACATCGTTCCGTAAGAGTCCGTGAGACCAAGATCCGCCCAGGTTTCCATTCCGACATCCGTCTGTTTCCACGATGCGTCGGAGAAATCGGGCTTGTGCCAGCCTTGTTCCTCGCCTTGCTGCACGGTTAGTCCCGCCTTTTGTGTAAACCCAGGCTTGATGTCCGGATTGTTCAGAAACGCGTATTTCCACTGGCGCAGCGGCTTGGAAATGGCTGCGTACGTCTTTGCCATCCGGGCGGCATCCCTGTAGGTCTCCTCCACAAAGCTCTTGAAATATTTTCCACCTACGGTGTGGGGCGTCCAGGGGACCTTTGAGAAGGCGTAGTTGTCCGCATATTCCTCCGCCAGTCCCAATTGAGTTCCATACCAGAGATCGGCTTGTTGATCGAGTTTGGCAAGGCGTCCTTCGTTCAGATCCGTCCGCATCTGCATGAAACGCTCGAATTGCCGCAGCGCTCGATCCTGCATGAGTACGCGCTGGTATTCGATGGGGGTTTCCGCCTCGCTCAGCGCGCGATTCATGATTTCACGGGCCTCCCCGAGTACCTCCGGCGTGAATCGGCGATTATAGCTCCAGAGGCTGCCGGCGTGTTCAGGGGATTCGGTCCAGGCCTTGTCAAAGAATTCCCAGTACTGCCGCATGGATTGGGAAGCCTTGCCATAGAACAGATCATAGAACTCCGACAACACTTCGTCCGGTTTTAGCTCCGCATTCCACGCCATGCGCAGGCTGAGCCACATCCCAGGGAGGACCTCCTCAAAATTTGGAATCGTCTCCGGTTGCCAGAAAGTGACATGATTGTTGTAGAGCAGGGGCAATTCCTGACTCATTTGACGGATCATCGGATAAGGCACCGTGACTTCCGCCAAATGGAACATGTAGTTGTAATAAGCCAATTCCTTGGCCACCTTCCCCCATCCCTCGACAATGGGACGAATGGTCGCTCTCGAAGGACATGTGTGTTCCCCTACGGCGCAATGCGCGCGGCAGTAATTGATGGGGGCAATTTCCGGAATCAAATTCGGATGCAATGCCTCCCGAACCGGCGGTCGCGTGTATTGAACATAGGCCAGAAACCCCAGCCGAACATCGGGATATTTCTTTGTCACCCGCTCCGCGATCTGATTGCACAGGACAATATAGCGGTCCGTGATGGAAATCTGTCCCATGGCGGCGTCCCAATCGTTCGCATCCAGCGCGCGGTCGTCCGTGTCGTCGAACACGCCGCCATCATCCGGAGAAATGGATACGGAGGGCTCATAGTGCTTGTCCAATTTCGCAAGGACGGCATTGGAAATCGCCTCGACAACGCCCGGGTGACTCCACTTCAGGCGGCTCTTGTGTGGTTTGCCATCAATCATGGCGACCCAGTCCGGATGCTCTTTTCGCTCCTCTTCGGTCACATAATTCTCCAGCGCGTGACCGGCACGAATTTTGGGTCCCCCCAGCCGATTGCGTCGCCTAAATGCGTCATCCGCGTACCAGACATCCCGGGAGGCCGTGCTGGGAACGGACGAGACATCCATTTCGGACAGCCGGATATTGGGATTTCTGGGAATGACTTCCCCCATGGCACCGGGCAGGAACCAGCGGCATCCCAGCCGGTCGAGAAGCTCATAAATCGCATAACTGGTGGATTCCTCATCCTCTCCCTGAAACCCAACAGCATCCTTGGCGACCGTCAGCCGCCAGCCTTGCTTGTAAGGGGTGGATGTTTTGATTGGAGAGAAGCGCTCAGCCGCGTATTCGCCAATGAGCAGGGGAATCCGATCCTCGCCCTTTTGTGGCGGACGCTGATGGATCTCGATCTTTGCTCCTGAGATCTTTTCCAGATAAGAGGCGAGGTCTCTGACGGATTCGCGCAATTTCCGGCGATTGAGTTCCTTCGTGCGGATTTCATAAGGCGCCTGTCCCAGATTCAGATCGCCATCGTCCTGCATGATCTCCGGGGGCACATAGAGGGCCGCCAGGGACTTCCCTTCCTTTACCAGGGCAAGATCCGCGATTGCCGGGAGTGAAGAAATACTCATAACGAGACTTAATACAAGGGTGTGTTTTATTTTCATAGAGTCATTTAATCGAAGTTATTTGATTTGGCAATATTTTAGAGAGTCTGTCGATTTTGCATGGGGTTTGGGACTATTTGAGCGCCGGTTTAAGCTCCGGCCCCCAGCGGGCTCTCTCTCCAGGCAATTTCCCCAGGCATTCGACATGGCCATCCATAAAAACCACGTTGCCTTTTCCGTGATGGCGTTGGTGAAGCGCTTCAGGATGATCGTCCGGACGACTCTCAGCCCAAATCCGGGTGCCTTCGAAAAGTAAAACGACATTGGCGGCGACGTCCGCGCGTTTGACATGGGCATAGTGCTTGTCAGTAACAAAGATGCACCCATTGCCCGCATAGTCGGTCGCCCATTGGGCTGCATCCCTTTTGAATATTCCCGTACCGTCTTTGGAGGTTGCCGGGCAATAGCGCGAGGCATCCAGATATTTGTGCCCACCGCCCTTTGTCCAGCCCATGTAGGGAACCAGAAGCGTCGTCCAGACAGCTTTGAGCTCCGAGGTCCCCTCATAAGCGATGCCGGGAGGATTGTAACCATTGTAATCGGCGGCATATAGCGCACAGCCGTTACTGATGGCCCGCAGGTTGGCTGCACAACCGACTTGTTTGGCAGAGTCTATCGCGCGACCCAACACCGGAAGAAGCAGCGCCAGCAGAATGGCCGCAACAACGAGAACCGCCAGCAATTCGAGGAGAGACAATCCGGATGACTGGCTTTTCGCGGGAAGATGCGTTTGAACTGCGAAATGGTGTTGCCATGTCCTCATGGATTCTCTTTGGGATATTCCAAAACAACTGCGTCCGCCACATTCAGAGGGAAGCGAATTTCCAGGGACCCTTCGGCTGTCGGCTTGAGTTTCACGGACTTGCCCTGCAGGGTGCGCGCCGTGGTGAATCCTTCGGCGTTGGGGAGGATCATATGGAAGTCCTCTGCGGGGGCGCCCGCATAGTTGATCACATAGAGGAGCGTACGCTCCGGGTGATCCCAGCGCGTGATTGTTGCCAGGGGCTCGCTCTTGGCGGAGACGACCGGCTCGACGCCAGCAAGTTTGGCGGGCCATGCAATAAAATCGCGCATCTCCGCCCGATAGGCCGTCGGGAGGAAGCCCGGCCATTTTTCCGCGATGGCTTCCTGGAGGTAGGCAAGGCCGGGCAGGGCCGCCAGACGGATGGCGATGCCCTTGCCCCAGGCATGGATTGTCCCCGCGGGTTTTTCCCCACGCTGCAGAAATACGGTCGCGCCCGGGTGCGGCTTGAGAGTTTCCCGGACTCCGAGCGTCTGAAACGTGATGGAAGGAGGGGTCCTCGCGTCCTCGGTTGGGACGCTCTGAATTTCTCCAAGACTGGGGAGCGTCCGCGTCTCGTAACGCCCGCGACCCGCCTGGTTGGCATTGACCAAGCCAACACTGGAAATACCAAAAACCTCATCGAGCCTGTTTGTTGGGCGATTGGAAATATCCCGCGTTCCCGCACCTGCTGTGCCGACAAGTACGCCGCCATTCTGCACCCAGGCAGAAATGTTCTCCGCCGTTTCGCGGCGGAGCTGAGGGCCATTCAGGTAGAGGAGACGATAATTGGTCAGCGCTCCGGCTTCGATATCCTCCTCGGGAATAATGTCCGCGTCATAACCTGCATGGGCCAGCGCCCAATGGATGTAACGCGCATCCTGCTCGGTGTTGTTGGCAAAGTCGTTCCATATCCCCGCCGTCCGATTATAGAGGATGGCAATTTGCGGGCGCAGCCGCTGGGCACCTTCCACTACGGCATCCAGGCGGCGGATTTCCTCGCCCAATTTTGCCAGCTCGGGATAGACGGCGTAACCTTCGGCCCAGGAATCCACGCTGGCATAAGCCGGACCGTACGCATACAAATTGAGCGTACGGGCTCCCTCCTGAAGCCAAATATAAGTTTTGACGCGCTGCTCGACGGGATCTTCCCTGACGACCAGATAGCCGCCCAGGGGGCGGGCATTGGGGCGTCCCGCCACACGCAGCATGGCAAGATAGCCGGCCATTTGCTGGAGGCTTGCGCCATGCCCCGGCCAATCCTCCGTCCACATCATGCCCAGACCGCCTTCGCGAAAGAGCAGGTAATCATCCATGCCGTGATCATTCGATGTCCCCATGAAAAGTCCGGGAGAGAGATTCACCGTGGCAAGCGCCGTCGGCGGGAAATGGCGCGCATAGACCCGTTGGGCTTTTTTCGCGAGGTCCGCCGCCGCATGGAGACGGAAGAGCCCGGTCTGATAAAACAATTCCGGGTATTTTGTTTTCTCTGCGGGTCCGACAGGTCGTACTTCCTCCCAGGAAGAAACACCCAGGGTGGAAAGCGGCACGTTTTTCAGCCATTCCCGAAAGCGGGTTTCCCATTTGGGTTCCTTAACCAAAGCCTCATAGGACGGGGCACCGGGCTCGTCAGCCATAATAATGCAATGGATTCGGTCGAGAATCGGTTTATAGGTTTCCGCCTGTTTGACGACGGATTCTTCAAGCGCGGCTTCCCCCTTTTCCTCGAGGGTGTTCAACGCTGCCAGGGGGGCAATGGAAAAATTCGGCAGGAGGCCGAGTTCCTTATTCCGCGTGAGCGCATTTCCCGGGGACGCAATGGGGTGGAAGGTATTATTGACGCCGAGACGTTTGAGAATCCGCAATTCACCATTGAGCAGCTCCGGGTCATCCATGCCATCGCGCAGGGACAAGTGGGCGCTCACTTCGATATGGCGCGCCGGAGGTGTGTGGGATTCCGGGACCCCCTTGAGGGCGGCCTCTCCCCGCGCCAGGTATTCCGCGCTCGAAACAATCCCCTCGCCCCTTTCTCCAGGCTCGGCGGAAACCGTAAAGAGAATGCGCGGAGCGGATTGGTCTATCGGGATTGTTTTGACAATCCGGCGCTCGTCGCCAATGGCAAATTCCAGAACGCCCCGGATGCGCTCCTGAGCCATGCCGTCCGTATGGCTTTTGCGGGTGGCCAGCATTTGAATGTTGTTCGTCCCGCCTCCCCAGTCCGACAGCGCGAGGAAATTGCTGATTTTGACCCAGGGGGTCGTTTCTCCCGGGGCGATCCACTTTTCCCGATCCGTGGGTACCGCATATCCCGGAAAAAGGCCGCCCGATCCCAACATTCCCGGCGTGGCATACCAGAGCGGGCCGATGGCCCTGCGCAGAAATATCCAGAGGCAAAATGGCTCAACTCCCTCGGATTGGCTCGTGAAACGCATGTAAATGGGCGTCCGAAAATCCTCATCCCGCGCCTCGTAATTCGCGACACGGGTCAGATGAAAAAGATCAATGCGCCTCTCATAAGGGGTGCCCGCATCCGCGGAGCGATCGAGGACCAATTCGGCGTCGCCGGGCTCGAGTTCCACATCGAGCGATTCCCAGCGCCAATGCCACGGCCTCTTTCCGGCAGCGGACGAAGTATCCACGGTCTTTTGCGCGAGGATGTGGCCTCCCTGACGCAGGGAAACCGAGAAATCCCCCGGCAGATCGTGTTGGCTTTGCAGGAAGCGCGCCCAGAGCCGGTATTTGCCGCCCTGTCGGATGCGGAGGGTTTGCGAGACCTCGCCGGATTCTTCCTTGGAGAGGCGCTGATCGCCCAATAACAGGGTCTGCGAGAGCGCCGGATCCGAATACATGTCACCCCCCTTGGGAGGCACCACGCGCCAGGCCTTTTCTTTGGCAAGTGTGGCGGCCTCGATGGTCCATGCTTCGCCGTTGTCAGAAATGGGCTCCAGAGAGGCTCCGGAGAAAAGCCCCATCCGATCCACTTCAAGAGTCATGCCCTTTTGAGGACCGGAAATGCGCAGCCCCAAGCGTCCTTCGGAGGTCCCGGCCGGGAGCGTGATGCCTTCGCCCTTGAGCTGACTCCACGCGGTGCCGGGCTGCGTCTTTCCAAAAGAAGCCAGAATACGCCTTCCCTCGGCGTCCAGCAGGAGCAGCTCGACTTCAATCTCCGGCCCCGCCTTGCGCAGACGAATATCAGCCGCCGCGCTGAAGGTCGTTCCTTCCAGTGGGATCAGCGGAGAAAGTATTATGCTGCCCTTCAGATTCCATCCGGAAATTGCCAGCACGTATTGCCCATCCGCTGCATGAGGAACACGCTCCCGAATGGCATAATACGGATCCTGGCCATTTTCTGAAAACCACGCGCGGGGTCCGGTTTCAAAGGAGGCATCCGGAATGAGATTGGCGGCATGAATGACGGGAACCGTCAGCAGAAACAAAAGAAAGAGCAGCACACGTGAGAAAATCCACAGATTTTTTTTGGTTTTATTATTCGCAGATTTTCGCAGATTAACGCAGATTTCCGAGACAGAAGGTATAGACGAGACAGTTCTTGTCTTTCCAAAAAATCTGCGAAAATCTGTGAAAATCTGCGGATCCTCTTTGGCTTTATTCTCCGCAGATCCTCGTAGATGAGCACAGATTTCTGAGACGGGAGAGAGACAGGACAGCCTTTCGTCTTTCAAAAAATCTGCGCTCATCTGCGTTAATCTGCGGATACCCCTGTATTTATTCTGCGGTCTGTTCATTGCATGTTCACTTGGCTGGATTCCACATAGTCATCGGAAGTCGTTTTGGGCGTGTTGATCTCTGGATTCTCAGCGGCAATCAGACGGCGCAGATGGATTTCCGGATGTTTGGCAGGCTCGAAACGATCCAATTTGAGGGTCTTTTCGGGCATTTCGACGATGAGTTTTGTCAGGCGCAGCGGATAATGGACGATTCCATCTCCTGTGGATTTCCACTGGCTGTTGGCGGGCCAGTGATAGCCTTCGCCGGGGTATTGACCCGGCAATGGGAAACCCACATACCGCCAACCGTCGAAATTGATTCGGCTCAAGCCAAAGACATCGTCCGTGTTCCAGTCGGCCATTTCGCCGGGCTTGAAATCCTCGAGCATTTCCTTGGGAAGCCAATCTTCCATCCATCGGGAATCCCCCTCGGTCTTTGCCCCAATGGATGTCCAACGCTGACCGCTGGCATCCTCCAGCTCGAAAATGATGCGTCCCCATCCCGAGTTGCCATTGACCCACAACCCGACTTCCGTGGGCTCGCCGGGCAATGGGATGCCTCCCGGCCGCAGGAGTTCCGCGTACATGGGCATGGTGGCCTTGCCCTCTTTGATGGGTCGGGGTGTCACGCGCAGGGAAGCTCCTTCGGGGTCCTTGACCGACTCGAAATGAAAGTCCCCCAGGCGGCGCGGCGTCAGGGGGTTATAGACCTCGAGTTCCGGATTGCGCTTATCAGCAATTTTCCACCCCTCGAGATTGGCGAGGGGGTCCAACTCGGTGATGGCGCCCGCGGGCTGGGCTTCATGGACAGGCGTCCCGAGAGTGACATCCTGGATTTTGACCCCCGCCGGAAGCAACAAATACTCTGGAGAGGCCGTCGCCTGGAGGGTCACGATCCCGTCAGTAACGGCCACCTCCCGGGACGCTCCATCCCGGGAGACCACACTCACTGACGCCGACGCCCCTGCCCCCAACCTGACGTGGAAATCCCGCCGCCCTCGGACCACCCAATAAGGGAGGGCCAACGAGCCGTCCTTCTTTTGGAAGCGCAGCAAATAGGCGCTCTCGCTGCCTGTTTCGAGATTCCCATCATACTTTGCGCCATCCAGAACCCGCGTCAGCGTGGCAATGGCCAGCGCAGCCGGTTTGGGCTCGATGCGGGGGCGCGATGTGAAAAATCCCGTCGCGCCCCAATTGCTGAAGTAGTAGCTGTTTCCGCTGTCGGTGAGACCTCCGACGCGGATTTGCGGCATGCCCCAGGCCATGGAATGGAGGATGTGACGGACAAAATAATCCGCCTGCGTGTCGAGGCTGAGATTCCCCGGATTCGTTCCAGGATAAATCACTTCATAACATTGCCGGATGGATTTCTCCGGGTAGCCGTAGGCGTCAAGCATTTGGCGGTCCATCCAGAGGCTCGCGTTGTTGGCGATAATATCAGGCGGCTGGGTCTCCGGAGGACGACCAAACACACCGGCCTCATTGCCCGCAAAATCAAACAATTCCCGGGGGAATTTGTGACGATAAAATTCCTCCCGCAGCGGGAGGGGCCCATTGCCCAGCGCGAATTTCACATGCGGATATTTGGCGCGGATGGCCTTCACGGCGTCGGCCGCTGTCTGGAACATGGCCTCGAAACGCTCCTTTTCCTTGGCATCCAATTTGTAGGGCGGACGGTCATGGAAAAGATCGGGGATGCGCGTGACATGCGGCCCGGAAATGGAATCCTCATGGAAAAGAAGAATGGTCGGCGGGGTGTCCGGCTGCTGCTCGAGCCTCTTTTCGTAATCCTCGAGCGATTGCTCGCCGGAGCCAATTTTTCGGACGGTGTATTCATTGCCCCGCAGGACACCCGCTTGTTTGCGGAATTTCTCGCTGGCGCCAAACATCCCATAGCGGAGACCCAACTTGCGAAAGAGCGCAGCCATCTCCGGAGTCTCATCCCTGGGCGTAAAGTGCGTCCCATTAAATGTCCATGTGCCGACGGGACCCTCGTCGCGGTGTACGCGTTCATCTTTGGGCAGACAACCGAAGGCCACCCGCCGGGAAAACAATCTCCCCGCAGCATTGGAAACAACCACTTCCATGCGGTGATGCCCCAGGGGCTGCTCGGGCAGGTCAATGGCCTGAGTGACCGTTTCGCCCGCAGGCACCCTTCCGCGCAGGGTCTCCACGGATTTGCCATCCACGAGAATATCGAGCGTCCAGTCCTGTGGCTCTCCGGTAATATTCGTGAGCCGGGCCTTGAAACCGGGGCGCTCCGGCGCCTCGAAGAGACTGCCTGCCGCATCCGCTTCGAGCGCAAATTGCAAGGGACTGCGCTCGAGCGTCAGCCCCACAATGCGCACCCCGCTCGGCAACCCCAAGGGCCGCCACCGGAAGCGGCAGGGATCGGGAGAGCGCCGCGCCAGGCGCAATTCCTTGGTCACCTCGATATCCATCACATCCCCCTCAATGTCCTGGGCAAAGGCTGTGTCCAGGGGAATGCGCACCACCCGCGGAGAGTCCTTCCCCCCGCGCGGGACTTTCCCAAAAAAATCCGTGAATGTGACCTGGCTATTGACCCCTGCGCCCCAGACGCGCCTGCCCGCCCGCAGGGTCACCGCATTGCCCGCGCCCTCCTCCGCCGAGGCCAGAATGTGGGCGGCGCTATAATCCGCGCGCGGTGCCTGAAATAGATACACCTTGTGGTCCCCCTCCGCGGGTTCCTTCGCGTTATCCGCATCATACTTCTCATAAAATGCCCCCGGATCCTTTTTCCACTCCGGCCATCCCGCATCGGCAAGCGAGAGCGCGCCGCCATCCTGAATCAAGAAGGGAATACCCTCCACCGTGGCCTGTTCCCCGGCTCCGTCATGTCCCGTCAGAGGCGCAAGGTCCACAGGGAGAAAAAGGTTCTCCTCAACGGAAGCGCGAGCGGACACAAGCGCGAAAAAATAGAGAGCGAGAAGAGTGGATTTCCTTACCATTTTTTGGGTTGTTTGAGACTTTGTGTTTTCCAGAGGAGAAACGGGGAGATCCGATTCGCGGCTTTTGCAACTTCGGTTGGAGAGAACATTTTCATACAAGATGATGCTATGTAGCATCAGAGTGAGGATGTGTCAAATAAAAAGATGCCGAAAGTGTGAGAAAGGATGAAGGAAGAAGGGTGAAGGAGAAAGTGGGGGCGACTGCGTCGTCCGCTGGAGTTTGGACATTTATACGCCGAAATTATGCGTCGGCCAGAAGAGCGCGTCGGAGGCACGGTGATGGCGAAGCCATCAAAGCATAAGCAGCGGGGGTTGAGAGGAAATGCGGAAACCGGAACGCGGAGAGCGGAGGGATTCCGCGCCGGAGGCGCGAGCATGGCGAAGCCATCAAAGCATAGGCAGCCGGGGGTTGAGCGGGGCGACACCCCCGGATAGAATCCTCCCAAAAAACCAGCACCCCGCAAGGGGTGCCAGCAGGGAGTAGATCCTATGTCCACCTATCTGAGCCTTCATTATCATCTTATTTTCAGCGCCAAACATCGTGAAGCGTGGCTGAC
>WBZO01003253.1_pt1 | contig 19316 bp, 14 predicted proteins | sample 5204261 | NCBI WGS metagenome assembly WBZO01 (sample SAMN12412400, study PRJNA552823) | activated sludge metagenome | isolation source: activated sludge from anammox sidestream of wastewater treatment plant... | place: USA: North Carolina | collected 2017-09
TACCGCGGTCGGGGTGGCCAGACCGAGAGCATCAGGGCAGGCGATAACCACTGCGGAGATGGCGAAGGTCAGCGCCATTTCGAAACTGACACTGCCGAACACCGACCAGGCCACGAATGTCAGGACGCCCGCGCCAACCGCCAGCACCACGAGGTACTGCGCGGCTTTGTCGGCAATACGCTGACCGGGCGCTTTCGATGCCTGAGCGTTGCGCACCATCTCGGCGATTCGGGCGACCGTTGTTTCCGAGCCGACAAGGGTGGCGGCGAAAGTGAAGCGCCCGGTGAGATTGATCGACCCGCCAACGACCGAATCACCTGCTGTTTTGGTGACCGGCATCGATTCTCCGGTGACCAGCGATTCATCGACGGCGCTGTGGCCGCTGATGACCTCGCCATCGACCGGGATCCTGCCGCCTGGCCGGATGACCACGATGTCGCCACGCATGATATCGACGGTGGCGACCTCCGCTTCGCGGCCGTCACGAATGACGATTGCCGTTTCGGGAACCAGATCGAGTAGCGCCCGCAGCGAATCCGAGGTGCCGCGGCGACTCTTCATTTCCAACCAGTGACCGAAGAGCACAAAAGTGACCAGCATTGCCGCGGCATCGAAGAAAACTTCGTCGCCATCGATGAGGAGCAGGACGAGACTGGCGAAATAGGCCGCCAGCACGCCGGTCGCGATCAGCACGCTCATATCGAGGGTGCGATTGCGCAGCGCGTGCCAGGCTCCGGTGATGAAGATCGATCCTGACCAGAAGACTACCGGTGTGGCCAGGGCAAGCATCAACCAGTCGCTATGCCAGTCGGCGGGGACGGTGTAGCCGAGCAGGCTCTCACCGAGCGATGAGAGGAGCACGATCGGCATAGTCAGCAGCAATGCGACCAGAAATCGGGCGCGCATGTCCCGCTCCATGGAGGCGGCCATAAGGGGATCGCTCATGTCATGTGACATTCCACGGTGCCCGGCATGCGCAACGTCGTGATCGGCGGGGGGCCGGAGTGGGGACGCGGTGTGCGGCTGGGTCGTCAGCTGTCTCGGGTGTTCATGCGGCCGACCGAGTTCGGCGCTGGATTGGTGGTGGTGGGTGTGGTCCATGGAATTGCTCCGCGTGAGTTGGATGTGGCGACAACCTGGTCGCGCTGATAGCGCTTCGGGAGCCCCGGCCGGAACGAGCCGGCGATGGGGGCTGTGATGACACTATACCCTATGGGGGTATAATGTCAAGCAGGCCACAGACAAAAAAGGAGCGTCAGCAATGACGCTCCTGATGCTGTTGGTTGGATTGGAGGGGCCAGTTAGTTCCTGGCCGGATATCCCGCTTCGGCCAACGCGGTCCGAATGTCGTCTGCGGAAATAGCCGAGGATTCGAACTCCACTTCTACGGTTTTCGACTGGTTGGACGCGCGAACAGTTTTCACGCCGGCCAACGCGCCGACTTCCTCGTGAATGGTCATTTCGCAGTGTCCGCAGCTGATATCCGGAACGTCAAACGTTATTCGGGTTGCGGTATCGGTCATGGTTCGGTCCTTTTCGTGTGGGTGCCGACGATTCTGCAGCTATTGTATACCGACCGGGGGTATATTGCAAAAAGTCAGAAGGACCGGGATTTACGGCGTCGGGGTTGCGGCCGGCGCCGTGGGCAGATTGGCAAAGGGCGTCACCGGAATACGGGTAGGATCAGTTTGCCAGGGGAGTTCGCCTGCCGCATTGGCCAGGTAGAGCGCGAAGAAGAGGACAATGGCGATGGGAATCAGGACCAGTGTGGCAATGATTGCCCGTCTTCTGGAAACCGGAGGTCGTTGATCGTCCATCGCCGTTGCCTGTCCTTTTGCTCTGTGAGCGGTCGAATTGTCGCCGTCTGTGCGTTATCCGGTTGTCTCGATCAGGAGGCGGCTGCGACGATATCGACCTCGAGTCGGAGATCATCGGCGATGCTGACAACTGAACCGACAATCGGTTTTTCGATGTTGTAGTCCTCCAGCAGGAACTCCGTGAACGCCGTGCCGGTCAGCGTATCGCCATCGAGCGATGCCGTTACTTCCCAGGCGACGAGTTTCGTTTCTCCCCGGAAGGTCAGGTCACCGATCAGGGTGAAGGTCTGCTCTTCGTTTGTCAATGGACTTTCGAGTCCTTCGGTTGCCCTGAGGATGAAAGTGGCCACCGGATACGTATCCGACTGCAGCGTGTTGCCGCGGATGAAGTTGTCTCGCCGGGATTCATCACTGACCAGTGTGCGCATATCCACATCGAATCGGGAGCAGGCGGCCGGACTGCCCTCGCTGTCGATCAGAATCTGACCGATGAAGGCATTGGTCGCGCCGATGGCGGTGTTGGCACCAATGCCGGCCAGCTCCTCTTCGACAACGTAGCGCGCTTCGGATTCTTCGCTGTTCAGAACATACGCCGTCTGACCGTCACCGACTTCCGACAGCACACCCGGATCAAGCGCTGCGACATCGGTGCAATCGGCAAGCGATGCGGTCAGCGCTTCATCAGGTTCGGCAATGACGCCAACGGGACGCAGTTCCGACGTTTCCTGAGCACCCGCGTGGATGCCGAACCCGCCGATGGCTGCACCGAGCATCATGCCGCCGATCAGCAGACCCGAGACGCCCACCAGGATCTTCCGTTTCTGCTTCTTTGTGTTGAGTTCCACCATGAGTTTCTATAGCCTCCTGAGATCGCCTGTCGGCAACTGAACCTCGATAAGCAACACATCGTTGTTGCTTCCATGGCAGCAGCATAGTGGACGACACTGTAACGTCTGCTGGCAACATCCTTCACGTTTCCTGTGAGAGAGTAGACGCATGCCCCACTCGATATCCGTCCTGCGACTGATTCAGCGGAGACGAGGAGTGATCCGGGTTCTTCTTCCGGTCCATTTCGTGAGACACTATCCGGCGCGGCAACTGCCCAACGTTTACGTTCCGGGAGCATTCCACCACGGCGATTGCAACTGAATCTGCGACAACTAATTCCCTGAATGATGCCGCAGGCGTTTCCGTCACGAAGCCTGCCACCGACGCTATCCAGCGACGGGTCGTCAAGGTGCTGGCGGCTGCCCAGATTTTCGGCGGCATTGGCGCGGCGGCAGGCGCGGCGGTGGGGGCATTGCTGGCCGCCGACCTGGCCACTGAGTCGTTGAGCGGTCTCTCCTCGACGGCATCGGTCATCGGCACGGCGGTGATCGCCATGCCGGTATCCCGTCTGATGAACGAACGAGGGCGGCGACCGGGGCTGCAGCTTGCCTATGCCATTGGCGTCTGTGGTGCGTTGCTGGTCGTGCTCGGAGCGATTCTCGATTTTTTCCCGATTGCGCTGGTGGGGCTCTTTCTGACCGGCGGTGGCTACACGGCCGGGTTGCAATCCCGCTACGCCGCCGCGGATCTGGCCTCGCCCGACCGACGCGGTCGCGATCTGTCCAGCGTGGTCTGGGCCACGACGATCGGTTCGGTCCTGGGGCCGAACCTGGCTGATCCGATGGGCAATCTGGCCGAACGGATCGGCATCCCATCACTGGCTGGTCCGTATCTGCTGACGGTGCTGGTTTTCATCATTGCCGGATTGCTGATTTCGATGCAGCTGCGACCCGACCCACTGTTGCTGGCCCGGTCGATTCAGGAGGAGGCGAGTGGCGTCGCGGCGCCGGCCAAACGGCATCACGTGCCATTGCGGGAAGCGTTTGCCTATATACGAAGGATTCCGGCGGCATCGCTCGGTCTTTCTTCGATGGCGATTGGTCAATCGGTGATGGTGGCGGTCATGTCGATGACGCCGGTCCATTTGAAACATGGCGATGCTGATCTGCGCATCATCGGATTTGTGATCAGTGGACATATCACCGGTATGTATATCGCCTCGCCGCTGGTCGGCTGGGCAGTCGACCGCTTTGGCAGACGTCCGATCATCATTCTGGGAGGGGTGATTCTCCTGATAGCGTTCACGGTGGCCGGCACCGCCAGCGGTCACGAATCGCTGCAACTGGGGATCGGGCTCTTCCTGCTGGGTCTGGGCTGGTCCTGCACGCTGATCGGCGGTTCGACATTGCTCACCGAATCGATCCCGGTCGATGATCGGGCCAGTATGCAAGGGGCCGCCGATCTGCTGATGGGGATCAGTGGGGCCACGGCTGGTCTGACGGCAGGGCTGATCGTTGGTCTGGGTTCTTACGCTATGCTCAATGTGGTGGCTGTTCTCCTCGTGGCGCCGCTGATCGCTCTGGCGGTGCGGTTTGGTTATCGAACAGACCCGGTGGCGGCGACAAACAGTTAGAAACCAGCCGCAACTCGTCGCTCCGGGCACGTATGGCACACTGCCGGGGAGCGTCGCGATGTCCAACAACTACGCCAGTCTTCACCAACTCCGGCGGACTGATCCCCCCGCCGCTGATCGATGTGCCACCCGATTGCTCAGGATGCGCAAGGATTTGCGATCGCTGCGCAGCAGGAAGAGCGAAGGCTCGCTCCTGCTGGCGACGTGGAACATTCGCGATTTCGGCGCGGCCAAGTTCGGACAGGGTAAACGCCTGCCGGAGACCCTCTATTACATCGCCGAAGTCATCTCCTGTTTCGACCTGGTTGCGGTCCAGGAGGTCAACAGGAATCTCGGCGAGTTTCTGGAGGTCATGCGGATTATGGGCAGAGAGTGGGATTTCATCGCCACCGACACGACGGAAGGGAGTGGGGGCAACGCGGAACGGATGGCCTTCGTCTACAACACGGACAAAGTCTGGTTCCGCAATATTGCCGGTGAGATCGTGCTGCCGCAGGGGCAGACGGTCGTTTCCCGAGCTCGCGCGCTGGACGACCAGCCGGAGGGTGCGCGAGGCGCTCTGGCGGCTGCGGCGGAAGCCAAAACGGTGCAATCGGCCATCGATCGCGGGCTGACAGAGGTCGAGCAGCAGTTCGCTCGCACGCCGTTTGTGGTGTCTTTTCAGTCAGGGTGGTTCAGATTCAATCTCTGCACCGTGCATATCTACTATGGGCAGGACTCGGGGCCGGGATTGCAGCGCCGCATCAGAGAAATCCGGGAGCTGGTGAAGTTCTTTGCGGATCGGCAGGACAAGGAGAACGCGCTGGCAGGCGACGAACCGGGTCGCTCCGAAAACTACATCCTGCTTGGAGATTTCAATGTAGTCAGCCCGGAACATGAAACGATGCTGGCGCTCCGCGACCGTGGTTTCACTATCCCTCCGGCGATCGATGGGGACCGCATCCGCACACCAGAGGATCACTTTTACGATCAGATCGCGGTGAGAGTGGCGGAACCGTCGTTTCGGGTCGTCACCGGCGGGTTGGTCGACATCTACGAATCGGTGTTTCGCCACAATCAGACCGATCTGCGACTCTACACGCCGTTGATGCCATCTGCTGACGAGGACGACCGGGAGAATACCCCGATGGAGCGCTATCTGAAGTGGCGGACGTGGCAAATGTCTGACCACCGCCCATTGTGGATCGAAATCGATACTGACTACGCAGACGCCTATCTGTCGGATTTCAGGGCCTAGGTTGTATGGGGCGGTGTCCCCGTGACCATCACTCAGGTGCCTCGGCGAACGGCCGCGACGACACTGGTATGCTGTGCAGATGATCAGTGAACCGAGTCTCAATGCACAACAACTGGCGGCTGTCCGGCACGGTATCGGACCGATGCGCATCATCGCCGGGGCGGGCACCGGCAAAACCCAGACCCTCATGCACCGCTTTCTTTTCCTCGTTGATTCGGGGGTACGAAAAGATCGTATTCTCTGTCTGACGTTTTCCCGCAAAGCCGCTCACGAACTCCGGCGGCGTGTGCTGCGCCATCTCGATGCCGGGCATGGATCATTGACCATCAACACGTTTCATGCTTTCTGCCGCGCGCTGCTCGATCAGTGGAATATGACCAATCAGGCGGCCAGCGTCAGGATCCTGACCGGACCGGAGTTGATGCAGTTCGTGCTGAAGGTCGTGGGCGCGATCCCGGATAGTGACCTGATTGCCCATCAGGGAGCGTTTGGCCGCAGGAAACTCGTCGAGAACCTGCTGACCTTTGGATCACAAACCCGCGATCAACTGATGACGCCGGATGACGTCGACGCCTACGTTCGGCAAGCCGAACCGGTGGCGGGTCGCCTGCACGATCTGGCTCTGGCCCACCGGCGGGTCACCGAGGCCATGGACGCAGCGGACGTCTACGACTTCGCCGCACTCGGTGTGGAGGTCGTGCGACGTTTGCGCGAAGACGAGGCACTCCTTGCCAGAACTCGTGCTCGTTTTGATCACATCCTGGTCGATGAGTTTCAGGACACCAATCTGGCTCAGTTTGCGTTGATTCGACTATTGGCGGGCGAAGCCGGCAATATTTGCGTGGTGGGCGATGCCAATCAGGCGATCTACGCGTTCCGCGGTGGTCAGGCTCGCTATATCACCGAGTTCCAGGAGGAGTTTCCCGGCGCGGCAACCTACAGTCTGGGGACGAACTACCGGTCGGGACAGACCATTCTCGATCCGGCCAACCGACTGATCGAACACAATCCCGGCAGCGACCATGTGTTCCTGACTGCCGACGACCCGCAGCGTGGCGGAACCGTCAGCGTGACACGAACGGCCAACCCCGCATTGGAAGCCGCTCATATCGCGCGTTCCATTCTGGAGTTGACGCGCCGGGGCGAGGGTGCGGTCGGGTTCGCCGATATTGCGATTCTCCTGCGCAGTACTGAACGGAACAGCGCGCCGATCGAACAAGCGCTGGCCGCCAACGGGATACCGTTCCAGTCACGTGAGGAAAACCTCGGGAACGCCGAGAGTATCCGCGATGTGCTGTCCGGACTGAGACTGGTCGCCGGGCCGCCTCGCTGGCGAGACGCAGCGCGATTGATCAGCAAAGGCAGCAGAGAGCATGCGCAGGCGCTGCGCTCCATCGAATCGCGCTTCCCGGACATCGACGAACAGGATGCCTTGCTCGATCCTTCGGCTGAGATTTCCAGTATTTCCATAAACGAGAGCGACGCGCTGCGCGAGATCCGACGAATCGTGGCCCTGGCCAGACAGTATGGAGAACGAGATGCACCGCAGGCGCTCTACCACGCCATGCTTCTGGCCAGTGTGCTGTCGGAGACTACGGACCCGCTGACCGCGGCGACGATGAAGGCGTTTCTGGGACGAGCGAATGCGGTGTTCGATGCTGGTGGGTCGGTGGCCGAACTCGCCGAGCAGCTGACGGCGGAATATGACGGTGTGCCGTGGTCCGCGGCGGCGGTGGCCAACGGTGTTTCGATTCTGACGGTTCATGCGGCCAAGGGATTGGAGTGGCCGGTTGTTTTCATGCCGGCGATGGTCGATGGCGAGTTTCCGCTGCCGATGAAGCTGGATGCCGACTTCGATTCCGAAATTCTCAACGACTGGCGAGGCAAAGAGGGGAGCGTGCCATCGGAACGCGATCGGCGGTACCGCTTTCTCTGCGAGGAGCGGCGCCTGGCCTACGTGGCGATGACCCGAGCGCAGTCTGAACTGCACGTGTCCTACCCGGCTAAAGATTCGGCAGGGGCGGAGAACCGGGTTTCTCCTTTTCTCGCGGAAGCGGGTCTGACCGATGTGCAGATGGTGCGCGGTCCGGGTTTCGACGAATCGCCGCCGGCGTCGCCTGCCGAGCTGGCCCGGCAATTGCGCACGAGACGAAATGCGGCATTGATCGCTGATATGGCCGCCCCCGAACTGCCCGATCAGCTGGCCGGGTTGCTCCTCGATCACTATGCCGCAGCAGCGGGTATTGCCGGTGCGATACCCCATCGGGCGAAGCGAATGCCCCGGCCATTTGGCCCCTCTCGACCGATGCGACTTTCCTACAGCCAGATTTCCCTCTACGAAGGATGTCCGCGCCAGTATTTCTACGCGCGGGCGCTCGGTCTGGAGGAACCGGAGGAGTCGTCATACCTGACCTTCGGTTCGGCGGTGCATGCCGCGCTCAACGCCTTGAATCTGCGCTGGCGGGAGACTGACCGAGTGCCGGACAGGGAGACAATCGAGTCGATGATCGACGCGAGCTGGCCGGCGCGAGCGTTCGAGTTTCACGTGCAGGCGCGACAGTTTCGTGGCCGGGCCAGCGCTATTCTGCAGCGGTACTACGCCTGGGAGCGGGAGCGACGACCGGCGCGGCGGCCGGAACAGATCGAGTCGTCGTTCGTCGTCGGCTATGACAACCACGCGCTGACGGGGCGGATCGATGTGGTGCTGGTCGACGACGATCAGCAGGTGGAGATCGTTGACTTCAAAACGAGTCGTCCGGGTAGTTCATCGATCGGCAAACCGGCGGAATCGCTGCAGTTGTTCATCTACGACTTTGCGCACCGGGCCAGACAACCGGAAGCAAACCCGACGGTGTCCTTTTACGCGCTGCGGCACGAGGATGATCGGGCGTTCAACGATGTCGAAGCGTGGGACATTCGCCAGGTGAAATCGTTTCGGCATTCTGACGAGTCACGGCAGATGCTCGGCGCTCGTCTGGACGGGTTGATCGATCAGCTGGAAGCGAATGACTTCACGCCCAAACCGTCGTACGGAACATGCGGTCGCTGCGCGTTTCGCTGGTTGTGCCCGGAAGGGTCGCGAGTCTGACGTCGCGGACGTGGTCAGTGGCGTGCAACGTCACTGGGTTGGACTGAGTTTCACGACGGGAAGGATCGTGGCGTTTTCAACCGCCATGGCGATCTCAGCGTCATAGTCGAATGCCCGGAGAGCGCTCAGCAATGGTCGTAGACGAGCCGGTGGACCGCATTGCGACGACTGTTTCTGCATCAGGAGCATCAGTCGCTGTCGCTCGAAGGGGTCCGGGACGACTGCTGCTGTGACCGGCATCGTCGCCGGGCCAATCCTGATCGTGGCGTGAGGGTCGGCCAGGAGATTCCGGTACCAATTCGAGTCGATGCCGAAACCGGAAAAGACGACGTAATCTGAATCGATTCCCATTGCGCTGACACAGACCGTGCGGGGTTTGCCGCTTCGGCGCCCGGTGGTGGTTAGCCGGATCACACAGCGGGATGCCAGGAAACGAGCCAGCGGTCCATGATAGAGAAGAGGCGGCAATCTGAAAACGAACCGCAACAGGACCGGTGGTCGCGGTCGCTCGAATGACGGCATCGAAGTGCTCACGGGGTTGCCCCTTCACGAGACCCAAAATGAAACGAGCCATCAGATGGTGAATGCAAGTGTCGCTCAGCGCAGGAATTCAGAAGGCTACGATTGTCGTCCGACAGTGAAGCAGGGGAATCGCCAGCAGGAAAGGGCACGTGAGTTGACTGCTTCTCCGGTATCACCGGCAGGTGAAACTGCGGATCATCTGCTGAGGCAGATGCTGGGCCGGAACGCGGTCTTTCGGGACGGTCAGCGGGAAGCGATTCTGGCGCTCGTCGAAGAAAGATCGCGATTGCTGGTCGTGCAGAAGACCGGTTGGGGGAAGAGCCTGGTCTACTTTGTGGCGACGCGATTACTCCGGGATCGCGGGGCAGGGCCAACATTGCTGATCAGCCCACTGCTCTCCCTGATGCGAAACCAGGAACAGATGGCCGAGCGCATCGGTATCAGGGCGAGACGTCTCGACAGTTCCAACCCTCAACACTGGTCCGATGTCTTGCAGGACTTGCGATTCGGAAGGTGCGATCTGCTGATGGTTTCGCCCGAGCGATTGGCCAATGAGAACTTCCGGACTCAGATTCTGCCATTGGTGCAGCAGGGGATCGGGATGCTGGTGGTCGACGAAGCTCACTGCATCTCCGACTGGGGGCATGATTTTCGGCCGGACTATCGGCGAATCATCCAGATTGTGCGGGTGCTGCCATCCACAGTTCCTGTGCTGGCGACAACCGCCACCGCGAATAACCGGGTTGTGGAGGACATCGCCAGACAGCTGGCTGATCGGCCAATTGTCATGCGCGGATCGCTGGCGCGGGCGACGCTCCGCTTGCAGACGATCAGATTGACTGAGCCGTCTGAACGCCTGGCGTGGTTGGCGATGCACCTGCCAACGTTGCGGGGTTCAGGGATCATCTATTGCCTGACAGTGCGCGACACCGAACTGGTGGCCAGCTGGCTGCAATCCCGGGGCATCAACGTCGTACCCTATCACGCGGACCTCACAACCGAGGAGCGAGAAGCGACCGAACAACGTTTGCTGGCAAACGACATCAAAGCGGTGGCGGCAACGGTGGCGCTGGGGATGGGTTTCGACAAACCGGATCTGGGTTTCGTCATTCACTACCAGCGCCCCGGCTCAGTCGTCGCGTACTACCAACAGATCGGACGAGCGGGAAGAGCGGGGCAGGATGCGTTTGCCATCCTGCTCAGTGGGGCGGAGGATGACCAGATTCAGGAGTACTTTATCAGTCGCGCTTTTCCGGACGCAGATCAGCAACGTCAGGTTGTCGAAGCCGTGGCTGTGTCCGACGAAATGACCATCGGGGAGATCGAACAGCAGGTCAACCTGTCCCACCGCCGGATCGAACAATGCCTGAAGTTCCTGGAGGTCGAGGGGGCTGTTGTGCGGGAGGGACGAGTTTACCGGCGGACCCCGGTCCCATGGCTGCCGGATTCCGAGCGAGCAGCGCGAGTGACCCAGCTTCGCTATCACGAACTCTCCCGGATGCAGGAGTTTCTGACGACCAGAGAGTGTCTGATGGCATTTGTGGCCCGCGAACTCGATGCTCCGGCTGCTGCAACCTGTGGACGTTGTGCGAATTGTTGTGGGGATTTGCTGCCGCGGACATACGAGCCGGAACTGGCACAGGAGGCCGAGCGATTTTTGAGTCGAAGGTGGGTGACGATCCAACCCCGACTGATGCTGCCGGCCGGAGTTCTGCCCGAGCGCAAGTCCCGCAAACTCGATCCCGAGTCTCTGATCGGACCAGCGCTGGTGCTGAGCGCTTACGCCGACTCGGCCCGGGGGCGTCTGGTCCGAATGGGTAAGTATGAAACTGGATATTTCGACAATCGTCTACTGGATGAAGCGACGGTAGCCATTACTGCCACCTGGGAGATCGATACCTCGACCTGGTGGCTGACGGCGGTGCCGTCGTTGCGGTCTCCCGGACTCGTGGCAGACTTTGCCCAGAGACTCGCCGATCGGTTGGGGATTCCGTACGCCCCGGCGCTGGTCAAAACGAAAGAAACGCGCAAGCAGAAACTGATGCAGAACAGCGCTCAACAAGTTGAGAATATCCTGCACGCCTTTGGTGCTGTGCCGGGCAGGGTCAGGTCCGGACCGGTCATCCTGGTCGACGATATCATCGACTCTCGCTGGACGGTGACAATCTGTGGAGCTCGATTGCGACGGGCTGGCAGCGGGCCCGTATATCCCTTCGCGCTGGCCACCTTCCGGCAGGACGTCTGATCACATGACATCCGGGTTTTCCCACGACGATCGCATCGCCACCATTGCCGCCTGCTCGACAATGGGGCGCTTGCCTCAGCCGCGCGGCAGGGAAGAGCCGCTGGGTCCGGCCGAATGGTCGGAAGTGGCCCGCTGGTTGCACGAACGGGGTTTGCAACCGGGCGCTTTGCTGGAGGAGGGCACTCGCTCGGAGGCGTTCGACGGTCTGCAGCCGAAAGTGGCCAGCAGACTACCTGACATCCCGGCGCGGGCGTCGCTGGTGGCGCTGGAGCTCGAACACATCGAAAACCGGGGTATCTGGTCGCTGGTGCGATTCGACGACGGTTATCCGGTCCGCTGGCGCGAGAAGCTCAAACGTCTGGCTCCCCCGGTGGTCTTCGGGGTCGGAGCATCGGAGCTTCTGAATCGATCGCCGGGGCTGGCGATCGTCGGTTCGCGGGACATCGGCGTGGAACAGTTCGAGGTGGCAATGGCAATCGGGCGCCGATTCGCGCAGGCCGGATATCTGATCATCTCCGGCGGGGCCAGGGGGAGTGATCGTGGGGGGATGTCCGGCGCCCTGGACAATGAACAGGCCGCGGTGGGTATTCTGCATGGCGACCTGCAGCGAGAGTCGCAGCGGAGGGATGCTCGTCAGTGGATCGAAGCGAAACAGCTTTGCCTGGTATCCCACGTCCATCCAGCCACCGGATTCTCCTCAGGCAACGCCATGGCTCGCAATCGCTATATCCACGCGCTGGCGGACGCCACGGTGGTGATTGCCACGTCGGTAGACAAGAGGGGGGGAACGTGGCAGGGGGCGGTCGACAATCTGAAACACGGCTGGTCGCCGCTTCTGGTGTGGAATGGCGAACATGCGCCCGCCGGCAACGCTGCGCTGATCGAGGAGGGGGCGATGCCCTTCACTGAGATTCCGGAGGACGCCGATGCATGCCGAGCGCTGATCGACGCGGCCGCCGTCCACCGGGCAGAATCGCCGCGCGGTGTGGTCGATTTGCAACAGTCCAACTTGCCGCTCTGATCGCCGGCACGGTCGAGCGACGGTGAGGCAGGGGCCTACTCGTCGGAGACCATGCCAATGGCGGTGCGAAGCTGTTGCAGGAAGGCTCGTTCGCCTTCGCCGACCTGCGTACCCCCGATACCCAGAAATCCACCCGATTTGGTGGCCAGGGTCACCTGTTCGGCGATGGCGTAGAGCCAGTGCTTGAATTGCACCGTCTCCTCCAGTGTGGCGGTTTGCTGCATGATGGTCATCGACTGCTCTGCCAGTTCGATGGCCGTTGCCCCGGCCAGCACGGGGCTGCGCTCTTCGACAACATCATCCTGACCGTCAGGATCATCGGTATCATCGGTTTCTTCGTCGGTTTCGTCAGTTTCCTGCATCGACGCTGCCAGGAGTTGAATGACGGCATTCTCGGGAAAGGCGAAGGCGGCTTCCCGGGCGGCCGTCAGACCGGCGCGCATTTCTCTGGCCAGATTTAGCGCTCCGTTGCGCTCGGCGTACGCGGCACCCATAGCCACCGCGGTAGGGGTTCGGTTGAGGATGGCCAGGTCGTCGGGTGTGAAATCGGTCAACTGGGTCACTGAAAAGTCCTTCATCACGAAGCAGTCGAATCAGCAGAATAGTAGTCGGCAGCGGCATACAGTGCGGCTGGCTTACCGTTCGGTTTTGCCAGCGGAGTCAAATGGGTGGATGATGGAGCGCATGACGATCACGGTCATTCTCGGCCATCGTCGTTGGCGAGCGTCCGGAGCAGGTAGGTGATGAGCAGCGTATTTCGAGTTGGATACACGGCTGACTTTCTGAACTCCGATGGCCAAACAGGCTGGGGTGATATCGGTCTGCAGCGATTCGCCGGGGTTGCCGAGATCGACGTTTCTTTCCTGCCGCCGCACGAGCGGGTTCTCACAGCGGATGTGGTGGGCGATCTCGATGCGCTGGCGGTGCTGGCGCCCAGAATCACCGCTGAGCTGGTCGACAATGCACCGCGCCTGGCGCTGGTGGCCCGGTTCGGGGTCGGCTACGACTCCGTGGATCTGGAAGCCTGTACGCGGAACGGGATCGCGGTGACGATAACCCCGGCGGGAGTCCGGAGACCGATGGCGGCGGCGGCGGTGACGCTGATTCTGTCGCTGGCGCACCAGGTTCTGGCTAAAGACCGCATCACACGGGCGGGGGAGTGGTCGAAAAAACTCGACTACATGGGTTACCAGGTGACGGGTCGCACACTGGGGACCATCGGGCTGGGAAACATCGCTCGCGATCTGTTCCACCTGATGCAACCATGGGGGATGCGCCGCATCGCCTTCGATCCGTACGTGACCAATGATCTGGCGGCGGCTCACGACGTCGAACTGGTCGATCTGGAGACGGTTTTTCGGGAATCCGATTACCTGGTCGTGCTCTGCAATCTGACCGACGAGACATTCCATCTGGTCAATCGCGACCGGCTGGCGATGATGAAACCGTCCGCCACGCTGATCAGCATTGCGCGAGGGCCGATCGTCGATGAAGCGGCGCTGGTCGATGCATTGCAGAGCGGGCGAATTCGGGCAGCCGGTATCGATGTGTTCGAGAAAGAACCGGCGGAGCCGGACAATCCACTCTTCGCTCTGGACAATGTCATCGTTGCTCCGCACGCACTGGCCTGGACAGAGGAATCAGCGATGGGCATCGGCAGCAGCGTGATCGATGCCATACTCGATGTGCGAGCGGGGCGGGTACCGGAATATGTGGTGAACAGGGCGGTAATCGATTCACCGAGATTTCAGGAAAAACTGGCCGGATACCGGTCGAAATGGGGGTCGTGACAATGCGCAGAAACACCGTCCGGGAGACCTTGGCCAGCGGCGGCGTCGCGGTGGGAACGATGGTTTTCGAGTTCAACTCCACCGGAATCGGTCATCTGGCAGGCGAGGCGGGAGCCGACTTCGTGATTTTCGATATGGAGCACACCGGCTGGAGTATTGAAACGATTCGGATGCTGGTGGCCACATCGCGCGCATCGAAAGCGATACCCATGGTGCGAGTGCCGGCCACGCAGTACCACCTGATTTCGCGGCCGCTCGATGTGGGGGCGATGGGGATCATGGTGCCGATGGTGGAGTCGGTCGAACAGGCCCGGTTGATCGCCCAGTCGGCGAAGTACGCACCCGAGGGGAGTCGTGGAGCGGCGTTCACCGTTGCCCACGACAACTACGAGGGTGGCGCAGTTTCTGAAAAGATGGCGACTGCCAATCAGGAGACACTTCTCATCGCGCAGATCGAAACGGCTGCCGGTGTGGAGTGCTGTGAGGCGATCGCTGCTGTGGATGGTATCGATTGTCTGTGGGTCGGGCATTTCGATCTGTCGATTTCCATGGGAATACCGGGGCAGTTCGAGCATCCGGAGTTCGTGGCGGCCATCGCCCGGGTTGCGCAGGCGGCACAGGCACGAGGGAAAGCGGCGGGGGTGATGGTTGCCGATGTGGAGACGGGCGCATTCTGGCGGAGTCTGGGTTACCGGGCATTTGCGTTCGGCGGGGACCTCTGGTTGTACAAGTCGGCGCTGCAGACTGGCGTCGAGGGGATGAGGCGGCTCTGACGCACGACTTTGCGTGTCGCGTTCCACCGAAGAACGCGGCTGCGTCGCCGAAATGCGAATCATCTGGCCAAACTCTGCAATACTAGCGGCATTCGGTTCACCCACCGTTGCGGAGCGGCTTCCCACTGCTCGTAACAGCAGGGTCGGGGGTGAGGCAACTGGCACAGGACGGCGCGATGAAGATCGGGATTGGTGGACCTGGCTTGATGGGCTCGCAAATCGGGGTGGAGTATGCCCTGGCGGGTCACGATGTCGTGTTTCTCGTCCGCAATCTCAACCAGGCTCGACATCGGGTGAAGACCGCACTCGCGCTGGCGGCCACGCTCAGTCACTGGTCCGAGGAGGCGGTAACGACTGGCGCCGATCGCATTGCGTACGTGGAGTCGATCGAGGAGTTCGATCCGGAAACCGAGCTCTTTCTGGAATCGATCATCGAAGAACCTCAGGCCAAGATCGAACTCCTGAAGAGCGCGGGCAAGCAGATGCCCGGTGCGATTCTGGCTTCGAATACGTCTTCGCTGAGTATCGGTCGTCTGGGCGGTTGGGCCGGGGCCGCTCGGCGCACTGTCGGTACGCACTACTGGAATCCTCCGCTGCTGATGCCTCTTGTCGAAGTCGTGGCGGGTCCGGAGACGGAGAAGTCGATTATCGCCAGAGTGGAGGCGCTGCTGACCGGGCTGGGCAAGCGTCCGATCAATGTGCAACGAGATGTCGACGGGTTTGTCTGGAACCGGTTGCAAATGGCGCTGTTGCGGGAAGCAGTCTGGATTGTGGAACAGGGTGTGGCCAGTCCTGAGGTGGTCGACGAAGTGGTTCGGGACGGTCTGGCGCGCCGGTGGCGATACACCGGGCCATTTGCCACCGCCGCGCTGGGAGGACCACAGACCTTCACCAGAGTGGCCAATAATCTCTGGCCGCGCCTGTCCGCAGCTCATCAGGTCAACGATCTCAGCAAATGGCTCCTCGATGACCGGGAGGAACTCTCGCGGATCCGCAAGAACCGGGATGCGCGGCTGGTCGAAGAACTGCAGCGAGACTGGGAAGGCGATGAGCCAGATTCGTAGCCTGATCCTTCCCGCGAGGTCGGCCAGATCGACCCGTCTTCACCCGACTTTCGGCGACCTCACGTAGCGCGGTGAGTCCACCTCGAGCTGATCATTGCCCTTTCGAAAGGACCAGTTTGCTGTGTGGTCGGAAACGATGACCAGCAGATCGAAGCTGCTGCAGACAAACCCGTTCCACTGGATGCCGGTGTTGCTGCTGATCGCTGCATTGCTGGTCAGCGCCGGTGCGGCGTCGGCCGACGTTCAATTCGAGCGGAGTGATCCGGCTCCGAATGCCGTTCTTGCTGCGCCGCCGCGTGTCGTACAGGTCTGGTTTTCGGAGCCGATCGACGAGGCGGCCAGTTCACTGGCGCTGATCGACCAGCATGGCCAGGTGGTGGCGGGACTGCGTGCCGAATCCGGTGACGATGGGAGCTCGCTGCGGTTGGTGACGAGCGAGATTCTGCCCTGGGGAACCTATTCGATCGCCTGGGAGACGGTCGCCGCGGTCGATGGAGCGCGGGCGAATGGATACGTGGCCCTTACCGTGGGGAGCACGGCGGCGAACGCCGCGATCGCCGCAGCGGCTGAGGTCGCCGATGCGGATGATCCACCCACCTGGCGGCAGTTCGTGTCGCAGTGGCTGGTGCTCCTGTTTCTCGCGCCGGTTATCGCCGGGTGGCTGATCTGGCTTGTCGCTCTGTTGCCCGCCACTCGTGGGAAAACTCCTGAACGAGCGTTGCTGGCTGGTCGGGTCCGTACGCTGGTCTATGTGGCGATGGCACTGGCGGTGGGCGCGGTCATTCTGAATGCGCTCGTGGAGGCCAGCGCGATCGACCGATCTGGCATCGTGGCGCAGGTTGAGGAACTGCTGACCAACACCCGATACGGAAGACTGTGGATAGGGCAACTGGCGCTTCTGGCGGCAGCGGCGATCGCTCTGGAGTGGTCGAACTGGCAGAATCCGGAGCGAACCAGAGTCATTTCCTCCCTGTCGTTGTTGCTGACGTTCGCCGCTGGTCTGCCAGCCAGCCTGACCTCCCATGCGTCGGAACTCGCCGACGGACGGACAACGGCCATTCTTTTCGATTGGGTGCATCTGACTGCCGCATCCCTGTGGCTGGGCGGACTGTTGGTGATTCCGGGAGCGATGTGGCCACTGGTGAAACAGTCGGGCGAATGGCGCCCGATACTGCAGGTGGTTCTGTCCCGCTTCGCCGCCGCTTCACTCGTCTGCTGGGTTCTGCTGGCGCTGACCGGTTCGTATGCCAGTTGGGTGCAGATTGGCAGTCTGGATGCGTTGCGGACCACGGATTTTGGTCGCGCACTGATCGCCAAACTGTTGATGGCGGCGGTCATTGGGGTGACTGCGGCCGCCGCTCTGTTCTTCGTCAGGCGAAAGTACCCGGAAACGGTGACGGCGGCGTTCGGCGCTTTCGCCGTTGCGCTGGTGCTCCTGACGGTGACCATCTTCCTGCTGGCCGGGCGAATGTCCAGTCTGAGCACACCGGCCGAGACGAGGCAAACGACCGGGGGGATCGCGCAAACCTTCGATCTGGCGGGAAGTCCGGCAACACTCTCCATCCAACCGGGCTGGGCGGGTCCCAATCTGTTCCTGCTCGAGGTAGCTGACTCTGTATGGGCAGCCGATGCCAGGGTGGAGATCATTCTCGAGCGATCCGCGGATTCGTTCGGGGTCAGCCGGATTGTCCCGGACCGGTTACACGGCAATCGCTTCATGTGGCAGGGCAGTGAGTTGAGCACATCCGGCGACTGGTCGGCGACGATCGTGGTGGAGGACGCTGTCAGTGGCCGAAGGCAGGCAACCACCATCGTCAGTGTTTCGGAGAGACCGCAAACGCGGGAACAGAATCCCTGGAGACTGACTACCCACTCCATTGCCGGACTGCTTCTGGTGATCATCGGGCTGGTGGCCCTCGCCGTGGGCTGGCAAACCAGTCATGGTGGGTTGCGGCGGGAGAGTGCGCTGCTGGGGGCGCTGGCCGTCGCGCTGGGGTTGGGCATCATGTATACCGATCGAGTCGAGCCTTATGGACCGACCCCACCGCGCATTCTGCCGAACGAGGACTCAATCGCGCTGGGAGAGGAGATTTATCAGCGCGCCTGCCTGACCTGTCATGGATCGGCGGGCGAAGGAGATGGACCGAGCGCTGCCGGCATGCTCCCGGCTCCGGCGGATTTCACTGATCTGGCCAACCATACCCACGATGACGCCGGTTGGTATCGGGCGATCCACGATGGCACACCCGGTACGGGAATGCCCGGTTTTGGCGCGCAACTGAGCGATGAAGAAATCTGGCATGTGGTGAATTACATCCAGGTCGAATTGCAGCGATAGCCCACTGTGGACACGTCGCGAGCGGCAGGGTACTATTCGTATGTGACTTATAAAAGATAAGTCTTTCCGCATATCGAGGGCACCTCTGTGAAGAAGATTGGATTTCTGTCGTTTGGCCATTGGGGCGTTTCGCCGGGATCGATGACCTGGTCGGGTGGAGATGCGCTGCTGCAATCGATCGATCTGGCGGTGGCGGCTGAGGAACTGGGAGCCGATGGAGCCTACTTTCGGGTGCATCACTTCGCGCGGCAGCTTGGTTCGCCGTTTCCGTTACTGGCGGCCATCGGGGCGAGAACCTCGCGGATCGAAATCGGCACCGCGGTCATCGATATGCGCTATGAGAATCCGTACTACATGGTGGAGGACTCAGGAGCCGCCGATCTGATTGCCGGAGGTCGCCTGCAGCTGGGAATCAGTCGGGGATCGCCGGAGCAGGTGATCGACGGCTGGCGATACTTCGGATATGAACCGGCGGCAGGTGAATCTGAAGCGGACATGGCCCGCCGCAATGCACAGACGTATCTGGAACTGCTGAACGGAGAGGGATTTGCGCAGCCCAATCCTCGACCCATGTTTCCCAACCCGCCGGGTCTGCTGCGCATCGAACCGCATTCCGAGGGGTTGCGCGACCGTATCTGGTGGGGAGCGGCGTCAAATGCCACCGCCGCCTGGGCCGGAACGCTGGGAATGCACTTGCAGAGTTCGACGCTGAAGTTCGATGAAAGTGGTCAGCCTCTCCACATCCAGCAAGCGGAGCAGATCCGCGTCTTCCGGGAGTCCTGGCAGGCGGCTGGTCACGAGCGCACACCGCGGGTTTCGGTCAGCCGAAGTATTTTCCCGCTGGTCGATGATCGGGACCGGATGTATTTCGGACAGCGGAATCAGGACAGCGACCACCTCGGTTACATCGACGACAACACGCGAGCGATTTTCGGCAGGAGCTATGCCGCCGAGCCGGAG
>WBZO01003254.1_pt1 | contig 19307 bp, 24 predicted proteins | sample 5204261 | NCBI WGS metagenome assembly WBZO01 (sample SAMN12412400, study PRJNA552823) | activated sludge metagenome | isolation source: activated sludge from anammox sidestream of wastewater treatment plant... | place: USA: North Carolina | collected 2017-09
GAAACTAAGCCAATTTCAAAATCTAAAAACTGGGCTGTTCAATCTTTGGTTGAAAAAGCTTAAGTTTGTAGGTTTATAGGTAAAGAAATAAAATGGGTGGCAAATTTTGCCACCCATTTTATTTTCTATTAGTATATCTATTATTAGCGTTCTATTCTAGTTAATAAGTTAATAATTCTTACAGGTTTTTATCATGGCTAATCGTCCGAGCCCGGAACAATTACTTCTAAAATATCCCCAAGATACAGACTCTAGAGGTAAGCTAACTATTTTTCTAGGGGCGGCAGCGGGTGTTGGTAAAACCTTTACTATGTTAAAGCAAATACCAGAATTAAGAAAAAAAGGTATAGATGTAGTAATTGGATATATAGAATGCCATCAGCGCAGTGATACTCTTGGCATATTGCCGGATGATGTCGAAATAATTCCATTGAAAGAAATTGAGTATAAAGGGATTATTCGCAAAGAATTGGATGTTGATGGGATATTAAAGCGTAAGCCTGCGCTTGCTATCATTGATGAGCTAGCTCATTCCAATGTTCATGGGTCGCGCAATACAAAACGCTTTCAGGATGTACTTGAAATATTATCGGCAGGTATAAGTGTTTATACTGCTTTAAATATTCAGCATATTGAATCCCTCAATGATGTTGTGGGGCAAATTGTCGGTACTACAATAAAAGAAACGGTTCCAGACTATGTTCTGGAGCAGGCAAATGAGATAAAGCTGATTGATATAACACCTGATGAGCTTATTAATCGCCTAAAAGAAGGGAAGATTTATCCTGTGGAGCGAATTAATACCGCGTTGAGTAATTTCTTCCGTAAAGGTAACTTGACTGCTTTACGCGAAATGGCATTGATAAATACTGCACGCAAAGTGGAAAAACAGGTTAAGGAATATCGGACACAAAATGCAATTGAGGAAATATGGTCGAGTCATGATAATCTCATGGTTGTTTTGGAGGTCGGTTATTCAACCGAAAAAATTATTCGTAGCGGCAAAGTTATGTCGAATAAAGGATTTAGTAACTGGTTTGTCGTATATATGGATAATTCAGAATTTGCGGATAAGAATATCAAAGAGCGTGAAAAATTACTCAAGTTGCTTGGTTTAGCTGAAGAGTTAGGTGCAAAAATTTTGCCGCTAAATGGTGATCGATTAGATGAAGCCATAGTTGCTTTTGCTCGTGATAATAATGTTAATACGGTATTGTTGTCTCAATCACGGATCAATTTGTACTACAGGCTATTTAATACCTCACTAGTTGATAAGGTGCGTGAATTAGCTCCTGAGATTAATTTGCATTTAGTTACTGATGATGAAAATAATAAAAATGAACTTGGATTATCGGCAAATAAGCTAAAGTCAAAGAGTAAACCAATTAATTATCCTAAACTAATTAAAAAGATTCTTACTAATTTGATTATTTTTACTGCGCTTAGTTTAATATTGATTCCGGTTAGTAAGTTTACCTCAAATATAAATATATTGATGGCATATCTTCTGGTAATTGTGTTGACAAGTCGAGGTAGGGGGATATTATCTTCAATAATTACGGCACTTATAGCTACATTATCTTTTGATTTCTTTTTTATTCCGCCGCAATTTTCTTTCTCAATCTCTGATTTGCAATATGTATTTACATTTATAGTAATGGCAACGGTTGGTGTGTTATTTGGTGTAATGAATGGTAATCTAAGATTCCAGCTAAATATTTCGCGTAAGATTCAGAAACAAACAAGGATATTATACGCATTTAGTCGCAAATTGTCTGAGGCTATGGTAGAAAGCCAGGTTGTTGAGGCTACCACTGAATTTATTCCACAACTACTTACTGGTCGATATGCGTTGCTAGTTCATGCATTAAATGAAGAGCTATCTATTATGCACAATCAGGGTCTGGATGATATGGACATGGTAATTGCACAGTGGGTATTTGATAATCTGAAAAGCGCTGGTTATGGAACAAATACATTTTCGAGTAGTAATATTTGTTATATTCCGATTCATTCAAAAATTAGAAGCAGGGGAGTATTGGCTATTTTACCAGATGAAAATGACATTAAATTATTTTTGCCAGATACACAGGAACTTATTGAAAATATTACCCAACTACTGGCATCAACTCTTGAACGTATTCATTTTACGCAAATTGCAATAAAAACTGAGGTGATGCTGGCTAAAAGTGAATTATGAATGTGATTGTCTAGAAGGCTACTGAAAGATGGAGCAATAAAGAACACTAGCTTGCTAGTGTTCTTTATTAGGGGATTATTTATATAGCTGGAGATGTTCCACTATTGGACCTAGTGCTAACGCCGGAATATACGTTAGAACTCCAACTATAATAATGACTCCAATCAATATTGTTATAAATAATAATCCTGTAGTTGGCATAGTGCCCGCACTTACAGGTAATTTTTTCTTATTTGCTAGACTACCTGCGATAGCCAGTATTGGAATAATCACACCAAAGCGTCCAGCAAAGATTGCAATACCTAACATTACGTTATAGTAAACTGTATTAGCATTTAATCCAGCAAATGCACTACCATTATTATTTGCGGCGGAAGTAAAGGCATAAAGCACTTCAGATAAACCATGTGCCGATGGATTGCTAATTCCAGCTAATCCCGGTGGAATAAGTAGAGATACTGCTGTACCCAGAAGAACTATCAGTGGAACCAGCAATATTATTAGTGCTGTCATTTTCATTTCAAAGCTCTCGATTTTTTTGCCCAGATATTCCGGGGTGCGCCCAATCATTAGTCCGCAAATAAATACTGCCAATATGGCAAATATTAACATTCCGTAAAGACCGCTTCCTACTCCACCATAGATGACCTCAGATAATTGCATCAGGAATAATGGAATAAATCCTCCCATGGGTAGTAAGGAATCATGAGCTGCATTTATTGCCCCACACGATGCAGCTGTAGTTACTGCTGCAAAGATTCCAGAACCAATAATACCAAAACGTGTTTCCTTGCCTTCCATATTGCCACCACTTTGTAATGCGCTATGCAACTGATCAACATGAAATTGATTGAATACAGGGTTGCCGCGCGCTTCAAAATATAATATTGCAATTGTGGATAGGATAAAAATAATACTCATTGCTAAGTATAGGGAATAACCCTGCTTACGATCTTTTACCATTTCGCCAAACATAAAGCATAGCGCAGCAGGGATGAGGAGTATTGAAAGCATTTCAATAAAATTGCTGATTGCTGTAGGGTTCTCGTATGGATGCGAGGAGTTGGCATTAAAATATCCACCACCGTTGGTACCAAGCATTTTGATTGCTTCTTGTGATGCTATTGGACCAAGAGGTAATGTCTGAGTTTTTATAATATCTGTCTGATTTTTACCATCAATTATCTGAGTTAGAGTTTGTGGATCAAGAACATTGCTGATCGCATAGTTATTGAAATTCTGGGGTACTCCCTGTTGTACTAAAATAATTGCAACAATAATCGAAAGGGGTAGTAATATGTATAGAGTAGATTTGGTTATATCAACCCAGAAATTACCTATAGTTTTTATGCTAGCTCTGCTAAAGCCTCGGATTAGGACTAGTAATACTGCTGTACCTGTTGCAGCTGAAAGGAAATTTTGTACGGCTAGTCCAAACATTTGTGTGAAATAACTCATTGTAGTTTCACCCGCATAGGATTGCCAATTGGTGTTGGCAATAAAACTAATAGCAGTATTAAATGCCAGATCCCAGCTTAATTTATCAAAATGCTGTGGGTTTAATGGAAGGAACTTTTGTACTGTAAATAATATACACAAAAATATTGCGCCGATGATATTAAATAACATTAGGCTTAGTGCATACTGTTTCCAATCTTGTTCTTCATTATTGGATATTTTCAAAATTGTATAAATAGGTTTTTCAATAAAGCCAAGAAAGTTGATTTTATTTTCAAAAACCAGTGCAATATATTTACCAAGCGGTATTGCCAATACTGTTAGTAAAACAAAATAGACCGACAAATTAAGATATGCCATATTCATAATAATTCTCAATTAAAATTTTTCAGGATTAAATAACGCAACAAATAGGTACACAAATAGCAATAATGCTATGATACAACTAATAATATATAAAAATTCCATGATTAATTTCCTTTATATTTATCTAATGCAATATTCAGGCTTAGAACATTTACCCGAGTTTCGCCCAGAAATCCCAGAATAGGGTATTGTGTATTTTGATTGACTAAAGCTTTTACTGCATCTACTGTCATATGCCGTGCTTGTGCTACTCTTGATATTTGGTAATATGCGGCGGCAAGACTTATTTCCGGGTCAAGCCCGCTACCTGATGCTGCCACCAAATCAACAGGTATAGTGTTGCTAGCTGAGGCTTTTAGTGCCGTAGCATATTGTGCAACATTGCTTTCTAGCTGTGGATTTAGCGGACCTAGATTTGAACCGCCAGATGCTAGAGCATTGTATGGGTAATTGGCAGTAGCAGAAGGTCGCGACCAGAAATATTTTTCTTTAGTAAACTGTTGTCCAATTAGGAGTGAGCCAGTTGGTTTATTGTCTTTATCATAAATGATGCTTCCATTTGCTTGAAATGGAAATGCAGTTTGCCCTATGATGTAAATGATACCCGGATATATTATTCCGACAATAATACTGAGTATTATCAGTGATATAATGGATTGATAAATATACTTCATGATATATTGTTTTTCCTTTTAGATTTGAGTGTAAGAACTACTCAAAATAAATTTTTAGCTAATAATGTGTTTAAATGTAATCTATATAGTTAATCAAATTTAGTTTAGATTAGCTGTAATAGAATATCGATTAATTTTATTCCTATAAATGGAACTATCACGCCACCAAGACCATAAATCAAGAAGTTTCTTCGTAATAGCTTACTTGCTGACATGGGGCGGAATTTAACGCCTTTTAGTGCCAATGGAATCAGAAATACAATAATTAACGCATTGAATATAATTGCTGACATAATTGCAGATGCCGGGGTTGCTAGATACATAATATTAAGCTTATTCAATACTGGATAAGTGCTTGCAAATGTTGCTGGTATAATTGCAAAATACTTGGCAATATCATTGGCGATACTAAAGGTGGTTAGTGATCCTCTAGTCATGAGCATTTGTTTGCCAATTTCAACAATCTGGATTAGCTTCGTGGGTGATGAATCTAGATCAACCATATTGGCAGCTTCTTTAGCAGCCTGAGTACCGCTATTCATTGCAACAGCAACATCCGCCTGCGCGAGTGCGGGAGCATCGTTGGTCCCATCACCAGTCATTGCCACTAAATGCCCTTTTTGCTGGTATTCACGAATCATTGCCAGTTTATTTTCTGGGGTTGCTTCGGCAAGAAAATCATCTACACCTGCTTCTGCTGCTATAGCGGCAGCAGTTAAACGGTTGTCTCCAGTTATCATGACAGTTTTAATTCCCATTTCACGCAATTCCATGAAACGCTCTTTAATACCTTCTTTGACTACATCCTTTAATTCAATGACTCCTAAGACAATATGATTTCTGGCAACAACTAATGGTGTAGAACCACGCGATGCAACCATATTCACAATTTCTTGGGTTTGTGCCGGATAGTTCTGATCATTGCTTGCTATCCATTTTTGAATGGCATCTACCGCACCCTTACGAATTTCGATATCCTGATAATTTACTCCCGACATTCTGGTTTGTGCTGTAAATGGAATAAATTCGGCATTGCTTTCATTTATTTCTGAAGGCGGAATGTTGTATTTGTTTTTTGCAAGAGCTACTATACTTTTACCTTCCGGTGTTTCATCTACCAGAGATGATATCATTGAAGCTTCAGCTAGGTCTTGACTTGAAATCCCATCGATTGGATAAAACATGCTTGCTTGACGGTTACCATATGTAATCGTCCCGGTTTTATCTAGAAGTAATACATCAACATCTCCTGCCGCTTCAATTGCTCGTCCTGAAGTTGCGATTACGTTTGCAGTCATCATTCGCCCCATGCCTGCTATACCAATTGCCGACAATAAGCCTCCAATTGTAGTTGGGATGAGACATACCAGTAATGCTACCAGAATTGTTATACTGATAGGAGTTCCTGAATGGTTGGCATTTACGCTATAGATTGACATTGGTAACAATGTAACAACAACCAGTAAGAATATTATTGTTAAGGCGGTTAATAATATAGATAGGGCAATTTCATTAGGTGTTTTTTTTCGTTTGGCATTTTCAACCATGCTAATCATTCGGTCAAGAAATGACTCACCTGGATTAACTGTAATTTCAATAATTACCCAGTCAGATAAGACTCTGGTTCCGCCTGTAACCGAACAGAAATCACCACCAGCCTCTCGAATTACTGGTGCTGACTCACCCGTAATCGCGCTCTCATCTACCGATGCACACCCATTTAATATTTCTCCATCGCAAGGAATATTATCCCCAGCTTCAATTAGCACAATATCGCCTTTGCGAAGGGTACTGCTTGAAACGGTTGTAATATTTTTGGGGGGATAATTTCTATCAGCCACTTTTTTGGCAGGGACATCCTGTTTGGCAACTTTTAAGCTATCGGCTTGAGCTTTTGAGCGTCCTTCTGCGATACCTTCTGCAAAATTGGCAAATAATAAAGTTATCCATAACCAGATAGTGATTCCAATAATAAATGATGGTGAACCTCCAGCATCATGACCAGTTACTGCGTATATGGATAAAAAGGTAGTCAGAATACTGCCGATATAAACCACGAACATAACTGGGTTTTGAGCCTGAGTAGTTGGATTTAGTTTTTTGAAACTGATTATTAATGCTTCAATAACCAGGTGCTTATTAAATAGATTAGATTTAGTTTTCTTCATGTTAGTTTACATCTATTAAATGTTGAATAATAAATATTAGTTTATCTTATCAGCTACGCAACTAATTATTGGATATCCTTACGTAATTTATAAACCTATTACGAAAAGCATATTCGGGTAACTTAATGGTAGGTGATTTTTGGTTGGTTAAAATGAATAACAATACAATATAATGCCATATCCATTGATGGTTAGCAGAATGTATTATAATTTATTTTTATTTATGATTTATTTAGCTATGGGATTTTTTTATCGTTGAAGCGAACAGTGAAGGGTGAGCTAGCGTGAAGCTTAGAAACATATTGTTGTAAAATTTTAAATTTCATTTTAAATGATGCTAGTAAATAGCATACTCCTGTAAATAAACGGACTCAAATTGTAGCACCAAATAAAATCAAAAGTCAAAAATATTAATGTTAGCTGCCTAATAAATTATAATCGTAATATCTCAACTACCTGTAAGTGTATGAAACCCAATCAAAATTAAATCATGAATAGTTGTTGCAAATTGCGGTTGAACTATGTTAAAATCTTCGCCTTACTTATGATGTCTAGTAGTCCGGTTCTATCGGACCCAATACTGGCCGTTTGCGTAACGTGTTAAGTTGGAAAGGTAAATCAAATGATTCAAATGCAAACAAGATTGGATGTTGCTGATAATACTGGTGCACGTTCTGTTATGTGTATTAAAGTGTTAGGCGGTTCAAAGCGTCGCTATGCGAGCGTTGGTGATATCATCAAGGTGTCAATCAAAGATGCTGCTCCACGTGGTCGTGTGAAAAAAGGTGATGTTTATAACGCGGTTGTAGTGCGTACAGCTAAAGGTGTACGTCGTCCGGATGGTTCCTTGGTTAAGTTTGATGGTAATGCTGCGGTATTACTTAATGCAAAACTTGAGCCAATTGGTACCCGTATTTTTGGTCCGGTAACCCGTGAACTGCGTACAGAACGGTTTATGAAAATCGTTTCATTAGCTCCAGAAGTAATTTAAAGGCAACAATAATGAAAAAAATTCGTAAAGGTGATGAAGTCATCGTTATTGCTGGTAAAGACAAGGGTAAAATTGCTCAGGTTCAACAAGTTGTTGAAGATGGTAGCAAAGTTATCGTTGAAGGCGTTAACGTTGCAAAAAAACATGTTCGTCCTAACCCAATGAAGGGTGTTCAAGGCGGAATAGTAGATAAAACAATGCCGGTTGATATCTCGAATGTTGCTATCTATAACTCTGAAACTAAAAAAGCTGATCGCGTTGGTTTCAAAGTTGAGGGCGATAAAAAAGTTCGTGTATTCAAATCTAACGGTAAAGTGATAGGTTAATAGAGGTAGAAAATGGCAAGATTAAAAGAGTTTTATACTACCAAAGTTGTTCCTGAATTGATGAAGCAATTCAACTATGATTCAGTAATGGAAGTGCCACGTATTGAGAAGATTACTCTTAATATCGGTTTGGGTGAAGCTGTTGCTGACAAGAAAGTAATGGAATTTGCTTTGTCTGATTTAACTAAAATTGCAGGTCAAAAACCTGTGGTTACTAAAGCGCGTAAATCAATTGCAGGTTTCAAAATTCGTGAAGGTTATCCGGTTGGTTGCATGGTTACATTGCGTAAAGAAAGAATGTATGAGTTCTTTGATCGTTTGATCAGTATTGCAATTCCACGTATCCGTGACTTCCGTGGTTTAAATGGTAAGGCGTTTGATAAATTCGGTAATTATAACTTCGGGATTAAAGAGCAAATCATATTCCCGGAAATCGAATACGATAAAATCGATTCACTACGCGGTATGAATATTACCATTACAACTAGTGCTAAAAATGCTGAAGAAGCGCGTGCTTTACTTAAAGCATTTAGCTTTCCAATCAAATAAGGATATATTATGACTAGATTGGCCTTAATCGAAAGAGAAAAAAAGCGTGCTAAGTTAGTACAGAAATATAGTGCTAAACGTGATGCTTTATTCGCTATTATTGAAGATTCATCAAAATCAGATGAAGAAAAATTTGAAGCCAGACTTGCGCTACAAAAATTACCTCGCAATGCTGCACCTATCCGCAAACGTAATCGTTGTGCGTTGACAGGTCGCCCAAGAGGTACGTTCCGTAAATTTGGTATTGCCCGTAACAAACTACGCGAGTTATCACTTAAAGGTGATATTCCTGGTGTTGTTAAAGCTAGCTGGTAAGGGAGGGTATTAGAAATGATGCAAGATACTATTGCTGATATGTTGACTCGTATTCGTAATGCTCAGGCTGCGAATAAAGAAGTTGTTACAATGCCTTCATCAAAAATCAAAGTGTCTATCGCCAAGGTTTTGAAAGAAGAAGGTTATATTGATGATTTTAAAATTGATGGTACTGTAAAACCTGAATTAACAATTACTCTACGCTACTATGCTGGTCGTCCGGTAATTGAAAGAATTGAACGTGTATCACGTCCTGGTTTACGTATTTATCGTGGTTGTGAAGAATTACCTACTGTTATGAACGGTTTAGGTGTGGCTATCGTGTCAACTTCACGTGGTGTTATTACTGATCGTAAAGCTCGTTCACTTAAAGTAGGTGGCGAAGTTTTATGTCTAGTTGCTTAATAGGGGAGTCTCGTAATGTTATCACGTATGGCTAAAACTCCTTTAGCAATTCCTGCTGGTGTTGAAGTAACTCTTGATGGTTCAAACGTTAAGGTAAAAGGTCCTCTTGGAAGCCTTGAGTACACTTTTAACGATACTGTTACCATTACAAAAGACGGTGCTAATATCGTTTTTGCGACTAAAGAAGATTCTAAGTTTGCTAAAGCGTTATCTGGTACTGTAAAAGCAGTTATGAATAACATGGTTATTGGTGTAACTAAAGGTTTTGAGAAAAAACTTACAATTCTTGGTGTTGGTTACCGTGCTCAAGCTCAAGGTGCCAATCTTAATCTAACCCTTGGTTTCTCTCATCCAATTGTATTCCAGGCTCCTGCCGGAATTAAAGTTGAAACTCCTACTCAGACTGAAATTCTGATTAAGGGAATTGATAAACAACTAGTTGGTCAGGCTGCTGCGGATATCCGTTCTTATCGTCCGGTTGAACCTTATAAAGGTAAAGGCGTACGTTATGCGGATGAAGTAGTTATCCTAAAAGAGACTAAGAAGAAATAATTTTAGAGGTTAGTCTGAGAATGAGTAATAAAGTTAATCGTATTAGACGCGCACGTAAAACTCGCTTAAAAATTGCTGAGTTAGGTGTTAAACGTCTTGTTGTACATAAAACAAATTGTCATATTTACGCCCAAATTATTGATGAGACAGGTTCTAAAGTGCTAGCAGTTGCTTCAACTGCACAAAAAGCGCTTTCTGGCTCAGTAAAAAATGGCGGTAACATTGAAGCTGCAAAATTAATCGGTAAAGCTATTGCTGAAAAAGCAACTAGTGCAGGGATTAAAGAAGTTGCTTTTGATCGTGCCGGGTTTAAATATCATGGTCGTATCAAAGCAGTTGCCGATGCAGCTCGTGAAAACGGTCTTGTGTTCTAATTGGAGTAAATAAATGGTTGAAAATAAAGAACACTTAATAGAAAAACTGATTAGCGTTAACCGCGTAACAAAAGTGGTTAAGGGTGGTCGGATTATGGGCTTTGCTGCACTAACAGTTGTTGGTGATGGTGATGGCGGTATCGGTATGGGTAAAGGGAAAGCCAAAGAGGTTCCTGTTGCTGTACAGAAAGCTGTTAAAGAAGCTAATAAGAACATGGTTAAAGTTAGCCTGAAAAACGGTACTATTCATCATACAGTAAGTGCAACTCATGGTGCAACTACTGTATATATGCAGCCTGCTAAAGAAGGTACTGGTATTATTGCTGGTGGTGCAATGCGTGCATTGTTTGATGCTATCGGTGTTAAAAATATTACTGCTAAAGTACATGGTTCAACTAATCCATATAACGTAGTGCGTGCAACTATCAAAGGTTTGCAAGCAATTACTACTCCTGCTGAAATTGCTGCTAAACGTGGTAAGACAGTAGAAGAAATCCTTGGGGAGTAATTAAATGACTCAAAAAACAGTTAAAGTTACTTTGATTAAAAGTCTGATTGGTCGTCTTGAGAATCATAAAGCGTCTGCTCGTGGTCTTGGTCTGCGTAAAATTGGTCAAACGGTTGAAGTTATTGATACTCCAGAAAATCGCGGTATGATTAATCGCATTAATTATTTAGTAAAATGTGAGGGTTAATACAATGTTTTTAAATAGTATTAAACCAGCTGAAGGTGCTAAGCATTCTTCTAAACGTGTAGGTCGTGGTATGGGTTCTGGTCTTGGAAAAACATGTGGTCGTGGTCACAAAGGTCAGAAAAGCCGTGCTGGTGGATTCCATAAAGTAGGATTTGAGGGTGGTCAGATGCCTTTATACCGCCGTTTACCAAAACGTGGTTTCAAATCATTGAGCAAACAAGCTGAGGTTAGACTTGGCGATTTGGTTGCTTTAGCTGGGAATGATATCGACCGTATCGCTTTGATCAAAGCTGGTCTGATTTCAGCATTAGCTGACACAATTAAAGTTATTGGTACTGGTACTATTGCTGTTGCAGTTAACCTACGTGGTATCAATGCAACTGAAAGCGCTAAAGCTGCTATTATAGCTGCTGGCGGTTCGGTTGAGTAAGGTATAAAAGATGGCGATAGCAAAAGTTGATAAGTTTGCTGATCTCAAAAAGCGTGTCTGGTTTTTGATTGGGGCATTAATCGTTTTCAGGATTGGTGCTCATATCCCGGTTCCCGGGATTGACCCAACTCAGTTGGCGAAATTATTCAAATCAAGCCAGACAGGTTTGCTGGATATGGTAAACATGTTTTCAGGTGGAGCGCTATCGCGCTTTACAATTTTTGCCTTAGGAATAATGCCATACATTTCAGCTTCAATTATTCTGCAACTGTCATCAGAAGTGTTTCCATACCTGATTCAGTTAAAAAAAGAAGGCGAAGCTGGTCGCAAAAAAATTACCCAATATACGCGTTATGCTACGGTAATACTTGCTTTTGTGCAAAGTTTTGGTATTGCTACCATGCTTTATAAACAGCCAGGTTTAGTGGTTGATTCACAATTTCATTTTTTTGCAACTGCAATTATTTGTCTGGTGACAGGTACTATGTTCCTGATGTGGCTTGGTGAGCAGATTACTGAGCGTGGAATCGGAAACGGTGCCTCAATGATTATTACTGCTGGTATTATTTCAGGAATCCCTGGTGCAATAGGTAAAACTTTGTCACTTGCATCGCAAGGGTCAATGTCTATTTTCTCTGTGATTATGATTTTTGTTATTATCGCAGTAATTACCTATGTAGTAGTATTTGTTGAGCGTGCACAACGTAAAATTCCGGTTAATTATGCTAAACGTCAGGTTGGCAATAAGATCATGCAAGGGCAAAGTACTCATTTGCCATTGAAGTTAAACATGGCTGGGGTAATACCGCCAATTTTTGCTTCAAGTATTATTTTGTTTCCAGCGACATTGCTTGGTTGGTTGGGGCGCGGAAAGTTATCTTTTCTGTCTTCAATAGGTGATTCTTTACATCCAGGGCAGCCTGTGTATATTGTAGTTTATACTGCCGCAATCATTTTCTTCTGTTTTTTCTATACTGCACTAGTATTTAACCCAAAAGAAACCGCAGATAATCTGAAGAAAAGTGGTGCATTTATCCCGGGTATCCGCCCAGGTGAAAATACTGCAAGATATATAGAAAAAGTTTTATTGCGCCTTACTTTTGGTGGTGCAGTTTATATTGCAGCGATTTGTTTGTTCCCTGAATTGCTGATTCTAAAATGGCATGTGCCATTTTATTTTGGTGGAACATCACTTTTAATCGTCGTTGTTGTAACTATGGATTTCATGACTCAGGTACAGTCGCAGATCATGTCTGTTCAGTATGAGGGTTTAATGAAAAAAGCTAATCTTAAAGGATTTTAGTAGTTATGGCAAAAGATGATGTAATACAGTTTGAAGGTGAAGTTCTTGAAGCTTTGCCAAATACTATGTTTAGAGTGAAATTGGAAAATGGTCATGTGGTTTTGTGCCATATTTCCGGTAAAATGCGGATGAATTATATTCGTATCTTGCCAGGGGATAAGGTTACTGTCGAGATGACACCGTATGATTTAAATAAAGGTCGCATTGTTTTTCGTGCGAAATAATACGTATCATACATCGTTTATAACTTTGTCAGATATGTAAGTCGCAATCCTCATGTACTTCCATGTACATTCTGGTTGCTTGGTTACATATCTTTCGCGTTCTAAACGCGTCTGATTCGTATTAATTCAAAATACCGTACTTTTACAAGAAGTACAGTTATAAGAGGTGTAAAATGAGAGTTCAGCCTTCAGTGAAAAAAATATGTCGCAACTGCAAAATTATTCGTCGCAACGGTGTTGTGCGCGTGATTTGTAAAGAAGCAAGACATAAACAAAGACAAGGTTAATTTTTTTATATTGATTTGAAAGGAATTAGAATGGCTCGTATAGCTGGTGTAAACGTTCCTGATAATGCGCATATCGTTATCGGTTTACAGCATATTTACGGTATCGGTCCTTCCCGTGCTAAATGGATTTGTGATTCTTCACAAGTTAGTCCGCAAACTAAAGTGCGTGAATTAGCACCAGAAGCAATGGAAGCTATTCGTAACGAAGTTGCCAAATACACTGTAGAAGGTGATTTGCGCCGTGAAGTTTCGATGAGCATTAAACGTTTGGTTGACCTAAAGTGTTACCGTGGGCATCGTCATGCCAAAGGATTACCAGTGCGCGGTCAGCGTACTAAAACTAATGCACGTACCCGTAAAGGTCCTAGAAAATTAGTTAGTGGTAAGAAAAAATAAGATTTAAAGGATTTTTTGTATGAGTAAAGCAAACACAGCGCGAGTACGTAAAAAAGTTAAAAAGCAGGTTAGCGAAGGTATCGCTCACGTACATGCTTCTTTTAACAATACCATCATAACCATCACAGATCGTCAAGGAAATGCATTATCTTGGGCTACTTCTGGCGGTGCTGGTTTTAAAGGTTCACGTAAAAGTACTCCGTTTGCAGCACAGGTAGCTGCAGAAAAAGCTGGTAAAGTTGCCCAAGAATATGGTATCAAATCATTGGATGTTAGAGTGCAGGGACCTGGTCCAGGCCGTGAATCTTCTATTCGTGCTTTAAATGCTTTGGGTATCAAAATTACATCAATTAGTGATATTACCCCATTGCCGCACAATGGTTGCCGTCCACCAAAAAGACGTAGAGTATAAATTTAAGGAGTAGATTCACATGGCAAGATATACAGGACCTAGATGCAAATTAATGCGTCGCGAAGGGTTAGATCTTTCATTGGTAAGTACCCGCAAAAGTGCGGATGCAAAATGTAAGTTAGCTAGTGCACCTGGTCAGCATGGTGCAAAATCTGGTAAATTATCAGATTACGGTGTTCAATTGCGTGAAAAGCAAAAAATTCGCCGTATTTATGGTGTGTTAGAGCGTCAATTTAGAAAATATTTCGCTGAAGCTACACGCCGCAAAGGTTCTACTGGTGAGAACCTATTAAAACTATTAGAATCTCGTCTGGATAATGTTGTTTATCGGATGGGTTTTGGTTCAACTCGTGCAGAAGCCCGTCAGCTTGTTTCGCATAAATCGATTACAGTTAATGGTCAGCCAGTAAATATTCCTTCATTCCAGATTAAAGCTGGTGATGTTGTGTCTCTTTCTGAAAAAGCTAAAAAACAAGTGCGTGTTCAGGAAGCTGTATCATTAGCTGAGCAGTCTGGTTTCCCGGCTTGGGTTGAAGTTGATGCCAAAAAATTGGTTGGTACATTTAAAGCTGTTCCTGAGCGTACAGATTTATCTAGCGATATCAACGAACAATTAGTTGTTGAGTTCTATTCTAAATAATCAACTAAGCTATGCTTAGGAGGAATAAATTATATGCAAGCTTCTAGCAAACAATTGTTAAAGCCAAAATCAATTACAATTACACCACTTGGCGTAGATGCCAATAATTGTAAAATTGTAATGGAGCCATTTGAGCGTGGTTTTGGGCATACAATAGGTAATTCATTACGTCGTATTTTGCTGTCCTCAATGGTTGGTACAGCAGTTACTGAAGTAAAAATTGCTGGTGTAAGCCATGAATATGCCGTTTTAAATGGTGTGATGGAAGATGTAGTTGATATATTATTAAATCTTAAAGGTTTAATTTTTAAACTGCATAATAAAGACAGCATAATTGTTAAACTGCAAAAAAATGAGCCAGGCGTAGTTACTGGTAAAGATATTGAGCTTACGCATGATCTGGAATTAATGAATCCGGAACATGTAATCTGCACGCTGGCAAAAACTGGTTCCATTGATATGGAAATCAAGATTGAAACTGGTCGTGGTTATCAGACAGCTAGCTCTAGACGTCAGGAGACTGATACTCTGGCTACAGGCTGGATTTTGCTTGATGCAACATTCTCTCCTGTGGTACGTGTGGCTTTTACTGTTGATAATGCCCGTGTTGAGCAAAAAACTGATTTGGATAAACTGGTTCTGGAAGTAGAGACCAATGGTGTCATTACTCCAGAAGATGCTGTACGTTCAGCATCTAAAATCCTGATTGAACAAATGTTGGTTTTTGCTGGTCTTGAGCATATGCCAAATACTGAGACACCAAGTAGCAGACTTGCTGCTAAAGTTAAGGAAGAGCCTGAAGTTGATCCGGTATTCCTTGAGTTGGTTGATAATCTTGAATTGACAGTTCGTAGTGCTAACTGTCTGAAACATCTGGATATTAACTACATTGGTGATCTAGTGCAGAAAAGCGAAAATGAATTGTTAAAAACACCTAATCTGGGTAAAAAATCACTTACTGAAATTAAGGAATTACTGGAAGTTCGTGGTTTAAGATTGGGTATGCCTCTTGATAATTGGCCGCCTGCGTCAATCAAGAAAAAGAAATAATTAAATAAGGGATGTAAAAATGAGACATCGTTGTGGACATCGTAAATTAAATCGTACGTCAGCACACCGCAAAGCTATGTTCAAAAACATGGCAGTTGCATTGTTGACGCATGAAGCTATTGTAACTACTTTGCCTAAGGCTAAAGAGTTGCGTAAAGTTGTTGAGCCATTAATTACTTTGGCTAAAAATCCTTCACTTGCTAACCGTCGTCTTGCATTTGATCGTATCCGTGATCGTGATACTGTGGTTAAATTGTTTGATGTATTGGGACCACGTTATGCTACTCGTCCAGGTGGTTATACTCGTGTTCTTAAATACGGTTTCCGTCCTGGTGATAATGCTCCGCGTGCTTTCATGGAGCTGGTTGACCGTCCGGAAGATACTTCGGCAGTTGAAGATAACTCTGATGCATAATAAAAAGCTAACCGTTTGGTTAGCTTTTTATTTTTGGAGATGATGAAATGATAGAAAAATATACTACGATATTATTTGATCTTGATGATACGCTACTTGATTTTGTTAGTGCCGAAAAAAAGACCCTTGGTTATATTCATCAGGAGTATTATTCAAATTACGAATTTGAACATTTTTCCAAAACCTATCAAGCTATAAATAATAGTTTATGGGAGCGGGTAGGAAGTGGTTATGGTTCTATTTTGCCTAGTGATGTCAGATATCGCCGCTTCATTGACCTTCATATGACATTAAAAACTGACTTGAATCACGAGATGGTCGCGCATTCTTTTGAGAATTATCTTGGTCTAAACACTGGGTGGATTGAAGGTGTAGAGAATGTGATTAATCTTCTTGCTCAGAAAGGTTATCGTCTGGGGATTATTACTAATGGGCTTACCTCCGTGCAATATCTGAAATATAAGACTAATTCGCTACATCAGTGGTTTGAATGTTTTGTTGTTTCTGATGAAGTTGGTGTTGCCAAGCCGGGACGGGAAATATTTGAAATTGCTTTTGCCCAAATGGATCTTAAAGAACACGACTCAGGTCAGATATTATATGTTGGCGACTCACTTGCTAGTGATGGTTATGGTGCTAAAAATGCGGGTGTTGACTTTGCTTTCATTAATCGGAAGAAAGTAGCTGTAGAGAATCATGATTTGCAAATCCACTTTAATCTTGCTAGCGTAGCTGATTTATCAACCTTACTTTAATTTATCATCCTACTGATTGGGGCACTTAAAATGGATTACACGCTAAAATCTATTGAGCAAAGAGAGTTTTTTGATAGTGGAATAACACATGATCTAAATTTTCGTAAGAAACAATTATTACAGTTAAAAGCGGCAATCCAAAAATTTGAGACTAGAATACTTGAGGCATTAAATGCGGATTTGGGTAAGTCAGAGTTTGAGGCTTATAGTAGTGAAATTGGGATTATATATAAAGAAATAGATTATGCCTGTAAAAATTTGCATAAATGGGCAAAAGAAAAAAGAGTTCCTTCACCGCTAACTATTTTTTATTCGCAAAGCTCCATAATCAGAGTTCCTCTGGGCTGCGTCCTTATAATCGCACCGTGGAATTATCCTTTTCAGTTGCTGATTTCACCATTAGTCGGTGCTATTGCTGCTGGTAACTGTATTATGCTAAAGCCTTCCGAGATTAGTAGTAATACTACCAAAGTAGTTACTGCCATGATTAGTGAGTTTTTCTCGGAAAACTATATCTGCGTTGCTGAAGGTGATGGTGCGGTTGTAGTTCCAGAATTGATTACACGAGGTAGTTTTAACCATGTATTTTTTACTGGTTCTATAGTTGTTGGGCAACAAATTGCGAGCTTGTGCGCTAAACGTCTCATTCCTTATACGCTTGAATTAGGTGGTAAATCGCCAGCAATAATTGATAAGAGTGCAAATTTGCACGTAGCAGCTAAGCGGCTTATCTGGGGAAAACTATTTAACTGTGGGCAGACTTGTATTGCGCCTGATTATGTTTTGATTGATACAGCGATTTATTCTGATTTTGTCAAAGAGTTAATTAATGCTGCGCAAGAACTCGGGGCTGATAATCTTGAAAATTCTGGCAAGATAATCAATAAGCGCCAGTTTGATCGGTTGATTTCTTATTTGCAATATGGCGAAGTAATTTTTGGCGGTATTAGTGATATAGATAAATTACAGTTAAGTCTGACTATTATTGAGAACCATACTTTTGATTCTGCGCTTATGCATGAAGAAATTTTTGGTCCAATACTGCCGTTAGTCAAGTATGAAAGCTATAATGAATTGATTGAAATCCTAAATATTAACCGCTATCCACTAGCACTATATTTATTTGCTAGTAATCAGCAGCTAATGCAAAAAATCACCAATGAGGTTGAGAGTGGGGCTATCGGTATCAATAACTGCCTCTATCACTTTATTAATCATAATTTACCTTTTGGTGGCGTAATGTATAGCGGTAATGGATTCTATCATGGCAAGTACAGTTTTGATGTTTTTAGCCATCCAAAGGCTTTGGTTAGAAGTAGTAATTTTCCTGACTCATCAATAAAATATCCACCATATGGGAGATTAAAACTGAAATTACTAAAATTATTTACTTAGCTTATGAAGTTATATCGCTATAGTTGTGCTCTTTAAAACACTCCTCAATAAAATCAGCAACTATATTTATCTTATAGTCATCCTCAACCCGCTTTATGAGATAAAAATTACCAACTTCAAAACTATAATCAACAAGAACCCTTATATATTTACCCGCCCTGATATCATTAGCCATGACAGAATAAAATGAGCTAGCAATATATTCATCTGTATCAACTAGTTTTAGCGTATGTGTAAAACTATTTGTTACAATATTATAATCAATTTTGGCTGATTCTATTCTTCCTGTTTTATTGTTTATTAAATTGATCCGATTAATAAGTTCTCCATGGTCAAGAAGTACAGGTAATACTTTGTGTTGGTTGATGTCTTCCAAATTATTTAGCATGCCATACCGCGCAACATATTTTGGTGTGCAGAAGGCAACCCTTTCTGCTTTATGAATTAATTTTACTTTTTGGGCTTGCTGTTCTGGAAGTCCATATATTAGTGCCAGATCAATCAGGTTTTTTTGAAGATTAATCTCATGGTTCTGATAATAAATTCGTAGCTTGAGTCTAGGATACTTTTTGATAAATTCTGGCAAGCGAGGAGTAATAATATTTAGTGGTAATGAATGAGGTAGCATGATCTTAATTTCGCCAAATATGACTTCATCTTTATCTAGTGCTTCATGAATTTTATTTTGTAAAACTGCCTCATCATCCCTTAGCAATTCAAAAAATTTTCTTCCCTGAGTAGTTAATTCAAAGTGGCTGGCATTTCTATTTATTAATTTTACTCCTAGAGTCCTTTCTAGGTTAATAATGCGTCGACTGAGGGTGGACTGGTAAAGTCCTAACTCTTTAGATGCTTTGGTAAAACTACCAAATCCAGCTGTCTTTATGAACAAGAATAAATCGTCGAACATTTGCCACCCTCATTGTA
>WBZO01003256.1_pt1 | contig 19295 bp, 21 predicted proteins | sample 5204261 | NCBI WGS metagenome assembly WBZO01 (sample SAMN12412400, study PRJNA552823) | activated sludge metagenome | isolation source: activated sludge from anammox sidestream of wastewater treatment plant... | place: USA: North Carolina | collected 2017-09
GGGCCGGTCGGTCGGCTTCAAGGCCGGCGTGGTGCCGGCGGAGTTGCTCGGCATGCTGAAGGGCGCTGGCCTGACGACGGAGGACGTGGACCTGGTGAGCGTGGGCTTCGACCCGCGCGTGTTCATGGAGGGCGAGGTGGACATCTACCCGGTCTTCCTGAACAACGAGCCAGACACGATCCGCCGCGCCGGCATGGCGATTAACGTCATCGACCCGCATGACTTCGGCGTACCCACGCTGGGCCTCACCTTCCTCGTCACGCGCGACACCCTCGCCGACGGCGATGTCGTCGAGAGGTTCCTCCGCGCGACCATGCGCGCCACCGCGTGGATCGAGGCGAATCGTGACGCCGCCGTGGAGATCGTGCTGCGGCACGCGGAGGGCGCGGACGCGGAGCACCAGCGCTTCCTGCTGGACACGGAACTCGCGAACGCCGCCCGCGCGGACGGCATGGGCCGCGCCACGCTCGACCAGTGGCAGGCGCTCGCCGGGCTGCTGCGAGAGTTCGAGGTCATCACGTCGGACGTGGATGTGTCGCGCGTGTTCGCCGGCGAGACCATCGACGGGCTCTACGAGCGTGGCGAGATCCGGTAGGGGCGAATCCGTGGGGTGCGTAGCCCTCGGGTGGTCGGTCTAGAAGACGGAGATCGTCGCGACGCCGATGATCCGGCCGTCCGCGTGCAGTTCGAACTCCCAGACGCCGGCCTGGATCGGCTCGTCGCCCGCGTAGCCGGCCCAGAAGCGCCCGCCCGTGCCGCCGGTCCAGCGGATGGACGGCGAGGTGTAGACGGGCTGGCTGTCGCGGAACACGACCCACTGCATGCGGGTCACGTTCCCCATGCCGGTGAGGTCGAAGAGCGCGAGCAGTTGCGGCGCGAACGCGTAGGCGCCAATCGCGATGTTGCCCTCGGCGGTCACGGTGGTGGCACCGGCGATGCCGATTGCGGAGGGCGTCGTCGCCCCGGCGGTGCCGCCGCCAATCGTGACGGTCGCGGCGGTGCGCTGCGTCCCGCCGATCCACACCTCCACCCGCCACGTCCCGCGCGGGATGCCCGTGGCGCCGGGCGAGGCGATCCGGTCGCTCACCAGTCCGTAGCCGGCCTGGTCCCACGCGAACGAAGAGGAGAGCGAGTCCTGGACGACGCCCTCCAGATACCAGCGCTCATCGATCACCGTGCCGGGCGCGGCGCCGACGACGTCGTACTCGTAGTACAGGGCGGCGAGGCCCTCGTTGAAGCGGGTGCCGTAGTCGAACAGGTCACGCCCGCCGGTGGAGTCCACGGCGTTGCCGGCGAAGGCGGGGCTGCTCACCCAGATGCCGTCCGCCGGCAGCACGGTGGTGCGGTACAGGGGCGCCTCGAACGCCGTGGAGGTTGAACGGGCGCGGTCGATGACCGGCGTGAGCAGGTCAGCGGGCCGTACCTGGCCGACCTGGCCCTGCGGCACGTACAACTCCTGCGCCAGCATGCCGACGAGCGCGCCCGCCTGGTCGAACGCCGGCCCGCCCGAGGCGCCCACGGGGAGCCGCGCGTCCACCTTGAACCACGCCCGGCCCGTGAGGCCGGCCGCCCCGCGCTGGCCGGTGACGGTGGCGTTGGTGACGCTCACCGGGTCGGTGTCCGTGCCGCCGCCGGCGTGGCTGAACAGGCGCAGCGGGACGCCGGTGTTGATCGCGGAGGCCGAGCCGATCGTGACGGCCGGGAGGTCGAAGCCCTCGATGGAGCCGCCGTCCACCCCCGCGCGGCGGGTGAGCCGCAGGACGGCGATGCCGGTGTCCAGGTCGGCCGCGAGGATATCCGCCTCGAAGGATCGGGTGGCGGCGGTGCCGGGATCGTCGTTCGTGGCGACGATGAGGTCGGTGTAGGCGCGGGATCCGTCCGAGCGGTACGGGGAGACCACGGCGTAGGAGGTGAGGACGAGCCGGCGCTCGGCATCTACGACCACGCCGCTGCCATAGCGCGCGATCTGCTCGAAGCCCGCACTGGTGTCGACGCCCAGGATCTGGACGACCGACCGGGCGAGTTCCTGGTCCGGGATCGCGGCGACAGGGGTACCGGATCCGACGTTGAGGCCGGGCGTGACGAGGATCGGCGTGGACTCCGGCACGGGCGTTGCCGGGGGCGTGCGGGGATCGTCCGCGTTGCCGGGGATGAGTTCGGCGGCCTGGTCGCAGCCGGACAGCGCCAGCGCCACGAGGAGCGCCAGCCCGACGAGGAGCCGTCTGAGGGGTGCGTTCGCAGGCATCAGCGTGCAACCGTACCGCCTCCGGGCGGGCACTCGCCACTGTCCCGGGCGGGCGTCGCGATTCCGTCCGTGGTGGGCGCTAGACTGCCGGAGGCGCCCCGGCGGCGCAGGCAGGGAGGGCACCGTGGACTACGAATCAATCCTCTACGACGTGCAGGACCGGGTGGCGACGATCACGCTCAACCGCCCGGAACGCATGAACGCGTTCAGCGACGAACTCCTGACGGAGTGGGCGGACGCCCTCTGGCGCTCCGCCAAGGACGACGGCGTCCGCGTCGTGATCGTGACGGGTGCGGGCCGCGCGTTCTGCGCCGGCGCCGACCTCCGCGCCTCCGGCGCCGAGGATCGCGTGCTCATGGCCGACCGGAACGCCGGCGAGCGGCGGAACTCGCTCCGGTACTCCGTGCACCAGGTGCCGCGGGCGGTCGCCTACCTCGATAAGCCGTACATCGCGGCCGTGAACGGCGCGGCGGTGGGCGCGGGGATGGACATGGCCTCCCAGGCCGACATCCGCATCGCCTCCGACCAGGCGCGGTTCGCGATGTCCTACGTGAACGTGGGCCTGATCCCCGGCGACGGTGGGGCGTGGATGCTCCCCCGGCTGGTGGGCGTCCAACGGGCGCTGGAACTGATCTGGTCCGGCGAGATGCTGAGCGCGGATCGCGCCCTGGAACTCGGGTACGTCACGAAGGTCGTGCCACACGAGGACCTGATGGCGGAGGCGCGCGCCTACGCGCTGCGGCTGGCGGAGGGCCCGCCGATCGCGATGCAGCTCGCGAAGCGGCTCGTCTACCGCGGCCTCGACCAGTCGTTCCTCGAGGGGCTGGAGGCGGCCCAGGCGGCGATGACCATCGTCCAGTCCACGGAGGACTCGCGAGAGGGCCCGCGGGCGTTCCGCGAGAAGCGGAAGCCGGAGTTCGAGGGCCGCTGATCCGAGGCCGGACGATTAGCAGACGTTTCACGACTTCAACACGGCGGCTTGACCGCTGCGCGTGACGATGCGCTCCTGAGATCGTCTCGTGGGAGGTGAGCGCATGTCTCGCGCCTGGCTGAACAAGGTCGGATTCGGATCGCTCGTCGTCGCCTCGATGCTCGCGGGCGGCGTCGTCACGGCGCTCGTGACCGGCGGTGGTGACGCTGCGCCGGCCGCCTCGGTGGCCGCGACGGCCGCGCCTCCGGGCGCGGTGCAGGACACCGGCGCCGCCGTGATCCCCGGCCTCGCCGACATCGTGGAGGACGTCCGCCGCTCGGTGGTGCTGGTGACCGCCTCGGGCGGCGGCAGTGCCGCCAGCAGCGGCACCGGCTCCGTGCTCGACCATGACGGCCACATCCTCACGAACTTCCACGTCATCGAGGGCATGACCGAGATCAAGGTCTCGCTGTGGGACGGCACCGCCGCGCTCGCCGAGGTGGTCGGGAGCGACCCGGGCAGCGACCTGGCGGTGCTGAAGACGGAGATCCCCTCGCACCTGCTGGTGCCGGTGCGGGTCGCGGACTCTGACCGCGTGCGGGTAGGTGACTCGGTGTTCGCGATCGGCCACCCGTTCGGCCAGGCGTTCACTGTGACCTCAGGCATCGTGAGCGCGACCGGTCGCGTGACGGAGTCGGCCTTCACCGGCCGCGGCATCCGCGATGTGCTGCAGGTGGACGCGGCGGTGAACCCGGGCAACTCGGGCGGCCCGCTCTTCAACGCGGCCGGCGAGATGGTCGGCGTGAACACCTCGATTGAGAACCCGAACGGCCGCTTCTTCGTCGGCATCGGCTTCGCCGTCCCGTCCAACACCGTCACGCGCTTCCTGCCGGAGATGCTCACGGGCGAGACCATCCAGCACCCGCAACTCGGCGTGAGCGTGCAGCGGCTGGACGAGGTGAACGCGACGACCTTCGGCACCACCGTGACGCGCGGCCTGTACATCACGCAGGTCACGCCCGGCTCCGCCGCCGAGCGTGCCGGCGTCCTTCCGGCGTCCAGCGGCTCCGGCCTGGGCGGCGACGTCCTCCTCTCGCTGAACGGTGAGCCGATGGAGACGTTCGAGGCCCTGGCGCGCGCCATCGACCGCGCGGAGGTCGGCGACACCGTGACGCTGCGCATCCAGCGCGGCAACGAGCAGCTGACGCTGGAGGCGACCCTCCAGCCGTGGGACCTGCAGTAGCACCGTCCGAGGTGCGCGCGAGGTGATCGCGCCAGCCTGGATCGACGACGACGGCCCCGGGCAACCGGGGCCGTCTCGTGTCAGTCGGGGTCGGGGAGGGCGATCGCACGCCCCGCGACCAGCAACCACGCGCGTTCGGCGGAGCGTGACACCCGCTGATTCACGCGGCCGAGGAGGTCGCGGTAGGCCCGCCCGAGCGGGTACTCCGGCACGAGGCCGCCACCGACCTCGTTCGTGACGAAGATGGTGCGCCCGTCTCGTCGCTGCGCGGCGGCGATCGCCGCGTCCGTGTCGACCTCGAGCGCCCGTTCGAGCGCATCGACTGCCTCGATGCTCGGCCTGTCGCTGTCGAGCGCGAACAGGTGGTTCGCCACCCAGAGCGAGAGGCAGTCCACGAGCAGCGTGTCGCCCGAGGGGGCAGCGACGATCGCGGCGGACAGGTCGCGGGGCGCCTCGACCGTCCGCCATTCGGCGGGGCGCTGGTCGCGGTGTCGCTGCACGCGCGCGACGAGTTCGTCGTCGCCTGCCTCCATCGTCGCGATGTAGGTGACGGGCGCGGCGGAGCGCGCGGCGAGGCGTTCCGCGAACGCGGACTTGCCGCTGCGCGCACCGCCGGTCACGAAGTCGATCTCGCCCATGCGTGGCGCGCTAGAAGATCGCCGCGGTCGCCCAGCCGCGTCCCACCGCGGCGACGATCGCGAACCAGACGACGACCTGCGCGACCTCGATCCCCGCGCCGAAGACATCGCCCGTGACGCCCTCGATCAGCCGCGAGGCGGCGCCGCCGATGAGGACGGCGGCGAGGCCGCCGATCGCCACGAGTACGAGGCCGGCGACGCCGAACGTGACGCCGGCCACGGCGAGCGCCGTGACGGTGGCAATCGGCGCGGCGGCCGGCCAGAGGCCCGCGTGGATGGCATGGCCCAGGCCCCTCGGTCGGGCGGGGTGGAAGAGCGCGCCCACCGGCACCACCGTCCAGCGCGCAATCACCGGCGCCACCAGCAGCGCGGCGGCGCGCGCCTCAGCGGGGATCGAGGAGATCGCCGCCCACTCGGCCAACAGCACCAGCACCAGCGCCATGACGCCGGCGGGGCCGGTGTTGCCCTCGCTCATCACGCCCAGGCGCTCGGCGCGGTCGCCCTGCACGGCCATGCCGTCCGCGGTGTCGGCGACGCCGTCCAGGTGGAGGCCGCCTGAGACGAGTGCGAGCACGGCGACCAGCAGGGCGGCGGCCGGCGCGGGCGGGAGCAACTCGGCGAGCCCGCGGTCCAGCAGCGCGAGCACCGCGCCGATCAGCAGGCCGACAAGCGGGTACCACCCGAGCGCCTGCGCGAAGGTGCGGTCGTCGTACGTCTGCACTCGCCGCAGCCGCAGCGGCGTGAGGAACTCGAGCGCGATCGGGATCGCTGCCAGCGTGCGCACCCTCAGGCCTCCGGCTCGATCGCCTCGGCGGAGTCGCTGACGCCGGCCTCGTCGAAGGTCGCCATCTCGTCGAGCAGGCGGCAGGCGGCGACGCACAGCGAGAGGCCCAGCGCGCCACCGCTGCCCTCGCCCAGGCGCATGCCCAGGTCCAGCAGCGGCTCCAACCGCAGATGCTCCAGCGTGGCGGCGTGGCCCGGCTCCGCCGAGCGGTGCGAGGCGATGAGGTACGGCCGCACCGCCGGCGTGATCGCCTCGGCGATGAGCGCGGCCGCGCCGGAGATCACGCCGTCCATGACGGCCGGCACGCGCGCGGCGGCAGCGCCGAGGTAGACCCCGGCCAGCACGCCCACCTCGAAGCCACCGACCGCGGCCAGCAGGCCAAGGCCGTCCGTCGGGTCGGGCCGGTTCACCTCCAGCGCGCGCTCCACGGCGCGCATCTTCATCTCGAAGCGCGTGTCGTCCACGCCGGTGCCGCGGCCGGTGACGGCGCGGGGCGGCCGGCCCGTGGCGGCGGCGATGATCGCGGCGGCGGAGGTGGTGTTGCCGATCCCCATCTCGCCCGGCACCACCACATCGCACCCCTCGGCGCGCTCCGCATCGAAGATCGAGATGCCTTCGGCGACGGCGCGCTCGGCGAGGGCGCGCGACATCGCAGGCCCCTGCGTGATGTCGCGCGTGCCGGGCGCGAGGCGGAGGCGGATCAGGTCGGGATGCTCGGGCGTTTCGCCGGCCACCCCCGCGTCCACGATGCGGACGCGCGCCCCGGCGTGCGCGGCGAGGACGTTGATCGCGGCGCCGCCGGCGAGGAAGTTGCCGACCATCTGCACCGTCACCTCGGACGGATAGGCGGAGACGCCCTGCGCCGTCACGCCGTGGTCGCCTGCCGCCACGATCACGACGCGATGGTCGAGGCGCGGCCGCTCCTGTCCGGTGATCCCGGCGATGCGGACCGCCAGGTCCTCCAGCCTCCCGAGCGATCCGGGGGGCTTGGTGAGGCGACCCTGGCGCGTCTCGGCGCGTGAGATCACGGCAGCATCCACCGGGCGGATCGCCTCGATGGTGCGCTGGATCAGGGCGGCAGGATCCTGGACGGGCATGGCACTTCCCGGGCCGGGCGTGGGTGAAAGGCCAGTGTAACCGCCGATCAGGCCTCGATCTGAGCGGACGGGAGGGCTTCAGCGTGTGGACAACAAGTTTGTGACGGGCGGCACGAAAGGGGTTGACAGGCGGATCGTGATGGTTATGCTCTTGTTGTCACAAGCACGAAATCCACACAAACGTGATAGGACGCTTCGTGCCGCGTGACCTGCCAAATCGCCGCGCTCTCAGGGGCGGCGACCGGGGGACCCAACGACTGGGGTGAATCCTCTTCGGAGGACGGGCGTACTGAACCGGCCCGAACCCGACAGCTAACCTCGGAGGCAGTCTCGGTCAGCCCGACCGGCGGGATGCCGGATGCGAGCGAAACCGTTTGAAGTGAAGGAGGGCTGCCATGATTGTGAGCGCCCCGCCGAAGAAGTGCCCCCGCTGCCAGGGCCTGATGATCATCGAGGACGACTGGTACGGCCAGTTCGGCACGTGCGTGGCCTGTGGCTACGTCCACGAGGCCCAGCGCTGCGACCCGAAGGACCTCGAAGAGGAGGAGCGCCTGGCCGCCGGCAAGCAGCGCCGCCGCCAGCCGTCTCACGGCAAGCTCCGCCTGTAGTCCTCGTCACCGAGGCACATGACATCGGCGCCGCCGGGATCCGGCGGCGCCGTTGGCGTGCCCGCGCGCGGGCACTATGCTCCCGTCCACGTATCAGTCCGGGTGATCACCCGTCAGGAAAGAGGTCTCGATGCCGTACGTCCGTGTTACCACGATGATCGCGCGCACCGGGCAGGAGGCGCGGCTCGAGAAGACCATGCGCGAGCTGTCCGCCTTCTATGCGTCCCAGCCGGGCTACGTCCACGGGTACACGCTCACCCCACACCATGACGCCCAGCCGCGCCGCTACGGCCGCATTGGCGTCTGGGAGAAGGAAGAGAACGCGACGCACGCCGCCCAGCTGGACCACGCGCTGGCGCTGCGCTCCGAGCTGCTCCGGATCATCGTGGAGGAGCTCCACGACGAGTACTCCTTCATCGGTGACGCGGACGCCAAGTAGCGTCTCCCGCGGTCCGTCATCCGGGGTGCCTGCACCGATTGTTGGTGCCACCCCGGATGGATACGGACTCTCCACCCCGGAAGTAGGGGTTTCCCTCATAGGGAGCCCTTAGGGCCGTCCGTAGCATCCATGGCGAGGCGTACAGGTACGCTGAAACCCGCCAGCGTGGAGGCCCTGATGAACGACCGCCTGTCCGCCCCCATCGTCCGCACTCGACCCACCATGCGGACCGGCCAGCGCATCCGCCTCCTGGTCGCGGACGACCACGCGCTCCTGCGCCAGGCGCTCCGCATGCTCCTGGAGTCGCAGGACGGGCTCGAGGTCATCGGCGAGGCGACGAACGGGCGCGACGCGGTGGAGCAGGCCGAGCGCCTGATGCCGGACGTGGTTCTGATGGACATGGTGATGCCCGGCCTCAACGGCATCGAGGCGACGCGCCAGATCCTGAAGCGCGCCCCCGGCTGCCGCATCCTGATCCTCACCGCCTACCTGGAGGACGAGCGCCTGCTGCAGGCGCTCCGCGCCGGCGCCGCCGGCTACGTGGTCAAGAACTCCGACATGGAGGAACTCCTCCTGGCGATCCAGTCCGTCTTCCGCGGCAACACGTACTTCTCAACCAGCGTCTCCGACGAGATTTCGGTGAACGAAGTGCTCATGCAGGCGAAGCAGACCGAGGGCAAGGCGGGCTACGACCTGCTGACCCCGCGCGAGCGCGAGGTGTTGCAGCTGATCGCGGAGGGCCTCTCCAACCAGGCGATCGCGGACGAGCTCGTGATCAGCGTGAAGACGGTGGAGGCGCACCGCGCCCACATCATGACGAAGTTGCACGCGAAGAACCGCACGGACCTGATCCGCTACGCGATCAAGCGCGGCCTCGTGGGCCTGGACAGCGGCGACGCCGGCGACACGTCCGCCCGGACTGCCGTATAGCCGCACCGGATCCCGCAATTTCGACCGTAAAGCATCGGTTGTGGCCGCTCCCAGCCGGGTGTCGGTCTGGGATGATCGCGCGACTGTGACGACCTTCGACTCCCCCCTGGCGTTGTCCGTCCTCGTGGTCGAGGACGAAGCGAGCGTGCGTTCCATGCTCGCGCTCGCGATCCGCTCGGCGGGCTTCCAGGTGCACCTCGCCGTGGACGGCCAGGACGCGGCAGAGCAGCTCGCCGCGGGCCTCGCGGTGGACGTGCTGCTGATGGACGTCCGCATGCCGCGCATGGGCGGCGTCGAGCTGCTCCACCACCTCCGCGCGCAGTCCGCGTTCGCAACGCTCCCCGTCATCGCCATGTCCGCGTACAGCGACGAACTGCAGGAGCAGGAGGTACGCGCCGCCGGCGCGGACGCCTTCCTGCCGAAGCCGTTCACCGTCGCCGACCTCCGTGCAGCCCTCGACATGGTCGTCGGTCCCGCCGCGGAGTAACGCGGCGCGTTCGCCGGCGGCGTGCGCAGACCTACGGGTTCCCTGAGGCGGAGGGTCGGGTAGTCCCCGATACGGAAGCCGCGCTCCCCGCCGAACAATGGTTTCCGACGCCGGCGCGCCCTGCGCTGTGCGCGTCACGGAGGCCGCCATGATCCGCGTGACCCGCCTGGACCGCAGCCAGTTCTACCTGAACGCGGAACTCATCCAGTCCGTGGAGAGCACCCCGGACACGCACATCGTGCTGATGAACGGCCACTCCTACGTGGTCACCGAGCCGGACACCGAGGTCGTGGAGATGGTGCTCGCGTACCGCCGCGCCGCGTACGGCGGCGTCCCCCGGCCGCAACTCGCGTTCGTGTCGGGTGAGGCGGAGTAACGCATGGGCGCGACCACCATCGCGGGACTCGTCATCGCCGCCATCGGCATCATCGGCGGCTTCATCATCGAAGGCGGCTCGGTCGCGTCGCTGATCAACCTGCCCGGATTCATGATCGTGGTCGTCGGCACGCTCGGCGCCACGGTCGCCTCGTTCCCGCCCGCGCTCGTGAAGAGCATCCCCGGCTCCTACATGCGCGCCCTGAAGGGCAGCGGCGGTGTCGAGCCGGCAGAGATGGCGGAGCGCCTGGTCCACATGGCGGACAAGGCGCGCCGCGAAGGCCTGCTGTCGCTGGAGGAGGACGCCCAGACCGTGGGCGACGACTTCGCGAAGAAGGGCCTCATGCTGATGATCGACGGCACGGACGCCGAGGCGTTGAAGTCGATCCTCGAGATCGAGATCGACGGCGCGGTCGCGCGCGAGGCGGAGAAGGCGGAGGTCTTCAAGGCCGGCTCCGGCTTCGCCCCGACCCTGGGCGTGCTGGGCGCGGTCATGGGCCTGATCACGGTCCTCGGCGGCCTGGGCGGCGATGTCGCCTCGCTGGGTCACGGGATCGCCGTCGCCTTCGTCGCCACCTTCTACGGTGTGGGCGTCGCGAACGTGCTGCTGCTGCCGATGGCGATGAAGCTGAAGGCGATCGCGGCTGAAGAGCGCCTCACGCGCGAGATGATCCTGGAGGGCGTCCTCTCCATCCAGGCCGGCGACAACCCGCGCATCGTGCGTGAGAAGTTGCAGTCCTACCTCGCCCCGGAGCACCGCACCCCCGAGGAAGACGAGAGCGGATCCGCCACCATCTCCGCGCGGCAGGCCGCATGAGCCGCAAGCACGCCGCCCACGAAGAACACCCGGATGAGCGCTGGGTCATCTCTTACGCGGACCTGGTCACGCTGCTCTTCGGTTTCTTCATCATCCTCTACGCCACCGCCGATGCGAACGAAGTCAAGATGGAGGCGCTCGCGCGCGGCCTCTCGGACGCGTTCAACGTCTCCGTCAAGGAAGGCGCGACCGGCGGCTCCATCTTCGATGGCGGCACCGGCATCGTCCCCGAGCGCAACGAGGCCGGCTCGCTGGATGTCGACCTGGACCTCGTGCAGCGCATCATCAAGGAGCGCTCCGCGCAGGCCGGCGTGACCGGCCAGATCAACGTCTCGCGCGAGGAAGACAGCATTGTCATCCGCCTCGCGGACAACCTCGTGTTCCCCTCCGCCAGCGCCGACATCCGACCGGAGGCGCGCGCGCTGCTCGCGATCGTCGCGGACGCGCTGAACGCGACCGGCAACGAGGTCCGCGTGGAGGGCCACACGGACAACATCCCGCTCGTGACGGACAAGTACCCGTCCAACTGGGAACTCTCCTCCGCCCGCGCGACCGCCGTGCTCCGGCTTCTCACTGAAGACCTGGGCGTGGCCTCGTCCCGCGTGTTCGCGGCGGGGTACGCGGAGTTCCGGCCGATCGCCGACAACCGCACCGCGGAAGGCCGCGCGCTGAACCGGCGCGCGGACATCGTGATCCTCTACCCGCCGGCCCGGATTGCCGGCGCGGGCGCAGTGACCGGGAGCAACGAATGAGCAAGCCGATCCTGCTCGCCGTCGGCGGCGCCATTGCCGGCGTCGCGGTGGCCTTCGGGCTGTTCACCTTCCTGATGGGTGGGTCGGAGGCCTCCGGCCCGCCGCCGACCCCCACGGTGGTGAGCGTGCCCGGCAAACTCGGCCCGCACATCACGCTCGCCGACCGCGTCTTCAACCTCCGCACCGATGGCGGATCGCAGGTCTACCTGAAGTTGCAGACCGTGATCGAATTCGAGACGACGGATGGGCGCTGGCAGCACGTGCTGACCGGCTGCGGCGTCGCGCCGCACGCGGCGGTGCCGGGCATCGCCGGTCCACGCATGGCCTCGGCCGCGCCGGGCGGTGTCGCCGCGGTGCCGGTCGCCGCGGGCGGCCCCACGGAGGACCCCTGCGTCACGGAATACAAGCACCTCATGGAGGAGTTCGAGCGCGAGATTGGTACCGGACGCCAGCTGATGGAGGACGTGGTCACCTCCATCGTGACCGGCCACACCGCCGCGGAACTCAGCACGCCGGAGGGCAAAGAGGCCCTGAAGGCCGAAATCCTCCACGCCGTCGACGAAATCTTCCACGGTCACCCGCCGGTCACGCGGGTGCTCTTCCTGAACTTCATCACGCAGTAGGCCTCGGCAGGAGTCACCGCCATGGCGGAACAGGGTGCCCTCTCCCGCTGGGAGATCGAAGCGCTGCTCAAGGGAATCCCGGCGGAAGCCGTGGAGGAGGAAGAGGAGGCCGCCCCCGCGCGGCCCCAGGAGCGCTCGCTCAACCGCGTCATCAAGGCGTACGACTTCCGCCGCCCCGACAAGTTCTCCAAGGAGCAGTGGGCCACGCTGCAGTCCATGCACGAGCACTTCGCGCGGATGCTCGGCGCGCAGTTCTCCTCCCGCCTCCGCACGCTCGTCACGGTCCGCCTCTCGAGCATTGACCAGGGCCTCTACGAAGAGTGGCAGACCCAGGTCGCGAATCCGACCGTGGCATACGTCCTCTCGATGGCGCCGCTTTCCGGCAACCTCGTGGTCGAGTTCAACATGGACATCGCCGCGGAGGTCGTCGACCGGCTGCTGGGCGGCACGGGCGCGCTGGTCGACCGGACGCGCGAACTCGGCGAGGTCGAACTCGGCCTGCTGCGCTCCTTCTCGCGCACCATCACCGGCGGGCTGCAGGAGATGTGGTCGAACGCCCGCCCGGTGGAGCCCGTCCTCCAGGACCTGGGCCAGGACGCCAGCCTGATCCAGGTCGCCGCGCCGACGGACGTGGTGCTCACCGCGTTCTTCGAGGTGAGCGTGGCGGGCCACATGGGCGCCATGTCGATCTGCGTCCCCTACACGGTGATCGAACCGATCGCCCCTGCGCTGTCCGCACAGGTGTGGATCGCCTCCTCCCACCGCCAGGCGCTGACCGACGACGAGCGCCGCACGATGGAGCACCTGCTCGGCCGCTCTCGCCTGGATGTCTCGGTGCGCCTCGGTGGGGTCGACCTGCCGGCGCGCTCGATCATCGATATCCACGAGGGCGACACGTTCATCCTCGACACCCGGCTCGGGCGTCCGCTCGATGTGCTCGTCGGCGAGCACGTCCGGTTCCGTGGCCTGCCGGGCGTGTCCGGCAACCACGTGGGCATCCAGGTCGCCGAGGTCGTCTCGGAGGAGACGTTCGGGTTCACCGGGCGCAAGCCGATCGATCTCGCCACCGCCCTCACCACCCCCACCCTGCAGCCCCCGACGTTGACGCCGCCCGCCGGCGACCTCGCCGCCCAGTAGTTCGTTTCGACGGAGGACCACCGTGGCCCAGGACTTCTCTCCTTTCGCTGGCGGCACCCCGCCCGAGGTCGCCGAACTGCTGGCGCTGCGTGGCGCGGGCCTCGCCGACCTCGGCGTCCAGTTGCGCGAGACCGCGCTCATGGGCATCGAGGGCGTGACCGGGCAGCGGGCGCTGCTCCGCGGCGTCTCGATCGGCGTGACGGACCCGGCCGCGATCGAGGCGGAGTTCCGCCCTCAGGACCACATGGGCTTCGAGGTACGACTCACGCTCGCGCCGGGCGTGTCGCTCCCCGCGGCGATGCTCGTGGGCGTCGCCGACATCGGGACGATGCTCGGCCTCGAACTCGACCCGTCCGAGGTGAGCGCCGAGCAGACGGAGGCGATCGCCTCCGCGCTCCGCGAGTTCCTCGACCTGCTCGCGGTGGCGCTCGGCGGCGATGCGCTGTCGGGCGTGGAACTGTCGCTTGCCAGCCACCGCGTGGGCGCGGTGCAGGAGACCGCAGAGCTGCTCGCCGCCGCGGCGGACGGCCTGTCGCTGGTGCGCGTGGACCTGGACTTCGAGGCGGCCGGCGTGCCGGCGCACGTGGTGCTCGTCGCACCGCCCATGCTCATCGACACGCTCATCGGCGACGACGTGGCGGCCACGCCGCTGCCGTCGCCCGCGCTCGCCGGAATCGGCCTTGGCATTGGCCTCGGTGGCGACACCGTCGCCGAGGAGGCTCCGCCGAGCAACGTCTCGCCGATGCGCACCCCCGGCGGTGCGCCACGGGCGGACGTGGACGTGCATCCGGTGCGCTTCCCCCCGCTCCCGGAGCAGCGCGTGACCCCGCCGGCGGCGCCGCAGGCGTTCGACCTGATCATGGACGTCTCCATGCGTGTCACAGTGGAACTCGGGCGCTCCTCCATGACGGTGGAGGAGGTGCTGTCGCTCGGCCCCGGCTCCGTCGTTGAACTCGACAAGCTCGCCGGTGAGCCGGTGGACGTGCTGGTCAACGACCAGTTGATCGCGCGCGGCGAGGTCGTGGTCGTCGACGAGAACTTCGGCGTGCGCGTGACGGAGATCGTCTCGCCGCGCCGCCGCGTCCAGGCGATGGGGGCGTAGCGATGTCCGCGCGCGTCTCCCGCCCGTCCCGCACCCGAGTCGCTCGTCGCGCCACGGCGCTCGCCATTGGTGTGCTTTCCGCGCACCTCGTCCGCAGCGTCGCCTTCGCGCAGGAGGCGACCGAGGTCGGCGGCAGCGTGTCGACGTTCGGCTTCGGCGACTGGGTTGGCCTGGTGTTCCGGCTCGGCCTGGTGCTGGGCGTGATCTGGGGCGCCGTCGCGGCGATGCGCTGGTACGTGCGTCGCTCGCAGGGGATGGGCGGTCGCAACGGGCTCGCGACGCTCGAGGTCATTGAGACGCACGCGCTGGGCCCGAACCGCGCGCTGCACCTCGTGCGCCTCGGCGACCGCGCCGTGCTGGTGGGGGCGACGCCGGAACGCATCACCTCGCTGCTCACCGTGGACGACCCGGAGGAGGTCCGGCGGCTCTCCGATCGGCCGGAGGCGTCTCCGCGTCGCTCGCTGGCGGCGAACCTGTCCGGCGTGTCCGGCTTCGCCGCCAGCGCGCTCCGCGCTCCGCGTGCCTCCACCGCCGCGGCGGACGAGGACGACGACGCGCCGCGCGCCCCGCACACGACGACCGCGCGCGAGGCGATGGCGCTGGGCCTCGCCTCGTTCCGCACGATGCTTCCCGACCTGGCGCTGCCCATGCCGCGCCGTTCCGCCGAGGCGGACCCGGAGGGTGAGGCGATCGACCCGCACCGGCCGCTGACCAGCCGCCTCCGCGGGATGCGCGAGCGGGTCCGTCGCCCGATGCCCGAGCGCGCGCCGGTCGAGGAAACCACATCTCCGCGCCGTGCGGGCGGCCTCTTCGAGCGCACGCTGGCGGCTGCCCAGGTCACCGGTGCCGAGGACGCCGCCGAACTGGACGCCTCCCGCGCCCTCCGTGCCCGATCGGGCTACGGCGCTCCCGCTGCTGCGACCTCGGTCGAGGCGGATCGCGCGCAGCGCATCGCCGATGTGCAGGCCGCGATCGCCGCGGCGCAGAGGAACGCCGGTTGAGCCACGTCCAGCCGTCGCCTGTTCGACGCCGCATGCGCGTCCGCCCGGCGCGGCTGGCGGCCACGCTGCTCCTCGGTGGGTTCGTGGTGCTGGCGGCGACCGGATGTGTCGCGCCGGACGGGTCGGTGACGGCGCCCGGCGTGGGGCCTCAGTCGGTCGATGACCCCTCGGGGCGCGCGACCGGCGTGCAGTTGCTCCTGCTGCTCACCACGCTCTCGCTGGCGCCGGCGCTGCTGATCATGGTCACCTCGTTCACCCGCATCGTGATCGTGCTCTCGCTGGTCCGGAACGCGATGGGCGTGCCGCAGTTGCCGCCGAACCAGGTGCTGGTGGGGATCGCGTTCCTGCTGACCGTGTTCGTGATGGCGCCGGTCTGGACCACGGTGAACGAGCAAGCGCTCCAGCCGTACCTCGCCGGGACGATCGACCAGGGCGAGGCGCTCGACCGCGCTGAAGGCCCGGTGCGCACCTTCATGCTCGCGCAGACGCGGGAGCAGGACCTCGAGTTGTTCGTGGGGATGAGCCGGGAGACGCGTCCGCAGAACGTGGACGAGGTGCCGACCTACGTGATCATCCCCGGCTTCATCGTGAGCGAACTGAAGACCGCGTTCATGATGGGCTTCGTCATCTTCATCCCGTTCCTCGTCATCGACATCGTCGTCTCATCGGCGCTGCTGTCGATGGGCATGATGATGCTCCCCCCGGTCGTGGTCTCGCTGCCGTTCAAGATCCTGCTGTTCGTCCTCGTGGACGGATGGAGCCTGATCATCGGCTCGCTCGTGACGAGCTTCGTCACCGTCTGACCTGTTCCGCATAGGAGTTCACCCGCAATGACGGACGCGAATGTCATCGCCCTGGCGCAGGACGCGCTGATGGTCACGCTGCTGGTCTCCGGGCCGATCCTCGGCGTCAGCCTGGTGATCGGCATGCTCATCTCTGTCTTCCAGGCGATGACCCAGATCAACGAGGTCACGCTGACGTTCGTGCCGAAGATCCTCGGCGTGTTCGCGGTCGCTGCGCTCGTGGGCCCGTGGATGATCGGCACGATGGTGAACTACACCCAGCGCCTGTTCGCGCTGCTGCCGGTGCTGGCCCGGTAGGCGTGCTGAGCGAGGTGTTCGCCGTCTCGCCGGAATGGTCGGCGCACTTCCTCCTGATCCTCGGGAGGATCACCGCGGCCGTGGTGGCCGCGCCGCTCTTCGGCGCGCGCAGCGTCCCCTCGCAGACCAAGATCGGTCTCGCGATCCTGCTCTCGCTGATTGCGCTGCCGCTGGACGGCACCCCCCGCGCGACGATCCCCACCGACCTGTTCACGTTCGCGGCCGCCTTCGGCATGGAGATTCTGATCGGCATCGCCTTCGGCGTGGCGGTGATGCTGGTCTTCCAGGCGCTGGAGATGTCCGCCTCGCTGATCAGCATCCAGATCGGCTTCGGACTGGGCGAGGTGTTCGACCCGATCACCGGCGCGCAGACCGGCGCGCTGGAGCAGTTCTACCGGATGTTCGTCACGCTGATCTTCTTCGCGATGAACGGCCACTATCTCGTCATCCGCGGCATCCTCCACACCCTGGAGGTGATCCCGCCCGGCACCGGCAGCCTGGACGTCATCGCCGGCGACCGCATGGCGGTGTTCTTCGGCGCGCTGCTCGTGACCTCCATCCAGCTCGCGCTGCCGGTGTTCGGCGCGCTGATGCTCACCGACCTCGCGATGGCGCTCGTCGGCCGCACCGTGCCGCAGCTCAACGTCCTCGTCGTCGGCTTCCCGGTGAAGATCGGCGTCGGCCTCGTGACGCTGGTGGCGGCGATGCCCCTCATGACCGCGTTCATCGGCGCGACCTTTGGGCGCGCGCTGGTGGACGTGAACATGCTGGTGAGGCCGTAGCGATGGCCGGGGAGAAGACCGAAGCCCCCACGCCACGCCGGCTGGAGGACGCCCGCAAGCGCGGCGAGGTCGCGCGTTCCCGCGAGGTCGACAGCGCGATCGTGATTATCGCGACGCTCCTCATCTTCAAGTTTGCGGGCGGCTGGATGTGGTCCTCGCTCGAGTCGATGGCGATCGACACCTGGCAGCGGACCGGCGACGAGCCGCTCACCGTCGACCTGACGGCCACGGTGGGGTTGCAGCTCGTCGTCCACATCGTCGCCGTCCTCTCGCCGCTCATCGCCGCGATCACGGTGTTCTCGCTCCTCGGCGGGATGGCGCAGACGGGCGGCCCGCTCTTCTCGATGGAGGCGCTGAAGCCGAAGTGGAAGCGGATGGACCCGATCCAGGGCGGCAAGCGGCTGATTGCCTCACGGCAGGCGTACGTGAACCTGGCCAAGTCGCTCGCGAAGTTCGTGATCCTCGGCGGCGTCGCGGTGCTCGTGTTCCGCGGGCGGTGGGAGGAGATCACCTCCGCCGGGATGCAGGCGGGGCTGACGCCGGCCGTGTCGCTGCTCGTGGACATCGCGTTCGACCTGATGCTCTGGTCGGCGATCGCCCTCATCGTCCTCGCGGCGGCGGACTACCTGTTCCAGCGCCAGGACTTCACGCGCACGATGCGCATGTCCCGCCAGGAGATCCAGGACGAGACGAAGCAGTCGGACGGCGACCCGCTGATGAAGGCGCAGATGGCGCGCGCCCGGCGGCAACTGCTCCAGCGCATCATGAAGTCCGTCCCGAAGGCGGACGTGGTGCTGATGAACCCCACCCACTACGCCGTGGCGCTGCGCTACGACCCCGCCACCTCGCCCGCGCCGATCGTCGTCGCGAAGGGCATGAACCTCGTCGCGCTGCGCATCCGCGAGATCGCGGAGGAGCACGGCGTCACCGTGATCACCAACCCCCCGCTGGCGCGCGCGCTGTTCAAGGCGACGCGCGTCGGCGAGGAGATCCCCGCCGACCTGTACGAGGCCGTCGCGGAGATCCTCGCGTTCGTCTACCGGCTGCGGAGCACCCGCTTCGGCCGGCGGACGGCGGCGTAGCGGAAGCGAGAGGACCGGACGATGGCCGCAGCCGCAGCTCGCTCGAAGTCCGCCCCGGAGGGGGGCGGGATCCTCGAGATCATGACGCGCAACTCGGACGTGGCGCTCGCGATCACCGTACTCACGGTGATCGGCCTGATGATCGTGCCGGTGCCGCCGTCCGCGCTCAGCCTGCTGATCGTCGCGAACTTCGCCGCCTCGGTCACGATCATGCTGATCGCGATGTACACGCGGGAGGTGCTGTCGTTCAGCGTCTTCCCGTCGCTGTTGCTGCTGGTCACGCTCTTCCGGCTGGCGATCAACATCGCCTCGACGCGCCTCATCCTGCTCAACGGCGACGCCGGCTCCGTCATCGATGCGTTCGGTGAGTTCGTTATCGGCGGGTCGCTGGTCGTGGGTATCGTTGTGTTCCTGATCCTCCTGGTGATCCAGTTCGTGGTGATCACGAACGGCGCCGGCCGGGTGGCGGAGGTCGCCGCCCGGTTCACCCTCGACGCCATGCCCGGCAAGCAGATGTCGATCGACGCCGACCTGAACGCCGGCCTCATCTCTGACACCGAGGCGCGCACGCGCCGCCAGAAGATCGCCGCGGAAGCGGACTTCTACGGCGCCATGGACGGCGCCTCCAAGTTCGTGAAGGGCGATGCGGTCGCCGGCCTGATCATCACCTCGATCAACCTCATCGGCGGCATGGTCATCGGCATCGTCCAGCAGGGGATGGCGCCGGGCGACGCGGTCTCCACCTTCTCAGTCCTGACCGTCGGCGACGGACTGGTCTCGCAGATCCCGGCGCTGCTGGTCTCTACCGCCACGGGCATCATCGTGACCCGCGCGGCGTCCGAGGGGCATCTGGGCCAGGACATCGGCGGGCAGCTGTTCTCCAATCCGCGCGTCATGTTCATCGTGGCCGCCATCCTGACTTCGTTCGGCCTGGTACCGGGTCTTCCCCGATCCCCGTTCTTCATCCTCGCGGCCATCATGGGTGGCGCCGGCTATCTCCTCCGCGAGCGCCAACGCGCGAACGCGGCGGAGGAGGCCGAGGCCCGAGAGGTGGAGACCCGGGACGAAGCGCAGAGCGTGGACTCCGTGGTCAACATGCTCCGGGTCGATCCGCTGGAGGTGGAGGTCGGCTACGGCCTCATC
>WBZO01003257.1_pt1 | contig 19286 bp, 15 predicted proteins | sample 5204261 | NCBI WGS metagenome assembly WBZO01 (sample SAMN12412400, study PRJNA552823) | activated sludge metagenome | isolation source: activated sludge from anammox sidestream of wastewater treatment plant... | place: USA: North Carolina | collected 2017-09
CAAGCGGCGATACCAGGGCAAATGGCTGGCAGCGCCGTCGGATGCTTTTTGCGCAGTGATCTGGCTCATTGCTAATGTACTCCTTCTACGGCATGGCCGGTCGCGTAGGCCATGATCTTCTCCTGTGTAACATCCTTGCGGTCCAGAATAGCCGCGACACGCCCCTCATGCATGACCATAATACGATCGCTCATCCCCAGAATTTCCGGCATCTCGGAGGAGATCATGATGATCCCCATCCCGGTCTTGGCCAGCTCGCTCATCAGGGCGTGAATTTCCGCTTTGGCGCCGACATCAATACCGCGCGTAGGCTCATCCAGAATCAGGACTTTAGGGTTGGACATCAACCATTTGGCAACCACAATCTTCTGCTGGTTGCCGCCAGAAAGGAACACAGCGCGCTGATGCAAACTGGGCGTGCGCACGTTGAGCTTATCTACATACTCCTGAGCATGCTTCTCCACAGCGGGCCGGTCCACCCAGCCGGCGGTTGTGAAACGCCTGAGCGTGGGCATGGTGATATTTTCCCGCACGGAAAGCATCAGCACCAGCCCCTGATTGGCGCGATCCTCCGGCACCAGACCCAGGCCAACCTGCATCGCAGTTTCCGGCGAGCCAATGCCCACCTGCTGCCCGTCGATGAAAATCTCTCCGGAGTCGGGCTGTACTGCCCCGAACAGCAGCTGGGCGGTCTCCGTGCGTCCGGCGCCGACCAGGCCGGCCACCCCCAGAATCTCGCCCCGGCGCAAATCAAAGCTGACATCCTGCACCATGCCGTAGGCGGTCAGCCCGCGCACTTCCATGACCACATCCCCAATTTCAACCACCTGCTTGGGGAAGATATTTTCTACCTCGCGACCCACCATCAGGGAGATGATCCGGTCGGTTGTGGCATTGGCAATCGGCATCTCGCCGACGCGCTCACCATCGCGAAACACGATCACGCGGTCGGCAATGGCGAAGATTTCTTCCATACGGTGTGTGATGAATACGATGCCGCGCCCCTGGGCTTTAAGATCGCGAATAACGCTGAACAGGCTCTGCGTCTCATCGGCGCCCAGCGCCGAGGTCGGCTCGTCCATGATGATCACCCGCGCATCCACAGCCAGGGCCTTGGCGATCTCGACCTGCTGGCGCTCCGCAACGGAGAGCGTCCGGATAATGGCGCGGGGGGAAACCTGTGTCTTCACAATATCGAGGTACTTCTGCGCCTCCCGCTCCATAAGGGCGCGGTCAATGAAACCGATGCGGCCCAGAAAACCATGGCGGCGAGGCTCCCGGCTGACAAAAACATTGGCAGCCACCGTCTGTGTAGGAGACAGGTTGAACTCCTGATAAATAATTGAAATTCCCATTTGCTGGGCATGAAAAGGATTCAGCGGTTCAAAAGGCTGGCCCCCCAGGATCATCTCGCCGCTGTCCCTGGTATAAGCGCCAGCCAGAATCTTCATCAGAGTGGACTTGCCGGCGCCGTTCTCGCCAACCAGCGCCACAACCTCACCGGGATACACTTCAAAGTCAACATTTTTCAGGGCCTGTACACCAGGAAAGGCTTTAGAAACCTTCTGGACGCGCAAAATCGGTTCTGTTTGCACGGCGCCACCTCAGCATGATCAAGGATGATCAGTGTAGAAGCGCTGGCAGGATCGGGGATCCTGCCAGCGCATCCCAATCCGGCTTGTCACCCGCCAGGCGGATATATCAACCCGGCGGCTGAAGACAAAACCTGCGGTTTAGTACGGGGGCGGCAGCGGCTGGGTGAAGTCCTGCGTCTCCCAGGCGGTCGCCATCGCTTCCACGTTCGCCGATGTCACGATATCCATGCCGGAGTCGGTCCAGCCGGAGTAAGGAGTCCCGTACAGCGCATGGTTGTAGGCCATGTGCACGGTGTCGTAGCCCCAGCCCCAGTACTTCTGGCCAACAAGGCCGTTCAGCAGGCCAGCCTGGACCCATTCCAGCTCGACCGGCAGCGTGTCGAAAGCGACTGACTTCATACCGCCGCTGAGCATGGCTTCCTCAAACAGCGGCATCGCGCCCCGACCAGCAAACACCGGCCACAGGCCGACGAAGAACCAGCCGTCCAGATCGGGGTAGGTCTGCATCGTCTCTTCCACCACCTGGACGCCCAGGTTGATGTCGTCGTTGCAGGCCACCGTCGTCACGATCTCGATGCCGGGGTAATCGGCCATGTAATCTTCGAAGCCACGGATGCGCTCTTCCAGGTTCGGGGCACCGGGGACGCCGGTCAGCAGGGCGACCTTGCCCGTCTCGCCCATGGCGCGGATGAGCAGATCAGCCGCCGCGCGACCACCCTCGTAGTTGCTGACGCCGAGGTAGGTGAAGCGCTGTGATTCAGGCGAGTCGGAGTCCCAGGTCATGACCGGGATGCCCGCCCCAACCGCCGAGTTGATCGGCTCCACGCAGCCGGCGTCGCTGTTGCAGGACACGCCGATCGCGTCCACGCCCTGAGCCACCGCATCGGCGATGACGCGGGCCTGCTCGGCCATATCAGACGACACCGAGCCGAGGTAGAGACATTCGACCGGGAACGGGCCAGCCGCCGTCATTTCCTCAGCAGCCGTCTGGCAGCCGGTCGCGCCCAGCTCAAAGACCGGGTTGTTCAGGGCCTTCGGAATCCAGGCGATGGTGAAGGTGCCATCAGCCGGCGGGTAAGCAGGAGGCAGCGGCTGGGTGAAATCAGAATTCGCCCAGGCGGTGGCCATAGCTTCCACATTGGCCGATGTCACGATATCCATGCCGGAGTCGGTCCAGGACGGGAACTGAGCGCCGTTCACGATCGTGTCGTAGATCATGTGGACGGTATCATAGCCCCAGCCCCAGTACTTCTGGCCGACGAGGCCGTTCAGCAGGCCAGCCTGGACCCATTCCAGCTCGACCGGCAGCGTATCGAAGGCAATCGCCTTCATATCGCCGTTGAGCATGGCATCCTCGAACAGCGGCATCGCGCCCTGCCCGGCGAAGACCGGCCACAGACCGACGAAGAACCAGCCGTCCAGATCAGGGTAGGTCTGCATCGTCTCTTCCACCACCTGGACGCCCAGGTTGATGTCATCGTTGCAGGCCACCGTCGTCACGATTTCGACGCCGGGGAAGGCGGCAACATAATCCTCGAAGCCGCGGATACGCTCTTCCAGGTTCGGGGCGCCGGGGACACCGGTCAGCAGGGCGACCTTGCCTGTCTCGCCCATGGTGCGGATGAGCATATCGCCAGCCGCGCGTCCGCCCAGATAGTTGCTAACGCCGAGGTAGGTGAAGCGATCGGAATCGGGCGAGTCCGAATCCCAGGTCATGACCGGGATGCCCGCCGCGACAGCCGCGTTGATCGGCTCCACACAGCCAGCGTCGCTGTTGCAGGACACGCCGATCGCGTCCACACCCTGGGCTACGGCGTCGGCGATGACGCGAGCCTGCTCGGCCATATCAGACGACACCGAACCCATATAGAGGCATTCCACCTCGTACGGGCCGGCCGCCGTCAGCTCCGCAGCAGCGGCAAAGCAGCCATCGCGTCCCAGCTCAAATACGGGATTATTCAGGGATTTGGGAATCCAGGCGATGGAAATCTTGCCATCGGCCAGCGGATCCGGCCCCTGGGCTACGGCGGCCAGTGGGCCAAGCGCCGTAGCCACCAGCACAAGAAGGACAACCAGACGCAAAGATTTACTCATTCGGGCGAACCTCCTCCAGGACTCGTCTTTCGCCGATAATCACGGCCTTCACGGCAGCACAGGCCGCCGCTCCGGTCGCTTAAACACCGGGTTACGATCGCTTACGATACAGGAAGGCTCTTACAATTACAGTAAATTACGTGACCAGAAGGTATGCGCAGAAAAGAGTTGTGGATAACCTTCGCGCCAGGCTATAGAGCACGTCTCGACGCTATCAGTAGTGTACACAGCATAAATTAAATGTGTCAAACCGTCCAGCGATTCCAACCATCCAGAGCGTCATTACTTTGTTTGTTGGATCACCAAACAAAGTGTATCATCATGTCTGAATCGTGTCAACCACCCCCCGGCGGAGCAGTCACTTCGCGCCAGCCGCCCGGAGCGCCACCGCCGCCTGCCCCAGGCACAGCCCGCCGTCGTTAGCCGGGACCTGCCGGTGGCTGAGCACATAGAAGCCGCGCTCGCGCAGCGCCTCCCGCATCAGCCGCAGGAACAACCGGTTCTGAAACACCCCGCCGGAAAGCGCCACAGTCGCCAGCCCGGTCCGCGCCCGGACAGCAACGGCGGCTTCCGCGAACAGCGCGGCCAGCGTGTAGTGAAAAGAGGCGGCGATAGCGTTCACTGGCCGCCCGGCCTGCAGATCGGCGACCATCGCCGCCAGCAGCGGGCCAACGCGCAGGATGCCGGACTCGTCTATCGCAAACGGATAAAGATGCGCCTCGTCCGCCTCCCGCGCGGCCAGTTCCAGTGCGATAGCGGCCTGCGCCTCGAAGGTCGCAACCGGGCACAGGCCCAGCAGCGCCGAGGCTGCATCAAACAATCGCCCGCAGCTTGAAGTCAGCGGCGCATTCAACCGGCGGGTAATCTGTTGGATAACGATATCGCGTTCCTGTGGGTTAAGGTGGGATAGTGTGGGTAATTGCGGGATTTCGCCCTGCGTTTCCCACAGATAACCCCAGGCAATCCGGTAAGGATGGCGAATGGCGACCGCTCCGCCGGGCAGCGGCAGATATTCCAGGTAGGCCACCCGCTCGTAGCTGCTCAGGTCGGCGATCAGGACCTCCCCGCCCCAGATCGCGCCATCCGGACCGTAGCCGGTTCCATCCAGAGCGAGGCCGATGACCGGCTCGTCGCGCCCGTGTTCGGCCAGGCAGGCGGCGATATGGGCGTGATGGTGCTGCACCTCAACGCGCGGCACATCCCGCTCCGCCGCCAGATCGCGGGCCAGGCGCGTCGTCAGATAATCCGGGTGCATGTCGTGGGCGATCACTTCCGGCGTCACCTTGAACAACGCGGTCAGGTGATCGAGCGCCTCGCGGAAGTAGCCCAGCGACTCCAGCGAGTCCACTTCCCCGATGTGCTGGCTGAGGAAGGCATCCTTCTCCCGAACCAGACAGAAAGCGTTTTTCATCTCTGCGCCAACAGCCAGGATGTGGGCAGGGCTTGACCACGCCAGCCGGACCGGGTACGGCGCATCCCCGCGCGAGCGGCGCAGCGGCTGGAGCGCGGCGTCCTCGTCGCCTGCCGCCCGGTCCACCCACCACACAGCATCGTCGCAGCGCATGTGAATCGGCCGGTTGTGCAGGAGAAAGGCGTCAGCCAGGGGCGATAATACCCGCAGCGCCTCATCATTGTCGCACAGGATCGGCATATCGCTCAGATTGCCGCTGGTCATGACCAGGGGCACGCCCGCGTCGCGCAACAGGAGGTGATGCAGCGGCGTGTAAGGCAGCATCACGCCGAGCATCGGGTTGCGCGGGGCGACCTCCGGGGCGATCTGCGCGCCGGGCCGCGTATAGAGCAGCACGACCGGTGCGTTGACCGCCGTCAGCAGGGCCGCCTCGTCGGCGTTGACATCGCAGAACTGCCGCACCACATCCAGAGACGGCATCATCACGGCGAAGGGCTTATCGGGCCGCGCCTTGCGCTCCCGCAGGCGGGCGACAGCGGCGGAATTTGTGGCGTCGCAGGCCAGGTGAAACCCGCCCAGCCCCTTGATTGCCAGAATATACCCCTCTCGCAGGAGCGCCGCCGCCTGGGCCACGGCGTCCACAGCGCCAGCAGGCAGAGCGGCGAGGAGCGATGGCGGCGCTTCCAGCCAGGCGTGCGGTCCGCAGGTCGGGCAGGCGTTGGGCTGGGCATGAAAGCGCCGATCCAGCGGATTCTCATATTCGGCGCGGCAGGTCGGGCACATGGCGAAGGCGCGCATGGTCGTCTGGGGGCGGTCATAGGGCATGTGCTGGATGATCGTGTAGCGCGGGCCGCAGTTGGTGCAGTTGGTGAACGGGTAGCGGTAGCGGCGGTCGGAGGGGTCGAGAATCTCCCGCAGACAATCCGGGCAGGTCGCCACGTCGGGCGAGATCAGCGAGACGCCATTGTCCGCCTCGCTGTGCCGGATCACAAACGCGGCGTGACCTTCGCCCTCCAGCGGGCGCGATGATGCGATCACGCGGTCAATCCGGGCCAGCGGCGGGGCCTCCGCCGCAATTGCCTGCTGGAAGGCATCCAGCGCTTCCGGCGGCCCCTGCACTTCGATATCCACCCCGGAGGAGGAATTCAACACCCAGCCGGTCAGGGCATAGCGCATCGCCAGCCCGTAGATAAAAGGGCGAAACCCCACCCCCTGCACCACACCATCAACATGAATACGTCGCAGTTCCATACCATTACCTGTTCTCGCCAAGCGCGCATTAGCATAACGAACGCCCCCCGGCGCCGGCAACTGCCGAATGTCGGCATCCTGTATAATCGAATTGTGCTATTTGTCACTACGCCAAATCGGATTTGATTTATACACTATGAAGCTATAAGCGGCAGAGGAGGACGGCCATGTGCCTGGGCATCCCCGGTAAAGTGGTGGAAGTTTACCAGCAGGAAGGGCTGAAGATGGGCAAGGTGGACTTCGGCGGCGGCGTGATCCGCGAAGCCTGCCTGGAATACGTCCCGGACCTGGAACCGGGCGACTATACCATCATCCATGTCGGCTTCGCCCTCAGCAAGATTGACGAAGACGAGGCGCAGAAAACACTGGCGCTGCTGGCTGAGCTGGAAATGCTGGGAGAAGAACTGCCCGAGCTGAGCGAAGATGAGGCCGGCGCATGAAGTATCTGGACGAATACCGCGACGGTGAAGCGACCCGGAAGCTGCTGGGGGAACTGCGCCAGACCGTCACCCGGCCGTGGCGGATCATGGAAGTCTGCGGCGGCCAGACACACTCCATCATGAAAAGCGGCCTGGGGCAGCTTCTGCCGCCGGAAGTGGAGCTGATTCACGGGCCGGGCTGCCCGGTCTGCGTGACGCCGCTGGAGCTGATCGACCGGGCGATCGCCCTGGCTTCCCGCCCGGATGTGATCTTTACCTCATTCGGCGACATGCTGCGCGTGCCCGGCTCCCAGGGAGACCTGTTCAGCGTTAAGGCGGCGGGGGGCGATGTGCGCATCGTCTATTCGCCGCTGGATGCGCTCAAGATCGCCCGCGAAAATCCGGCGAAGACTGTGGTCTTTTTCGCCATCGGCTTTGAGACAACCGCCCCGCCCAACGCGATGGCCGTCATGCAGGCTAAAGCGCAGGGAATTGATAATTTTGCCGTGCTGGTATCCCATGTCACCGTGCCGCCGGTGATCGCCGGGTTGATGGAAGAAGACGACGTGCGGGTGGATGCCTTCCTGGCGGCGGGGCATGTCTGCGCCGTGATGGGCTACTGGGAGTACAGCCCGCTGGCGGCGCGCTATCATATTCCGATTGTGGTCACCGGCTTTGAGCCGGTGGACCTGGCCCGCGGCATCCTGATGGCCGTCCGCCAGCTTGAGGAAGGCCGCGCCGAAGTCGAGAATGCTTACGAGCGCTCGGTCACCCATGACGGCAACCGGCCTGCCCAGGACACCATCAACCGGGTGTTTGAGTTGTGCGATCGCAAGTGGCGCGGCATTGGCGTCATCCCGATGAGCGGCTACCGGCTGCGCGAGGAGTACGCTTCCTTCGACGCTGAGCTGCGCTTCCCCGCCGTCGGCGCGATTCAAACCGCCGAATCCAGCCTGTGCATCAGCGGCCTGATCCTCCAGGGGCGCAAGAAGCCGTTCGAATGCGCGGCCTTTGGCCGGGAGTGCACCCCGCAGACTCCGCTCGGCGCGACAATGGTCTCCTCCGAGGGGGCGTGCGCCGCTTACTATCGCTACGGGCGCATCCACACTCCGGACGCCCCGGCCGCAAATTCCTGAGGCAGGGAAGTTTTCCATGGGCGAACAGGACAGGCCGAAATTGAGCGGGTGGACCTGCCCGCTCCCGCTGCGGAATTATCCGACCGTCGTGATGGGGCATGGCAGCGGCGGCAAGATGATGAACGACCTGATTCACGGTCTGTTCGTGCCCCTGCTCCAGAATGATCTGCTGGGGCAGATGGGCGATTCGACGACGCTGGAGATCGCCGGGCAGGGGCCACATCGTCTGGCCTTCAGCACCGATTCGTTCGTCGTCAGCCCGCTGATCTTCCCCGGCGGCGATATCGGCGAACTGGCCGTCAATGGCACGGTGAACGACATCGCCATGAGCGGCGCCAGGCCGCTGTTCCTGAGCGCGGGCTTCATCCTGGAGGAAGGGCTGCCGATGGAGACGCTCGGCCAGATCACGACCTCCTTCGCTGACGCCTGCGCGAAAGCCGGCGTGCAGCTTGTAACGGGCGACACCAAAGTGGTGGACAAGGGGCACGGCGATGGGCTGTTCATCAATACATCCGGCATCGGCCTGATCCCGCCCGGCGTCCATATCGCCCCCGGCAACGCCCGCCCCGGCGACGCCGTGCTGGTCAGCGGCACAATGGGCGACCACGGCATCACCATCATGTCTCTGCGGGAGGGGCTGGACTTCCAGGCCCCGATTGAGAGCGACACAGCCCCCCTCAACGGCATGGTCGAGGCCATGCTGGCCGTCACGACAGACATACACTGCCTGCGCGACGCCACGCGGGGCGGGCTGGCTGCCGTACTCAACGAGCTGGCCGCAGCATCGAAAGTCGGCATCGAATTCGATGAACAGCGCGTGCCGGTGAATACGGCGGTGCAGGCCGCCTGCGAAATGCTCGGCCTGGACCCGCTGTATGTCGCCAACGAAGGCAAGCTGGTGGCCATTGTGCCAGAAGCGCAGGCCGATGCTGTGCTGGAAGCGATGCGCGCCACCCCTTACGGCCGTCAGGCCGTCCGCATCGGGACAGTCACGGCGGCGCACCCCGGCCTGGTCGTGGCCCGGACTTCCATCGGCGGCTCGCGCATCGTGGACCTGCCCGCCGGCGTGCTGCTGCCGCGCATTTGCTAAGGCGCCCGCATTAACTAATGCGTCCGCATTGACCGGCGTGCCTGCATCTGCCGCTGGACGGTCAATCGCTCAGCGCCCAGTCCACCGCAGCGGCGGCGTGCAGAACTGTCGTATCGTACAGCGGGACCGGGCTGTCCCCGGCGCCGACCAGCAGGCCGATTTCTGTACAGCCGAGGATGATCCCGCCCGCCCCTGCCCGGACCAGATCGGCGATTACCGCCCGGTAAGCCTCCCGCGATGCGGGCACAATCCGGCCCTGCACCAGTTCCTCGTAGATCACCCGGTTAACCATCTGGCGCGCTTCCTGATCCGGAATCAGGACCTGAAGGCCGTGCAGCCCTTGCAGGCGGCCGCGGTAGAAATCCTGCTCCATAGTGAAGCGCGTCCCCAGCAGGCCGACTCGCTCAATCCCGGCGACCCGTACCGCGAAGGCGGTGGCGTCGGCGATATGCAACAGAGGGATGCCAATGCTGTCCTGAACTTCAGCCGCCATACGATGCATGGTATTGGTGCAGATCACGAGACAGTCTGCTCCACCCCGCTCAACCTGGCGGGCCGCCGCGATCATAAAACGCGTGGCGTCGTCCCACCGCCCGGCGGACTGCATAGCCTCCACCTCGGCGAAGTCCACCGACACCAGCACAATCCGCGCTGAGTGGAGCGCCCCCAGCCGCGCTTTGACGCCCTGATTGATCAGGCGGTAGTATTCCAGCGAAGACTCCCAGCTCATCCCTCCCAGCAGACCGATTGTCTTCATCCCCCTGTACCTCCACGATACACAATGTCCGGTGCCGCCCTGCCCCGCCGCGTAGTCTACCGCCCCCGGCAGCCTTTTCTCAAGCCGCGAAACGGGCAATAATGAGCGCAGCGCGGACACACGACAGGCGGATCACCCTGATGAACGAGCATGACATAGCCCTCAGGCAGGCTTTCGCTTTCACGCCGGACGATCTGGAGGAAAATCGGGCGGGGCATCTGGCCCCCACCCAGCGCGCCGCCATGGTCCGCTACCTGCGCCGGGCCACACAGGCTCAGGTCGGCCTGACCGGAGGGTTAGGCGCGGTCGGCCTGCTCGCGACAATCGCTTTTCTGGCTGAACATAACCTGCCGATGGTGGGATTATCGCTGTTCCTGCTGGTGACGTTGCCGCTGATCGGCTACTGGGTCCTGCGCGGCGAACGGCGCAAATGGCTGCTCGACCTGGAGCATGATCTGGCCGACACCATCTATGGCCGCGTCACGCTGACAATGCGCGAACGGCCCATCATCGGCAGGCTGGTGCAACTTCAGCAGTACGCGCTCCAGGTGGAGGCGCTGGAATTCGCCCTCAGCGAAGATCAGTCCCTGGCCGTTCAGGATGGTGAAACATATCAGATCTATTACGCCCCCCACAGCGCCATGATCCTGTCGCTGAAGTCAGCGGCGGAGGAGAAAGCCGCGCCATAACGAAAAAAGAGGCGGCAGATCGTCCGCCGCCTCCGGTATTCGTTTTGAGCGCAGCGCTTTAAGAAGCCCCCAGCACCATTCGCACGACGGCCGGCGTGATGAAGACCTCAATCAGGGCGGCGATCACCAGCAGCGGCAGCACCAGCCCCAGCCCGATCTTGGCGAGGTCCGCCGCCGCTATCAGCCACATCTCGCCAACCGTCCGGCCTTCTTCAGGCTGGCGGGTGATGACCGCCCCCAGACGGAGCGAAGCCGCCGTCGCCAGGAAGATAGCCGGTATCTCCACCAGGCTGTGCGGGATCACGGCGGCGAAGAACAGAGCCGGGTCAAGCCCCAGCGCAGCAAACTGTGAGAGCACCCAGCCCAGAATGCCAAACGGCAGTATTTCCAGCACCACCGCCATCACGCCGAAACTCACCGCGCCCATAATAGTCCCCGCCAGCAGCACGCGGGAATTCTGCCAGACGGCCAGCAACACCGATCCCGGATGAGCGCCTAACTCAAACAGATTGTTAAAATTGGACGACAGCTCCTCCGAACTCATCGCCATGTCCGGCGGCAGGCGGAACGCGCTATAGGTCCCGGCCGCCCACCCGAGAAGCCCCGCCGCCAGCGTCGCGATCAGGATCACGATTACCGGCTTACCGAGCTGGCGGACCGCCGGCAGCACTTCCGTCCGGTACCAGGCGACAGGGCCGGGCTTCTCCGCCCCCCGGAAGTGACGCCAGAAGGTGCCGCCTATCCAGCGCAGGTTGAGCACATCGAGCGAGCTGGCTAACAATTCTTCGCGGTTGAAGATGCGCGTGCCAATCCGGATGAACAGGGCGGTGCCAATCAACAGCCCGACCAGGATCGCCCACAACGCCAGGATGCCATTCGGCGAATCCGCGTCCGGGGCGCTGAACATGACGATGCTCTCCAGAATCACGAGCAGCGACATGGGCACGATAATGAAGCTCGACAGCAGGTTCGCCGCCCGGGTGGAAGTGGTCTGGCTGGAGACGACCACTGCGCCGGTGATCATGATCAGCGCCTGGGCCGTAGTCAGCAGGATGATCTGAATAATCAGCATGAGCTGCGGGCGCCAGGCCAGTTCACCAAACAGCAGGCTGGTCAGGTAGATCGCCATGCCGGCGTAACTGGCGAGCAGCGGCGGGATCATGGCGGCCAGCGTCTTGCCGATATACAGCTCCAGATTGGTCAGGGGGGTGGAAAGCAGCGGCTCCAGGCTGCGGCGCTCCTTCTCCCCGACGAATGTCTCCAGCGCAATCACCAGCGACAGCGAAACCGGGAAGAACCCGACAATCATGAGCAGGAAAGGGATCGTCCGCTCGCCAACCAGCTCCGCGCCGTACTGCGTGACGAAGTTGAGCATCAGGTTGGCCCCGAACTGCGAGAGCGCCGGGAATACCAGAGTCATGATGAAGATCGGCGTCATGATCCGCCAGTCGCGCAGGCTGTCGGTGACTTCGCGACGGGTGACGATGAGGGCGTTCTCCCATGTCCATCGTATTTGCTGCCAGCGGCCAGCGGGGCGATCCGGAAAAACAACCTGGCGTTCCGTTGTCGAAACAGTCATGGCCGGGCCTCCTCATCGCCCCCTTCGACGATGCGCAGGTACACCGTCTCCAGCGACTCTTGCAGCGGGCTGAGGGTGACAACATCCACCCCCTGGGCGGTCAGATGGCGCACAATCTGCGGGTTAGTCAGCTCGGGTTCTTCAACCCGGTAGCGCACCCAGTTCTCGCCCGTCTCAGTCACCTGGACCATGCTGCTCAACTGCGCAGTGAGGCCGTTGAGCGGCGCGCGCACCCGCAGCTCCATCAGCGGCACGCCGACGAAGGTGCGCGAAAGTTCCTCAAAAGTGCCCAGCGCGACAATGCGACCCTGGCGGATAATGGCGATCCGGTCGGCCAGAATCTGGGCCTCGGTCAGGTTATGGGTGGTCACGATGAATGTGCGGTGATCGTGGCGCAGCTCCAGAATGGCATCGCGGACGAGCTTGGCGCTCTGCGGGTCCATCGCGCTGGTTGGCTCATCCAGGAGGAGGACGGGCGGATCATGCAGCATGGCCCGCACGAGCGCCAGCTTTTGCTTCATCCCCTTGGAATACTCGCCCAGGCGCCTGTCCAGCGCATCAGACAGGCCGAAGCGCTCCATCAGGTCCGCCGCACGCCGGCGGAGCATCCGCTGATCGAGCCGGTACACGCGGCCAAAGAAATCCAGATACTCCAGCGCCTTCATGCGCTCGTAGAGGCCGTGCTGTTCAGTCAGCACGCCGACATGCCCCCGCACCTCAACTGGATTCGTGGTGACATCGTAGCCGGCAATCCGCGCCCGGCCGGACGTAGGCCTGAGGATAGAGGTCATCATGCGCACGGTGGTCGTCTTGCCCGCGCCGTTCGGCCCCAGCATCGCCAGGACAGTCCCGGCTGCCACCTGCAACGAGACGCGGTCCACCGCGCAGAACGTGCCGAACATCTTGGTCAGCTCATGCGCTTCAATCATCACACCAGGTTCCATCACGCCTGCTCCGCTATCACTCAACCCTCTGTTATTGTAATAAGCCACAAATTCCAACGCTATGGTCAATGAGCACTACACAGGCAGCCCCCATGCTCCGGGCACCAAAAGAGGGCGGCCCGTATCAAGGCGCGCCCTCTTCAGCTCCGGGCCTTCCATTCACCCTACGGCGTTACGGGCTTTTCCGCCGGGGCGGCGCTCTCCTCTGAGTCCTGCCCGGGGTTGGTCTGATAAAAGCTCTCCCGCGCCGGGCGGAATCGATGCCGCCAGAGGAGGAAAAGCAGGGCGCCCACCCCGGCCAGGGCGGAGACAATCTGCGACACATTCAGCGCCCCCACCAGAGTCACGTCCACCCGCAGGAACTCCATCAGGAAGCGGATCACGGCATACGAGACAAAATACATGAACAGAAAGTCGCCCGGCTTGAAGCGGCGGCGATAGTTCAGCCACAGGAGGAGCAGAATCACAAAAGTCAGCGCACACCACAGCGATTCGTAGAGAAATATCGGATGAAATCGCTGGTCGAGCGGGTAAGCAGCCAGGTCGCGGTATTGCGCAATGCGGCTCGCCTGGGGGATGGTGATGCCCCAGGGCAGCGTTGTCGGGCCGCCGTAAAGCTCCTGATTGATGAAGTTACCCCAGCGCCCGATAGCCTGCCCCAGCGGGAGGACGATGGCGGCGATATCGATCCATTCCAGATATTTGAGGCGGTGCCGCGCGCCGTAAAGCGCCCCGCCGATCAACCCGCCAATGACGGCGCCGAAGATGCCCAGCCCGCCGTTCCAGATCGCCAGCGGGCCATTCGTCATGTCAAAGGGGTGTGTCAGCAACCAGACTGCTGTGAAGCCCCGGTTGACCATCTCCTGTGACGGGAAGAATACGAACCACAGCCGGGCGCCGATAATGCCGGGGATCAACATCCAGGTTAAGCCTCCCCAGATATGGTCGGTGTCGCGGCCATCTCGCTTAGCCATCCAGGCAGCGATAGCTGAGCATAGCATCAGCCCGCCCACGATCAGGAGGCCATAGAATCGGATGTACAGAGGGCCAAGATGGATACCGAATGCGTCGATGGACATAACCCTATGCGCCTTCTTCCTGACTATCAGCTCCCGCCAACGCCTGGTTCGGCCCGGCAGGAAGCACCTGTGAGAACTGGTAGACTGACCACAGCCGCTGCAAAGCGGTGAGGTTGGAGCCTGCCGCCAGAATCACCAGCCCCAGCGGCAGCCAGCCGGTCAGCAGCATGATCAGCAGCACCACCAGGCGCTCGAAACGGGAAAACAACCCGCCGGCGCACGGCAAACCGGCATTGCCCGCCCGCGCCCGGACATAGCTGACCATCGTGCTGCCGACAATAGTGAGAAACGCCAGCAGCATTTCAGCGAAGCGGCTGTTGACCGCCAGATAATACGAGAGGGAGAACATGATCAGCATATCAGCGTAGCGATCGATAGTTGAATCGAGCACGCCGCCAAAGGGGTTGGTGCGCTTCATAGCCCGCGCCACAGCCCCGTCCAGCAGATCAAGTGGCAGGCCGACAATCAGGATGATAGCCCCTGTCACCAATTGCCCCTGAGCCAGAAACAGGCAGGCCACCAGCGTCACGGCCAGGCCAGCCAGCGTCAGCACATCTGGATGCACCCCGAGCCGGTGCAGAGCCTCGCCTGTCCGCTCCGTGAATCCTGTGGTGGCTTCGCGCAGGCGCGTGCTCAGATTCGGTGTCGTCGGGAGTTGTGTTTGCCCCATAGTTCGCCCTCAAAAGAGTCAGGAGGGGCTGCGACCACTCACTGCCCGCTCTGGCTATCTGCTGCCTGCTCCGCCGCTCTCTGATATCGCCAACTGGCCCTTGTCAGGCCAGGGAATGTCGGGTACACTTGACGACAGATTCGGGGCGTAGCGCAGCTTGGCTAGCGCGCATCGTTCGGGTCGATGAGGTCGGCGGTTCGAATCCGCCCGCCCCGACACTATGTCTCAAATGAACACGTTCGATACTCTACCACGTGTTCATTCGAATGCAAGCATTGAGCGTCAGGCAGACTGGTACGAAAACCAGTCTGCTTGATTCTGGGGCCCGCGCGGAAAGCGCCGCTCCGGAATAGCACAGGCTCCATGCCGCCCTGACGGCGCGTTTCAGATGCAGAGCATCCCTGAGAAGAAAAGGCTTTGCACTGCGGAGGCGCAGAGGCCGCAAGGAAAAAGTTTCTGTTTTATCTCTGTATCTTCTGCACCTTTGCCGTTCCTGCTTTTTGTCCCCGGTATGGGCTACACACCGCTCTGGCGCCTAACTTGACAGGTTTTGCGGATATTGCTATCATGCCAGTCTAGTGTTTGCGCGGTTAGCACCTTGCCATTCACTGTACACTGACTGAAAGCAACACTCCCGGACAGGCGCTGGCATACTGGCGTTTTGAGACAGATTGTGCTATATCGGCGGATAACAGAGCAGCACAATCTGAGATAACAAAACCGGCATATCAGATAGCTACCCTGTCGGAGTATGTTACATCTCAAGTGTGCGGTTGCTGCGAGGAGGTTGCAGCGTAAAATCTGAGCTTTAGCCAGCGGATTCTGGTAGAACAAAGGACTGTTGGCGCTGTGATTGTTCGCCCCCTGCCCATTGGAGACAGCAAGCGGTTAGCCCCTGACAACACATTATCCGTCAGGGTCACAGGCTCAGAATATCCGCAGCACAGCCCTGTATACAAGGGCATCCAGCATTATAGCTGCCTTACCCGGTTATCTGGAGAGGATACCCCATGCCCAGAGAGAAAAGCGGCTTTAATTATCCCAACCGGATTGCCCGCATCGTCCTGCAAGCGATGGAAGAAGTAATGGGAACTAACGGCCTGAACGCTGTGCTGAATCTGGCCGGCCTGTCAGACTATATTGGCAACTTCCCCCCGGATAATCTGGAGAAGCAGTTCGACTTTTCCGATTTCACCGCTTTGCAGGTCGCCCTGGAAGATATGTACGGGGAACGCGGCGGGCGTGGCCTGGCGCTGCGGGCCGGACGCGCGGCCTTCAGCGAGGGCCTCAAGGGCTTCGGCGCATTGGCCGGTGTGGGAGATATGGCCTTCAAAGTGCTGCCGCTGGAAGCGAAACTCAAGATCGGCATCCCGGCTATGGCCGCCATCTTCAGCCAGTTCTCGGACCAGATTTCCAACGTCCGTGATGAAGGCGATTACTTCCTCTATACGTTGGAACGGTGCCCGATGTGCTGGAATCGCAAAGCGGACAAACCGGTCTGTTTCATGGGACAGGGCCTGCTGCAGGAAGGACTGCGCTGGGTGTCCGGCGGGCGCGAATTCCGCGTGGTCATGCAGACATGTATCGCCAAGGGTGACGACATCGGGCGCTACATCATCTACAAGGAACCGCTGGACTGATCCGGCCTGCTGGGCTGGCCCGGCTCGAGATTGAGGAATCAAAAAGGTGGCTTTTCGGCCACCTTTTTTGACTCTTGCGGCTCTTTATCCCCAGTGAGCGAAATCATCCAGCGAGCAGTTCTCCACCGGCCTGCCGGCTGCCTGCAGCGCCTCAATGCGCGCCTGACAGGCGGCCACAGCGTCCGCCCCGCTCAAAGGCGCCAGACGCAGGGTGGAACGGGCCGTCTCGCCGGGCTGAAGCGTTTGCAGCCGGTCATTCTCACGGGCCGCATTGCGCCCCTCGGGCAGGCAGTTGCCCGGCTCCACGCCGCATACGTAGACGCCCTCGCGCGTGTTCTTCCACTGCGTCAGGTAAGGCAGCGCCGCCGTATCCCAGGAGAACGACAGGCCGATATCGCCGCGCATGAGCGCCACTTCTGTCCAGCCGTCGCTCCCGGCTTTAACGCGATGGAAAAAGACCTGTTCCGCGTAGCGCGGCGAGGCGGCATCGTAATCGGCCCACCGGCCCAGGCCCGGCGCCGCCACTGCATCGCGCGCGTACGCCCGCTCCCCGGCCACATGGAGCCGGGAACCCGCCGCTACCAGAGGATACCCGACGTTGCAATGGTACAACAGCATAAAGGGGGCGGGCAGATCGCCCCGGTTCTGCACCGTATCCACGATCTCGACCACTGGCTCGCCGAGGATCAGGCGATAAGTGCGCTCCAGCCGAAGCTGCTCACCAAAGAGCACCGATTCCGCGATCACGCCTTTCAGCTCAAGGATGTACTTCTCCTGGCCGCCAACAGCAGTCCACTGACCTGCAACAGCCAGGTTCCCCGCCCGCTGGTATGTGTACCGCCCGTGCAGGTCACGGCGCTCGCCCGTATCGGGGTCTGTCTCCGGCGGGCCGGCATGGGTCAGCCCGCAAGTCGTGAGCAGACCGCCGTTGAACTGGCGCAACCAGGAGCTGCCCGCATCGCCCGGAAACGGTGAATTCTGGGCAATCCAGGTCAGCGGCAGGCCGTTGCAGGTCGCCAGCCAGATATCCAGCCCGCGATCAGGCAGGAGGGTCAGGGTCAGGCCACTGCTGTTATACGCCTCAACAACGCGCTGACCGCCCGGCAGAACAGACTGCCGGAAGTCGATGAACTGGCGCAGGTCCACACTGTGCCGCTCAACGGTTTCACGTGTCCACATGGCGTTTCTCGTCCCCCTTTGCAAAGCGCAACTAATGCAATTACCTGTATTATGGCACGAGCCAGAAGCAGCGAGAAGATAACCGGTTTCTACAGGCCATTCCGCTTCGCCTCTTCCCAGAGGGCGTCCAGCTCCTGAAGCGTCATCTCTGTCATAGCGCGGCCAATACGGTCAACAGCCTCTTCAATGTAGCGGAAGCGGCGGTAGAATCGCCCGTTGGCGTCCCGCAAAGCCATCTCCGGGTCCACATCCATCCAGCGGATCCAGTTCACCAGGGCGAAGAGGAGATCGCCAATTTCCGCTGTCCTGCGGGCCGGATCATCGGCAGTCATGATTTCGTCGATCTCCTCGGTGACCTTGCTGATGACATCTTCAATCCCGTCCCAATCGAAGCCGACGCGGGCCGCCCGCTCCTGGTAGGTGAAAGACTGGGAGAGCGCGGGGAGCGTCCGGGGCACTCCATCGAGGAGCGAAGTCCTGCCGTTGCCCCCGCCCTTTCGCTCTTGCTTCTTGATCGCCTCCCAGTTCTGGACGACATCGCCGCTGCCGCTGACACTGGCATCCCCCCAGACATGCGGGTGGCGGCGGATCATCTTGCTGTTGATCGCGCTGAGCACATCCGTCATGCGAAACCGGCCTTCTTCGATAGCGATCTGCGTATGGAAGGCTACCTGGAGGAGCACGTCCCCCAGCTCCTCGCACAACGCCTGCGAGTCGCCGGAATTGATAGCCTCGACAACTTCATACGATTCCTCGATGACATAGGGACGAAGCGTCTCGTGAGTTTGCTCGCGATCCCAGGGACATCCCTCCGGCGCGCGCAGGTGGGACATCGTTTCCTGGAGACTCTCAAAGCTGCACAGAGAGGACAGCGCGGGGAGGTATAGCGTCGTCCGGGGGCCTATCGACGGGCAATCGGGGAACGTCTGCACTGTCGCAGCCTCCGTTGACTGCTGGTCGGTCCCGGCGCTATTGATCAGGGATACTGGATGATCGCCCGGATACTGGCGGAGTAGCACCTCCCGGAGCCGATTCGCGACATCGACACTGTGCAGCATAGCCAGCAGCGCCGGCGCAGCGGGATTAAGAGGGGGGAAGTGCCTTCCTGCTATCGCCTCGGCATTGTGAATCTGCAAGCCGTCCCCGGCGACAATGCCCAGGGCAGCCAGCGCAGACCCGACGAAGTTCACGCCGGATACCGTGCGGACCGACTTCCCCAGCGCCGCCGCGCGCTCCACGATTGCATCGGTCAATTCCAGGATAAAGGGGTCGCCCGGCACGGCATACACCACGTCATCATAGGCGCACACCGCCTCAACAATGCAGGTCCGCCAGTCGCCACCCTCGCCACATTCATCCGCCAGGAGTCTGTATTCCGGTCCCCGGGGGAGATCGGCAATGGCGATATGCCCCTCGGACCACAGCAGGACGTGCGCAGCATCCTGCAACGCCTTCCAGGCCTCAAGAGTCAACTTCTGAGGATCGCCGGGGCCGAGGCCAACAATTGTAATGGTCATGATCGCTCCTGGGGGATATCAAATCGGAATGGGACAGTCTGTGCTGCACGACTTACGCCGCAATTATAACGAAGGGCCGGGCCAGAGCCGAGAAACAGGCACGCCCGCCAGGGATTTCTGGCGGGCGTGCCTAAGTGCGGAACAAAAAAGCACATCTCAAAGTGTTGGCATCGACCTACTCTCCCACTCCGTCGCCAGAGCAGTACCATGGGTGCGGGTGGGCTTAACGACCGGGT
>WBZO01003258.1_pt1 | contig 19285 bp, 23 predicted proteins | sample 5204261 | NCBI WGS metagenome assembly WBZO01 (sample SAMN12412400, study PRJNA552823) | activated sludge metagenome | isolation source: activated sludge from anammox sidestream of wastewater treatment plant... | place: USA: North Carolina | collected 2017-09
ATTGGGCGTCACGGCGGTGGGCGAAACTATTCAGGAGGCGCAGCAGCGCGCTTATGAAGCGGTAGCGCTAATCGACTGGCCTGAAGGCTTCTGCCGCAAGGATATCGGATGGCGGGCAATCAAGGCGGCTTAAAAATTTTAATTTTCCTTGCGCTGTTTGCAACGCAGGCACAAGCGCAGATGCTGCCCGGAGATAATCCGGAAGTGAGGGCGCAACTTGCTGGCGCAGGCATCGATCCCAGCCAGATTGACTGGGTGATGATGGACGGGCTTTGCAGCGCCAATCGCAGCGATAACGCAGCCTATTCGCAATGCCTTGTGCAAAAGTCAACTGACAGTGACCAGTTCCGCCGCGATACTGATACATGCAACCGGCTAAAACAAAGAGACATAAAAATGCCGTCGACGCTGGCGATTCCGTATCGTGGCATCACCAAGCCGCCAGTTTTCAACAATCAGCTGGAGCGGCACGAATATTATCGCAAGCAGCATAAAGCAATGCAGACAGATACATTAATCGGTAATGGCGCTCAAATAGGCTTCAGCTTTGATGACTGCATGGCGCAACGTGGTTGGAATGACAGCCAGAACTGGAAGGCGGGGAGACAAGTTATTTCTTCTTCTTCTTCTTCTTCTTCTTCTTCTGCACAAAATAAATAAGCCAGGGTTTCGGAAAGGAATGACCTGGCTTATTTGATGCGTATGCCCGTGTATTGCACCTTATCGCTGAAGGAAGCGATGCAGATGCCGGTTACGGGATCGTCACTGCCTGCAGCCAGCATGAAACGGCTATTCTGGATGTCCAGGAACCAGTTCAAGCTACCTTCACGATAGAAGGCTGCAAACGGCATTTCACTATTATCATCGAGCAAAAATACTCCGAAGATCCTAGTGTAAGTGCCGGTGCTGTCAGTTTCAATCTGAACTCGGGCTGAGTCCAGCTGCACCTGATAGGCAGTGTTGAGGCTGTCAGCCTCGAAAATAATACTGTCCGCCTGCATCAGGGGGGACAATATGCTTTGTGCATTGGCGGATGCCGTGAAAAGGCAAAACACGAACGCCAGCAAAATCTTTCCCATGATGGTGATTTTTACTTGGTGAACAATAAGTTTTTTGGCTTACAGGGGGTGAGCCTAAATATGATGTGGCATAAATCCAATCATACGAAACGAAGCTATTATTTTTAGCATGCCTGACTACAAGACTGTGTGAATTTTGTGTGACAGGTCAAAATCCCAGGAAAAAAGCCATTTGAAGCCAAAACTGTCAAATTAGGTTAACAATTAGTTAATATAATAAACTCAATATGAAGGTAATTGATAAGGTAAATTTGTGGCTAATAGGTTTGGCAGCGTCCGCTATCAGCATTTTTATGCCTTTAAATTCCGTTCAGGCTGCAACGCCTGTATCTGATGATCCGGAAACAGAAAACTTTCGCAGAACAGAAAATTCTAACGTCGGATTGCTGCCGGTCCACGCACTTTCAAAAAGTGTCTCTATTGCCAATAACATGCTTCATCATTCGGGGGTCAGAGCTGATAGCACCGAACGCCAGAAAATAAGCGGTGGTGGCAATGATGAACCGGAAGTTGCCCCAGACCTGATGCTTAAAAATGTTACCACATTGGGTATACTGGTAGGGATAATCCAAAGTGGAACATTTGATCCGGCGCAGGTGAATTCCCAGATTAAAGGGCTGAATTTCTCCAGTTTCAGTAAAGAGCGAGAAGTGCTGCAAGAGGCATTCGTAGCTTGCAAAGGAGTGGAAGGATATCGTGCCATTTTGGCCACCGCTGCAAAGATAAATGGCCAAAACGCTGAGCGGATTAATAACGCAAGCGAAGAAGATCTCCTCAGCAATAATGAATTTAAAAATATTCTTATCCAGGCCGCGCTAACGGATAAAGGGGTGAATGCTGCGGTCAATAAAGTCCTCTATGGTTACAGATCTCAGCTTACCGAAGTGGTTCTGGAATATAAGCCAACGCAGCAGCAGATTGAGGCGATGGGTATCAATTTAAACTGGCGCGACCGGATTAATATCGCTGAATCGATGCCCGCTCAAATTAAGGCGGAAATGATCCGGGCGCTGGATTTCTTATATAATAATCCGCAAGGCCAGCTGGAGCTTCTACAGATGCAGGCAGCTTTTGGTCAAAAGAAAATAAATATTGATTACATTGACGGCGCCTCAACGGCAGCAGGATTGAATATCAAAATTGGTGGTAACACATTCAAGCATAAATATCTGCGGGAAGATGGAACTTATGTGGCGGCAAGTATGCCGCACGTGCTTGCGCACGAAATTAGCCATGTCATTCGGGCGGAGAGGCTGGAAGACAAAACCTGTGAACATACCAATGCCTCAATGCAGCGGTTCGCAGGCATGGAGATACCCGCTGAGTGGAAAGAAGATTTAACTAAACCAAGGGTAGGCCAAATATTTTACAATGCGGTTGCATCGGAAGGTAAAGAACAAAATGCAATGCAGGCAAAAATTACAGGTGTGAATATTTTAGTAGCAGAATTAGTTACGGCTTCTTCCGGCGGGTATTCACTGGTGGAGCAGAGAGAGTTTTTAACGAAGGCCCAGGGGTTGGAGGTTAAACTGGAAATTACAGCTGATCATGCGAATGTTGTTATTCCTAAAATTCAGAGGCATGAAAGAGAAATGGCTGCTGTGCAAGTAAATTGCAACGGACCAAAAAGAGTCACGCAGATGACCCTGTAAGCTTCTCGACCGTAACATTCTCATTCGTATAGACGCAAATATCGGCAGCAATTTTCATGGCGCGGCGGGCGATAGTTTCTGCATCAAGATTTTCTGGCAGCAAGGCACGCGCGGCTGCCAGGGCATAATTACCGCCAGAGCCAATGCCGATGACGCCGTCTTCCGGCTCCAGTACATCCCCGGTGCCAGTGATGACGAGAGAGACATTGGCATCCGCCACGATCATCATTGCTTCCAGGCGGCGCAGATAGCGATCAGTGCGCCAGTCTTTCGCCAGTTCTACACAGGCGCGGGTAAGCTGGCCCGGATGTTTTTCCAGCTTTGCTTCCAATCGCTCAAAGAGAGTAAAGGCATCGGCGGTGGCACCGGCAAAACCTGCAAGGATCTTATCGCCGGCTAAGCGGCGCACCTTGCGGGCGCTGTGCTTGATTACTGTCTGGCCAAGACTCACCTGGCCGTCGCCAATCATGATAACTTCGCCGTTTTTGCGTAAGGAAAGGATAGTAGTCGCGTGCCAGGATTCTTGGGTCATAGGTCTAACATGGGTGAAAAAGTGATTTATTCAAGGGGGATCTTGGCCTATAAGGACTTTCCTATGCGCCAATCCACTGTCACTCGCAATACTACCGAAACGCAAATCACCGCCAGCGTAAATCTGGATGGTACAGGCAAATATGACGTGAAAACGGGTATTGGCTTTCTTGATCATATGCTTGAGCAGCTTTCCAAGCATAGCCTGATAGATCTGACATTGCAGGCAAAAGGCGATCTGCATATCGATTTTCACCACACCACCGAAGATAGCGGAATTGCAATCGGCCAGGCAGTGAAAGAAGCCCTGGGCGACCGGCGCGGCATAACACGTTACGGCCAGCGCTATATTCCCATGGATGAAACTTTAAGCCGTGTGACCATTGATATTTCAGGCCGGCCATACCTCGTATGGAAAGTGGATTTCGCACGCGATAAACTGGGCGAAATGGATACCGAGCTTTTTAAGGAATGGTTCCAGGCATTCGCCTTTACCCTGGGCGCGACGCTGCATGTGGAAAATTTATACGGCACCAATAATCATCATATTGTAGAATCCTGTTTCAAAGCCCTGGCACGTGCCCTGCGCGAGGCGGTAGCGATTGATGCCCGGGCCTCGGCGGTGATTCCCTCCACCAAAGGTACTATCGCAGGTTAATCATGCTTCATACACGCCCCAGAATTTATGCTGTCTATATCAACCCTGCCGATCCCGCGCCTTATGAAACAGCGGAGTTTGTGGAAGAAGGCGGAAGCTTTCTAGGCTTTATTTTTCATATTCTGTGGTGCGTTTATCATAAGCTCTGGTGGCAGGTTGCGGCGATTGCTCTGGTCTGGGGCCCCTTAATTGCAGAAGGGGAAGAAATGGGCCTGAATGTGCTCAGTATTGCCGCGATCGAAATGTTTATTCGTCTGCTGGTTGCTTTTGAAGGCAATAACTGGCGGCAGGCAAAGCTGAAAAGACAGGGGTATATCCTCTCGGATATTGTAACAGGCGACGGCGAAATTGCGGCGAAACAGCGCTTCTTTCAGCGCTGGCTGGATCAGCAGCCTGCAACAATTCCCGCCACTATCCGATGACAATAAACGTTGCGGTTATTGATTACGGCGCCGGCAATCTTAAATCGGTCACGAAAGCGATTACGCATATTTGTCCTGAAGCACAGGTGATGCTGGCAACAATGCCGCAGCAGATTGCCATGGCGAGCCATATTATTTTGCCCGGCGTTGGTGCGTTTGCCGATTGCATGCAGGGGTTGCAGGCGCTGACGGGAATGATTGAAGCGCTCGAGGAGCGAGTGCTGCAGGAGCATGTGCCGTTCCTTGGCATCTGCGTTGGCATGCAAATGTTGTTTGAGACAGGGCATGAACACGGCACTCACAAAGGCCTGGGATGGGTTAAGGGAGAGGTGCTGCCTTTAAAGCCTGATAATAAATTCCTTAAAGTGCCGCATATGGGATGGAACGAGCTGGAAATTCAGAAATCACACCCCTTGCTGGAAGGCATACGAAGCGGCGACCACGTTTATTATGTGCATAGTTATTATTGTGCGGCGCAGCATGAAGATGTTGTTGCCACAACTAATTACGGAGCCAAGGTGACAGCGGCTGTGGCGCGGAATAACGTGATGGGCGTGCAATTCCACCCGGAAAAAAGTCAGCAAACAGGCTTGCTTTTGTTTCGGAATTTTCTACAACTCGGCGCATCATGCCTCATCGCCCCGAAAGAATCACCGCGCTGAAGTCTTCCGATCTGGCAAGTCTGTGCGACGCGACGGAAGCGGCTATCAAGGACGGCCTGGGTTTTAACTGGACCTCTCCACCTGCCCGCGAAGTGCTCGAAGCCTATTGGAAAGGCGTGCTGATGATTCCGGAGCGCGAGCTGTTCGGCGTGCGCCTTGATGGTAATATGGTGGGCGCGATTCAGCTGGCTAAGCCGCCGGCCAGCCGACAGACAATGGCCTTTGCCGCGAATATCACTAACCATTTTGTTGCTCCCTGGGCGCGCGGGCATGGATTGGCGGTGGCGCTTCTGCAGGCGGCGGAAGACGAAGCAACGCAGCTTGGATTCTCCGTCGTGAAGCTTGAAGTGCGCGCGACACAGGAAACCGCGATTAAACTTTATGAAGAACATGGCTACGAGCGCTGGGGCATATTGCCTGATTATGAAATGGTTGGCGGCAAAATGATCGCCGGACATTTCTTTTTTAAAAGGCTGAAATAATTATCTGTGTTTTTGAGGTTTGGCAGGATTCTTTGCTGCAGTTTGAGATTTATCAATCTCGGCAAGTTTTTCATCCATGTGGAAAGAAAGTACGGCGCTTCTAGCTTCTAAGAATTCCTTCACCTGCACGCCGGAGAGCTTATCCCACCCTTTGGGAACCGGTACTATTTGAGGAGAGTCACGCGTAACGCAAGTTCTGATAATCTCTTTCATCTCTTCAAGGGTGTAATCCGGTTTGCTGATCTGAGCCGGTCGCGCCTGAGGCGCATTCGTGAGATTACGGTCGTTAGTGAGCACTGGCAGCGGAAATTTAATCGCGGGCATCTCTAAAGCGCTCAAGTGATTACTTATATTTTCTTTTGCAATCGTGCCAGCGTGCCCCTCCCTTCGCTCTTCGCCATAGTAATGCTGCATAATGCGATTGGTGAGAGCGATAGTATAACGCTCTTCAATTTTTTCTGCAAAAAGCTCTTTGTTTAAATCCAGATCGGTAGGTACTAATTCATGAACACGGTCAGTCTTATATATTTCTTCCCGCACCTCATTAAAGGCACGGAAAAAGCGATAACTATTGGCGCGTATGCTGTGTATTTGTTCGTGGCACACAGTATGTTGAAGGCTCATGCGGTAATGGGTTCTTCCCTCACCGGATAAAACTAACCCTTCGCCTTTTTCAGTGCCGTCTTTGTCGGGGCGTTCGCCAAAGTAAATACCTTTTTTAATTGTAGCGGGGTTTAAGTTAATAATCCTTTCCTCGGGATTGAAGCTGTCAGTGCCGTTGCTAGGCATGACGGTAACGCGATTATCATTTGAATAGAGTCTTTTTGCTAATTTCTCCTGCCTTTTCCTAAGTCGGGAAATATTTTGCTTTGAATCCGCATATTCATTTTTTTCGAAAAAACTAATTTCTTTCCTAATACTGATAAGCTTCGCCTGCGCGCATTCCTGCCATTCCTGAATAATGCGAGGACTGCAGGATTGAATAAGAACCTCCTGAAATTCAGGAATATTTGATAATTCATCATAAGTTCTAATGAGATCTGCCTGCATTTTTGGCGGGAATCCCTTGCCAATTCTGACGTATTTTCGCCAATCAAAAGGCTGGCCGGTTTCCCAGTGGCGTGGAAGAGTGGTTGACGAAGTTTCCATATAATGCATTGTAATATCAATTTATTAAGGAAGTATGACAAATGATTCTCTATCCCGCCATCGACCTCAAAGACGGCCAGTGCGTGCGCCTGCGCCAGGGCAGAATGGAGGATGCCACAGCATTCAGCGCTGAACCGGCCGCGCAGGCGGTAAAATTTGCTGAAGCCGGTTGCGAATGGTTGCATCTGGTGGATTTGAACGGAGCGTTCGAGGGCAGGCCGGTGAATGCAGCCGCGGTACGGGCAATTCGCATAGCAGTGAAAAGCAGGATTCAGCTCGGGGGTGGAATCCGTGACATGGAAACGATTGGCCAGTGGCTGGAGCTGGGAATCAGCCGAGTAATTCTGGGCACCGCAGCGGTAAAAAACCCTCAGCTGGTGAAAGATGCCTGCAAGGCTTTTCCGGGCCATATTGCCGTGGGCATCGATACCAAAGAGGGTATGGCGGCGGTCGATGGCTGGGCAGAAGCTTCCTCGATCACGGCACTGCAGCTGGCAAAGCGGTTTGAAGATGCGGGCGTGGCGGCGATTATTCATACCGATATTGCGCGCGATGGGGAGATGCAAGGGCCGAACCTTGAAGCGACAGTCGCACTCGCAGAGGCTATTTCGATTCCGGTAATTGTTTCGGGCGGGGTTTCGTCGCTGAATGATTTAAAGCGGATACGGCAGCATGAAAAACTCGATGGTGCGATTGTGGGGCGGGCGCTTTACGAGGGGATGGATATTGCGACTGCACGTGCTATTTTGGAGCGGTGATTAAACTTAACGGCGCTAACCCTCTCCTTAAAGTAAACAATGCTTAAAACCCGTATTATCCCCTGCCTTGATGTCAAAGACGGTCGCGTGGTCAAAGGCATCAATTTTGAAGGCCTGCGCGATGCTGGAGACCCCGTGGAGCAGGCGCAAGCATATGACGCGCAGGGCGCCGACGAGCTGTGTTTTCTGGATATCTCCGCCTCGCAGGAAGGGCGCGCTACATTGTATGACATGGTGGAAAAAGTTGCCGCTGCCTGCTTTATGCCGCTGACAGTGGGCGGCGGGGTGCGGGAGATTGAAGATATCCGGCGGCTGTTGCTGGCGGGCGCGGATAAGGTGTCGATTAATACCGCGGCGGTAAAACGCCCGGAATTCGTGCAAGAGGCGGCTCAGAAATTCGGTAGTCAATGCGTTGTGGTGGCAATTGATGCTAAAACAGTGGGCGGCAAATTTGAGATTTTTACGCATGGCGGTCGCAACGCAACGGGGATTGATGCGGTGATGTGGGCTCAACGTATGGTCGAATATGGGGCAGGGGAGTTGCTTGTCACCTCAATGGATCGTGACGGCACCAGGGCAGGGTACGATTTGCCGATGACCCGCGCGATTGCAGATGCGGTCTCTGTGCCAGTTATTGCTTCCGGCGGCGTGGGTAATCTGCAGCATCTGGTGGACGGTGTGAAGCAAGGCCATGCCAGTGGAGTGCTGGCAGCGTCGATTTTCCACTTCGGCGAATACACAGTGGCACAGGCAAAAGAAAAAATGGCGCAGGCAGGAATCGCCGTAAGGAGCGTGGCATGATTGAAGAATTATATCAGGTTATTCTGAAGCGGCAGGGGATGAGCGAGGACCAGTCTTACACGGCGAAGCTGTTCGCAAAAGGGCGGGTTAAGATTGCCCAGAAAGTAGGCGAAGAAGCGGTGGAGACGGCTTTGGCCGCTGCGCAGAATGATAAAGCGGGAGTGGTAAGCGAGAGTGCTGATTTGCTTTATCACCTGCTTGTGCTATGGGCGGAAATGGGGGTTGCGCCGGAAGAAGTATGGGCTACACTCCGCGCTCGTGAAGGAACCTCCGGCCTGGTAGAAAAAGCCAGCCGCAAAACATAAGGAATGCCATGACTGCCACTAATCAGAAAGTAAATCAGGACGCTCTCAATATTTTATACACAGAAGCGCGCAGCCATAATCACTGGCTGGATAAGCCTGTGGACGATGCATTGCTGAAGCAGATTTTCGACCTGACCAAGATGGCGCCCAGCTCGGCTAATTCGCAACCGTTGCGGGTGGTCTTCGTGAAGTCGCAGGAGGCAAAGGAAAAGCTGAAGCCGGCACTTGCGCCCGGCAATGTCGAGAAAACCATGACGGCCCCGGTCTGCGCCATTCTCGGCATGGATATGGAATTCTATGAACAGCTGCCGAAGCTCTTCCCCCATACTGATGCAAAAAGCTGGTTTGCGGGTAACGAAAAACTGATTCACGATACAGCCTTCCGCAATTCGTCGATTCAGGGTGGCTATTTTATTCTGGCAGCGCGTGCACTGGGGCTGGATACGGGCGCGATGTCAGGTTTTGATAACGCCAAGGTAGATGAAGTTTTCTTCAAGGGAACCAAAATTAAATCGAACTTCCTGTGCAATCTGGGTTACGGCGATCACAGTAAGTTATTCCCGCGCAGCCCACGTCCGGCATTTGACGATTTCTGCAAGATTGTATGAGTTACGATCCGCAGAATATTTTTGCCAGAATTCTCCGCGGTGAAATCCCCTGCCGGAAAGTATATGAGGATGCGCACGCGCTCGCTTTTCACGACGTGGCCCCAGCCGCCCCGGTGCATGTGCTGGTGGTGCCTAAGGGAGAGTTTCGCTCTTTCAACGATTTCATGCACCATGATGCAGCTGAAGTCGGCCGGTTTTTCCAGGCAGTGAAAAAAGTGGCAGCCGAGTTGGGGTTGGTGGAAAGCGGTTACCGCCTGATCACCAATCACGGCGCCGATGCTTCGCAGTCCGTACCGCATTTTCACGTGCACATACTCGGTGGCAGACCGCTGGGCGAATTGCTTCCGGTAAGCGAATAAAAAGAGAGTGTGGGCTAGCCCGAGCGCTCTTCCAGCTCCAGCCAGCGTTCTTCAAGTGCATGGAGCTGGCGTTGGGTTTTGTCGAAATCGGTGAGCAGAAGAGTTAATTTCTCGGGAGCGATTCCTGCTTCATCGAGATGCGCCTGCAGGCCATCCAGTTTCTGCTGCAGCTTTTCCATTTGATCGGGCAGTTTCTGCAACTCCAGTTTCTCGCTATAGGTAAGTTTTATTTTTTCGGAAGGAGGGGGGGTATTTCCAGCCTCCGTGGCTTCGCCGGCTCTTGCCTGCTCTGTTTGGGGCTTAGATTTCAGGGGCTGGAGGCGTGTCTGCCTTTCGCGGATGTAGTCGCTATAGCCACCGATGACGGAATGAACTTCAGCATCACCTTCAAAAGCAAGGATTTCAGTGACGGTGCGATCGAGGAAATCACGATCATGGCTGACGATAATAAGGGTGCCGGGATAATCACCGAGCATTTCCTGCAGCATGTCCAGCGTATCCATATCCAGATCGTTGGTGGGCTCATCCAGAATCATGACATTGCCAGGATTAGCGAGAATATAGGCAAGCAGCAAACGGTTCTGCTGGCCGCCGGAAAGAGTGCCCACCTTATCGTGCACGATTTTAGGGTCGAAAAGAAAACGTTTAAGATAACCGCGTACGTGGATTGCTTTCTGATCCTCGCCTTCGCCGATATGAACGAATACCCCGCCTTGCGGGCAAAGAATCTGCTCCACTGTTTTATCAGGATCGAGCATGCTGCGATTTTGATCGAAATAAGAGATATTGATGGTTTTGCTGCGGAAAATGTGGCCGCTATCCTGCTGCAATTCATTCGCCAGCAGCTTAACGAAGGTGGATTTTCCAGAGCCGTTCTTACCGAGGATACCCAGGCGATCACCTTTAAGAATAAGGTGATTAAAGTCATTCAGGATTTTCGTTTTACCGAAGCTTTTGCTGACATGCTTGAATTCCGCGAGGATGCGGGAAGCGTTAGGCGTTTCCAGGGCTTCCAGTTCAATTTTCTGGCGGCGCTGCTTGTAGGCTGCCTTATCGCTGCGAAGCTTATCGCGCAGGCGATGCAGCTCACGCAAACGCCGCTGATTGCGTTTACGCCGTCCGGACACCCCGCCTTGCGTCCAGTCGTTTTCCGCCTCTACTTTTTTGGCCAGATTCTGCAATTCGCGTGCTTCCTGCTCGAGGCGCTCTTCCAGCCAGTCTTCGAATTTATCAAAACTATAAGGGCAAACTTTGATTTGCCCGCGATCAATCCAGAAAACGCGGCGCGAGATATTGGTAAGGAACTTGCGGTCATGGCTGATGCAGATCAGCACACCGCGATAACCGTTAAGATAATCCTCAAGCCATTCAATCGCGGTCAGATCCAGATGGTTGGTTGGCTCGTCAAGCAGGAGGATATCCGGGTCGGTTACCAAAGCGCGTGCCAGCGCCGCGCGGCGCAACTGGCCGCCGGAAAGGGGTTGCATCAGCATTTCCGGCTCCAGCCCAAGCGGAGCAATTACCATTTCAGCAAGATATTGATGCGCTTCATCACGCTGTTCTTTTGGCAGACCTGAGAGAACAAAACTACGAACCGTATCATCTTGCGAAAATTCCACGGATTGTGCCAGATAGCCGATAGTAGTGCCGGGCATGACGAAGCGCTTGCCAGCATCCGGCTCCAGCTCGCCTGTAATGAGTTTCATCAACGTGGTTTTGCCAGCGCCGTTTTTTCCAACCAGGCAAATGCGATCCTGCTCGTTCACATGCATGGTAAGGTCCTCGAATAGCGGCTTGCCGCCGAAAGTCAGGGCGATATTTTCAAGGCTGAGGATAAGTTTTGACATGTTTATGGCTTTTAACGGTTATGATTGCGGCTTCCAATAGAGTATTTATAATGCTTGCACTATGCAGAGTTGAATAAAACAAGGAGATTCCTATGCCGTATCTGGTTTATAACGAACATCCGCTGGGTTACGGCTGGAGTGATCTGTATATTGCCAATGCAGGTTTTCCTGTGGTGGGCGGCAAAATTTATGGTGAAGATATTTTCGCGCCAAACGGCCAGGTTAATACCTTTGTAGCATCGCAAGTGGTTCCCGGAAATATCATCAAATGGCATTTTACAGGTAATTTTGCCCAGGCCGCTGATGGTTCCATGTTGGGGCAGGTGACCCAGTTATTCATTGAATATTACACCTCTGGATCGCATGGCGGCGATGACATGTATCATCCCCTCCAAACTTTTTACGAGCTGAACATGTCGCTCAGTAATTTGATTTCTTATGCCAATAATAGCGATTCGCTGGGCGCGATTATGTATGCCCTTCGCAGCGATGATCAGGTGATAGGCAGTACAGGCGGCGATACGTTGCTGGGTTACCAGGGCAATGATACGGTGCGCGGATCGGCAGAGTCTGATGCGGCTAATGACGGTGCAGACAACCTATTGGGTAATGAAGGTCAGGACGTGGTGTATGGTTATGCCGGGGATGACACGCTTTATGGCGGTGATGGCAATGATATTATGTATGGCTGCGGCGGCAATGACCTGATCTTCGGTGAGGCCGGGAATGAGCTGATTGTTGCAGGACGCGGTAATGATACAGTCACGGGCGGATCCGGAAATGATATTTTTGTACATATTGCGCATGGCGGCGAAGATTTAATCATCGATTTCCAGCAGGGAGATATTCTGACCATTGAGCGTACGGCGACTGTATATGATTTTGCTTCGGCGATTGCCCATGGCGTTTCTGATGCCAATGGCAGCTATATCGCGCTGGGTGGCGGCGATGGTATTCTGCTTGCGTCTGGCGTACAGCTTTCCGGGCTGGATGCAGGGGATTTTTATTTCTACGGCTAATGGCGAAGCTTGTCTGATATCAGCATATAACCGCGGGTATCAGTATCGTCTTTAGTCGCCATGGCATGGTAGAGATCTTTGACGGGCACCCAGAACCAGGGATGTTTATGCCCGGCTACATCCATCACCAGGCAGGAATCCGTACCTTCGTGATAGGCTGCTATGGGTGAGAAATGGCCGCCTACACGCTTGCCCAGCGCAGCGCCATGGTAATTAACGATAACGTAAGTATCTGAATCGTTCAGATAGGCCATCAGATCGTGGCGGAAACGTGTGATGGGGTTGTTTTTGGTGTCGGTATCCGGAATGGCGTGATGTGTCTGCACACTCAGCAGGTAAAGGCGAAGCTTTGTTGCCAGCTGCTCAAGGTTAAGACCCGGTTCAAAAATAATATCACCGGTGGTTTCGCACTCTACCGTGACACCTTCCACCCACTCCCGCCGCTTGATGACGTCGGTTTCCTCATTAAGGAAAGTGAGCTGGGAATAGCTGTTATAGGGGATCATGCCGCCGCCATGGGTGGCCGGCACCATTACTTCCAGCCCGGAATCTATCCGCAGGCCGGTTTTAATACGGAGGGCGTTCAGCACCATTACCGCACTGGCAACACCACAAAAAGTGGGCTTGATTTGAGGTTGGAAAAGATGAGCTAACTCGTAGAAATGACGGTTATAGCGCGATTCGAAAAGACGTTTGCGGCCCTCTTTCTCATGCCAGGGCAATGTTTTATCGATTCGCTTCATCGCGTCCTTTTCTGGTGGTTGCATTGTCAGTTTCCCCGTTTGACAGTTTCACCGTAGCAAAGCATTGTTACAGGCTGATGACGACAAAGGCGTTTTTTGCTGTTTTTTGCCGTTATCCACAGAGTTTTTTAAAGGAGATGCCATGGAATATCGCTTTTTGGGAAATACCGGGGAAAAAGTCAGCCTGATTTGCCTGGGTACGATGACCTGGGGACAGCAGAATTCAGAAGCTGAAGCCCATGAGCAGCTCGATTATGCAGTAGGCCAAGGCATTAATTTTGTGGATGTGGCGGAGATGTATCCGGTGCCGCCTACCGCTGAAACGCAGGGACGGACGGAGGAATATCTGGGAAGCTGGCTTAAAAAACCGGGAAACAGGCAGAAAGTATTGGTTGCGACTAAGGTAACCGGCCGCTCGGAAATGTTCCCCTATATCCGTGATGGAAAGCAAATTCTTGATAGGAAAAACATTTTTGCTGCCTGTGACGCCAGTCTGAAGCGGTTGCAGACGGAAGTGATTGATTTATATCAGATGCATTGGCCGGATCGGAAAACGAATTGTTTTGGGATATTAGGATACCAATTTGACGCAAGTGATGAGTCTGTGCCGCTTGAGGAGTCTTTAAATGCCCTGCAAGAACTTGTTAAAGCAGGAAAGATAAGACATATCGGCCTCTCGAATGAAACACCGTGGGGCGTGCATCACAGCCTGATGCTGGCAGAGAAAATGGGACTGCCGCGCATCCAAACCATTCAAAACCCTTATAACCTGGTTAATCGCAGCTTCGAAGTGGGGCTGGCGGAAATGGCAATCCGGGAAAAGGTGGGGCTGCTGGCCTATTCGCCGCTGGCTTTTGGGGTGCTCTCGGGCAAATATCGGGGAGGCATCAAGCCTGCCGGGTCGCGGCTGACAATATATACCCGTTTCGGACGCTATAACGGGGAGAGGACTTTTGCTGCGATGGAGAATTATTGCAGTATTGCCGAGGCGCATGGGTTAAGCCCGGCCCAGATGGCGCTGGCTTATGTGAATACGCGGCCATTCCTTACCAGCACGATTATCGGCGCAACCAGCATGGCCCAGCTGCGTGAGAATATAGACAGCCTGAAGGTAACGCTATCAGTGGAAGTGCTGGAAGCTATTGAAGCAGTGCATAAAGCAATCAGTAATCCGGCGCCTTAGTTTGAACGTGCGTTGATATTAATGCCTGCCGCCTGCTGGTTAGCAATGGCGCGCTCGAGGTGCGAGTTCATAGGCTGAATGCCGCGCGCCGTAGCGAGCCCTTCCTGCACACCTTCGGCGACAGCTGCTTTCATGGTAGCCAGGTAAGAATCACCTTCGATGGCTTCCGCGGCTCTCTCTTTGGCAAATTCAGGGAAAAGATTCTTGGCTGTTACGCCAGCCATTTTCAGACTGTGCATAGGGCTAAAACCACGCTCAGCTTCATAAACAAGCTCCTGAAAGAAGTCGATTGCCGACACAGGCTTATCCATGGCTGCCTTGACCTGAAGCTTCTTGGAAATTTCCTGCGCCACATAATTAAGTTCGGCCTTTTGCGGCTCAAGGGTTTCTTTTTTCCCTTCAGCCAATGTTCCATCTTTCGCTTCTACAAGGTGGATGACGCGCTCTTCAGTGTTCAGCGCGTTCTCAACTTCAAGGCCGTGCTGAAGCTTTAAAATATCGATTTTTTTCTGCTGGAGTAAGGCATTCACTTCCGGATGCTGAATGAGCCGTGCAAGCACCATTTGCATCGGAACAGTCTCTTTTTTCGCCAGGGTCGCTTCGCTAATCAACTGGTCGGTAAATGCTTTTACATCGAAAGGGGCTTTGTGAAGTGATACCGGGATGCCTTTTAGGGCCGGACCAGGCGTGTGGGTTTGCGTTATTTGCTGGATGGCAGGCGTTGCAGCTACTGTTTCAGTGAGGGGAGTCGTTGCCATTACCGTCTCATTCATATCCTGCCTCCGTTAAATTAGGTTTCGGAAGTTTATAACAAATCAATGTTACAGGTTGATGACAGTTATTTATTATTTTTCAGGCTTGAGGATGTCCAGGACCTGGCCATCCCGAAAAGCGCGGTAGAAACAGCTGCGGCAGTTAGTGTGGCAGGCGGGGCCAGTTTGTTCCACCAGGAATAAGACTGCATCATGATCGCAGTCAATGCGGATTTCCTTTATTTTCTGTACATGGCCGGAAGTCTTGCCTTTATGCCATATCTCATTGCGGCTGCGTGACCAGTAATGCGCTTCGCCTGTCTGAGCGCTTAAATGCAGCGATTCTGTATTTACCCATGCCAGCATCAGCACTTCGCCGCTGGCCGCATCCTGCGCGATGGCGGGCAGTAGGCCGCTCTCAGGGAAATGAAGTTGCTTAATCCAGTCCATTATTGGGTGTGGCCCGTCGGTGTTTCTTCTTTTTCTTTGATCGGCGTGCCCTCCTGATAGATGAGCTGGTAATTAAGCTCGGCGCCAAAGATGAAGATAAGGTTGAGCAGGTAAAAGAAAAGCAATGCTGCGATAATCCCACCCAGCGAACCGTAAATCAGGTTCACTTGGTCGAAGCTGGTAAGATAGATACGGAAGAGATCCACCGCTATCATCCAGCAGGCAACGGTGAAAGTGGCGCCTGGCAAAACGGCGCGCAGGCTTTGCTTGATATTGGGAAGAATATAATACATCGCAAAAACCACGGCAAAGATCATACCGATAAGCAACGGGCGCAGGCCAACCCCCCAGTTGATGGACTCGACAATCTTGCGCGAAAAACCAAGCCGCATTTCCATGCTTTCCAGCGCAATAGGCGTTACCACAAGCGTCAGGACACCAATCAGGATAAGGAAAGTGAAAATCAATAATTGGCATATAGACAGCAACCTGCGCCAGACATAGGCAGGCGGCGTTCCAACGTGATAAGCGCGATTAAGAACGGTTCTGTAGCCTTCAACCGCGGAAGAAGCCGTCCAGAGTGCGGCGACCATCGACAGGGTAAGCAGTCCGGGGGAGGGGCCGGAGATGATCTCATCCACCCGCGGCATCAGGGCATTCATTACATGATGTGGCAGATTATCGCGCATGAAAGTGAGGAATTGCCGCCCCAGTTCGCCTTCCCCCATAAACCCGGCCATGGCCACCAGAAACACCAGAAATGGAAAAAGCGAGAGCAGGCCCAGAAAGGAAAGGTAACCCGCATGCTCCACCCCGTCATGGGTAATGACCGTGTTGCGCGCAGCGTTTGAGACTATTTTCCAAAAGGATTGGGACTTCATGCTCTTTATATAGCGATGGCCGCAAATCGCCACAAGGCTTGCTTCCTGATCAGGGTTAGGTTAAACCACCCGAATTATGATTCCACGTTATTCCCATCCTGACATGGTGGCCCTCTGGTCGCCTGAAACCCGTTTTAAAATCTGGTTCGAGATTGAAGCTCATGCCTGCGATGCGCTGGCGGAAATCGGCGTGATTCCAAAAGAATCCGCCAAAACGATCTGGAATAATGCGCCGAAGGAATTCAGCGCAAAAGATGTCGCGCGTGCTGACGAAATCGAGGCGACAACCAAACATGATGTGATCGCTTTTCTAACGATGGTTGCAGAATATGTGGGGCCGGAAGCCCGCTTTCTGCATCAGGGCATGACAAGTTCCGATCTGCTCGACACCGGGCTGGCAGTGCAGCTGAAGAAAGCCGGAGAGCTGCTGCTGAAGGATATGGATGCGTTGCTCGAGGTGCTGAAGCGCCGGGCCATGGAAGCTAAAGGATATGTTACCATTGGCCGCAGTCATGGTATTCATGCGGAACCAACAACGTTCGGCGTGAAACTGGCTGGGCATTATGCCGCTTTTGCCCGTAACCGTGAAAGACTGGCGCGCGCCATCGAGGATGTGGCAACCTGCGCTATTTCAGGTGCGGTCGGTACATTTGCCAATATTGATCCCCGGGTGGAAGAATATGTGGCGAAGAAAATGGGGCTGAATGTGGAGCCCGTTTCAACCCAAGTGATTCCGCGGGATCGCCATGCGGCATTTTTCGCCACCTTGGGCGTGATTGCCAGCTCCATTGAAAACCTGGCCATTGAAATCCGCCACCTGCAGCGCACCGAAGTGCTGGAAGCGGAAGAGTTTTTCAGCAAAGGCCAGAAGGGCAGTTCGGCCATGCCGCATAAGCGCAACCCCGTGCTGTCGGAAAATCTCACCGGCCTCGCCCGTATGGTGCGCGCCTATGTTACCCCGGCGCTTGAAAATGTGGCGCTGTGGCACGAGCGCGATATTTCACACAGCTCGGTCGAGCGCATGATTGGCCCCGATGCAACGGTGACGCTCGATTTCGCGCTGCGCCGGTTACCGGGAATGATGGATAAGCTGGTCGTGTACCCGGAAAATATGCTTAGAAACCTGAATAAGCTGGGCGGTCTGGTATTCTCGCAGCGTGTGATGCTGGCGCTGACCCAAAAAGGTGTCAGCCGTGAAGATGCCTATCAGCTGGTGCAGCGCAACGCCATGAAGGTGTGGGAGCAGGGAAAGGATTTTCTCACCGAGCTGCTGGCGGATAATGAAGTGACGAAAGCATTGCCTGAAGCGGAGCTGCGCCCGCTGTTTGATCTGGGTTATCACACCAAAGCAGTGGACGTAATTTTTAAGCGGGTATTTGGTTAAGAAGTAAAGCCTAAATAAGCTATAGCCGCTTCTTCCTTAGAAGAAGCGGCCAAGCCGGTTAACAAAGCGCAAATCCCGACAAGAGGAGTATTGCAATAATCTCCCAGGGGATTTGCGGGATTGGAGGCGGTGGCGTCCAATCGCAGTGATGGCAATAGCCCGTCTGCGTTAACTGGGTGCCACAATGGCGGCAGGTAGCCATATGACTCAAGGTTGAAAATGAATTTATCCCTTCACTCCGTTAAACGGCCAGTGAGGTTTTTTCAGTGCGGCGGGATTTTTCCGAACTTTAGTAATCTCTCATTTGATGAAACAAGACAAAACAAAAAACCATAACTATTTTATCAACTTTACCGGTAATAAAAATCCTAGAATTATGACATTTATATTACATTCGCAACTTGCTGCCGATACCATGCCTGTAGGCAAAGGGCCCCTATGCCACGTGCTGCTGATGAACAACCGGGATTTTCCCTGGCTGATTCTGGTGCCAAACCTTGAAAATGCCGTTGAGCTGACGGATCTAAGCGAGGCGGATTATACCGTGGTTATGGGTGAAATCCGCCAGGCGGCCCAGGCATTGCAGGCGGTTTTCCAGCCCTATAAGCTCAATATTGCGGCATTGGGCAACATGGTGCGGCAGCTGCATATTCATGTGATTGCTCGGTTCGAAGGCGATGCCGCCTGGCCAAACCCTGTCTGGGGCAGTAAAAGCGAGCCTTATACGGCGGAAGCGGCGGCAGAGCGGGTGTTGCTTTTGCAAAAGGTATTATTTAAGTGACAAGACAGGGGTTTTTTGTTACCCAACCATCCCTGTTTTCCTCATGGGGCGGAGTAGCTCAGTCGGTTAGAGCAGCGGAATCATAATCCGCGTGTCGGGGGTTCGAATCCCTCCTCCGCTACCATTACCTTCCTAGGGTATTGGTGAACATATAAATACCTGTATAACAAAAAGCTTTTTTCTTCCAACTGGTACACACGCATGGTACACAAGAGGGCATGGAAGAAGTGGCTACCACTTATGTAAAACGTCGCCAGAACGGGGTTTATTATTACCGCCGTCGCATTCCTAATGACTGCCTGGAAGCCTTGAAAGACAAACACCCTCAGGGCGAGATAAAGCAAAGCCTGCATACCCGGAACGAAAAAGAGGCGCATGCCGATGGCCGGTTGCTTGCCGTCAGGCATGACCAGTATTTTGCAGAGGTTCGGCGGCAAGCTGCTCAAACTGCCGCGCCAAAGCCCAGTACGCACTTACGGTCATTGACCAACATTTCGGACAACGAGTTAGAGCGCATGGCCGTTTTGTGGTTCTATAAAGAACTGGATGGAATGCTCGGGGAGGCTGCCAAGCATTCCAATAAAGGCCTTGCGGAACAAGAGAAAGAAAACATCAAGGATAGCATCCAAATTGAGCAGTATGCTTGGGGAACAACCCGCAATCCGCAAGAGGTTTCCTATCGAAGAAACGAGTTGAACAAAATCGCCCGCGAAATTCTGGAGGATTGCAACGTCCACGATATGGAGCCGGAAAAACTGGAACGGCTGCAAGAATATATT